>Ga0209013_10005388_pt1 | contig 11029 bp, 8 predicted proteins | sample Cruoilmetagenom2_FD_187291 | JGI IMG/M metagenome (GOLD analysis project Ga0209013, IMG submission 187291) | Oil polluted marine microbial communities from Coal Oil Point, Santa Barbara, California, USA - Sample 2 (SPAdes) (version 2) | ecosystem: Environmental > Aquatic > Marine > Oil seeps ...
CGATATCGAATTGAATATCAGTGGCACACCCACCTACTTCATCAACGGCCTGAAGCATACAGGCCTCTTGTCCGCAGGCGAACTGACAAGTCTTATTGAACGTGAACGATAAGCCTCCGGGTCAACCAGAATAGACCAGAAAACAAGTGTGTAGATACCCCTTCTCGTTGAGGCGCAGCGTCCGCTGCAGGCCCTCGTCAGCGTAACTACCTGGCAGATAGCAAGTTACATCATTGGGAAATCCGGGTAGACCCGGAAAATCATTTATTAGCGCGTCAGCATGTAACGATGCGTTAAAAACATCCCGGGAATATCGCGTTTGGGTCTCCCGTATGTAGTGAATTCGTATTTTAGAATCAGTCCTTCGTCTCAGTTCCCTCTCTGTCAGTATCGGCCATTCAGAAATGGTTAGGTTATATGACTGGAACCATCAACCATGTATTCTTTTTGAATGCCAATAACTACCAGCAAATAAAATTACAAGAGAAAGCTTTACTGATGTACCCAGCACGATTTGTTGTACTGAAAAGAGGTGTGCAAAAATAATGTAATCAGAGAGTATTGCGATGAATAGCATTACCGCTGTAATTAGCAAAATACCTCTTCGTTCTATTGGCCGTACACTGCCCCAGTAAAGCAAAAAAGCCCAGCCCATCATAAAGAGTGCACCGACGCTCAAAATATACTGAAAATCCTGGCCGCTACCCACGAAAAAGCTCGGATGGACTGGTAGATTTAACGTACCAAGACTAATCAAGAACCATTCGATAGCTATCACACCATCTGCTACAGCGCCAATAATAAATGCTGTCTTTAGAACAGTAACGTTATCCTTTGCGTCCATCCCGCCAATCATAGCTTTTCAGGGCTCAAGTAACATATAAACTTCTGATTACGGCAAAACTTGCTGTGCGTAACTCGCTTATACGCTACTGAAAGCAGCATGATATTTGATAGTGCCTATTGCATCACGGAGATAACCGGGCTGTAGCTCCATGGCCATGAACACATCCTCTGGTACCTGGTATTCGCATCCAAGACCAAAGCACGGAGAGGACGAAAAACCGAAGCGTGGATAATACTCAGGATGCCCAAGGACAACCATGGCACCAAATCCGAGTTGCTTGCATATACCCATACCAGCGCGCACAAGCATAGACCCTACACCTTGGCGCTGGTGCTCTGGCAATACCGCCATGGGTGCAAGCCCCATTATCTTTAGCTCAGGGTAACCGGGAAGTGCAACAGGTGAAAACATGATGTGACCGACAACCTCCCCGTTTTCTTCCGCAACGAGTGAAACGACCAATTGTGCCTGTTCTCGAAGCGTATCAACAAGATTGGCCTCAGATGGCGTTTCAAAGGCTGATACATTGACAGTATGCACAGCATCCCAATCACTCTCTTTTTCAGGTCGAATCTGCATATGACAATATGTTATTACATACTCTGCATTAGATAGCATTGAACTTCCGGAATGGATCGGAGCCTGTCTTTTAGCAAATCTTATTCTACCAGGTCCGGTGTCGGCCGATAACTTGCCGTTCACGGTCAGGACAGGACCACCACCCTGCATTATTGGCAATTCGGCAAAATCAAGTCATTTACCAAGCTACTCGCGAACGGCAGGTTCACCCTAAAGAAGGGGTTCTTTCTAATTCTTATATACAGGAAGCGGCCAAAAGCGATCAACCGGCAATTCAAGTACTCTGACTCCAGAGTAAGGCGTTGGGTCAATAATGTAACCGCAGCAGCATATGCTTCATTACAATGTTGCGGTGGCGCCATCTGCTAGACTGGTAACTACCAGACCGGAGAATGTTAGCCCGGCAAGTATTGAAACGGACTCTGGCCTCGACTAACGGTGATGTCATGAGCAAGCGCAACCCTGTTCCTCAGAAACTCAGTTCACGTGCGTTGGTACTGGGAGACCCCCGTGCCAGGACCTGGGGCGACGAACCGCCTCACTGGGCAGACGCATGGTTTGCTACTCCCAGGGAAGAGTTGCATGCCCAGTATCGCGGCATCGTCGGCTGTGAGCACAACTACCTCGCGCTCTCGGGAGGCGGCGCCAACGGTGCGTTCGGGGCCGGCCTGCTCACAGGGTGGACCAAGGCAGGCACCCGTCCCGAGTTCACGGCCGTGACCGGGATCAGCACGGGCGCACTATCTGCACCGTTCGCGTTTCTCGGACCGGCCTGGGATCACCGGCTGGAGCAGGTCTACACGACTTATTCCACGAAGGATCTTGTTAAGAAAACCCCGTTTGCTGCCGTGACCAGCAGCGCGATATTCAGCACCAAAGGCCTGCAAGGCATGATTGCCAGATTTTTCGACGAGGAGGTGTTCGAGGCCATTGCCGCAGAGTTTAGTGACAAGGGACGGATCTTGAGCATCGGGACAACGAACCTCGATGCCCTGCGCCCGGTCATCTGGAATATCAGCAGGATCGCGGCAAGCGGTCACCCGGACGCGCTTGAGCTCATCCGCAATGTGATGCTGGCATCGGCATCCATTCCCATTGCCTTTCCGCCCGTGCAAATCGAGGTCGAGGTCGACGGTCGGCGCTACGACGAGATGCACGTTGATGGCGGTGCGGCGGCACAGATTTTCCTCTATCCAACTGGGATTGACTGGGCCCGTGTCCTGGAACGACTTGAGGTGCAAGGCAGGCCCAACGTCTACCTGATTCGCAATGCTTGCCACACCCCGGACTGGAAGGCAATGAAACCCCTGTTGTTGCCGATTGCGCTGCGCACGGTGAAGTCACTCATCCGGACGCAGGGGATCGGCGACATGTTTCGCGTCTACCTCGCAGCGCAACGGGACGGCCTGGAGTTTCACCTGGCCGACATCCCTGCAGATTTCGACACGCAGCCCGCAGAGCAGTTCGACCCTGTGTACATGCGACAGCTCTTTAACCTGGGGCACAGCCTTGCCAAATCGGGCTATCCCTGGAAACGCACTCCACACGAGTTTTGAATCAGCTGTGAGCCATTGCGCTAGCTGAAAGAAGGGGACGGTTATGGCAGGTTGCACTGCCCCTTTTTTGGCTAGTCCAACACGACAATAATGAAATCGGCAGCTAGCGTTGTCCCGGCACTGGTTTCGCCGATACCCCCTTTAGGTGTCGTCTTGGCCTATAGCACCAGTTCATCGGCTGAAATCGAATTTCTGCTTGCTCTGCACTCCCAGACATCCAGGCCAAGGCGCTGAACTTCTTGTTTGGGTCTCCCGCCTTTTAGTGGGTTCTTATTTTAGAATAAGTCCCGTCGCCGCAGTTCGGCCATCTACGGACCTTTAGAAAATACTGATATTCAATTCAGAGTGCCGCATGGAGGCACTCCCTGCACCCCCGATAACTTTTTCCTGATCGTAGTCCTACGCAAAAAATAAAAACGGCGACCCGAAGATCACCGCTCTATTCCGTTATTTATGGTGCGCAGCAGGATGGACCCGGCGGCTTACGGTGCAAGCCCTTATAGACATTCAGATCCAGTGTATTAATCACAACATCCCCGTTAAAGTCCGCATTGACATTATAGTTGGCATCCCCCGGAGATGTACGGTGGGCGAGCTTGTATAAATTCAGGTCCAGTGTGTTGGTACTACCATCATTATTCAGATCCCCGTCGCACATATTGCCGTAGCCATCACCATCGGTATCCAACTGACTATTACTACCAGCATCCGGAATTAGCGGGCCATTGGGAACATCGATGCAGTTGTCCTCCATATCGACTATACCGTCAGAATCGCTGTCATCTGCACTGACATCACCATCGTGGACAGCCCAGGCTGGAAAAGTGTTGTCAGTGTGGTTGAGGCCTAGACCGCCGTTGAAGAAGCTGATGGCCCACACGTTACTTGAATCAAACTCGGTACCAGACCAGTAGACAAAGGCCTGGACGTCGCTGAACGTGCCCGGTGCAGCAGCCGTGATGCCTTCTTCCCAGAATAGGAAACCCATTTCATTGTCCGCACAGCCTGCAACGCTGTCACCGGAACAATCTATTACAGTGTTATCACCATTGACATCCGCGCTCGGCAGACGCCAACCCGACACGCCACCAAGGGTGAGTCCCGCGGCCCAGGCCATCTGGTTGCCCCAGTTATCACGGCCGTTGATATTGGCATTTGCAGCCCAGGTGATATCGAGGTTCGGGTCGTAGTAGGCCTGGTAGTCATCCCCACCCGGCGTCGCCGGCAGGCGGCCTTCCAGCGGTAACACTGCTGCTGCACCAACATCGCCCGTGCGCACAGCCCACCCATTGAAGGGGTTGCTCTTGGGGTTAGCGGCCACTGATCCGTTACTAAAGCCGATGAGCCAGCCGCCAACACCGCCGGGTGGTCCCCCGTCCGTACCGGACCAGTAGCCGTTCAGGACACTAATCAGCGTTACGTCACCGACTGTGTGGTTTCCCTGCAGGTTGTCGCCGAAACTTCCGCCAAGATTCTGATAGAACATATAACCCAGCTCATTATCCCGGCAAGCCAGTTCTGTCGCTGTCCGGCAATCGATCGGGGCAGCCGTTGTACCGGTTGGCAGGCCTGCCGCCACCGACATGGACGCCAGCCGCCAGTCATCAAAACCGAGATAGTCCAGGTTACTCGCCCAGGCTACCTGGTTATTCCAAGTGTCAGCACCACTGAGAGCGGCATTGGTGGTCCAGGTGATGTTCAGTACGTCGTCGTAGGCCGCTTGACCGCCCAGCCGCGAGAACAGTGCTGCGTTGGCTGACACAGTTACAAGGGTAAAAACAGTGGCGCCTAACGCACACCATAGGTGTGATTTAATCATAATGGTCTCTCCATGATTATTGTTAGTCAGTCTCAGCCGGGAGGGTCCCTATTGGACATGACAGGTTATCTTAGTGCGGCCCGCCGTTGCCGTTTGCCAACTATCATTCCAGCCCGACTGATGCTTGTTACTGGTTTAAAAGCCTACTTCTTTTGTGGTGTGTGGTTGTTGATTGAGATCAAAGGACTGACACCCAAAACAGGAATATTCTTGCAGGCACGATTCCAGTCCCCGACTAACCTGTTTTGGCAGCTGAGCGACACCAATCAAAATCCCCTTCGAAGGAGTCACCTCCTTCGAACTACTTACAAGCCATACTCATTACCTGGAGTGAAACGGATATATCTGAGTTCAAACAGAACAAAACCAGACCTTCTTTCAATCACTCTCTTATATACTTTCCCTTCCTTGTGGACAGGTGCGCATTTCTCTTTCTTGCCTTTCCATTTAATACAAAGTTCACTGTCGTCAGTTACGCGCCATTTTCCCAATTTTGGCTTGCTGCCAGTTTTCATTTTCACCGTGCCATCATTCTCAAAATAGGCAATAAATGCGGTTGCATGGTCCTCGATCTTATTGGGAGCATCAATCCCTGGTACGCCGCCATCTCTTCGTTCGCCCTCAACAGTATTTCCAGAAAAAAGTGTACTTACCTCGTCTGCTGACATTCCCCCAAAAGCAAGCAACTGATTGCCAAATACGCAAGCGATTACTATTAACGCCAATTTAAATATATATTTCATGGTTATGTCCTTTTCTTGCCATGAGTTTTCCACAGAGTTAACAACCCCCCGCACTATGGCAGGGGGTTGAGCACACCAGGTCTCCTTATTTCTTGACTGTAGCCGGTTTAAGCTGTGTGTTCGCCTCCACCGGACCCATATAACCAGTCAATGCCTTAAACCCACCTTTGAGAATGTAGACATTCTCGAAGCCGATATGACGAAGGGCAGTTCCAACTGCAGTTGCTCTCGTACCAGAAAGGCACAGTACAACCACTGTCTTATCGGTCGGGATCAGAGCCAGCTTGGCTTTAGTGAACAGTTCACTTACCGGAATCACCATTGAACCCGGCAATGTCACACTGTAGACACCGGTCTCGGCGGGTGTTCGGACATCCAGAACTACAAGTGGCTCTTTTGCTTTCACTTTGTTTAAAAAACCATCCGGTTTGATCAGATGCAAGGCCTTACCGGCCCCCGCACCCTTTACCGGCGCGAACAACGTTGCGTAACTTTCTGCCATTGCCGGATCGTATGACCATGCAGGTCCCGCGATGGTAACGGCAACTGCCAGCAAGGTAATTGTGAGTAAGCGTGTAAACATGTCGCACCTCCTGTTACTGTGATGAAATCCTTTGCATAATCACAATACCCCTTAACTGGTGGAGAGACTTTGATAGCAGTCAATGCCTGGTTGAAATCGGGCGCGACATATCGTCGCATCGTAAAAAAAATGTCGGCGACAAAGATAGAGATCGGGAAGGTCTCAAAAGGGTCGTCTCCCGCCAATTAGAGAAAACTTATTTAGAATTAGTCCCTTCGTCCGAGTTCGGGACAGAGTTGCCTTCCCCGGTCACAGAAAATCTCTCCGATGTAGGGTTCCTAATTGGCAATTACCGACCAGACTCGGAAGTACAGGGCAAACTAAAGCGGCGACCCGAAGGCCGTTGCTCAGCTCTGTTATTTATGGTGCGCAACATGAAGGGCCGGGCGGCTTACGATGCAGACCTTTGTAAATGTTCAGGTCCAGCGTGTTGATCACCCCATCGCCGTTGAAGTCCGCATCCACATCGTAGTTGGCATCCCCCAACGCTGAACGGTGCGCCAGTTTGTACAGGTTCAGGTCCAGTGTGTTGGTACTACCGTCATTGTTCAGATCCCCATCGCACAGGTTGCCGTAATCATCACCATCGGTGTCGAGCTGGTCTACATTGGCGACATCGGTGCAGTTATCGCTGCCATCCGGAACACCGTCGCTGTCCGTATCCGGCGGCGTCAGCAGGTAGGCCACGGAACCACTGGTCATGTCGTCCAGTAAACCAGATCCAATAATCTGGCCAGCTCCGTTCGCACGGATCGCATAGGCAAGATACAGCCAGCCTTTGCCACTGAGATCTGCAACGAGACTACCCAGGTCCAAAAACCCATCCTCCACGGTGAAAGAGAACGCACGAGTACCCAGTAATGCACCACCGGTATCAAACAATGAGTAAGAACCAAGCCCAAGCCCGTCATTGCCCAGGTAAAAGAAATTACTACTGGCGTAGCCATCAGTCGGATTGATAGACAAGTCCATGCTGTAGGTTTGGTCTATCGTCGCATCATAAAACCAGGCACTCTGGCCTGTATACGTGGCACCGTTGTAACGCTCCGCAAAACCCACCGCCTGCCCGGCCTCGTTCAGAAGGTCGGCTTCGTTGTACTGGTAGCCCGTGCTGCTGTTGGTATGCCCCGCATCCGTCAGGCCAACCTCTTGCGTCGTCGTGCCGTTGTACAGCCAGGCACTCTGGCCCGTCGACGTGGCACCGTTGTAACGATTCGCAGTACCCACCGCTTGCCCGGCCTCGTTCAGAAGGTCGGCTTCGTTGTACTGGTAGCCCGTGCTGCTGTTGGTGTGCCCGGCATCCGTCAGGCCAATCTCTTGCGTCGTCGTGCCGTTGTACAGCCAGGCACTCCGGCCCGTCGACGTGGCACCGTTGAAACGACTCGCATGACCCAGCACCTGACCGGCCTCGTTCAGGTAGTCGGCGTTGTTTGACTGGTAGCCCGTGCTGCTGTTGGTGTGCCCGGCATCCGTCAGGCCAATCTCTTGCGTCGTCGTGCCGTTGTACAGCCAGGCACTCGAGCCCGTCGACGTGGCACCATTGAAACGACTTGCAGTACCCAGCGCCTGACCGGCCTCGTTCAGACGCATGGCTTCGTTGCCCTGGTAGCCCGTGCTGCTGTTGGTGTGCCCGGCATCCGTCAGGCCAATATTCAACGTCGTCATGCCGTCGTACAGCCAGGCACTCCGGCCTGTATACGTGATACCGTTGAAACGACTCGCATAACCCAGCGCCTGACCGGCCTCATTCAGGTACTGGGCATGGCTTTCTCGATAGTTGCCAGTTGAGCGCGTGTGCTCGGCATCCGTTAGGCCGATGGTGGTGATGTCGTAGGTAGTGGAACCGAAGGCCGGTGCCCCAGCCATTGAGATTAAGCAAACGCAGTCGCAAGCTGCTGCCAATAGACATGATTTCTTCATAATGATTTTTCCGTAAATTCTTATATCCCGGACGGATTCATTCTTGTTGCTGGTTAGGTGATTAAACACTACCACTGACAAAACTATGAGGTGTTGATGTGAGTCAAATCACTGACGTTGAAATAGGCTTATGCTTTCACGCATACCCATGAGGGTCTCAAAAGGGTCGACTCCCGCTGTTTAGTAATTTCTTATTTAGAATCATCCCATAGGTCGTTTTTCGACCAAACCAGTCATCCCCCTGTAAAGCAACGACCTGGAAATCTGCTGCTATACTTGCAGTAGGGGAGTGAAAAGAAGAGAGGGCAAGCCACAGAGGTTTGCCAGAGCCATAAGGGCAACGATCTTCACCCCTCCAGGCGCCTCGGCAAGCACGGCACATACAGGAAGAGTCAGGATGGCCTGATAATTCTGAAGGTGGGCAGAGCCACCAGTATGACCGCCCACTACCGGGGCGTTTCTATCAACACCCTCCTGATACTTGGCTGGCCTGTGTTCCCAAGCGTCTGTTTGTGCGAAATGTCGTTGTAGCAATAGAGGTAATCACCGCTGGCGGTTTTGGCGTTGAAGTCCACAGGCGCGAGGATGCCGCGCTGGTGAGTGGCGTCAAGACCGAGGTCGGCATTTCCAGCCCGGGTCAGCCCCCGTCACCGGAGCGCCGTGATTCAGCCTGCTTGCGAAGACGCTCGCCCACAAAAGCCTGCAATTGCTTCGCGATGCGCTCGTTCCCGTTGCCGGTCACGTGGCTGGGGCCCATGTAGATGAATTCGTCCCCGTCGTAGGCATCCGTAAGGTCGAGCACGAAGTCGAGCTCCTCTTCGGCAATGCGCCGCTGGATACGCGGATAGACGATGAGGTGGTCGACGCCCTTGCCCAGCTTCTGACCCGAGAGTTTCTCCAGGCCGGCCGGGGTCGCATAGTCGTCGAGGGAGAACGCATCGTCGACGAGATGGCTGAGATTCGGGTTTCCGATCGCAGCCACGGGCTGCAGGATCGCTACGAAATCAGCACCGCCGAGCCGTGCGACCTCCCGCGCGACCTTCCAGTTCGCCGTCAGCATGTCTGCGATCCGCTCGCCGTACTCCGGATCGATCATGCACCGCGAAGGCGGGTATTTGTGTTTGCTATTGCGACGTACGTAATCATCGGCGAGCTGCATGAAAGCGGCGAACAGCGCCCGAACCGTGAAGGTCGGCTGCTGCACAAGGGTCTCGAGGCGTTTCTGGCGTCCGTGTCCGTAGAGCTCGACGTCGTTACGGCAGAGATTTCGGACCTCGTTGTAGCCATCGTAGAACACGACAAGATCCGTCGGCTCTCCGGAATTCACAAGTCCGATCAAACGGGCCAGCTCCTGACGACTGATGAAGCCCGACTCGCCGTGGTTGTGGACCTCCCAATCGGGGTTCAACGCATTGAAGAGCGCCGGGATTGTATGCGCATCATCGACACCCGTTCCCCAGGTCGTCGACCCACCGAAAAAGCGAATATGCCCGACGGGATCATCGGTAAAGAGCGGGTGAACACGGTCGCCCAGGGCGTTCACGTGGACCGCTTCGCCGTCGTATTCATCCCGGCTCCAGGCGACGAAGGGCTCGTATCGAGTATTCAGTTTCTTGGTGTCCGTAAAGATCGTATTCGACCATTCCTTGTCGACGAAATTCGGCAGGTCGATGCGCTCGTCGTAGGACGGAAACTCGTCGGTCACCCAATCTTCGACGTCGAGATAGATCGATGCGAACAGGTTCAGCACCAGGAGGCAGGCGAGCAAGACCGCGAAATTGACGGCGATCAGCTTCAGGAGTTTACCCATGGTATTGGTGTCTCGTCATTCAATTGCGGACGAAATCATAATCGAAGTAGTGGATGTGAGTATAGGCTGACACACGCTATTTTCCCTGGAACTCGTACCCATTGAGCAATCGCTGCCACTGCTCTCCAGCCTGATCACGCCGAAATCCTGCATGAATGGGCCACGTTGACCTGAATGAATCGCCCACTGTGGCGGGATTTTCCTATTCCCGGAAGGTCTTAAAATGGTGAAAGGAACCGTTCAGTAGTCATGGAAATATGGAAAAGAAGGGTTCATGAACGGGCGGCTCCCGTCGTTTAGATACTTGCTTTTATAATCAGCCTGCTGATGCAGGTTTTCTGGTTGGCTGCATCGTCAGACAGCGCTGTTCACTCAAACAAAAAGGCCCAGAAGGGCCATAATTACATCTGTTTGTTGACGCCTAAAAACATGGTAGGTAAATCGACATCATCTACAAAAACATCAAATACGCGCCTGGTGGGCCGGTTTCGACGTTCGGACATAATGAAATCGCCCCGGTGGTCTATTGCAGGAAAATACGTGTGCGCCTTGTAGCGTCTGCGTTGAACTTTTCTTTGTTTCACTATTCTGCTCTCTTCCTTTTTCCTGAATTTCTGATTTTTCACTCGTAAAAAAAGCGACCCGAAGGCCGCCGGTAGGATTTTCATACAATGAACAATCCTGGTGCGATGTCAGGATTCCCCCCAAGGGATTACCAAGTTATCAAAACCGTCACAAGGTGGATATAAGGGGAACCCCTTAGGTCACGCATTGGCCATCCTTAGGTGCAACATTTACCAAATGCACTGAACGGCAATTTGATACGGTTTCCCGGGCATTCTGTTTAAGACTCTGAATTTCATTCGACAAACGACCTGGAGGCATTTTTTGGTGTCTTTGGCTACCTGTTCGGAATCCAGTAACAAGCATAGCCGGGAAATCTGTTGCACCCCCCGTCCTGTCCGGGCTATGGTGCGCCGGATTACCTTGAATACCAGAGCTTGTGCAGTTCATCCACCACAATCAGGGTAAGTGCAACTATCAGCAATTGAGTCCATTGCTGCAGCGTCACTGGCGCAACCTGCAACACATCACGCAGACCGGGCGTGTACATGGCGCCGATATGAATAGCCTGTGCACCCAGAATGGCGAAGATCAGGAAGCGGTTACCG
>Ga0209013_10005389_pt1 | contig 11029 bp, 10 predicted proteins | sample Cruoilmetagenom2_FD_187291 | JGI IMG/M metagenome (GOLD analysis project Ga0209013, IMG submission 187291) | Oil polluted marine microbial communities from Coal Oil Point, Santa Barbara, California, USA - Sample 2 (SPAdes) (version 2) | ecosystem: Environmental > Aquatic > Marine > Oil seeps ...
TGTGATTTGTGTATGGTTACCGCGTACGCAAGTTTAAGCGGAAATTGTGAGAGTGTTGCCAAAGAAATGGTCTCTATGGTACCGTCATCCTGAACCAACATATCTACAAGATCAAACTCATGACGTTCCACACGTACATACTCATCTTCTTTTTCTACGATGAGATGGTCTTCTTCTATCTTGTGAAGTATACCTCGTTCACCATTGACGAACTTTCCCCATTTGTTTACTGTAAAGAGTATGGGTACACCTTCTTTTAGCGTAAGATGTTCTGAGATAGGGAGCATAGCCTTCCATCCGGCCAGCTTCTTTTCATGTACTTTTCCAAACATATCTACATTGGCAAAAAGGATGGTTTCTTCTGTATCCAGTTCATTGATCTTGGCTCTGTTGGTCTGTTCTACTTCAAGGTTACGCCCATAAAGATACGTAGGTTCCTGTTCCATACTTTCATTGTTCCAGAGCTTTGTCATATAGGCGATGATCTCTTCATCACAGATACCTTTACGTACTTTGGAGAGTATATGTGTGAACTCCCCGTCTGTGGTACGTTTCATCTCTGTGAGTTCAATGACCATGAGTTCAAAACGCTCCCATGCCATAGATTCAAATGCATAGAGTTTCTCTCCAAAAACATCGTTTCTGTTGTTTTGTTTTTGTACCGGTGGCAACTGAAAGAAATCACCCACAAACATCACTTTTCCCAGGTACCCGTAGTTATTGAGTCTATAGGCTATCATGTCAAGAAGGTCTGTACTTACCATAGAGATCTCATCGATGATGATAAGATCAGTGGCTCTTAGTACTTTTTTTAAGTCAGAGAGTCTTTTTTTGGCACGTTTGTCACTCTGGTTGAGTTCATCAAAATTAGACGAGATACCAAAAACAAAAAAACTATGTACAGTAAAGCCACCGATGTTCACCGCTGACACACCTGTGGAACCTAAAGATACTACTTGTTTCGCTCTTTTACGATAATCCGAGATCACTTCATTGGTAATGTAACTCTTCCCTACCCCTGCACCACCGGTGAGAAATACGTTTGAGTGTTTGAGTGCTTCAAGTACATCTGTTTTATCCATTAAATCCTGCCTTGTCTATGCGTCCGCCTGTACAGTATGACCTTGTCTGCTTTCCACGTTTAAGTAGTGTTGCCAGATCATCAGAATCAGAACCCAAGTGTAACCACAACTCAGTAACTAAACCTTTTTTACACTTCATCTCTACACGTTTCCCCGTACCTTTTCCAAAGCTTCTATCAAAGAGTGTACGTACTTGCTGTAAGCTCACACGTTGTCCCATCTGTTTCCTAAAAAACTGACCTACTTTAGAAGCATTAAACTGTTCTGTTAAGCCCACCGCATCTTCATAATAACTGTTGGCATCACTACTGTAACACGTTCCATGTTTTATCCACTCATGTTTGTGCAGGTTTGATGAAACTCCGGGCATCACTTTTTGCAAACGGATCTTTAGTTCTGGTGTGAGTTCTAGTGAAGAAAGCTTATGCCATTGTTTATGTTTATCTAGGTTTTTTTCATAGCTACTCACACCACAGTACTGCTTGCCTTTTGGCTGTGGCCAAAGACCATGTAAAACAAAATGTTTCTCTTTATACTTCCCTTGTCCAAAAGTAAAAAGCGTTCTTTTACACTCTTTTTTATATCGGTGTGTTTCACAAAAAGCGTTATGCCATGAGAGGACAAGCAGATTTTGTGTTTGACTTATCAGACTTTTTTTTACTTCTGTCTCACGTTTTATATACGTATCTACACTATTATTTTCTTGTACTTGTTGTTGCGTATATGTTGTTTTGGAAAAACATTCATCATCTACCCATCGTTGTGCCGGTTGCTCACCTTTTACTAGTATGAGATTTTGACCTTTGTGGTGTCTAAGAACGGTATATTTTTTCGTTGTATCAAGGATCACATGATGTGTATTTGTCGTATGTTTCATGTTGTTGAACGCTGGACATGCCTGAGTTGGATAACGCTCTTCTCTGGCAACTAAAAAAAGTGTAAGCGTCACAACTAACATGAAAAGTTTATGCATTTAGGGAGGCCTCTATACTTTTTAAAGTATTATACAATAACAAACTTTTGAAGCTAACGGTCCAATAACTATAACTCTGTGATATAATACTTTATTATCTAGGACCAGATATTTACCCCATATCATTAAGAAAGGGAAGTATGAAACTACTATTATTTATCAGTCTGTTTTTCCAGACTTTCCTTTTTGCACAAGAAGATGTTAGCAGTTCATTTTCTTACATACAATTGGAATACAAAACGTATACATTTGATGAAATTAAAGAAAAGAGTGAACAAGGTCTTTTTTTACCTTTAGATAAAGATCATTCAAAGTTTGGTTTTACCAATGACATTTTTTGGATCAAAGCACATGTTAAAAATAACACAAGTACCCACAGAGAACAAATACTTGAACTTAACTATCCATCTCTTGATGCTATAGATATCTATGAATTAAACGAACGAAAACTCCATATTAAAAAAAAGTTAGGTGACCTTAGACCTTTTAGTAAAAGTACATTTATGCCTAATCCTAATTATGCATTTTCACTCTCACCTTTTGAAGAAAAAATATTTTTTATACGTATAGTGTCTACAGGCTCGCTAAATATAGGTATCTCTCTACAAGATATCAATGCCTATAACCTTTCCAGTAGCACACAGATAAAATGGCTCTCTTTTTATTTTGGTGCTGTATTGATGATGCTCATGTATAACTTTCTTATTTATCTGATGACTAAAAATAAAAGTTTTCTCTATTATGTTCTTTTCCATCTCTCATATCTCGTGTTTGCTTTAGGATTATCAGGTGTTTCTTTTCAACTATTTTGGCCAGACAACCCTAACCTAAATCAATATGTCATACCCATGGCAATGTCATTGACAGGTACTTTTTCTCTTTTATTTTCTATCCATTTTTTAGATATAAAATTGATCAACCGTACGCTATATAAATTTTTATATGCTCTGGCGATCATCTCCTTTATCATATCCTTAGTACCACTTATCCATAGCTATAGTCTTGGTACTATACTAGGTAGTTTTATAAGCTTTATCATTGCAATCATCCTTTTTATACTCAGTCTCTATTTGGCTGTTTTCAAAAAAAATATCAATGCCCTTTTTTATTTTTTCGCTTGGAGCTTTTTTTGTATCGGGGTTGTCATAGCACATTTAAGTAATATCGGGATCATTCCATCAACAATGCTTACAAATTACTCTTCCCAAATTGGATCTTTTTTTGAAGTTCTTTTACTCTCTATCGGATTGGCATATTATTACAGTCGTTTGAAAAATGAGCATACTGAACTTACAATCACTAATGATCAATTAAGACTCTTATCAAATACAGATATGCTTACTAAAAGTTATAACAGACGATATTTCTATGAGATAGTCACTGAAGAATTAAAAATAAAAGAAGCACAGAAGAGAAATATCGCATTGCTTATGATAGACTTGGATCACTTTAAAAAAATTAATGATACCTATGGACATGATATAGGAGACAAGGTATTGATCTCATTTGTTCAGACTTGTAACCAGATCATGAGAAAAAATGATATTTTTGCACGTATTGGAGGAGAAGAGTTTGTACTTTACCTACCTGATACAGATGATATTACTGCCATTGAAATTGCTGAAAAGATCAAAAGCAGCATTGCGGAGAATGAGATCACTTTTGCACAAGATCTTGCACTTACTGTAAGCATTGGTATCAGCCGTAATACGTTTAAGTTAAGTAAATTATTGAGTCAAGCAGACAAAGCCCTCTATAAAGCAAAAGAAACAGGTAGAAATAAATGTGTACTTTTTGATTGATATTCATATGAACCCTAATGCAATGTAGCTTCTATTGGGATAAGTTTTGCTATCATACTTTATGATATTTGAAACTTTAGAAAATATACCAAATACTTTTGGGAATCAAGAAAAACAACCCTCTTCACATAAACAAATGCGCTCCAATATGATGCTAAACCCGCTCAATCTCAAACACCTCAACCGTATGGATGAGAATGATGCAGATATGATCACACTTAACCTTGAAGATGCCATTGCTCCTTCCCGCAAGAAAGAAGCTTTACAGAACATCGCACTTTTTCTTTCGCATATGGAAAGATCAAACAGCTTCATCATCGTACGTACCAATCCTCTCAATGAAGGTGGTGCCCAAGAGATAGCCTTTCTCAATGATTTTTCTTTTGATGCCATACGTGTAGCCAAGATAAAGAACCAAACAGAAATAGCCCAAGCCCTTACCATACTCTCTCCCAACAAAGAACTGCACATCTCTTTAGAGACAAAAGAAGCCTTTGAAAATCTAAGTAAGCTACGTATAGATGAACGTCTTACTACTGCAAATCTTGGTATCTTGGATCTACTGACATCACTTGGTCTGCCACAGTCCATAGTCACACTAAACAACCCTACTATAGACTACATCCTCTCCAAGTTTTTAGTTGATGCAAAAACAGCAGGCATCCACCCTGTCTCCTTTATGTTCCAAGAGTACAATGATACTGAAACCTTTAGAACATGGTGTGAACATGAAAAGATGATGGGTTTTAAGAGTAAGGCATGTATGGGTCCAAAACAGGTTCAGATAGCCAATGAGATCTTTGCATTAACCCAAGATGCTTTAAGTAGAGCCAAACATATCAAAGAAGTGTTTGAAAAAAATGCTGTACAGGGCATAAATGGTTTTATGGATGAGAAGTATGGCTTTATCGATGAACCTATTTACCGTGATGCGTTGTTGGTTTTGAGTACGAAGGCCTAATATGAAACTTTTTAAATTACTGTTTATATCTTTTATACCACTTCTTCTCATTGCAAACGATGACCGTCCTCCTATAGACTATGACTTTTTAGCAAAAAAAGAGGTACAAAAGTTTGTTGATATGATGGTAAAAAAACACCATTTCAAGAGAAACTATATGAGAGCTGTCCTCAACCATGCCAAACTTGACCGAGATACTCTGGCACGCTATACAGGAAAATATAAAGTAGGAACTACCAACGGTTCATGGGAACGATACAAAGCCCATGTACTTGACCCTATCAGCCTTAAAAAAGCTAAAAAATTTAAAAAAAACTACTATAAAACACTCAAACGTGCAGAAAAAACGTATAATGTAAATATGAACTACATCGTTGGATTTATGGGTGTAGAGAGTAAGTTTGGTGAATACACAGGTGACTATAACATCTTAGATGCACTTGCAACTCTGGCTTTCCATCCTAACCGTATGAAAAAGTTTTTTAAGCGTGAATTCGAACATCTATTTTTACTGACCCGTGAAAAAGGCTATAGTATCACTACCTTAGAAGGCTCATTTGCAGGTGCCATAGGCTGTGTACAGCAAGTGCCTTCTGTCGCACGTAAGCACAAGTCTGACTTTAATGGAGATGGTATTACTGACCCTTGGGATTTAGAAGACTGTATTGGGTCCATCGCAAAGTTCATGTACAAAAACAAATGGAAAAACGGTATGCCTGCAGCTGTTACCACCAACTGGAAAGGTGGACGTTACACAAAGGCGTTAAAACCTTCACTCAAAAAGAAACGTTCTCTTAAGACCATACAAAAACACGGTATCAAACCCACACAAGCATTTCCAGAATCTTCAGCATACCTGCTTAAAACAAGAAACACAAGCCATGATGATCTCTATCTTGGTACAAGTAACTTTTCGGTCTTAAGACGTTACAACAATGCGACAACATATGGTGTTGCCATACACCTCATCGCTGAACACGTTAAATAATCAAATACTTCTCTTCAAACTCTTTTTTACTTAAAGGTTTTGAGAAGTAATACCCCTGGTACGCATAACAGTCTTGACTTGATAAAAGATCAAACTGTTCTTTGCGTTCAACCCCTTCTACTATCACTCTTAAACCAAAGTTTTTAGCGATAGAAAGCATCGTCATGACCATAACTTCATCTGTCTGGCTCTCTAGCAAATGATCTATAAACAGTTTATCTATTTTCAATTCATTAACCGGCAGACTTCTTAGATAACTTAAAGACGAATATCCCGTACCAAAATCATCCATAGAAAAAAGAATACCCATTGCTTTAAGCTGAAGAAGTATGCCAATTATTTTATCTTTATCTTCTGCTAAAACATTTTCAGTTATCTCAAATACAATTTGAATCTTATAGTTTGGCTTTATATAGGTGTCCATTAACTTCTGAATGTCTTCAACAAATGAACTGTGAAGAAGTTGTCGTACACTTATATTGACTGATACTTGGTTTAATCTAACTCCTCTTTCTTCCCATTCTTGTACTGTTTTAAATGCTTCATTCAGTATATAAGCGCCCACTTCTATGATCAAACCTGTTCTCTCTGCGATAGGGATGAACTCATCAGGCGGTATCTCGCCAAGATCATCATCGTTCCAACGTGCTAAAACCTCACATCCAATCGCTTTAGAAGATTTGTCGACCTGAACCTGATAATTTAAATCTATTTTTTTTATACTTAGTGCATTGTAAAGTTTTTGTTCAATTGCAAGATTATAATTGACAGAATCTTCAAGTTGCTTACTAAAAATGATCACACCATCTCGACCGGACTTTTTTGCCTCATACATGGCAATATCTGCTTCTTTTAAAAAATCATTTGAATTTAAATGTCTCTTTTCCACAAGACTGACACCTATACTTGCGCTTAAATAGAGATGATGATAATCTATGACATAAGGTTCTTTAAGTACTGCAAGTAATTTTTCTGCAAGCTCTAGCATTGTTTCAAGCGATTCTTCTCCTTCTTTCATCTCTTTAGTCACCACAATAAACTCATCCCCGCCAAGACGAGCAACTACACGTGAGAGTGTACACATACTTTGAATACGCTGCGCAACTTCTTTTAATACCTCATCTCCAACATCATGACCTAAAGAGTCGTTTATCGTTTTAAAATGATCCATATCTATTAAAAGCATATAGGCTTTTTTATCAGTAATGGAGATTCTTTCGATCATCGCATCTATATATTCAAGATAATAACGTCTGTTATTCAATCCTGTTAACGCATCATGTTGTGCATGATAATAATTTTTTTGAATAAGCGCATAAGTATTGTTGGAAGAGTAGATCAATACTCCTAGAAAGATCATAGAAAATATGGACAGAATATAGCCATACCATGTATCTACTAATCCAAAATAGGTGATAAGTGGTACCATTAAGATCAATAGTATCGGTACAAAGATCTTTCGTTCTGAAACCAAAAGTGCAGAAGCAACAACAGAAGCACCCAATTGCGTAAATATAGCAATATAGTGTAAATTACTCTCCACTTCCTGCGCATAAAATACAAAGATCACTGTCCACAAAGAGAAGATAATATACATAAAAGAGATAAGATGACCATACCATCTACTGAGTTCCTCTTGCTCCATCTTTACATTACTAAACCATTTATAAAGTACCAAACCATAAACAGAAGTAAGTAGCATAGCGACATACCAAAGTATAGCCGGTAAAAAAACATTATAAATAGATCCAAAGACAACATATACTATCCCTGGAATCACAGATAGAAATGCCATTAAAAGTATCTGTTTTTGAAAAAAACGATAATACTTTTGTTGTTTCATAATACTCTTAATCCTCAAAAATAATAATATCGTAAGAACTTTTTGCTACTAAAGCCTTACTTGAATGCACTGATCCGTTACGGTTGGATTTACGTAACTCTTCACGTAATATATCCATTTCCTTTTGCATCTCATCTATCTGCTCTTTGAGTTGCAGTACAAGATCAACGCCTGCAAGATTGACACCCATTTGACGTGTTAAACGCAAAATGAGCTTCATGCGTTCTATGTCACGTTGCGAATACAAACGCATACGACCCTGTGTACGTGAAGGTTCAACAAGACCTTCCCTCTCATACTGTCTGAGTGTTTGTGGATGTATATCCAACATCGTTGCCACTACCGATATGAGGTAAACAGGTTCGTCATAACTATGCATGTAGTATCCTTTACAGTTTTTGTTCGATCATCACTTTAAGCTCATCATCGAGGGTATCTACATCTGGAAGTACCACATTGGCTACCAGATAAAGATCACCTTTCATCGCTGTTTTTCTGTCAGCAACACCTTTGCCTTTAAGTCTGAATTTTTGGCCATTTTTAGTATTTTGAGGTACTTTGAGTGAAACTTCTTTTTCAGGAGTTTCTATGGCGATCTTCCCGCCAAAAAGTGCTTCTTTAAGAGGTACATCAAAGGTTTTATAGAGGTTATCCCCTTTCCTTTCGTATTCACCTGAGGAGGAAACTTCTATCTGTATGAGCAGGTCACCGGCTTGTCCCTGGTACTGCTTACCTTTACCACGCACACGCATGGTCTCACCTGTTTTTATACCAGCAGGTATTTTGATATCAAAATTTTGACCATTGGCTGAAACATTATGTTTTCCACCCTGAATGGCCACCATGAAAGGTACTGTGATTCGTGCCTGCATATCAAGGTCAGGACCACCAAAACCTCCACCAAAGCCTCCAAAACCACCTTGTGAACCGCCAAAGCCGCCACCACCGCCGCTGCCAAACATAGATCTGAGGATCTCATCAAGGTCTACACCTTGTCCCTGTCCCTTAGCAAAGTCATGGAAGTTCTGACCACCAAACATCTGATCACCAAACTGATCGTACTGTTGTTTTTTCTCTTTATCTGAGAGTACTTCATAGGCAGCATTGATCTCTTTAAACTTATCGACTGCTGATTCTTCTTTGTTAATATCGGGGTGATATTTTCTTGCGAGTTTTCTGTAGGATTTTTTTATCTCTTCAGCAGAAGCATTTTCACTTACACCGAGTGTTTCATATAAACTTTTTGACATTATTTTCTTTCTAATATATAATTTATATGATTATATCAAAAAGGTTTAGTCTATGTCAATCAAGTTTGACAAAATTTTATAAAAAATTATTATTTATATGGTACTGTTTTATACCCTTCATGTATCATCTTCATGATACCACCTTTAAGGTTTATTACTTTATAGCCGAGTTTATCAGATAAAAATTCAGTAACCATACCCGTACGGGATCCAACCCTACATATGAGTGCGAACTGCTCATCTTTTTTGACTGCCATGTTTAACTGTCTTAAAAAACTTTCAAGATTGAAGTCCCCTTTCTCATCAAAAAACATGATCGTATATGAATCTTTAACAATCCCTGTCTCTATCCACTCTGCTGGTGTACGTATATCTATGATCTTTATGTCTTTATCTGCAAAACCGGGTGTTGCCCATACTTGCGTAAGTTCTGCCATTAACATCGCTGACAGTAGTAAAAAGCTTAAAATAATTTTTTTCATTTATTAACCTTGAGTTATAATAGTGAGAATTATATCTAATAAAGATAAATGATTGCCAAATACTTATTCATAAAGGTTAGTGTACAATCACATATGAATTTTACAAACATAACAAATATACATGCCCAAGAACTCACACTCTACCATCAGTTTAGAGAAAATGCCTTCAGGGAAGACGGATCTTTCATCGCAGACAGTCCTAAAGTGGTAAACCTTCTTTTAGAAGAAGGGATAGAAGTCAAAAGCATCCTTGCAACACAGGCCTATTATGATGAGTATCGTACACTTGTTGAAAGTCAAAAAGACATTACACTCTACCTTGCAACAAAAGAACAAATGCAAAGCATAGTAGGACATAAGATCCACCACAATGTCATGATGCACGGCATTCGTCCCAAAGAGACTCCCTTAGATGCATTAGGTGAGCACATCATCATGCTAGATGAGATAAGCTCGACACAGAACATAGGTGCCATAGCCCGTTCTGCTGCTGCTATAGGCATTAACTCCTATCTTGTACCCTCTTATGGACCACACCCCTACTCAAGACGGGCATTAAGGGTTTCTATGGGGCATATTTCTATGCTAAAAATGCACATTTATACTGATATCAAAGAGACGATCAAAACACTTAAAGAGAATGGCTATCGTATCTACGCAGCAGAAGTTACAGAAGATTCAACACCTCTTTCTTCAGTGAAAATAAGTGATAAATGGGTACTATTGATGGGACATGAGGGTTCTGGACTTTCAGATGATGTCATAGCCTTATGTGATGAAGTCGTCACTATTGAGATGGAGGAAGGGGTTAAGAGTTTTAATGTGGGTATTGCTGCTTCACTAATGATGTATCAGTTTAAACATACGAAAGATTAAAACGTAAGTACTTTCCAATCACTTTGTAACGAAGAAGTAAGCATCTCTCCCGTATGTATCATATCTATGTCCAGTGCTTCTAACTTCTCTGTGACATCATAGTCATCACTGCAAACCACACAACAAGAAAACTTTACACCAGTCTCCTGTACTTTAGCTACCATTTCTTGAAGCTCTACATTCTCAGCCAAAAGTTTTGCAGAAGGGCCCCATATCATAATATGTGCTTCATCCCAATACCCTCTTGGCAAAATAACACTTCCATAAAGTAAGACCATCTTTTTGGCTACATCAATCTCAGCTGTACTCCATACAATGAGTAATTTATGCATATCTGTTCCTAAATAGGGGATGATGTATTATAGTGTTTTATGAAAGAAAAAGAAAAGAGTCAGAAAGATATCTCTTTCTGACATGACTACTAATGTAAAAAGTGTCTTACAGTTGTAAAGTAAAGAGAGATACCATGTTCATTAGCAGCTTCGATGACCTCATCATCTCTAATGCTTCCACCAGGCTCGATGATCGCTTTCACACCCGCAGCTGCAGCTGCATCGATACTGTCTCTGAATGGGAAGAATGCTTCAGATGCCATTGCTGCACCTGACACATCTAAGTCCATCTCTTTTGCTTTTTTAAGGGCACACTGTGCAGCATCTACACGTGATGTCATACCCATACCAACAGCAACCATCGCTGAGTCTTTCACATAGACAACACAGTTAGATTTCGTAAGTCCTGCTACTTTCCATGCTATCTCTAAATCTTTCAT
>Ga0209013_10005390_pt1 | contig 11028 bp, 6 predicted proteins | sample Cruoilmetagenom2_FD_187291 | JGI IMG/M metagenome (GOLD analysis project Ga0209013, IMG submission 187291) | Oil polluted marine microbial communities from Coal Oil Point, Santa Barbara, California, USA - Sample 2 (SPAdes) (version 2) | ecosystem: Environmental > Aquatic > Marine > Oil seeps ...
CTTGCCATTGAAAGCTCCTGTGATGATACTGCTGCCGCTGTCCTGGAAGACGACAGAAAAGTCCTTTCCAGCGTTATCAGCAGCCAGTTTGACGTACACGCTCCTTTCGGGGGAATTGTGCCGGAGCTGGCATCACGCAGTCATATTGAAGCGATATGGCCGGTTGTCCAGGAAGCCCTGGAAAAAGCCGGGGTCGAACTTGACCGGATAGATTGCATTGCGGCAACCCAGGGTCCCGGCCTGACAGGCTCTCTGCTGGTCGGATTCACCTTTGCCAAAGGGCTTTCTCTTGTCAAGGATATCCCTTGTGTGGGGATTGATCATATAGCAGGTCACCTGCTCTCCTCTTTTCTCGATCGCCCCTGCCCCGATTTTCCCTATATAGCCCTTGTTGTTTCGGGCGGGAACACGTCCATTTACAAAGTAACCGATCATTCCACTTTCCTCTGCTTAGGGCGCACCCGTGATGATGCTGCCGGAGAGGCCTTTGACAAGGTTGCAAAACTTCTTGAACTCGGCTATCCCGGCGGCCCGATTGTCAGCAAAATGGCGGAAAAAGGCGATCCACGGAGCATATCTTTTCCTCGGGCCTGGCTGGATAAAGACAGCCTTGACTTCAGTTTCAGCGGACTGAAAACCGCGGTGGTCAATCATGTCCACAAGCTTCGACTGCATGATCTTTCACTGCCGGTTGAGGACATCTGTTCCTCTTTCCAGGAAGCGGTTGTTGAGGTACTGGTTGAAAAAACACTCAGCGCCGCTTCCAGGCACGCGATAAGCACGGTGGTGCTGGGCGGTGGAGTCGCATCAAATCAGAGGCTGCGGGACAGAATGAAACAGCGATGCGATACAGAAAATTTTGACCTGTTTATTCCGCCCCCGGTTTTCTGTACTGACAACGCAGCTATGATTGGGCTGGCCGGATATTACAGTTATCAACAATGCCACCGTGTTTCCTTGGACACAGACGTGTATTCCCGTTCACCGCTGAACTGACATGGCTTTTAATCTGCAAAGAACCGCTCGGTATTACTCACTGCTTTTCAAAAGACTGCGCGGTGATCCAAGATCACTTGCTCTGGGTACGGCAGTGGGTGTATTTATTGCTGTTACACCAACCCTGCCATTTCATACTGTCGCCATCATAGGAGTTACCCTCCTGATGCGGGTCAGTACCATCGCCGCGCTTATTGCCGCCACCGTTATCAGCAACCCCCTGACTTTTGCGCTGCAATATTACGCCTGCTGGAAAGTCGGCAACACCCTCCTGCCGGATCGTTTATCCTGGGAGCGCATCAAGGAAGTTCTGGACGTGCTCACAACCCAGGGAATTGCCGACAGCCTGAAAGCCATCAGCCAATTGAGCATGGATGCTGTTTTTGTCATGATGACCGGCGGAATACTTATTGCCCTGCCGCTCGCTTTCATCAGCTATTATTTTTCCCTGCATTTTTTCATCAAAATCAGGGAAAAACGGCGCAAAAAGCATCTGCTCAGCTGAGACGACACATGGTTTACCAGAATACCAGATCAATCCTTGCGCAACAGGGTCTGGCACCTCATAAAAAACGGGGACAGAATTTCCTGATTCACCGTCATACAGCCCAGCGCATCATTGAGCTTGCCGGCCCCCACCGGGATGATACGGTCATAGAAGTCGGTGTAGGTCTGGGCGCGTTGACCCAACCTTTATCGCAAAGAGTAAAACAGGTTATCGGTATCGAGACCGACTCCGGTCTTATTCGATTCCATGAGCAGGAAAACGATCTTCCCGAAAATGTTCAGCTGATCCACCAGGATATCCTGAAAACCGATTTTCACGAACTGGCTGGAAAATGCGGCGGTCATCTGAAGGTCCTTGCCAACCTGCCCTACTCGATATCCTCCCCTTTTCTTTTTCGTCTTATAGAGAATTATGAGATTATGGACTGGGCCGTTATTATGCTCCAGAAAGAAGTCGCGCTGCGCCTGGCAGCCGGACCCGGTACAAAGGATTACGGTGCTCCGACCGTGCTTATGGCCGCTTGTGCAACGATCACCCCTCTTTTGAAAGTCAAGGCAGGGGAATTTCATCCGCGTCCAAAAGTTGATTCCATGGTGGTCAGGCTTTCTTTCCTGCCTGTTCCGGACCGGGTCAGCGCGTCACCTGCATTTAATCGCACACTCTTCAGGAAAGTTGTCAACGCTGCTTTTGGCAAGCGCCGCAAAACACTGCTGAATGCGCTCAGCTCAGCCAACCTTGCCCTTGACAAAAAAACCATGGCGGAAATAATAACACAGGCCGGCATTGCGACTTCCGAACGGGCTGAACGGCTTTCCTTTGAACAATATGTCACCCTGACAAACGGTCTGGAATCCCGCCGGAATCCTCAAATCTCCACTGCGAACAGGTGAGCTATGCAGAACTTTGTCTTTCATAATCCGACAAAAATCATCTTCGGCAAAAAGACAATTCCTTCTATCGGCCCAGAAACTCTTCTGTGGGGAAATAAATGTCTCCTCCTGTACGGCGGCGGGAGCATTAAAAAAAATGATGTTTACGGCCAGGTTACCTCATCACTCAAGGAAACCGGCCTGGAAATAATCGAACACGGCGGGGTCCAATCGAATCCGCTTCTCTCACATGTTAAACAAGGTATAGACAAGGTCAAGGCCCACAACATTGATGTTGTTGTGGCTGTTGGGGGGGGGAGCGTTCTTGACAGCGGCAAGGCCATCTGTGCCGGAGCTGTTGTCAACCACGACGTATGGAAATTTTTTACAGGCAAAAAAAGCATTAAACGTGCCCTGCCCATGACTGCAGTACTCACACTGGCCGCTTCGGGCTCGGAGATGAATTCCGGCATGGTTGTGACCCATGACGAAACCCGGGGGAAATTCGGTTTCGGCAACAAGCTCCTCTTTCCCAAGGTTTCCATACTCGACCCGGAGGCAACCTATACGGTGCCGGCGGATTACACCGCCTATGGGGCGGTCGATGCCATGGCCCATGTGCTTGAGTACTACATGACTACCGAAGACCCTGCAACGCCGGTGCAGGACCGTTTCATGGAAGGGTTGATTATCAATGCGATGGACAGTTGTGACCGGTGCCTGGCAAATCCGCACGATTACAATGCCCGGGCCGACCTGATGTGGACTGCCACCCTGGCGCTCAACGGACTGACCGGCGCCGGTCTGGGCAGGGTAGGTTTTCCCATGCACATGATCGAGCATTCTCTCAGTGCTCTTTACGATGTTCCACATGGGGCCGGTCTTTCCGTCATCATTCCCGGCTGGCTGCGGTGGCATTCCATGCAGGATGCCAACAAAATCATCCAGTTAGGCTCTCGCATTTTTAATTTCGAACTGCGAGGAATTGAACCGGCGGCACACACAACCATCAAAATCCTTGAAAACTGGTTTACCAGGATCAACACCCCTATCAGGCTTGCCGAGTTTGATGTTCCCCCGGGAGATATCCCCGTAATAGCTGGAAATGCCTTGCGACTGGCAAAAATATGGCGTCTGAATCAATACTCGCAGCAAACAATCGAGGAAATACTTGCACTCTGCCTTTAAAAGATTATTTCATCGACCAGGTATCTTTCAAGTATGCGGGAAAAGGCACTGCACTCAAAATCAATGACATTTTTCCTTTACTGCGATATCATATAAATCATATTCTTATCATGTAATCGATATCAGACCATACAATTATCATGACGCAAAAAACGCCGCCCAAGGACATTCAACCTGCATTCTGGTTGACGGATTTTGATAAACATCTGTTTAGCGAAGGGACCCATGAACGGGCTTACGAAAAATTCGGCGCCCATCTTATCACTGTAGAGGGTATCCAGGGAGTGGCCTTTGCCGTCTGGGCCCCAAATGCCAGAAAAGTTGCCATCATCGGTGATTTCAATGCCTGGAACGGTGACAGTCATATAATGAATTCGAGTGATGCCGGCATCTGGACTCTTTTCATCCCGGACCTCCCTCGGTTCAGTGTATACAAATATCGTATAACCAGCCAAGATAACCAGGTGTTTGACAAGTCCGATCCATTTGGCTTTGCCATGGAGGAACGTCCCCGGACCGGCTCGGTCGTGGTGGACCTCGACCGCTATCAGTGGCACGATGAGTCCTGGATGATTTCCCGCCAGGAAACACAATCACTTGAGAGTCCGATTTCCATTTACGAGGCACACTTAGGGTCCTGGAACAAGGTTGCCGATGAGCAGTGGGGTCTACGATACCTCTCATACAGGGAACTCACGGAAACACTCATCCCTTATGTCCTGGAAATGGGGTACACCCACATCGGACAGCTGCCTGTAGCCGAATATCCATTTGACGGATCATGGGGGTATCAGGTTCTCGGTTTCTTTGCCCCTACCAGTCGTTTCGGAACGCCCGAAGATTTCATGTACTTTATTGACCAGTGTCATCAGCATGGACTGGGCGTTATTCTTGACTGGGTACCAGCCCACTTTCCCAAGGACGGTTCCGGGCTCAATTTTTTTGACGGGACCCATCTTTACTCCCATTTCGACCCGCGCCAGGGCGAACATCAGGACTGGGGCACCCTGATCTTCAATTACGGCCGAAACGAAGTTCGTTCATTTCTCATTGCTAATGCTCTGTTCTGGCTGGACAAGTATCATATAGACGGACTCCGGGTCGATGCGGTTGCATCCATGCTGTATCTTGATTATTCCAGGGAAGAAGGCCAATGGGTCCCAAACCGGTATGGCGGCCGGGAAAACCTCGATGCCATAAGCTTCCTCCAGAAAACAAACGAGGTCCTGCACGGTATCTTTCCAGGGATTTTGACCATAGCCGAAGAATCCACGTCATGGCCCATGGTCTCTCAGCCCACTTATCTCGGTGGACTCGGTTTCAGCCTGAAGTGGAATATGGGCTGGATGCATGATACCCTGAATTATATGCAACAGGATGCAATCAATCGCAAATTTCATCATAACCAGATGACCTTCGGGATGCTCTATGCCTTTCACGAAAACTTCATCCTCCCGCTCTCCCATGACGAAGTCGTTCATGGAAAGGGTTCTCTGATAAATAAAATGCCGGGGAACGAGTGGCAGAAATTTGCCGGCCTGCGGGCCTATTATGGTTTCATGTGGGGGTACTCCGGCAAAAAACTCCTTTTTATGGGGAGTGAATTCGGACAATGGCAGGAGTGGGACCATAATAAAGGCCTTGAATGGGCGGCCATTACCTCGCCTAACCACCTGGGAATGAAACGGTTTGTACGCGACCTTAACCTGATCTATCGCGCTGAACCGGCGCTCCATGAGAACGATTTTGAATGGAACGGCTTTGACTGGATAAACGCAAACGACACTGATAACTCTGTATTCTCTTTTGTCCGTTACGCAAAATCACCTGCAGATTTTCTGATCGTCATCTGCAATTTCACACCTGTCGTCCGTTATAATTACAAAATCGGTACGCCAAGGGGCGGCAAGTATGTCGAACTGATTAACAGCGACAAGGATGTTTATTGGGGCAGCAATGTTGTAAATAACGGCGAACTGCAAAGCCTTGATATACCCTCATACGAATACAACCACTCCCTGGAACTGACCCTGCCCCCCCTTGCAACCATATTCATCAAACCGGTTTAATCCGGCGCACTCAATATTGATGAACCCATAAAAAATCAAAATTTAGGATGGCTAAGTAGATAAGCGAACGAAGAGAGACTTCGAAAATCGTCAAATACAAGGCGCGCAGGTAAGCGAGTTTGCGAGACTCCGAATTTCGAGAAATGAGGCGTACTCAGGTACGCCGCAATGACGAGATAATTTAGCGCAACGCAGTAGTTGGCGACTTTTTACGACGCCATCAATATCAAAGGCCTAAAGATGAAGTCACGTACCATATTGCTGATCTCCATCGGAATACTTGTTTATTTTTCTTTGTCCGTCTATCACACGCGCCAGGTAAAAAAATATCCCGACAACGCCGCAAAAACGGGGGAAAAGACTGACTGGATACAGATAACCACTGCCGGCAAAAACAAGGATAACAGCCGGCCTGACCCAGTCTCCGGTTCCGCAAAAAAAGACAAAATAACAAAGCAGTCTGAGCTGCTTGAACAAAATCAGTCCGCTGTTGACGGCAAATTCAATATTCTGAGGCAACAACTCCAAACTGCCAGTGAAGAAAAAGAAAAACTCCAGAAAAAACTGGAAGAAGAGAGATCACTGAAAAAAAACCTCGCGCTCAAGGTTAACGACCTCCATGCACGAATATCTCACCAGCAGTCACAGTTACAAAAAATTAATACACAACTTCAGGACAGGCAGCAGACCTTGGAAAGGGCCTTATTAACCATAGAGCATCTCACCGGGGATAACACCAGCTTGAAAGAACAACTGCAGAAGCAGAAGGTGAGCGGCAGCCAACTGGACTCTCTTAAAATGTCTTTGCTCGGTAAAACGGAGGCTGTTGCCACGGCCAATGACCGAATTGCAGCCCTTTCAGTGCGGTCCGAACAATCGGCTGCTGATCTTGCAGAGGCACAAAAAACCATTACCCTGCTACAGTCATTGCTCGCCGTATCCCAATCTGAAAAGGAACAAGCTGTCCTGAACAAGCTGAGGTATAAGGATGAGCTTTCCCGTTCAAAAACCGACAATAAAAAGCGCCTTGCCGAAACAGGAAGCCTGCAAAACAAGCTGAAAGAATTAAAATCCCTTCTAGCCGTATCTGAAGCCAGGCTGAACAAGGCCCAACTGAAAGCGGAAGCCATGTTTCGTTACGGGCAGGAGCAATCCGGAAAACTTGCTCCTGCTACCCAGGAAATTGAAATGCTCAAGGCCCGGCTTGATGAAAAAAATAAACTCCTTCAAAGTACAGAACAACAACTGGGCGTAAAACAGGCGGAGTTAAAATCGCTGGCCAGTCTACAGAAGCAGGTGGAAAAGGATTCCAGGGCATTGGCTGAAGCTGTTCAACGAATTGAAGAACTGGCTGGTGAACTACAGTCAAAAGATGACCAACTGCTCCAAAAAGAAGCTCTCATCGCTGAGTTGAACACTACTCGGAATGAAGCCCAGGCCCAAGTCAAGGAAATTGAAAAAACATCTGTCGCCCAGGCAACAGAAATAACAAACCTGCAGCAGTCTTTGACCGGACTTTATGATGAAAAAAATCAGTTACAGGCACTGCTTGACAAAACCGCCCGCGAACAGGCTCAAATAACAGCTAACAACAAAGAATACCGGGCCCAGACCGGGAAAGTTTCACAAGAACTGCAAACGCTGAAAGAACAGCAGCAAAAACTTCTTTCACAACAGGAAAATCTCCAGGCAACCCTCAAGAAAAAAGAGATAACCATAAAAAAAATATCCGGACAGCTTGAACAAACCAGGCAATCAGCAAAGCAACTGAAGCATGTTCAAAAGGAGTTGGTGTCTAAAAACAAAGCACTGACCGAAGCTGAAAAGAAAATAACGCAACTGAACCGTCGTCATGAAAAAGCTCAAAACAGTCTTGTGAAAGCTGAAGCTGCGTTCAAAAATCTTGAAAGGTCTTTACAGGAAGCAAACAGGGACAAAACAACCCTGGCTGCTGCACACAGCGAAGAAATAAAACAGCTTAAAGACAGCCTTGAGGCAAAGGATAAAACGATTGCCCAAATCTCAGACGAAATATCCCTTCGTAGTAATGAAATGCAAAAAAAATCTCTTGAACTCGAAAAGGTACGGCAGGAAAACCTGAATGCTGCCGCTCCGAACTCTGAACTTGAAAAAAAATCGAACATGCCGGATCAGGCAGGCGATCAGCTTCAAAGTGCAAGGGAAGAGATCAAAGCCCTGAAAACAGAACTCGACCAGCGGGAACAAGCTTTTTCTTCGATGCGGGATGAGTTTTCCAGTCTACAGGCAAAATATGAATTATTGCAAAAGAACAGGGAGGAAAAGATAAATCAACCTGATTAGAGACAGTATTGGTCTGTTACCAGACGGGTGATAAGTTAATCCAAGAGTTCTCTTGTCTTGCCGAGCATATCTCTGAGGTGATATGGCTTGCCGATAAACCCGGCAGCACCACCTTTGAGCGCTTCTGTTATCTTATCGCTGCTCGTATATCCGCTGGCAATAAGCACTTTGATTTCGGGATCAATCCTGATGAGTTCCGTTAAACACTTATGGCCACCCATTCCGGGCATGCCCAGATCCAAGATCACCAAGTCAATCCGGTTCTCTTCACTCTTATAGATCTCAACAGCCCTTTCCCCGCTTTCGGCGGTGATGGTCGTGTAACCATACTCCCTTAACATCTCCTGGCCAATTTCCAGAATGGTTTCTTCATCATCAACAAGGAGTATTGTTTCGTGTCCGCCGCGTATTTCCGCCTCTTTCTCAGGCTCTAATTCTTGCTCAATAAACTCTTCTTCCAACACTGGGAAATAGATCTTAAAAACCGTTCCGTTGCCTGGCTCGCTGTAAGCAATGATGTACCCACCATGACTTTTTACAATGCCGTAAACCATGGCCAGGCCAAGCCCGGTTCCCTTGCCTATCTCCTTCGTGGTATAGAAAGGTTCGAATATATGTTCCAATGCCTCTTTGTCCATACCATAACCGGTATCTGAAATAGCCAACTGGACATATTCGCCAGGGACAGCCCCTGCATGAGTTTTACAGTATCCTTCATCGATGACAACATTTCGCGTTTCAAAGACAAGCTTGCCTCCATCCGGCATGGCATCATTGGCATTAACCCCGATATTCATCATGATCTGTTCAAGCTGTATGGGATCTCCATTGAGGATCTTAATATCTTCGGCCAGATGCAATTCGATAGCTATCATTTTGGGAATCGTTCTCTGAAGTATCTTGTGGACCTGGGCAACTTCCTGATTAAGATTCACCGGTCTTAAATTGCTCTCCACTTTCCTGCTGAAAATAAGTAGTTCTTTGGTCAGTTCCGATGCCCTTTGAGCGGATCTGTCAATCTGATTCAAATAACTAATGTCGGGATCTTTTTCTTCCTTTTTTATTAATAAGAGTTGAACATAACCGGATATAGCCTGAAGAATGTTATTAAAGTCATGGGAAATACCGCCTGCCAGGGTACCGACAGCCTCCATTTTCTGAGCTTGAAGGAGTTGGGCTTGTATCTTTTCTTTCTCTTCCTCCGCCCGCTTCTGCTCGGTTATGTCCTCTCCGGAGCTTAACGTCGCCTGTATGTTGCCGTTTTCATCTTTGAGTAGAGTATTGTGCCATGCTATAATTCGTTCCTTGCCGCTCTTGGTAACAACCGGATTTTCAAAATATTCAACCAGCTCGGATTCTCCGTCCATTAATTGCCTGAAGACTCGTGATACCTCATTTTTCATTTCTTTCGGAAGAAAATTATCGAACCAGTTTTTGCCAATAATCTCTTTTTCATCGTACCCTAAGATTTCACAGCCTTTTTTATTTATAAGTGTCACTTTTTCATCAGCATTAATGGCGACCAGCATGACCCCCGCAACATCGAGATACTTTTGTGCATTATCCCTTTCTCTTAGTAGGGCCTGTTCTGCTTTCTTGCGTTCAACAACTTCCTGAGCAAATGTGTCACGTGAGACGGTGATCATCTGCAGATCCTTCACCATCTTATTAAAAGAATCAGCCAATCCTCCTATCTCATCCTTGGATTCAATCTCTATCTTGGTATCTAAGCTGCCTTTACCGATTTGAGTTGCTGCTTCTGTTAATTTTAGAATAGGTCTTGAGATTAAACGAGAGACGAAAAAGGCCAATATCACCGAAAGGATTAAAATTATGGCACTGAAGCCTAATACTAAGTTGCGGGTATGGGCAATATTTTGTCTGGCTGTTTTTACTGTTCTTCTTGAGTCTTCAACCTGCTGATTGATAAACGGCTCAAGCGAAGATCTAAAATCGTCTACTGTCCTATTTATCTTTTCCTTTACAATATTCAGTTCTTTTTCAGTTCCACCTTTATCCTTCAGCAGGATATATTCCGTGATAAAATTTATAAATGTGTCAATTTTTTCCTCTATTATTTCCATGTGCTCAGGGTCATCATGGCTGGCGTGGAGTAATTTGTGGATTGTCAGATACTTTCTCAGATCAGCTATCATGTACTCAACATCTTTTTTGACTTCTCTATCTCCGGTTGCAGCATATTTAGTTGCAGATGTTAGACTATGGTACAATTCAGCCTCCATCTTTACCAACGCGATGGTGCCCGGCAACACTTCCCCGGCAATTTCCTGAAAGTCTGTTGTTAGCCTCTCCTGAAGAGTTACACTAATATAGATCACCGCCAAGATTAAAAGAGACGACGCAAAAAAACCGCTGATGAGTTTTTGATTTATCTTCATTTTTTGCCAAACCCGTGTTTCTCAAATATCGTCTTACCCTCAGAGGCTACAAAGTCCGCAAATACCTGGGCAATTTTTTTATGCTCTGATACAGTTAAAACAGCGACATGAATCTCTCTTATTGCATTGATGTCAGGGGGAATTTCAATCCCTTTGAGGTCCTTGGATTCCGGCCAGCGCATCGTATCTTTCCAGATTATCGCGGCATCCGCCTCTTTCTTAATTACTAGATTGCGTAATTCAATGACGGTTGCGCTTCTTATCACAATGTTTTTTGAAATATCCTCTTTTAGTACAGACGTACTTATTATCTCATCAGCCACTCTGCCCATAGAACACATTTTTGTATTTCCAACTGTGAGTCTTACTCCAGGCTTTGCCAGATCATCAAATGATCGTATCTCTTTTGGATTATCCTTATGAATACAAACCATCGGTACATGTAAGGCAACGTACTGGTGGTTATCTACAAGACCACCGGCATCTTCGATAATACGGACTGCCCCCGGGATTAGAATGTCTCCTTTTCTTGTCTCCTTTATTGTGCTCAAACAGGTACCTGATCCGGCATAGATCATATTCAGTTCTATATCATGCCTCTGCTCGAAGGCCGCTTTGACTTCTTCCATTGCTTTTTGTAGACCTTTGCCTGAATAGACAATGAGTGTCTTGTCTTT
>Ga0209013_10005391_pt1 | contig 11028 bp, 9 predicted proteins | sample Cruoilmetagenom2_FD_187291 | JGI IMG/M metagenome (GOLD analysis project Ga0209013, IMG submission 187291) | Oil polluted marine microbial communities from Coal Oil Point, Santa Barbara, California, USA - Sample 2 (SPAdes) (version 2) | ecosystem: Environmental > Aquatic > Marine > Oil seeps ...
TGGAAATCAATTTTGTGCACAGCAAAAAAACAGCATTTTTCTCACAGAGAAAAATGCTGTTTTGGGTTTATGTCCCGGACTCTTTTAGTATTTTAAATAACTAAGCTTCAAATCACGCTCTATTGAAGTGATTTTACGAAGCGCTCTACACCATCTTCAACAGTAGAGAGCGGACAAGCTAAATTCATTCGTAAGAATCCCTCTCCAGCTTGTCCATATTTACTACCTGGTTCAAGAGCAAGCTTACCGACAGTTAAAAGACGATCCATTATTTCTTTTTCGGAAAGGCCTGTCCCACGGTAATCAATCCAAACCAAATATGTACCCTCAGGTTTGGAAACTTTTATGCCTTCTAATTTTGAAAGATGCTCCACCACGTAATCCATGTTTACAGTCAGTACCTCTAGTAACTCCTCTAGCCATGGAGCACCTTGCTCGTAAGCGGTTTGCAGTGCTGTAAGTGAAAAAATATTTAACCCCATATATCCACGTTGCATAGCGAGTTTCTCTAATTCTTTACGTTTCTGCTCATCAGGAACAACCATAGCAGCAGCTTGAATCCCTGCAAGGTTAAACGTTTTAGTTGGAGCAAAAAAAGTAATAATGTTATTTGGATCCTCAGCTACATTAAGCATTGGGGTATGCTTATTTGGTTCGAAAATCAGATCCGAGTGAATTTCATCTGACAAAACTAATACATTATATTGCTTACAAAGGGCAGCCATTTTGGCTAAGTCCTCTTTGCTCCATACTTTTCCACCTGGATTATGTGGATTACACAATATAAATGCTTTTACATCTTTCATTAAACAGTCTTCAAACGAAATCCAGTCCATCTCATAAGAATTATTCTTTTCTATTAACTGACTTGTGACCACTTCTCTATCTAAATTTGTCGGTATACTCATAAATGGAGGGTAGACAGGTGTATGGATAAGTACTTTATCTCCAATTTCAGTGAATGCTTCAATAGCTTCAGCTATTCCAGGTATGACACCTTGGCGAAACATGATCCATTCGTTTTCTATAGTCAGCTGATGCTTTTCAGCAACCCATTTAGTAAGTGATGATTTTGTTTCTTCCGGTGCCATAGAATATCCAAAAACAGGATGTTCCATGCGTTTATGTAATGCATCAATAATAACGGAGGGGATGGCAAAATCCATATCCGCAACCCACATAGGGAGTACTTCAGAAGCATCGTTGATAGAATATACCTCCTCTAACATATCCCATTTTGCAGAATATGTATTTCGGCGATTAAAAACAGTAGAAAAAATTGACAAAATAATTTCCCCTTTCAATTTGTATTTATTATGTTATTATAACCCTATCTAATAAAACTAGTAAGGTGAAACTATATGAATACTATAGAAATGAATAAAAGAGCAGTATGGACATTACAAAAATGGGATCCTTTCCACATTGGAGAAAATGCCTATGATGCAGAAACAGCAGATGTAGTCGCATATTTACAAAATATTGATCATCCATCGGAATTAGCGAAAAGAATCCAAGAAATTTATGAACATTCTTTTGAAGAATGGATTCCTTTAGAAAAATGTGTGGAGATATCTTATAAGCTGATTGCGTTAAAGTATGAAATGAAATGTATTATTTAATATGAAAAAGCTTTCGGTTTTTAAGCCGAAAGCTTTTTTTTATAATGACTAAGCTTCTTGAAGTCCGTCTAATAGGTTAGAAGCCGGAACTTCAAGTGCATTGGATAATTTCAAGATGGTTTGCACTGATGGCTTTTCTACGCCAGATTCATATGCCTCTAGCTTTCCAGTACCAATTCTGGTTTTTAAAGCAAGAGTTTCTAGCGTAATGTTACGTTCTTCTCTTAGTTGACGTAATTGTTCATGTAATTCTTTATTCATGATTCATCCACCCCTATCTTAGTTATTATATTATAGCATAATACTTCTTAGAACTTTTGCTATTAATGTCAGAAAAAGTACATTTTTTACATTAATAACTTCATAGCACCTTGTATAAAAACGATAAGTATAGCCATCGGAGCCGCAAAGCGTACAATTATATACCAAGAATTCAAAAGAAAATCATTCAGTCTAAGCTCATGAATTAACACGGACTTAGAAAAATGGAAACCAGCAAATAGTGATATAAATAATGCTCCTAGTGGTAGTCCGATACTACTTGTTAGGAAGTCGGCAAAGTCAAAGATAGACATACCTAAGATGTGAACATCTGATAGTATGCCAAAAGACAAGGCGCTAGGAATTCCTAATAAGAAAATCAGGAATCCATATTTCCAAGCAGCCCGTTTCCTTCTATCATATTTAGACTTAATCCCAATTGATACAACTATTTCTAACATACTGATGGAAGAAGTAAGCGTTGCAAACAAAAGTAAAATAAAGAACAAAATCAAGAAAAATTGTCCGAAAATGATTTGATCAAAAACTGCAGGAATAATAATAAACGCTAAACCAGGTCCTGCATCTGGGGAGAAGCCTAATGCAAATACTGCTGGGAAAATAACAAGGCCTGCCATAATAGATATCCCAATGTTCAATAGAGAAACACTTAGTGCGGATGAACTTAAGTTAGTTTCCTTCGGTAAATAAGACGCATAAGTAATCATTCCTGAAATACCAACACTTAAAGAGAAGAACGCTTGGCCTAAAGCAAGTAAGGCTGTTTCCCATGTTAAGTATGACCAATCTGGGACAAATAAAAACTTAATCCCTTCAATTGCACCGTCTAAAGTAAGGGATCTAATCGCAAGAACTACAAAGAAAATTAGCAAGAGGGGCATCATCCACTTACTAGCTTTCTCAATTCCTCCTTTAATACCCCCAGAAACAATCCAAATCGTAAGTAGGATAAAAGTTGCCTGGGCAATTATTACTTCCCATGGATTTGAAATAACCGTATTAAACAGGTCGTTAAAGAATGCCTCGTTACTGCCATTTAAGCTAAATGTAATGGCACGGAACAAATAAGATAAAATCCACCCACCGACAACACTATAGAATGATAATATGATAAAAGAAAAGGCAAACCCTCCCCACCCGATTAGAAACCAGGGCTTGCCCGGAGCAAGCTTTTTAAAGCCTGAAACAGCATCTGCTTGACCTTTTCTTCCAATTACAAATTCAGCTAGTAATATAGGGAGACCTATAAGAAAAGTACATAAAATAAACAAAATAACAAATACACTGCCTCCATTAGTACCTGCCATATATGGGAATTTCCAAATAGCACCAAGTCCAATTGCACTTCCAGCTGCAGCTAATATAAATCCAATTTTAGATCCAAAATGATCTCGATTTGTCATGATAATTCCTCCTTTAATAGGACTGTCTAATTGTACACGAGGATTTATAGGAAATGTTAACTAATTCACGAAACAAATTACAATAATCTTTCGTATCACCACTAGAGCAACTGAGAGAGAGGGAGGAATATGGTAGAGCTTGAGTTAATAGAACGAGCACAACAAGGGGATAAAGCAGCATATACAGAACTCATACATATACATCAAAGGACTGTTGAAAAGTTTGCTTTTCAGTGTGGGGTACGGGTCAATGATATTCCGGATGTTACTCAAGAAGTATTTGTGAAGCTATATCGTTTTTTACATCAATTTCAACGTGATCGGTTTACAACGTGGTTATACAAAATCACATTAAATACTGCTAGAGATTATTACAGAAAAGAAACAAAAGAAACAGCAAAAGAAAAGAAGTTACAGGAAGAAGTAGGTCTAAATTATATAACCAAATCAGCTGAGGAACGAGTTTTAGTATTTGAGGAAGATCGAGAACTCCATAATGCTATTCAAACACTGGATGAAAAATATCGGCACCCTATTATTATGTTTTACTTCCATGAATTATCATATGAACAAATTGCAGAAGTACTAAATTCACCCTTATCAACGATAAAAATACGTTTAATGAGAGCAAAGGCATTATTAAAGTCAGCATTACAATTGAATGGGGGAGTAAAGCATGGACGATAAACAATTAGAAGAACGCTTAAATCTTTTAAAATCATCCTATGATCGATTGCCTTCAATTGTAGAAACTGATGAAATTCTAAAAAAAATAGAAAACGAAAATAATGATGTTCCAATAAAAAAGAAAACCAAAGGCTCCAAGAGACAACGAATCACGGTATGGGCAGTGAGTGTGGCAAGTATTTTTATCATTGGCATTCTTGGAATTTCTTTTTTAAATGATGATAACGAAGAGATGACAGGCGATCAAGAATACGGTGAAGGGAATATAAAGATTTTGGAGAAGCAGTATAAAAAGGAACGGTTAAAGCGTCAGAACATGCTTCAATTAGATGATACAGAATTTTCTGCAATTGAATTTGTTCAATATGCAGACAATATTTTCTCGGCACAAATAAGTCCGGGTACTTTAGAGGGGAATTATGACGACGTGACCATGGATGAGGGATTTGAATTTGCGATTGAAGGGCTAAAATTACCATCTGAAATGGTCGAAGAAACGACTAACAAAGGAAAACTCGATGCAGTTCAAAGTATCGGTTTTATAAACGATTTTATAGCAAAATCAGAGCATCTCATGAATTATTATGAACACCTGCTCTATGAACATGAAGTAGCTTTACAAACAGCGGAACATAAAGGGAAACTAAGCGAGCACGTTCTCATTGCGAATCGTTATAATATGCCAGAGGAAATTCAAAATATGATTGAGGTATTACCAAAGCAAGGTTTAAAGTTGGCGGTTAATAATGAAGGAACAACATTTAAAATCGTACCTGATTGGACCTTGTTCACAAGAGACCTTTACTCAGTTTTAGATGAAAATGAGGCGCGTTATTTGTCTTTATATAGTTCGATTCCAGGTTACGGTATAGCTAATTTACTGGAGGAGCAAGACTTTTCTGTTCTAGGGTACTATTTAGCGGAAATAGAATTCACTCTATTAAATTCACAGAAGGAAACAGTTATGCATTCCCGTTTTGAAAATTATTACTTTGATCTTGCTGAGAGGATTCTTTTCCCTTCAGATAATAATGAAATCTTCAATAAGGAAAATGAAATTAATATGGATACACGGGTGGCCTGGGAGACGCTAGTTAATATTGCGGGAGTGTCGCCTATAGCAACCTTAATGAAACCGGTCGTTGCATCTATGAACACAAGTGATTGGAAGTACAACAAAACGTATAACCAAGTAGACATAGAGCAGCTGAGGGATTATTACCACACTGCTTTAGATGATAAACTGGAAATAAATAGATTGGATTGGATTTCTATATTATCGGACGGAACAGAAGTAAGTCTAGAAACACCTTACGCTTTATATGAAGTCCATGAATTATATAAGAAATTCAGTAAAAATTTCAATCCTTTAGTTTTACATGGAGTAAGTCCAATTGATATCATTCTTCTATATTATTATGCTGAAAGTGAAAATAACCCAGAGGTATTGTGGGAATTGATGACTAGTGATTTTAAAAATAAATACAAAAAAGAAGAATTTATAGAGAATCCAACTCTACAAAATATTATTGGAGACAGTGCAAAAAATCTTTACTTTAACAAAGAGTATTTAGTCCAGGACAATAATAATTTAAAAACCTATATTGGCCAGGAAAAAGGAAATCAAGTTAGCTACGATATTCTTCTCCGTCTAGAAAATGATGATATATGGAGAATTCAAGGGGAAGAAGATTATTTAATAAGTAAACTAGAGCCAGTGGATGATAAACTACTTCAGCGTGTTCATGATTTATATAGATCATTTTTACGGACATATGATCAAAGCGTTTTAAAAGATGCCACCCCTGTAGAAATTGTAGGCTTATACTATTATTCAGCTCAGCTAAAGGATTTCGAAACACAGTATGAGTTATATATTAAGGATGAAGGGCACCTGCAGATACCCAAAGATGAATACATGAATGGAGAACATCAACATATAGAAGATATTAGACTGGAATTTAAAGAAATGGAATTTGAAAAAAAATTGAATGGGGAGGGGGTTGTAACATTAACGAAATACCCAGACGAACAGGAGATCGTCCTTGGTTTTCAACTCATACAAACGGATAACGGCTGGAGACCTCCATTTATGCCAACACAGTGATTTTTGCCGTCATACTTCCTACTATGTTATAATTTAACATGACTATAACGTATATAAGAAAGTAGGAACGGATTATGACTCAAAATTATAAGGTAGGAGATGTTGTCACGGGTAAAGTTACAGGGATTCAGCCATACGGTGCCTTTGTTAGCTTAGATGAACAAACACAGGGTCTAGTGCATATTTCAGAAATAACATACGGGTATGTAAAAGAAGTGGAAGAATTTTTAACTGTAGGGCAAGGGGTAGAGGTCAAAATTCTGGAGATTGACGATGAGGCTGGTAAAATTAGCTTATCCATGAGAGAACTCCAAGAAAAACCGACTCTGCCAAAACGTGATGATAGACCTCGGAAATCGCTTCAAGATCGTATAGATGAGCACGATGAGGAAGGTTTTAATACTTTGAAAGAAAAGCTAGGCGATTGGATTAAAAAGTCGGCACTATAAAAGGGTGGACTCTCGCAAAGGTCTTTTCAAATGTAAAAAGCAAGAATGTTGTTCATTATTGTGAACTCGTTCTTGCTTTTACTTTTGTATAAGGGTAGATAAACAAAAAGGATGTTGCTGCGCTGATTTGTTCTTATGATTTTAATCATAAGCTTTGTTTTTTACTATTAGCTTTAATAATTTCATGGTTATTATTTACTTACTTATTTATACTATTATTTATTTTCCAGTCTTTACAGTAAAATGCTTAACTCATTTTACTTTATGCAAGTATGGTAACTTATCGCTTCATCTTCCGTATTCGGTACTGTAAATTTTGGCGACTCATTCCTAGTGCTTCAGCAGCCTTAGTTATATTGCCATCGAATTTGTCTAATGCTTTTTGTAAATAATATATTTCAGCAGATCGTAAATACTCATCTAAAGGAACTAATTCTTTATCTGAGGTAATTACGAAATCCTCTGCTTTTCCTGAAGCCTCATTAAAATCCTGAACTTTCAGCTTAAAGTGTAGAGGTAGCATATCAAACTTCAACACTTTTTCGGTAGTTACCATGGAGCTGATTTCATCCAGGAGCAATTCCAATTCCTTTAGATTACCTGGCCATTCATACTTTAAAAAAGCTTGAACAACATCCTCATCAATCTCATCAATCGTAGAGCCATAGCGATTTAAATATCGCTTAAAGTAATCATTCATAAAAGGAAGGATATCCTCCGTGCGTTTACGTAAGGGAGGAATACTTATCGTTACTTGGGCGAAGTAATAATATAACTCCTTACTTAACTTATTCGAAGATATAAGATCTACAGGATCCTCACCAATACTTGCAATATACAAATTTTGTCCTTCTTCATTTGATGAAAGGATTTGCAAAAGCTCATTTTGTAATTCAAGGGATAATAAATCAATTCTTTCACAAAATATTGTACAGTGCGACATATCAGAAAGCTCTTTTTGAAATTTACTTATTAAAAAACTATCTGAACTATGGCAGAAAAGAGAGATAAACTGTTTGTTAACAGGCGAAAGTTGATTGTGAATACCTTCCGCTATCAGATCCTTGCCTGTACCAGCTTCCCCCACTAAAAGAACTGGCAAACGAACATGTGCTGCTTTAACTGAACGTTCTAATATATCCTGCATCTCCGGTGAAACTGCTGTAATGCTAGAAAGGGTGATTGATTCGTTGTAACGTTTTAATGGCTGATAAATTAATCTTTCAAGAGCGGTTATATCACGAGAAAACTCAACTGCTCCTATAAGTTTTTCATCAAGGTATATAGGGTATGTATCATTAATAGTAGTTATTTCTTGTCCGTTACGATTCCAGTATGTCTGTTTAGCACGTAAAACTGGTTCGCCACTGTGTAAAACTTTCAACAAAGTACTTTCTTGTTGTTCAAATTGGAAAAGTTCGAAGATGGAACGGTCTACGACATCCGTTAAGTTCAGTCCTTCAATCTCTTTCATTTTTTCATTGTAAATAATGGTTTTGCCTGTTAAGTCAATGGCGTGTATGCCAACTGCTACCTGCTCTGTAGCAAACTTATAAAACGGTAGAAAATCTTTTATTTGTTCGTCCAAAAGGCTCACCTCAAAAAAATATTTCACATTTTAGAATTTTTTACTTGAAATACGCAACAATCTTTTGCATTATTATATATGTAAACTAATTAAAACTGCAAATTTTTTTTGCACCCAATTCAAAGGAGGATACCAAATTGATACCCTACAAACACGAACCATTTACAGATTTTTCAAAAGAAGAAAATAAAAAAGCGATACAAGAAGGATACAAAGTAGTTGAAGCATACTTAGGAAATGACTTCCCATTAATCGTTGGCGGGGAACGTATTACTACAGAAGCTAAAATTAAATCTTATAATCCAGCAAAAAAAGAAGAATTAGTTGGTGCTGTTTCTAAAGCAACGCAAGAAATTGCTTCTAAAGCTATGGATATTGCTGATGAAACATTCCAAACCTGGAAAAAAGTTAAGCCTGAAATACGTGCAGACGTTCTTTTCAAAGCAGCAGCTATCATTCGTCGCCGTAAGTTTGAGTTCTCTGCTCTATTATCAAGAGAAGCCGGTAAAACATGGGTTGAAGCTGATGTAGAAGTTGCCGAAGGAATTGACTTCTTAGAATACTATGGTCGCGAAATGTTACGTTTAAAAAATGGAGCACCAGTTGAAAGCCGTCCAGGCGAATATAACCAATATAATTATATTCCACTAGGTGTTGCTGTTGTGATTTCACCTTGGAACTTCCCGTTTGCAATTATGGCTGGTACAACTGTTGCTGCTATGGTAGCAGGTAACACAGTACTTTTAAAACCAGCTTCTACAACCCCAGTTGTTTCTTATAAATTTGTTGAAGTATTAGAAGAAGCAGGTATGCTTCCAGGAGTAGTTAACTTCATCCCAGGTTCAGGTGCTGAAATAGGGGACTTCATGGTAGAACATCCACGTACTCGTCTAATCAGCTTCACAGGTTCGCGTGACGTTGGTCTAGGAATCGTAGAAAAATCTTCTAAATTGGCTCCAGGGCAAATTTGGATTAAACGTTCTATTCTTGAAATGGGCGGTAAAGATACAATCGTTGTTGATAAAGAAGCTGATCTAGAATTAGCAGCTCAATCGATTGTTAAATCTGCATTCGGTTTCAGTGGTCAAAAATGTTCTGCATGTTCACGTGCAGTAATCGTAGAAGACGTATACGAGACTGTATTAAACCGTGTAGAAGAATTAACAAATGCTTTGTCTGTGGGTATTCCTGATAATGATGAGCATTTCGTTGGTCCAGTTATTGATGGTGCTTCATTCAAAAAAATTATGGGGTATATCGAAATTGGTAAAGAAGAAGGTCGTTTAGTTACTGGTGGTACTGGTGATGATTCTAAAGGATTCTTCATCCAACCAACTGTAATCGCTGATCTATCTCCTACAGCACGGATTATGCAAGAGGAAATCTTCGGGCCAGTTGTAGGTATTTCTAAAGCAAAAGATTTCGATGAGGCATTAGAAATAGCTAATAACACGGAGTACGGTTTAACTGGTGCTGTTATTACAAACAATCGTTTGAACCAAGAAAAAGCTCGTGAAGAATTCCACGTAGGGAATTTATACTTTAACCGTGGATGTACAGGCGCTATTGTTGGATACCAACCATTTGGTGGATTCAATATGTCGGGTACAGATTCAAAAGCTGGTGGACCAGATTATGTCCAACTTCATATGCAAGCGAAAACAACATCTGAAATGCTTTAAAATTTCAAGGGCAGACTTTGTTTGAAGTCTGCCTTCATTTTAAATAAAAGGGGTAATGATGTATGACTATTTCATCGCAAATGATCGAACAAACAAATAAATTTGGTGCTAACAATTATAACCCACTTCCAATAGTAGTATCAGAAGCTGAAGGAGTTTGGGTAAAAGATCCTGAAGGTAACAAATATATGGATATGCTCTCGGCGTATTCGGCAGTAAACCAAGGACATCGCCATCCGAAGATTATTCAAGCGTTAAAAGACCAAGCGGATCGTGTAACTTTAACTTCTCGTGCGTTCCACAATGATCAATTAGGGCCTTGGTATGAAAAAGTTAGTGAGTTAACTGGTAAAGATATGGTATTACCAATGAATACAGGAGCTGAAGCAGTTGAAACTGCATTTAAAGCAGCACGCAGATGGGCATATGACGTTAAAGGTGTGACCGCTGACCAAGCAGAAGTTATTGCTTGTAATGGAAATTTCCACGGTCGTACTATGGGAGCGGTTTCGCTTTCATCTGATCCTGAATACAAACGTGGATTCGGACCAATGCTACCAGGCATTAAACTAATTCCATATGGTGACTTAGAAGCATTGAGAGCTGCAATTACTCCAAATACAGCTGCATTTATAATAGAACCAATTCAAGGGGAAGCAGGAATCATTATTCCGCCAGCTGGATTTATGAAAGCAGCACTAGAATTATGTCGTGAAAATAATGTGTTATTTATTGCAGATGAAATCCAAGCTGGTCTATGCCGTACTGGTAAAATGTTCGCATCTGAATGGGAAGACATAGACCCGGATATGTACATTTTAGGAAAAGCATTAGGCGGTGGAGTTTTCCCAATCTCATGTATCGTTGCCAATAAAGAAATTTTAAGTGTATTTAATCCAGGTTCTCATGGTTCTACTTTTGGTGGTAACCCAATGGCATGTGCGGTTTCAATAGCTGCATTAGATGTATTGACAGATGAAAAGTTAGCTGATCGTTCTCTAGAATTAGGGAATTACTTTATGGATGCATTGAAAGAAATCAATCATTCTTCTATTAAAGAAGTGCGCGGTCGTGGTTTATTTATTGGGATGGAATTAACAGTAGATGCACGTCCATTCTGTGAAGAGCTAAAAGAATTAGGATTATTATGTAAAGAAACACATGATACAGTAATTCGTTTTGCTCCACCTTTAATCATTTCAAAAGAA
>Ga0209013_10005392_pt1 | contig 11027 bp, 9 predicted proteins | sample Cruoilmetagenom2_FD_187291 | JGI IMG/M metagenome (GOLD analysis project Ga0209013, IMG submission 187291) | Oil polluted marine microbial communities from Coal Oil Point, Santa Barbara, California, USA - Sample 2 (SPAdes) (version 2) | ecosystem: Environmental > Aquatic > Marine > Oil seeps ...
AACCAGGTGAGTTTATACATACTTTTGGTGACGCGCATTTATATTCAAATCACCTGGAGCAGACAAACGAGCAACTGAGTCGCGAGCCACACTCTTTGCCAGTAATGAAAATTAATCCAGATGTAAAATCAATTTTTGATTTTACATACGATGATTTTGAATTAGTTGATTATACTTCCCATCCCCACATATCTGCGCCCGTGGCCGTTTGAACATGAAAATATCCTTGATTGCAGCCGTAGCTGAAAATGGCGTTATAGGTGTTGATAATAAGTTACCCTGGCATTTGCCTGGCGATTTAAAATATTTTAAATCGACCACTATGGGCAAGCCAATGATAATGGGGCGAAAAACATTTGAATCACTGGGCAAGCCTTTGCCCGGCCGCCCCCATATTATTATTACCCGCGATCAAAATTATAACCTTGATCATTTCCAGAATTGCTATGTGGTGCATAGCATCGAAGAAATAATAAAAACCTCGGAAGAGCTCGCTCAGGAAAGCACCTTCGATGAGCTTGTCGTTATCGGTGGAGCTGAAATTTATGCCCTCATGCTGCCTATGGTCGAGCGTTTGTATTTAACCGAAGTGCATGCCTGTGTAGAGGGTGATACTAACTTCCCGGATTATGACAAATCCCAGTGGTCTGAAATTAAGCGTGATACATTCAAGTCTTCAGGCACAAACCCCTATGATTTTAGTTTTGTGATTTTCGATAGAATATAAAACCACTCTCAAGCGAGTCCAACTGCGGTTTCTAGGGTTATACAAACAATGGCTTTTAAAGCCATTGTTTGTATAAGTTTAAAGTTTAATACTTCTTAGCTCTTACAAGAATAATTAAAAGCACAATATAGGAAGCTAGAGTATGCGTGCTAATAGTCAAAGCCGAACAGCTGAAGGAGCTGCGGCAATGCGAGCTGAACACTTGATTTATGATAAGCCCGTTGTTTTTGATGACCCCTATGCAATTGAATTATTAAGCTATCCGTGGCGTAGAGCTTGTAAAAATCCAGCATTACACTGGTTGTTATTTAAAAAAATAATGGGGCCATTAAGGCCAATTCAGGGTCAGGTTTTGGCGCGATCCAGGTTTTCTGAAGAAAAACTTAAGTTGGCATTTGGTCAGGGCATAGACCAATGTGTTGTTGTCGGAGCAGGTCTGGATACCCTGGCACTGAGAACCAGGGATTGGGAGGGGGAAAACGAGAATCAAAAACTAATGATTTATGAGCTGGATCATCCAGCAACTCAACAGGCGAAAATCAAAAAGTTGAATCGTCTTAAGACCGCTTCTCTGGATAATCTGGAGTTTGTCTCGGTTGATTTTGAGCGGCAAAGCCTTGCGGAGGGGTTAAAACAATCCAGTTTTGATCCAGCTAAACCAGCATTTTTCATCTGGCTTGGCGTAACGCCCTATCTGACTGAAGAGGCTATTTTTAACACAGTGAAATCCATTGTCAGCACTAGCGTGGAAGGTAGCGAACTGGTTTTCGATTATGGTGTTAATAGAAAGTATTTATCAAAAAAAGACACCGGCAAATTGAAGACCTTGAAATTTTATACTTCCCGGCTCAGTGAGCCCCTAATAGAAAATGATTTTGATCCGGTGAGGTTTCCGACAGATATTGAGAGCCTGGGTTTTCAGCTGCTTGAGAATATGTCTCCAGAGCAACAAAATAAGATTTTTTTTGATAATAGAAGTGATAATTTGAGGGCTACCAGTGGGTCTTATTTTGCTCATTTTAGGCGAATCGTCTAAACCCATAAAACCCTATAAAATTTATGGGGAAAAGAGCGACTTATTTAAAATTGCTTTTTCAATATAGTTCTTTAATATCAAAAACTTGCAAAATATGACAAACTTTGTCACATTATTAATGACCAAGGTGTAAACTAGTTCACAGCTTGGCGCTTGTTTCCAGGTGATTTTCACCACTATAATCCCACTCAGAAGGGGCGATTAAAGCAAATATTTTGTATCCCCTGACCGTTTAATATACAATTCGTCTGTGCGAATAGTATACAAACCTAGTTTAAAGAAGGATCCAGAATATGTTGTTAAATAAGAGGCGGTTAGAAAGAGAGCAGCTTGATCGGTTTATTCGAGTTGTCGATAATCAAAGTGGCGAATTAGCTGGTTTTCTCGTTGATCTTTCTATTGATGGTGTCTTGTTGGGAAGTGATTCTCCACTGGATATGAGTGGTACCTCCAAATTCAAACTAGAATTTCCTGAAGACCTGCCAGGTAGCGAAGAGGTTACTTTTGATGCCCAGGGAATTTGGGGTAACCAGGGTGAAAACTCAATATTTTATGAAACAGGATTCCGCATCGTTAATATGCCGGGTGAAGTTCGTCATAGAGTAGAAAAGCTAATTGCTTCTCATCGCATGGTGGGGTAAATGGTGGGGTAAGCCTGATTAATCAATCCCCCTGGTAATTAAATTTCCAGGGAGATTTGAGGCTTTACCAATAAAGCATTAGGTATTTATTTCCACCTTATACTGGATCCTGGTGGATAATTACGTCGGTATTAGGGAAGGCTGATTTTATATTGTTCTCTACCTCTTCTGCAATTATATGGGCTTCGGCCAGGCTCATATTTTTATCAAGATCAATGTGCATTTGAACGAAGTTTACCAGGCCTGCCTGTCGGGTTCTAAAGTCGTGAATGCCAAGCACTCCTGGATGGCCTACCGCAATCTTTTCAATCTTAACCTGAATTTCATTTGATAACTCCCGATCCATCAAGGTCTGTATAGATTCCCAAGCAATTCCCCATGCGCAACGTAAAATGTATAGGCCGATTAAAAAGCCTATAAGTGGATCGGCAAAAGTAAGCCCGAAGTCGCTTAGTAAAAGGGCAAAAAGAATGCCGATACTGCTTAATATATCCCCTTTGTAATGTAATTCATCGGCCTTAATGGCTACAGAGCCGGTTTTATTTATAGTATAGCGTTGAAAAACGACCAGGCCGATGGTCAGCACTAATGAAATCGCAATAACCCCCATGCCAGAATGCAGGTTGCTGAGAGGTTCCGGGTTAATGAAGCGCTCGGTTGCCTGTAAAATTAAAAAAACTGCTGAACCGGTAATGAAAGCAGCCTGCCCTAACCCAGCCAAAGACTCAGATTTACCATGGCCAAAACGATGTTCGTTATCTGCCGGTCGTAATGCATGGCTTACAGCAAACAAATTAATCAGGGACGCGGCCATATCCATTGCAGAATCAACGAGCGAAGCCAGAATCCCGACAGAGTCAGTATTTTGCCACGCAAACAGTTTAATAATTATTAGTAGAGCGGCTGTTAAGACCGAAGCGTATGTTGTGTACTGAAGAAGGCGGTCATGTTCCAGGGTATTAGTTTTGAGCATTGATGCGGTTCAACTTATATCATTTAGCGGTTAGTAGAAGGAGTCGAGGAAAACAGAAATCCAAGATTTAGCACTTAAATTTATGCCCGGTTGAGTAATTCAATATTCGGGATTATGACACAATTAATAGCAAAAATTGTAAAGTAAGTCGATGATTCAACATGTTAAGATAATTAGCAACATTTAAGCCTTTGTGGCCCCTTGCCTTCCTAGCATTAGCAAATGGCAAAGAACATAGCCCACTTTGGAGTTAGGTATTATTTTATCTGTATTTTGAAGGAGTCGGTTACAGGAGTAGGTGAATGTTTTTATAATATGGGTTAAGTCATTATATTTTGGTTGTTTTTAAGGTAGTCCAGGTACTAATCAAAAGTACTAAACAAATTTGTTGGATATAAAGGAAGAAGGGATTTATTGATGTTGGGTGCGAAAGAAAAAATAATGGTTTTGCCCTTGGTTTTGCCCTCAAGGACACTTAATAAGAGTGGCCAGGGTTTTGTTGTGATGGTTGTCACACTATTTACTTTGCTTCTATTGGGTAGCGATGCTGTTTTGGCTCAAGGAGCCTCTTCAATAGAGGAATTGAAGCGTCAAATAGGGGGCAAGGAGAAAGCAATATCTTCAATAAACTCAAATATAAGCGCTTATAAACAAAGCTTAAAGGTTAAAGAAGAAGAGCTGTTAGCAAAAAAAACCAGTTATTCAGTAACACTCAAAAACTCTGAAGATGTAATTAAAAAATATAATCGACGGATTTTAAAATTAGAACGGGATGCTAATATTTTACAAGAGCAGGTTTCAGAATTAAAAGAGAAAAACAAAAAACAGATTGAAAAATTTGAAAACTTAAATATATTATCAAAAAGCATGGAAAGGTCTGATCATAATGAAGTATTAAAAAACAATGAAAGTAAAATTGCTATAATTCAGCTTGATCTAGATAAAATTAACAAGACTTTAGCTACAACAAACTCTACTTTAAATAAATCAAAATTTGTTTTTGAGAGTCAAAAAAGAATATCTGATATATATAGTGAAGAAAACAATCCGGAAATTTTAAAATTAAACCGTTTAATAAATAATGCTTTAACTTTATTGGCTAAAGAAAAAAAGGCAAAAGAAGCTTATGTCGTCGGGCTGAATAAATTAGAAATAGATAATGCATCTAAGAAGCCTAAATTTATAGAGCCACCTAAAGCTATAAAGCCGAACACTCAAAAGAAAGAAGTTAAAAAATCAATAGTTCAAGGTCCGAAACCAAAATTAAAAAAACCTGTAAATGTAGCGATAGCTAAGTCGAATGAAAAGCCAAAACCCTGGGTTTATTTGATTAGTGGAAAAAAAACAATTGGCCTGGGTTATGAGCTGGGTTTGAGAGACTGGATAAGGTCTTATGATGCAAATTACATAGAGGCAGACTGGGGAAGTTATTCTGGCGGTAAAGAAGATTTCAAATCCGGGTTTATTAAGCGTTTTGAGGCTGACCTTAAAAGTATCCCAGAAGATAGCAAGCTAGTATTAATTGGTCATGGTCTAGGTGGTGGCGCAGCGATACTTGCGGCAACAACTGTTGCTTATAGAAAAGGTCGAGTGGTAGATCTGCTTGCGGTTCTAGATCCGGTTGGAGAAAATAAGTTGAGAGCTAATATAGTTTTTCAATCCCCTGAGCCATGTTCATTGCAGAATAATAATTTTGGTAGGGTGGTGTATTTTGCTTGTCTGGATACGGCAAGGCCTCGCATCATTACTCCTAATGTAAAGGCTTTTTATAATCGGTGGCAGAAAGACGGGGGCTTTGCTGTAGACAACCAACGTCAGTACAGTATTTCCGACGGCCAGGGAAATATTTTTACCCTGTCTTCTGCAACAGGTAAATTTCAGGTTAATAATGAAACCGAAGCCAATCAAAAAAGATATTCAAAAAATGAATGGCAGGGAAATAGCAAAAACCTTATAGCTGATGCAAGCAAAGAGTTAACAAATATTTTGGTACCTTATTTACAATGATGAAAAGAAATTTACAATGATGATAAGAAAATTTCGAATATTTTTCATTCTCTTCTCGTGCTTATTCTTTTGTAATGGGAGTTTTGCCGAAATAAATGAGATTAATAATCTCGATGGGGATTATATTAATAATGGCAAGGAGCTTAGAAAGGACGATAGTAAAAAAGTTAAATTAAAAAACCTGAAGCTATTAAAAATTAAAAAAAATGCCATACGAACAAAGATTCAGCTTAAGCCCGGGATGGTATACGGTAGAGTGAATAAATTTATTTTTCCAAATGCGAAAAATAAGTTTATTGGCGGGTTTGGACGGGTGGCCTTGTTTGGAAAAAGTAAAAAAGGAAATTGTGAAGCGGATTTATTTTTTAATAAGCACTCGTCCACACTGTTTGCTGCAATCTATTTTGATAATCAAAGGTCGACTAGAGAGTTTTATCTGGATCATCCACTTTTGATATATTCAGATGTGTCATCTCAATATATGTTGTCGGAAATGAATAAAGCTGGAAAGATTTCTAAAGTTGCAATTGTTGTTCAGGGTGAGAATAGTGGCTTTAAGATAGTTAGGGATTTAAAGCAAATGGATTTTGTTTTTAGCAGCCATGACAAGGTGGTTGAGCACTGTGTTTTTGACTTGTCCCTCACTCAGTATTTTGATGGTGAGCAAGAGTAGAGAGCAGGAGTAGGGTGCAATTGCTTGAACCTAGAAACAGCAGTTGGTCAGCCCACTGCTGTTTCCAGGTTGATTAGTTTCTATTTATAGTTGCTATTCAAATGACGATAGTTTTCCAACAACAATGGCCGATGCCTGCGGCTCCAGAGCAGCGCGGACATTTCTATCGGCTCCGACCTATTAGGCAGCTGCATTCACTGTTTAGCTAAGACTGATCTGCCTGGTTATGCAAATAAATGCCTTTTAACAAGTTCAAGGCCTCTCTTAACTGGAAATCCACTTCAAGAAGTTCTTCTATTTTTTCAGCACTGGATTTCTTTGTTTTGGGTTTTTCTGCTTCATTCTCCAGGTGTCCGGCCAGATCCGACTCTTTATATCCTTCGGGCCGGTTTAGCTTGGTTACTTTCGATGCCTCTACAATGATATCGGGCTTTATGCCTTTCGCTTGAATAGATCGCCCTTTAGGGGTGTAGTATCGAGCGGTAGTTAATTTTAATGCTCGATTATTATGCAATGGCAAAACAGTTTGTACTGAGCCTTTACCAAAAGTTAAAGTCCCCATAATAATAGCGCGATGATGGTCCTGCAGAGCACCGGCTACAATCTCCGAAGCGGATGCTGAGCCGCCATTCACTAGAACAACAAGGGGAATGTCTGGAAGCAGGGTGTTTTCGCTGGCTTCGAACTCCATCTCTGTGTCAGCAAGTCGGCCTTTGGTGTAAACCACTAAACCATCGCTGATGAATACGTCTGTTACATCTACTGCAGAATCCAGAACACCGCCGGGGTTATTTCTTAAGTCGAGGACCAGGCCCTTTAAAGGAATGCCTTTCTTTGTCAGTGAGTGAACAGCTTTTTCAAGGTTTTTACCGGTATTGACCTGGAATTGAGTAATGCGAATATACCCAAACCCTTCTTCCAGTATTTTTGATTTTACGCTTACAACTTTAATGACGGCCCTGGTTACAAAAATTTCAAGAGGTTCTCTTTCACTTTCACGGATAATGGTGAGTTTTATTTTTGTGCCAGGTTTTCCACGCATGATTTTAACGGCATCATTTAAAGACAGGCCTTTAACCAGATTGTCATCCAGTTTAATTATAAGGTCGCCCGCTTCAACGCCGGCTTTTTGTGCAGGGGTATCATCGATAGGGGTAATCACTTCAACAAAACCATCTTTCATACCGACTTCAATGCCCAGGCCGCCAAATTCGCCATGGGTGCTTTCCTGTAAATCCTTAAATGCGTCTGGCTCAAGATAGGCAGAATGTGGATCTAACTCAGACAGCATGCCTTTTATGGCATTTTCCAAAAGAGTTTGGTCATCTATGGGTTCAACATAGGCTTTTTTGATTCTGTCCAAAACTTCGGTAAAAGTTCTGACTTCGTTTAAAGGCAAGCTGTTATTGGAGCTGCTTGTGGCTCCAATACCTGGAAGAGAGCAAAGCATACATGCAGATGCTAAAAGAATACGTTTTGAGTTTTTGATAAGGGATGCCTTGAAGTGAGTATGAGTCATAATTTGATTTTTCATAGAGTGAGACCTTTGCAAGAGAGCCATTTTCTCCCATGCTGCGTCGCCAAAAAGCGTCTACAGCTGGTGCCTGGAAAAAAACCATCTCTCGTGCGAAGGCCTCAGTGTGTATTAATATTATAAAATAACGTGATCTTTGCACAAAAGCAGTATTCTTCCTATGCAGTAGATCTAAAAACAAGCTTTTAGTGTGCTTTTCTAGGCTGAAGTAATTAGCCTGCCAAGCAGAGTTCTAGCAAGCTAAAGAATATAAAAGTTATACATCAGTCGTTAAAAGTTTGCTAGTAAATAGTAACAGGCCATTGCGGGTGTTCGCAGTTTGTATTGTAATTTTATCTACGTGAAATACACCAGTGTTTTGGGTTAATCGGCTTTTCACCGGTACGAATTTCAAAATACAGACCTGGGCTTTGAGAGCCTCCACTATTACCAACAGATGCTATTTTCTCACCCGCTGTAATCCAGTCACCTGCCTCTTTATAGATAGACTGGTTATGGCCATATAAGCTCAGGTAGCCATTGCCATGATCAATGATGATTAATAATCCATAGCTTCTTATCCAGTCAGAAAATACAACTCGCCCACCGTGAATGGCGCGTACAGCATGTCCTGAAGGTGCTTTAATCAGTACACCATTCCATTTAAGACGCCCCTGAGCTCTACGGCTACCAAATTTATTGCTGACTTGCCCATTGGTGGGCCAATACATTTTACCTTTACGTTTATTAAATGGTATTTCCCCAATATTGGCAGGAAGGTCACTTAGTGTGTTAATTAAGGTATCAAGAATTTTTTCTAAATGTTTTTGGCTTGTTTGCCATTCTTTGATTTTTTGTTTCTGACTAGAGATGGTAGTACTTAATTTGGATAAGGAGAGGGAGCGTTGAGCTTGGGCTTCTTTTAAAGCTGATTTTTGTTTTTTTAATTGAGCTGTTAACGTTTCGAGTCTTTGCGCTTCCTTCTCAAGCCTTTGGGTGATTTCAAGCAGTTCAGACATCGTTTGATTGAACTCGTCAATTCTACCGATTCTTGCTTTTTGAAAATACTCATAATAGCGAACGTGCCTGGCCAGGGTTTGAGGATCTTTCTGGTTAAGGATGAGTTTGAGGTATTCCTGCCGGCCAGCCGTATAGTTGGCTCTTAAGTCGGCAATCAGGGCGCCTTGTTGTTGTTTCTTGCTTTCGCTTAGTTGTGAGTAACGCACATTCTGTGCATTGATTTCACTTTTGCTTTTTATTAACTGTTGTTCAGTTTTTGAAGCTTTTTTACTAATTTTGCCTATTTCAATTTCAGTTTCTTTGAGTTTTTTCTGGGTTTTGTTGCGTTTATTTATGTTTTTATTTTGTGATTTTTGAAGTTTGGCGATTTTTTTATTCAGGCTTTTTAATTCTTTTCTGGTTTGCTCAGGGTCTTTGTTATTTGCATTATTTGCTCCCCAGGTGCTTTGAGCAGGCAGGCTGAGCAACAGGGTCAGCACAAATATACCAGAATAATAAAAAACCCTTGATTTGAGTGCAGTAGAATTTGTAATAAAATGTATGTGAGCCATCAATGAGTATTAATCAATTTTATCCGTGTTTAAACGAGATTAAGCTGGATCCTGTCATTTCTTCGGGTTGCGGAATTCCCATCATGGATAATAGCGTGGGTGCAATATCAGACAAAACGCCGCCTGTTTCTTGAATAGAAGCACCTGGGCGGCCAATATAAATGAGCGGTACTGGTTCGTTGGTATGAGCTGTATGAGCCTGGCCTGACTCAAGGTCAAGCATTTGTTCGGCATTTCCGTGATCTGCGGTAATCAAACATTCTGCGCCTGCTTTCTGAATGCTTTGAGCAATGCGCCCAATGCATTCATCCAGTGCCTCAATTGCTTTTACGGCAGCGTCAAAGTTCCCTGTATGTCCTACCATGTCACCGTTGGCATAATTGCAGACGATCAGGTCATAACGCTTACTATCAAGAGCTTCAATTAATTTGTCCGTGACTTCCGGCGCGCTCATTTCCGGTTGCATATCATAGGTGGCGACATCGGGAGAGTTGATGAGAATTCGGTCTTCACCAGGAAAACAGTCTTCACGGCCACCGCTGAAGAAAAAAGTTACATGAGCATATTTTTCTGTTTCAGCAATTCGGAGTTGGGTTTTGCCCAGTGATGAAACGTATTCGCCGAGAACATTTGGCAAGCTATTTGATGGGAAGGCGCAAGGGGCATCAATATCGTTTGCATACTCGGTTAGCATAACAAACTCGGCCAGGGCTGGAGTTTTCACACGATGAAAATCTTTAAAGTCCTTGTTCACAAAAGCTCGAGTAATTTCCCGAGCGCGATCAGCACGAAAATTCATAAAAATAACGCTGTCACCATCGCAAATATTTGCCGCTTCATCATTGTCATTCTGAATAACAGTGGGCTGAACAAATTCATCGTTTTCATCCCGTGCGTATGCAAGCTCAAGAGCCGCTGAAGCATCATTGCTAATGTATGGGGCTTCATTTTCAGTCAACATGCGGTAAGCTTTTTCAACACGATCCCAGCGGTTATCACGATCCATGGCATAGTAGCGGCCAACAATAGAGGCAATGCGGCCAGTGCCCAGCGCACTGAATTGCTCATCAATTCTTTTTAACCAGGGTAAGGCACTTCTTGGTGGGGTGTCCCTTCCATCCAGAAAGGCATGGAGGTAAATCTTTTTTGCCCCTTGTTGATGGGCAAGGTCTATCATTGCGCTTATATGGTCAATATGACTGTGCACGCCGCCTGATGAAAGCAGTCCCAGAATATGTACGCCCTTATTTTCTTTGACGGCTTTTTTAACGGAATCAATCAGGACTTTGTTGTTGAAAAAATCACCGTCTTTGATGGATTTGCCAATGCGGGTAAAGTCCTGATAAACAATTCGCCCTGCACCCAGGTTCATATGACCCACCTCGGAGTTGCCCATTTGACCATCGGGCAATCCAACATCATTACCTGAGCTGGAAATCAGCCCGTTGGGGCAAGTGGCAATTAAATGATCAATATGAGAAGTATTGGCGGCCAGTATGGCGTTATGATCGCTTTCTTTTCTGCATCCAAAACCATCCAGAATGATTAGCATGTGGGTTTTGCGCTGCAAGTTCTTATCTTTTTCCGTTGTCATTAATGCTGAGTGCTCTATCGGATTTTATGTAGTAACAGTGGGTATCATAAATATAGCCTGTATTTTAACTATTTTGCCCTAAAATGGCTATTTAAAGCGGCTGCATTGGGTGCAGAAGTGCAGTTTTCAGGAGTGTTCGGGTAAAGGTTTGTTCAAGTAAGGACACTGGCTTGTCAGAAGTGTATAATTTCAGGTTTTAGCGTTGCTAATCAGCATTAGTCTGTAATATTTGGCATTTAATTTTAAAGTACACAAGCAAAAGAGTTCTGGAAAAAGAACTCTGGAGTAAAAG
>Ga0209013_10005393_pt1 | contig 11025 bp, 9 predicted proteins | sample Cruoilmetagenom2_FD_187291 | JGI IMG/M metagenome (GOLD analysis project Ga0209013, IMG submission 187291) | Oil polluted marine microbial communities from Coal Oil Point, Santa Barbara, California, USA - Sample 2 (SPAdes) (version 2) | ecosystem: Environmental > Aquatic > Marine > Oil seeps ...
TCCCAGTTTTGGCCGGAAACAAGAAAGATGATGTATTACGAATACGGTCTGGGACATATTAATGAACTGGGTGCTGATACAGTTTTAATGTGGAACCATAGCTTTTACGATCAGTTTTGTCCATTAGTCTTAGAAGAGAGTACTTGTCAGGTAGGATATACACACATGGAAGATTGGAACCAGGTGTTATTAAGAGGGGCCCTCTTGGCTGAAATGGAAATAGATTTGCCGCTCTGGGGGGATGTTGTAGATTTTGACCAGGCCCATACCAGTGTTACGTTTTTTTCTGAAACTCTGCTAGGGAATTGTTCACAGGTCAGGCAGATCGTGATGAATGAGACGGATCAGTTACCTGGTGAGATTTTATCCTATGAGGATTTGTGGCGGTTGACACTGGTAAATTATCATGGCGGACCGGGTTGTTTATCCGATGCAATTCAGGAAATAACTGCGGATAACCTCACATTGAATTGGGAATCAGTATCCTCTAAACTTGAATACATTTGTCCAGAAGTCCTCGATTATGTCGGTGATATCATCAATTAATCTTCTCATTCCCCAAATATAGATTTTCTTATGAAAGGATTCAGCTGCCCCTTGGGGCAGCTGTTTTACTCAAAATCTGTGGGTAGCGAGGACGAAATTTCAATCTGGGATGATTGGGGTATAATCGAGTAGAATTTCTCAGTCTCTTAATTAACATGGATAAATTATAATAATTTTCCATGTTTATGAGTGATCTTCCATCAAGATTTTCATTTTATATATGTAACTACCGGAATTTTGAAAATGAATTTGGTTAAAAGGTCAATTACATCAGCTTCATGGAATTATTCTGTTAATTTTATTCAATTTGTGATCACATTCGTCAGACAGGTGATCCTCGCAAGGCTTTTGGATATCGAAGTTTTCGGAATTTATTCGTTTACAAGCTCTATCGTATTCCTTACTATAATGATCCCAAATTTCGGTATGGGATCTGCCCTGCTAAATCGTGTTCCAGAAACGGAAGATTTAGATCAGTCAGCATCTGTCCACTTCACATTGAAGACTATTTTTACTTCAATCTGGATTATTATATTGATATCTTGGGGAAAAATATTCTTTGAAGATCAGTATCTCCTACCGTTAGTTGTAATAGTACTTGCCAGGGGAGCGAATGAACTAATACAAACTCCCAGAATACTTCTTTTTAGAAGCGTTAATACACGTCGTATTGCTGTCCTCCGTCTAATTACAACAATAGGCTCATTTGGGATAACAATAATTCTTGCGATGCAAGGTGCAGGTATATGGACTTTATTGTCAATAGATATCTTAGTCACACTAATTATGTTTATAGGTTTATATATCTGGAATCCGGTCTGGAAACCACGGTTTTCCTGGACAAAAGATATAGTACGGTATATGTTAGATTTTGGGTGGAAAAATTTTTTCGCAGGGTTACTTTCTCGGGGACTGGATCGGGTTGATGATATCTGGACTGGATTCTTCTTGGGGGAATTACCATTAGGTTTTTATTCAAAAGCATTTTCGTTTGCAACTATGCCAAAGAATTTACTTGGAAAACCGCTAACAGATATTATTAGAGGGAGTTATGCGGAGTTAAAGGGAGACAGAAAACGCCTTTCAAAATCTTTCTTCATCTTCAATTCTGTATTAATTCGTTCTGGCTTTTTCGTAGGTGGAGTTCTTTATCTGGTCGCACCTGAATTTATTGCGGTTGTGTTGGGAGAGAAATGGATGCCAATGCTGACGGCGTTTCAGTTAATGCTAGTTTTTACTCTAATTGATCCTGTTAAATTATCTATAGGAAATATATTCATATCAGTTGGAAAACCAGAGATAATTGGAAAGGCTAGACTTATTCAACTTATAGTAATGATTATTGGTCTATTTACGCTAGGTAATTCTTATGGTATTACAGGTGTCGCAATTGCAGTTGATATTATGGTAATTGTAGGTTTGACCCAACAATTATGGCTGGTGAAGAAATTTGTCGATTATTCAGTAAAAGATCTATTCTTAACTCCTTTAATTTCACTCGGGGGAGGTATAGGGTTATATTTATTAATATCTAACTGGATCATCCCGGGATCTGACATTGCACGTGGATTTCTGAAAATTGGAGTATTCTCACTAGGTTATCTGGTATTATTTTTATCTTTAGAATATCAACTAATAAAAAATGTTTATTTACCTCTCGTGAGATCCGGTTTCAAAAATTAATTGATATTGAATCCCTGGTCAATTGATTTCTACATTGATTATGAAAAGTTCCTTTTTTATGTTGACGGTTTTGAAGATTATTCTTGCATTTAGATAGTAATGAGACGGTGAAAACAACGGATTATTATATTGGTTTATTATGATAAGAAGATTGAACTATCTAAAAAGAATATTCAGTGCTTATATCTCTGGTGCTGATAGCCAACTGACATTTTGGCATGGAGAGCCTGAAGTTAATGGTTCCATAACAGTTGATAAACTTGGGCCATATTATATGCTTTTTGAATCGAAGGCAAATTATACCGCCTATCTTGATGAAGCCGGTATACCCCAGTTAAATTACCATGGAACAGTTGGCCTCCAGTACAACCCCATTGCTATCGCCCAGTATGGTTTGGGAAATTACAACCGAATTAAACAAACAGGCGATGATCATAGCTATAAAAAATTCATCAAAGCAGCCAATTGGCTGGTTGAGAATTTGGAGTTGAATGAACATGGTATTTATGTTTGGAATCATTATTTTGACTGGGAATATAGAGATACCTTATTATCGCCCTGGTATTCCGCCTTATCTCAAGGGCAGGGTATCTCCTGCCTGCTGCGGGCTCACCAGCTTTCTGGTGAAAAGAGTTATATGGAAGCGGCGGAAAAAGCGCTAGGGTCATTTCTGGTCGAGATGGACCAGGGTGGAGTTGTACATCGTGATAGCCAGGGCTACCTGTGGTTGGAAGAGGTAATTGTCTATCCTCCTACTCATATTCTCAATGGCTTCCTGTGGGCGATCTGGGGATTATATGATTATTATATATATACCAATGAACCCAAAGCGAAAGATTTATTTGATCAGGGAGTAAAGACCCTTGTCCATTATTTGCCCAGTTATGATACTGGTTTCTGGTCCTTGTATGAACATGCTGGAAAGAAAATGATGATGCTGGCCAGCCCTTTTTATCACAGCCTGCATATCGTTCAATTACGGGTCATGTGTATTTTAACAAACCAAGGAATTTTTGAAACCTATACTGATAAATGGAAAAGTTATCAGGGGAATTTTCTGAACCGCTATTATTCACTGATATATAAAGTTATCTTTAAGATCTTCTATTATTAAAAGCAGATATTTTCGTAGATCTGGAATTTTATCCTACGAATATCTCTAGATAAAAATTGAATATCAATTGGCAATTGGAGAATTATGGCTCCACCCACTCGAGCATTATCGATCTCAGACGGTTCCTTGTATATACAGAAGGGAATGAAGCTGATCTTGATTGATGCCCTGGATGGGAAAACCATCACCAGCTGGAGGTTGCCTTACACAGGCTTGCAGCACTTGAACCGATGGTCGATCAGGTTAAACCGTCTGGGTGTTCAGTCATTTGTTCCACTCACAAAGGATAAAGTTGTCCTTCTTGAAAATCACAAGATATATAAACTTGACCTCGCCACCGGAGAAGTGAACGCGGTATTTGAGGATTTTCAAGGAACCCGACCGTTATTCTTGTCTCAATCTGACAACGGCAATCTTTATTTTGGGGAATATTTTAATAATCCATCCCGTGGTCCTGTAAACATATTTGCCAGTGAGGACGAAGGGCTGACATTCAAGAGTGTTTATACATTCCCAAAGGACTCTATCAGGCATGTTCATGGGGTCTTTTTTGACCGCTACAGTGGAGATCTATGGGTTACTACCGGGGATGATAATTCCGAATCCCATATCTGGAGAACTGCTGATGAGTTTAGAACAGTAGAATCTGTGGTGGGTGGTGAACAACAATATCGAGCTGTCCAATTGTTGTTCACCAAAGAGCATATCTATTTTGGGTCTGATACACCTCTTGAGCAGAACAATATATCCAGGTTGAATAGGAAAACCGGCCAAGTGGAGAAACTTCAGCAGGTCCAGGGGACTGTTTTTTATGGCTGTAAAGTTGGAGAAACCTTGTTTTTCTCAACAGTTGTGGAACCAGGTTCAATAAACAAGGACAAGCGGGTCTATTTGTGGGGATCCAGAGACGGGGAAGAATGGCACTCAATATTGAGTTACCAGAAAGATATGTTGCCCCTGAAACTTTTCCAGTATGGGCAAATTAGATTCCCTTCTGGTATCAATAAGACGGGGAATTTATGGTTTACACCATTTTCCACATCAGAAGACCAGACGATTAAATGCATCCAGGCAGAAAGCTTATTTTAAAGGTAATTGCATTAAAACTAAGTAATCCTTTAATTCGAACGATTACTTCTTGCTTAAGCAGTTCGAGTGCGCAAGATCACAGAGGAATGAGATAAAAATTCGATCTGGATAAAACAATGAAAGAACCAGTAAAACAAATCCTTATGATCGGTCCATTACCGCCACCGGTTGGTGGTGCAAGGGTGTTGTTCCATAATACTGTAGAATACATGGAAACGCTCGATGGAATTGATCTCAAAGTTATTCCATTGTGGGACCGAAATAGCCCGATGGCTCTAAAACTTCTTGCTGCTATAAGGATACTTTTTCAAGTTCTCTTTATCGGGAAAAGATTTGAGGTGATCTCTTTTTGGTCTTCGAAGTCCGGAATGCTTTACTTCAGTCCGCTGATGAGGATTGCCAGCTCTATCCTGAATAAACCTCTTGTCTTCCGTCTTTTTGGAATTGGTTTTGATAAGCCAATTAATGAGTTGACTTTATTTAATAGGATCCTGGCGCGATTTTTCTTTCTATCAGGGGATCTGATCCTTCTTGAAACTCAGATAGCTGTAGATTTAATGAAAGCGGAATTTCCAACTGCTAATATTGCGATACACAAAAATTACAGAAAGGTTCCTGGCATTGAGATCATGCCCCGACGACAATGCCGGCGGTTCATCTACTTAGGGAAGATACGTAAAAATAAAGGAATTCTTGAGATCATCGAAGCAGCAGAATCCCTTAACACGCAGAATTTAATAGTCGATATTTATGGTCCATTTGAAGGGGATTTATCAAAAGATATATTTGATAACTGTCGTATTGTAAAATACTGCGGCATTATTGAGCCAGATAATGTGGCAGATATACTTAATAATTACCACGCGTTATTATTACCGACATTCTACGAAGGAGAAGGTCACCCCGGAGCGATATTAGAAGCTTATGCTTCCGGTTTACCAGTAATAACCAGTAATTGGCAAGCCATCGTTGAAATTGTTGATTGTAGCAGCGGAATATTGATCTCCCCGGGAAATGTCGAGAGCCTCAAGGATGCAATGATCAAGTTAATAAATGAGCCGGACTTTTATCAGAAGTTGATCAGGGGCGCTTTGAAAAAAAGGCAGGAATTCTCATTGATTTCAGGTGTTGAAAGGTTTTTGACCTATTGTAATGATTTATAAAAGATCTGGATCGAATAATCTGCGAATAGGTAGTTTCTGATTGGGTTTTTCATATGAATGAATTAGAGCAGTATAAATTTTTTGCAATTGTCGGGGTAGGGCGTTCTGGAACATCTTTATTGATGAGCATGCTTAATGCCCATCCGCTGATATCCTTACCGCCAGAAACACATTTCATAGATCGTTATGTAATAGACCGTCCCTGGAAAAAAACATATGATCTGGTCAATACTTTCGAAACTGATCATCGATTCAGACGTCTCAATTTAGACAAACAAGATATTAACGAACTTGCCTTTCGTATTGGAGCAAATTTAAAACCCGCCAATATTTACAAGGAAATATTGAGATTATATGCCGAAAAGAAAGGAGTAAAGATCATTGGTGATAAAGCCCCAAAAAACATCGAATATTTGCCGGTGTTACGACAACTTTATCCAGAGGGATGGTTAATCCACATTATCAGAGATCCAAGGGATGTTTATCTGTCAAGAACCAAAGCCGCCTGGTCTTCATCACGTTCTGATTTATCTCATTTAATTGCCTACAGATCCCAGTATAGGTTAGGCCAGCGGTTTGGAAAGAAGCTTTTTGGGAGTAAATATCATGAAATCAAATATGAAAATCTCCTTTCCCATCCCGAACTTGAGTTATCAAAGATATGTGAGCTCTTGAGTGTTCCATTTGATGAAGCAATGCTGGAATATTCAAAATCATCCCACGAATTAGTATCCCCGGAGGAAATGGCCTGGAAAAAGGAGACTCTGGAACCCATTATCGCTGATAATATGAATAAATGGAGGGATGGTCTAACAGGAGATAAGGTAGCATTGATCGAGACTGTATGCTCGCGGCCGTTCAGAGACGGTCTGTATAAAACAACCCAGGAAGTAAATATTCTGAAAATATTTGCTTTGAATTTGTATTTTGGCGCAGTATCAACCCTTTACCAATGCTGGGTTGTGTTTAAAAATTGGTCAGCCTTGATCACTCTCCCGAGAGAATAATCCCAAAATCATCTAGGAGCTTTGGTCTAGAAAAAATGAACTTAGTGTGAGGAACAGTAAGTTCATTTCTGTTTCATTAATTCTTCTGAACCGGGTAAATGGTTTTATCGTATAATGGTACAGCTCATCAAGTGAGATAAATGCAGGCCATTGAGCATCCAGGAAATCGGTCGCTTTCTGAGATTGAATAGTGGGCTGAAAACGGAAGATAGAATATGATGTTGGATATCTAAATGCATATATTATTACTACACCAAGCCTATGCCGGGCTGAATCAGTATGGTGGAACCCGCCATGCCGAGTTGGGTAACTACCTGATTGAGAAGGGTCATCAATTCACAGTTATTGGCAGCAAAATTAACTATCTTACAGGTGAGAAGACCACTCAGGAAGAACTAGTTCCGGAGCGGTTTCGCTTTTTAGGCGCTGATACTTATTTTGGTTTGCATAAAAGCTACTTCCTCAGGGCGTTAAATTTTATGAGCTTTATGGCATCATCTTTCCTGATAGGTTTAAGGATTGAACATGTTGATCTGATTTGGGGAACTTCACCTCCTATTTTCCAAATACTTCCAGCTTGGCTGCTTGCGAAAATAAAACGGATACCTTTGGTATTTGAGGTTCGAGATCTGTGGCCTGCATTCCCAGTGGATATGGGTGTAATTCAAAACAAGTTTATTATCTGGATGGCTGAAAAAGTGGAGGTCTTTTTCTATCAAAGGGCTGATCAAATTGTGATCAACTCCCCGGGTTTTAAGAACCACCTCCTTGAAAAAGGAATATCTGCGGAGAAGATTAAAGTCGTGCCAAATGGAGTTGATACCAGTCAATTTCCTCCCCAAATTGAAGGTGATGACTTCAGAAAGGATTTCGATTTAGAGGATTCCCTGGTTGTTTTATATGCAGGGGCCCATGGGCTTGCAAATGATCTCGAAACCGTTCTATTGGCAGCAGAACATGTGAAAAATGCTCCGGAAATTGTCTTTGTCTTGGTCGGTGATGGTAAATCTAAAGCCGAATTAAAACTATTTGCTGATAAGAGGGCGTTAAAAAATGTCCGATTTATTCCCGCTCAACCAAAAACAGCGATGCCCCGGGTACTGGCGGCCGCAGATATCTGCTTGGCTGTTTTAAAAGATATTCCAATGTTTAAAACAACTTATCCAAATAAAGTGTTTGATTATATGGCTGCTGGTAAACCTACCCTCTTGATGATCGATGGTGTGATCAGGGAGGTGGTTGAGAACGCAGGAGGGGGTATATTTGTAACTCCAGGTGATCCAGTAGCATTGGCAGATGCGGTAAAATTATTGGCAAACCAGCCTCAACGCAGGAAAGAAATGGGTTTATCCGCAAGATCTTATTTACAGGATAATTTTCGGCGATCGGATCAGGCTGACACGATGGAGAACCTGTTTAGGGAATTATTACCAAGGGATTAATTTGGCGTGCGAAAATTCAAATTGGCAATAAAACGGATTTTTGATATCATTTCATCTTTTCTAGTTCTGGTTTTACTGTCCCCGCTGATCCTGGTGATTTCCATCGTTCTCTGGCTTTCATTAGGGAGGCCTATCCTGTTTAAACAACCTCGAATTGGTCATCATGGTAAAGAGTTTATGATTTATAAGTTCAGAACTATGTCTGGGGAAAAAGACCAACATGGAGATTTATTGCCTGATGGTGATAGACTAACCAGGGTTGGTAGCTTCCTGCGAAGCACAACGATGGATGAACTCCCCGAGCTGCTAAATGTATTTCTGGGCAATATGAGTGCAGTGGGGCCAAGGCCTCTTCTGGTGGAGTATAGAGATCTTTATACAGCGGATCAGTGGAGACGTCATGAAATGCCCCCTGGTATGGCAGGACCAGTTCTGGCTGGGGGAAGGAACACTTTGAGCTGGTATGATAAATTTGAGCGGGATTTATGGTATGTTGATAATTGGTCATTATGGATGGATTTCAAAATAATCGCACAAACGGCATTACGAGTTGTCAAGAGAGAAGGAACAAGCGCGGAAGGTTACGCAACAATGCCGCGCTTTAAAGGTACTAACAACAAAGGGGATAAGAATGGGTAAGGCTGAGCCTCTTGGTGTAGTGATCATCGGTGCTGGAGGACACGCATCTGTAGCAGCAGAAATAATCACGGCCCGATCGACTTTGGGAAACCGTTACGAATTGCTGGGATTCCTGGACGATGATCCAAAAATGATCGGGACACAGGTCCATGGCAAATCGGTTTTGGGTTCTACCAAGGATCTGGATCAGATCCCACATAGTGGAATTTTCATTGCAATTGGAGACAACCAGGCCAGGCGGCGAGTTTTCCAGGAATGCATCCTTAACGGTGAAAATGTGATTTCTCTGATCCACCCTGAGTCAATCACAGCCTCAGATGTAATTCTGGGCCCGGGTGTGATGATCGCTCCTGGAGTAGTGGTGAACCCTGGCTCCATAATCGGGACAAACGTGATCATAAATACCAGTGCATCTGTTGACCATCACAACACGATAGCAGACCATGTTCATATTGCTCCCGGAGTGCATCTTGGAGGAGATGTGTCAATAGGTGAAGGAACACTGGTTGGTATCGGAGCTGTTGTAGTACCGCAATGTACAATTGGAGCATGGAGTATCATTGGCGCGGGAGCCGTAGTAAGAGAACCAATTAATGATCATATTCTTGCTGCTGGCGTACCGGCAAAAGCCATTAAAAGTTTAGAAATAAGGGGCGTTTCATGATTATTCCTATGTCATCACCTGTTCTCTCAGAGGATGATATTCAGGCTGTGAAAGAAGTCCTAGAAACCCGTTACCTGAGTATTGGTCCGAAAGTGGAAGCTTTTGAGGAAGGGATAGCTTCGTATACAGGTACGAAGTTTGGAATCAGTGTTAATTCAGGTACAAGCGCCCTCCATCTTGCTGTGATCGCGGCAGGTATTAGAGAGAATGATCTGGTGATCACGACGCCTTTTTCTTTTATTGCTTCTGCTAACTGTATCCTTTTTGAAAAGGCAATCCCTGTCTTTGTGGATATCGATCCTATCTCATATAATATTGATCCTGAACAGGTTGCACAAGCAACACAGGATCTTATGGCTGGGGGGAAAGTTGCAGAGAGGTGGCTCCCTAGAAAGATAAAAGGTAAATTGGATCATAACAGCAAGCTGAAAGCGATACTTCCAGTGGATGCATTTGGGCAGCCCGCTGATTATGATCCTATTCAAAAAACCGCATCAGATCAGGGATTAAAGATCATTGAGGATTCCTGTGAAGCTTTAGGATCAGAATATAAAGGAAAGAAGGCGGGAACCTTTGGTGATGTGGGTGCATTTGCTTTTTACCCGAATAAACAGATAACCACGGGTGAGGGCGGAATACTGGTCACAGATAATGAGGATTGGGCTATGTTATTCCTATCTTTGAGGAATCAAGGTCGGGATATATTTAATGCCTGGTTAAATCATACACGCCTTGGTTATAACTATAGAATGGATGAGATGAGTGCGGCATTGGGATTATCCCAATTGAAGCGTATTGAAGAACTTCTATCTCGGCGAGAAAGTGTGGCTGGATGGTATAACCAATACCTTGCAAATGTAGAAGAGATCCGTCTGCCTATCATTCTTCCTGAAACGACAAAAATGAGCTGGTTCGTTTATGTGATCCAGTCCAATTCCAGAGAGATCAGAGATCGGTTGATGCTGGAGCTCGAGGTCAACGGAATACCATCCCGGCCTTATTTCTCCCCGATCCATCTGCAGCCTTTTTACGCTCAACGGTTTGGGTATAAACGGGGAGATTTCCCGCGAACAGAATTGGCTGGAGACTGCTGTCTTGCTTTGCCATTCTCAGGAGCCATGACAGAGATAGAAGTCCAGTTCGTGTGTAATACAATTAAGAATATTATTGCTTCTTGAGCACTCAGAAAAGGAATTAGACCCGGTGTTCTCATCCTTGAAAAACAGACATTTTGTCCTAATTGATTTGTTACTGCTGTCTCTAACACCCACCATCGCATTAAGCCTGCGTTTACAGATTCCCTGGGACTCGCAGTATACAAAGCCCTTATTAATCTATACGTTCCTTTCCGTAATCGTTAAGATTGTGGTTTTCTATTTTACTGGGATCTACCGTCAATTCTGGCGTTATGCAAGCATCGATTCAATGATAACTATCTTGTGGGGAGTTGGGGCGGCTAGCGTGATCATCACAGGAGTAGTCTTTTCTCTGTATGGATCTGGTTATCTTGGCTCGCCTTCAATACCTCGCTCAATACCATTAATTGACAGTATGTTAACCCTGCTGGTGATTGGCGGGACACGGCTTAGTCTCCGAGTAATGGAATATCAGTCCGGGGGCGGACATGCCAATCCGGAAGGAAAACGAGTCCTTCTGGCCGGGGCGGGCGATGCTGGTC
>Ga0209013_10005394_pt1 | contig 11024 bp, 6 predicted proteins | sample Cruoilmetagenom2_FD_187291 | JGI IMG/M metagenome (GOLD analysis project Ga0209013, IMG submission 187291) | Oil polluted marine microbial communities from Coal Oil Point, Santa Barbara, California, USA - Sample 2 (SPAdes) (version 2) | ecosystem: Environmental > Aquatic > Marine > Oil seeps ...
CGTGAAATGGGATCTGCATCGCATTGCCCGTTACTACTACCTTCGCTTCATACGTCTGCAGGGAACGCCCTACTCTCTTGCCATGGGAGCAGCCCTGGGAGCAGCCATTGCTGTTACTCCAACCCTTCCCCTGCACACCATTACCATTATCCCCGTCACCCTGTTGTTACGTGTAAATACCATTGCCGCCATGATAGCCGGCGCAGTAATCAGCAATCCCCTTACCTTTGCCGCACAGTACTACCTTTCCTGGAAAATCGGAGATTTGATTCTACCGGGCAGACTCACCTGGGAGCGGCTGCAGGAGGTACTGAGCCTGGTCAAAGAAGCCGGTATTGTCGAGGGTCTGAAAATATTGAGCCACCTGAGTGTTGATGCAATCCTGGTCATGATGACGGGCGGTTTAATCCTTGCCGTGCCCCTGGGCATTGCCACCTATTTTATTTCTTACCGTTTTTTTGAACATATCCAGGAGAAAAGACAACAAAAGCACTTGCTCAATTAACGCCTCTGTGGCAGATTTCTCTCCAAACTTTCTAAAAGATTCTCAGTCGACGCACTGATACAGTGCGTAAGTATTCGTACCCCATATGCAGAACTTTGTTTTTCACAATCCTACTAAAATTATCTTTGGCCGTGACACGGTACCGAGCATTGGCCCGGAAACAGCAGCGCTTGGTCTCAGATGCCTGCTGGTATACGGCCGATCAAGTATTCGAGAGACAGGTCTTTATGATCGGGTTGCGACCTCTCTTACCAAAGCCGGGGTTAAAATCATTGAACATGGCGGCGTGCAGTCAAATCCTCTGCTGGATCATGTCCGAGCGGGTATTGCCAAGGTCAAAGAGCATGACCTGGACGTGATTGTCGCCGTGGGCGGCGGATCAGTGCTGGACAGCGCCAAGGCCATTGCCGCCGGCAGTGTTGTTGAACATGATGTCTGGAAATTCTTTATCGGAAAAAAATCCATAAAATCCACCCTGCCCCTGACCACAGTGCTTACCCTTGCTGCCGCCGGATCGGAAATGAACTCCGGCATGGTCATCACTAACGACAAAACAAAAGAAAAATTCGGCTTCGGTCATCGGCTGCTACACCCGAAAACCTCTATCCTTGACCCGCAGGTCACCTTTACCGTACCCCCTGATTATACCGCATATGGTGCAATTGACGCCATTGCCCATGTGCTTGAATTTTACATGACCACCCTGGATCCGGACACCCCGGTTCAGGACCGTCTCATGGAAGGGTTGATCAAAAACAGTATCAGTTCCTGCGAACGCTGCCTCAATGACCCACTTGACTATGATGGCCGGGCCAACCTGATGTGGACAGCCACCCTGGCCTTAAACGGATTGACTGCTGCAGGCCTTGGCCGAGTGGGCTTCCCCATGCACATGATCGAACATTCCCTGAGCGCTCTGTACAACGTTCCCCATGGTGCAGGTCTTTCCGTGGTCATACCGGGTTGGCTGAACTGGTCCCGCAGGCACAATGAAGCCCGCATCGCCCTGTTGGGTCGACAGATCTTTCCGCCCAGTGATCTGCAGCCTTATACTGATGCTCAGATTGCAGAACGAACCATTACTATTTTCAAGAACTGGTTCGGCAAGGTCGACAGTCCTGTTTCCCTGGAAGAACTCGGCATCCCGGCAACAGACATCCCGAAAATTGCCGAAAATGCCCTTGCCCTTGCCCGGGTCTGGCGCTTAAACGAGTACACACAGCAGACTATTGAAGAAATCCTGCATCTCTGTCAATAGGTTTTCCCGCCCTGGATGAGCAGAAAAGAACATGACAATTTCTCTTATTTACGGTATTATATTAATAAAATTTTATTCATTTTTTCTCGAAAATCGACCGGGACGCACCCCTTTATTCCGTTGGGTTTTCATCATTTGTTGTGGCTGTTGGTTTAACCGCCCGGTCATGCAGATTTAACCAAAGTGAAACTGCCAGATGAAATCAACCACCTTCCCTGCCCGGGCAGTCCCAGCAAGCTGGCTCAGTAATTTTGATAAATATCTGATCGGTGAGGGTACCCATGAACGCTCCTATGAAAAACTGGGGGCTCACCTAGTCTCTTTTGATGGTCAGGCCGGAATTGTCTTTGCCGTCTGGGCACCCAATGCCCGCCAGGTAGACATTATCGGCGACTTCAACAACTGGGACAGCCGGCTCCATCCCATGCACTCCAGTGAATCCGGCATCTGGAGCATCTTTATCCCGAATCTCAAAGAATACACTGTTTACAAATACCGGATAACCAGTCAGCGAGGTGAACAGTTTGACAAGTCCGACCCATACGGATTTGCCATGGAACTGCGCCCCAACACCAGCTCCGTCACCATTGACCTGGATTCTTACACATGGCAGGACGCAGACTGGATGCGGGAACGTGCGGATCGCCAGTCGCTTGACAGCCCGATTTCCATCTATGAGGTGCACCTCGCATCCTGGCGCAAGCTGCCCGATGAACAATGGGGCTCCCGTTATCTCAGCTACAGAGAACTTGCCGACACCCTGATCCCGTACGTTCTCGAAATGGGCTATACCCATATTGAACTGATGCCCATGGCCGAATACCCCTATGATGGTTCCTGGGGCTACCAGGTGCTTGGTTTTTTTGCACCCACCAGCCGGTTCGGCACGCCGCAGGACTTCATGTACTTCATCGACCAGTGTCACCAGCAGGGATTGGGCATTATCCTGGACTGGGTACCTGCTCATTTCCCCAAAGACGGATCCGGCCTCAACTACTTTGACGGCACGCACCTTTACGCCCATGAAGATCCCCGCCAGGGTGAACATCAGGACTGGGGGACCATGATTTTCAATTACGGCCGCAACGAAGTTCGCTCATTCCTAATCTCCAATGCCCTGTTCTGGCTGGACAAGTACCATATTGACGGCCTGCGGGTGGATGCAGTTGCCTCTATGCTCTACCTGGATTATTCACGAGAGGAAGGACAGTGGATGCCAAACCAGTATGGCGGCCGGGAGAACCTGGAGGCCATCAGCTTCCTGCGCAAGGCAAACGAGGTGGTACACGGCATCTTCCCCGGCATCCTGACTATTGCCGAAGAATCAACCTCCTGGCCCATGGTTTCCCGCCCCACCTATCTTGGCGGCCTGGGGTTCAGCTTGAAATGGAACATGGGCTGGATGCACGATACCCTGAGCTACATGGCCAAAGATCCTATCCACCGCCGTTTTCATCACAATGAGATGACATTCGGCATGTTGTATGCCTTTCACGAAAACTTTGTTCTCCCCATCTCCCATGATGAAGTGGTGCATGGCAAAGGTTCGCTGGTCAACAAGATGGCAGGCGATGAGTGGCAGAAGTTCGCCAACCTGCGGTCCTACCTGGGATTCATGTGGAGTTATTCAGGAAAGAAGCTGCTGTTCATGGGCTGTGACTTCGGCCAGTGGCAGGAATGGAACCATGAAAGGGGGCTTGAGTGGGATGCCCTGAGCTCAAACAATCACAAGGGGTTGCAGCGCTTTGTCCGTGACCTGAATCTGGTGTACCGGAGTGAACCTGCCCTGCATGAAAACGACTTTGACTGGAGTGGTTTTTCCTGGATCAATGCTAATGATTCCGACAACTCTGTGCTGTCTTTTATCCGCAGGGCAAAAAATTCTGATGACTTCCTCATTATTATCTGTAACTTTACACCTCTTGTACGTGATAACTATCGCATAGGTGTACCATGTGACGGCAGTTACCAGGAACTGATTAACAGCGACCTGGCAGTGTACTGGGGAAGTGATATCTGCAATGGTGAAATACACAGCGTGCCTGAACAGATGCATGGCATGGATAATACCCTCTCCCTTACCCTGCCGCCCCTTTCCACTCTTATTCTGAAACCGATGTAAATATTTTAATATACTCTACACAAACGAAAACCTACAGGCCACATCATGAAATTCACACCACGCACAATTCTCCTGATTTCAGTCGGCATTCTGGCGTACATCACCCTTGCCGCCTATCACAGCAATCTAAAAAAGAATCACCCCCTGCCCGAACAGCATGCAGTTATGAGTCACGATCAGGACCAGACCGCCCGACTGCAGCAGCGCATTAATGCTTATAAGCAGGAAATCGCAACTGCCAGAGAGGAAGAGGACAAACTGCGCCAGGCACTTGTTGCCAAACAAAAGATCACTGCCGGAACTAATAACCCCCAGGTTAATGTACTGAGAAAAAAGATTACAAAACTAGAACAGCAGCTCAGCCTGCAGTCAGAACAGAAAGGTGGTGCATCTGCCGGGGAAAAGCAGCTTAAACAAAAACTAAACGAGTTGCGCCAGGGAAGAAAGGTCATTGCACAACAATTTCAGGAAATGCAAGACAAACTTGCCCGGTACAACACTTCTACAGGACAGCTTCAACGGGAACTGAAAGACCGGGAGCTGAAGCTGAACGAATTACTCCAGGGAAGAAAGGTCATTGCCCAGGAATTTCAGGAGATGCAAGACAAACTTGCCCAATCAAAAGCATCTGCAGCTGAGCTTCAAAATTCAAACCAGAAACTGACTCGTGAACTGACCAAATCAAAAGCAATGATTCAACCGCTCGAGGAAATGCGCCAGGACCTCGAATCACGAGGTGAAGGATTAAACACGGCCAATGACCGTATTCTTCAGCTGGCCATGAGGTTTGAGCAGTCCGAAGCAAACCTTTCTGCAGCCGAAGACACTATTGCCTCGCTGAAGATGATCAGGGAAAAGGCTGAAGAGGAAAAAACAGTTGCAGTAAAAAATGCTGAAAAAATTACTGCCGATTTTGATAATGACCAGTCACGACTGCAGGAACAACTGACCAAAATCGGTCTCCTGCAGGCCCGACTGACCGAGGCGACATCTCAGATCGCTCTCCTGGAAAACGCCTTAAAAAAAGCTGATCTTAAAGCTGATGCCCTGCTTTATTACGGCAAGGAAAAAGACCGGATGCTGGCACCGTCTGAACAAAGAATTGCCACGCTCCAAAGCCATCTCGAAGAAAAACAGGCAGAGGTTGACCAGCTCACTGTCGAGTTGACAACTGTTACAGAAAAAGCAGATGGTTTGGCAGAGGCCCGGGCTGCAGTGGATGAACAACAGGGTCTGGTGGAGGCCCACAAGGTCGAGATTGCAGACCTGCATGCTAAACTGGCAGCAGCACAGCAGGAACTTGAAGAGTTTAAAACCAATGGGCAGGAGCTGGTCCGCCAGGTGACGAGCCTGGTTGAATCTACCTCTGTCCGCGATAATCAGGCCAAAAAACTCACAGGAGAAATTTCCGAGGCAACGGACAAGATTGCAGCACTTGAAAGTGAACTTACAACAACAAAAACTGCACTGGACGAAACTCAGAATTCGCTTACCGCCGCCCATGGAATAGAACTGAGCCTGCAGCAGAGCCTGACAGGTAAAGATGAGGTGCTTACGGTAATCCAGACTGAGCTGGAAGAACTGAAAACAAAACTTGCCGACAAAACCAGCCAGGCAGAAGAGCTAACGGCTCAGCTGACCGCTTTGAGTGCGGAAAAAGATACCCTGACAGCTGAGTTTGAGACCGTCACAACAGAAGGCGCTGCTACTGCCCAGCAGCTTGAGGAGGCTCAGACCGCCCTCCAGGAAAAGACAGAAGTAACTACAACTGCCCTGGAGAGGATTACTGAACTTGAGACACAACTTGCTGAAGCTCAAGCCAAAGATGAAGAACTTGCTGCTGCTCAAGAGAAAGTCACCGCTCTTGAGGCCCGGGTAGTTGAGATTCAGTCCAAAGAAGAGGAGCTGGCAGCCAGCCAGGAAAAGCTTTTGGCACTGGAAGCCCAGGTTATTGAGGCTCAAAGCCAGGTTGAAGAACTGACAGCCGCCAAGGAACAAATCACTGCTCTGGAAACACAGATTGCCGAGCAGCAGGCTGGTGCGGAAGAACTTGGGACGGCAAATGAAAAAGTTACTTTACTGGAATCACAGCTTGCAGAGCAGCAGGTTAGCGGAGATGAACTCACTGCAGCACACGAGAGCATCGCAGCCCTGGAAACAGAGCTTAGCGAGGCCCGGGCTCAGGCCGAACAGTTTGCAGCAGCCCAGGAAAAAATAGCAACCCTTGAAGCACAGATTGCTGAACTGCAGGCCGGGGCTGAAGAACTCGGATCTGCAAAAGAGAAAGTTACGGCACTGGAAACAGAACTTGCGAACACCCAGGCACAACTGCAACAGCAGCTGACCGGACTTGCCGAGGCTACCGCAGCACTGGAGGAGAAAGACACAGTTACTCAACAGGCTCTGCTGGCCCAGCAGGAAACCACTACCAAACTGTCAACCTTTGAAGAGGAAATAAACAACCTCAAGAGCCTGCTCGCCGAAAAGGAAACCGCTCTGGCAAAGGCCCAGGAGTCACTAACGGCTGCCCAGCAAAACCAGCAGTTACTGGAACAACTCGATACAGCACTTGCAGAAAAATCAGCCGCACTTGATCAGGCAACATCAAAGATAGAGGAGCTGACCGCTGCGGCTGCCACAATAGCCGGCCTGGAGGAAAACAGCGCAACTCTGAGCAAGGATCTGGAAACCAGCAAAAGTATGATATCCGGACTTGAGCAGAAAATATCTGAACTCCAGGCTGAAATCGATAGTCTCAAGACAGAACGCGACCAGATGCTCAAGAAGACCATGGACAGTGACAGGGACGGGATATCAGATGCCGACGATGCCTGTGCCGACACTCCCGATGGAGCTCTGGTTGACAACAGGGGCTGTCCATCTGATTCGGATCAGGACGGAATTGTCGATGGACTTGATCTCTGCGCAGATACTGCAACCGGAACTACAGTGAACGAAATGGGCTGTGCAGACAACGGAACCATTGTCCTTAAAGGCGTCACCTTCAAAACCGGTACAGCCAATCTTACTGAGCCGGCCCAACAGACCCTGCTTGCAACCGCCGCTATTTTAAATAAGTCCGCGGCTGGTCAACAGTTTGAGGTTGCCGGATACACGGACAGTGTCGGTGATCCAACCCTCAATCAGCAGATTTCTGAACAGCGAGCCAAAGCAGTCCGGAACTTCCTGATCAAGCAGGGCGTTCAGAAAGATCTCCTGATCCCCAGGGGGTATGGTCATGAAAACCCCATCGGTGACAATGCGACCCGCGAAGGGCGCGCCAACAACAGGCGGGTTGAACTGCACAAAGTCACTGCTGAATAACACGTCACAGCATAAAATCTGATGAAGAATAAAGGGGAGGCAGAGACAATCTGCCTCCCCTTTATTCTTTGAACCTGACACTAACGTCAAAATTGCCCTCAAAATTCGTATAAAGGTATTCATCACAACAAGCTATGATACATCTTGATGACATAAAATCATTTGTCCATGTTGACCGGGACAAAAGGATCGACATGATCCTGCCGGTTCTAACCACCTTGATTTCCGGGCTGGTTATTATACTGCTCATCAGCCCGGAATATCTACGTGAATTAAACCCGTTCACCCTTTTCCTTTTATCAATCGCCTGTGCCCTGCCGGTGTGGGCGTTTAATCAACTTTTGTGGTGGCATCTGGGAAGAAGGGTCTCCGGTGAAATTATTGCAAAGGCAGCGTATATTTTTACTGTTTCAGGAAAAGAAGAAAAAGTATTGTCTTTTGCTCTTGTTCAGTTGATGAAGGCCATAGATATCATGCGCTTCATCCCTTCAAAAGATATTGCAAACCTGGTCACAATTCTCACCATATATATCAGCGCCGTTGTTCTCTATTTTACCTCGAGTTCACCGGCTCTGCTCTATGGATCCATTTTTTCTCTCAGTCTGATCATATGGCTTACCGACCTCTATATCCTGCACAGAACCAGTCGCAAAATTGATGTGGAACCACTGAAAAACGTATGGGATCAGCTGAAAAATAATGAGGAACTCCTCATGCATATCAACCGGCATATTGAAAAAGTTGAAAAAATGATTCAGTCCGGAACAAACATGCTCCAGTACAAAAAGGATACTGAAGAACCGAAAAAACATACCGGAAAAAACGTATGAACCGCTCTGAAAATCCTGGAACACTCGGCATCTCTTATCGGCCGTGATAGTTTTCTGTAAGTGTCATGACGGACCTTTTTCGCTCCCAAAAAATAGTCAATCCGGTGGGACCGGACGGAAGAATTACGATTAAATAAAGTGGGCGAGGCCCGCAACAATTTCGGATCAGCCAACACAGTTTATCAAACGCAAGGCCGGCGAAGGCAGGGTCTATGAGAATATTAAAATGTACGAGGCCCCCTATGAGCCTGAATTTCTTCAGTTCTATACGATTGACGGTGTAAGTGCCATTTCGCACGAGGGCTATGATATCAACCGTGAACTACGCCGGGTCGGTTACGGCTATACAGTTGATCGGAAGCTGTTAAAGCTTGACTGATTACGGCATCTGACCTGATTGCTTTACTTGTGTTTACCTGAACAAAGCAGGTTAACCGGCACTCTATACAGCGCTAGAGTGCCGGTTTTTTACTTATTAATCTTTTTACAGGGTGGTTAAACGTACTAATGGATATGTCAGCAGAAGATCTGGATGATTTAAAATATGCAAAATCCTTGCTGGAAAACCCCGGATTAGCAGCAAAAATAACGCATGCACTCGGGGCTCCTATTGAGAAAGGCTTTGACTTCCTTCCTAAAGGTTGGGCTGAAGTCGTCTCTACAAGTACACAGAAGGCGTTAATGGCAGCAGTAACTTCAGCAACGCTGACGATGAGTAAAGAGAAGGAGAAAGAGTCTGCCAACGGTTTTCACAAAATCCTGGTTGCAGGTTCCGGAGCAGCAGGTGGTTTCCTGGGCCTGCCGGCCTTACCTGTGGAACTTCCCATTTCAACGACTATTATGATGCGCTCCATAGCTGATATTGCCAGAAGCGAAGGTCGGAGCATTGCCGATCCTCAAGTAAAGATTGCGTGCATAGAAGTCTTTGCCCTGGGTGGACCGGGAAAAAATGATGACGCAGTCGAAACCGGGTATTTTGCCATCCGCTCAGGACTGGCAAAGGCTGTGACCGATGCCGCACAGCATATAGTCAGAAAAGGTTTCACTGAAAAAAGTTCTCCTGTGCTTGTCAAACTTATCGCACAAATTTCCTCTCGATTCGGCATGCAGGTCTCTGAGAAAATAGCAGCCCAGGCAATCCCCGTCATTGGAGCCGCAGGCGGAGCTATTATCAACACCCTGTTTATTGATCACTTTCAAGGGATGGCCCGGGGGCATTTTATTGTTTTACGGCTTGAAGAGAAATATGGACTTGAGGCACTACAAGAAGTCTACGGGTCGTTATAACTGACAAACACCTGGCTGAAATGACCGACAAAATGGTGACCAACCAGCCCTGGTATCTGCGGCTCTGGAATAACGTCATAGACATGCTTGGCCCCGTACTGTGAATTCATATCTGCTGTAAATCTTCTGATTTAAGACAAAACGTAACCAATACCTGTTGCAAATAACCCGCTACGTGTTATAAAAGGATTAGTTATTAGTACGAATAAATTAACACGGTATGCGATAACCTCAATAACAACTGATCAGCTATTGATTGAGAAAAATTTTTTATCTCTGACACCCGGATAATTTTATAGATAAGAGAAGAAATAATTTCTTCTCAAAAACAAACAAGTCAAGGAGCGTATTCATGAAAAACATCAAAAGTAATTTTCTATGTTTTGTCATCATGGCGACATTCGTCTTGTTTACATCATCAGCCATGGCGAGCGATGCCAAGCCATCCGGCACAGTGACCATCGACACCAAATCAATCGCACTCGGTATTGGTGTTCAATGGGGCAGTGGTGTTTTGACATTTCAAGGCAAGGAATATCCTTTTAAGGTAAACGGCCTTTCCGTCGTTGATATTGGTATTTCCGGAGTCTCAGCAGTTGGTGACGTTTATCACTTGAATAAAATAGAAGATTTTGCAGGAACGTTCACAGCTGGAGACGCGGGTGTTGCTATCGGTGGCGGTATTGGTGCGGTGGCAATGAAAAACCAGAACAAAGTTGTCATGAAACTGACATCAACCCAAAAAGGTCTCAAACTTAAATTAGCAGCAGAAGGAATGAAGGTTCAGATGAAATAACTTGACCGGCAGCCTGTTTAAGTGCAGCGATGACGAATTTACGTCATCGCTGCAGGTATTAGCGGTAAAAACATCAAAAAGTTATACCTGCCCGCAACCCGGCCACAATTTGAAACGTATCTCCATCTTCCAACCCTTCACCCACTATAATCTGCAGGTCCGGGGTTACCATCAGTTCTTTGGTTACCTGCCAGCGGTAATAGATTTCAGCCAGCCCCTGCCACCTGCTGGTCTCATTGGCCGACCTTCCCAGGCCAAAGCCAAGGCCAAGATGATCATATTTTCTGATCTCCCGCCCCCAGCCAAGCATGAACAACTGATCCACCAATGCCGCATCACCATCGGAAAAAGCATAACGGGCAACGAAGTGTTCACCACTGGAGACTCCTTCCTGTTCCAGTGTAAGGCTTACTCCCGACCCATCAGGAAGTTCATCCTCCTGGTTGCCATTACTTTGCCAGCCCAGCAATTGCACTCTGGCATCACGTTTTCCAAAGCCTTTAAAATTATATCCCCCCTGCGCGTTATAAAAAAGTGCAGAGGAACTCAGGTTGAAACTGACCGTCTTATCCGTTTCAGTACCCTGTATGTTGGAACCGCCGACGGCAAGATCCCAGTTGCCGGCATCCTTCCATTGCACCATAAAACCGGCACCATAGGATGGAAAAGCAATGGAAGGATTGAGAGAAAAGGCCTCGTTGAGAAAGTACCGTTTGGCACTGCGCAGTTTGTGGTTGTCAAAAAAATTATCAATACTGAACTGGCCATAACGCAGGGTCAATCTTCCATCTACCCGTTCCTGGCTGACATAAAGGCTTGGGACCTGGAACCCGGCATCGGTGAAACCGTGAACTGTTTTCCAGATCAGGCCTGTTTTGGAACTCAACTGGGAGGGGGCGAGG
>Ga0209013_10005395_pt1 | contig 11021 bp, 10 predicted proteins | sample Cruoilmetagenom2_FD_187291 | JGI IMG/M metagenome (GOLD analysis project Ga0209013, IMG submission 187291) | Oil polluted marine microbial communities from Coal Oil Point, Santa Barbara, California, USA - Sample 2 (SPAdes) (version 2) | ecosystem: Environmental > Aquatic > Marine > Oil seeps ...
CACAAAGACCATGCGGACGATGTTGCCCTTGGCCATAGGAGCGATCTGGGCACATAGGAAAGGCAGCACGGCCAGGTCAGCAAAGAGCAGCATGCGGTTTCCAGGCAGAATGATGGACAACAGAATAGCGATGGGGACCAACAGTAAGCCGGTGGAAATCGCGGAAGGATGTCCAACCAGAACTGCGGAATCCAGACCAATGTAGACTTCTTTCCCGGAAGCGCGCTTGGCCATGAAGGTGCGAGCGGCTTCGGAGACCGGGATCAAGCCTTCCATCAGGATGCGGACCATGCGGGGCAGCAATACCATCACTGCGGCAAGGTTCACACCAAGAACAATGATCTTGCCCAAGGTGGGCACGAAGGCACCGGCGAATTCACCGGTGTATGCAATCAAACCAAGCACAATACCGATTGCAAAACCCATTACCATCGGATCACCAAAAGTGGAGCCGAGAGCTTTTTCAATTCCTTCCGGATCTGCATCAATTTTGTTCAGACCGGGGATCTTGTCGAACAACCAGTTGAAAGGCAGCGCCAGGGGTACCATAGGAGCGGTCATACCGTGAGGAATGGAGATGCCGGGCAGGTCATAGAATTCTTGAATGCCTTTGGCAGTCCAGTCGCCCAGGAAGAGCATAAAGGCAGCAGCCACTGCGGCGGCAGCCATACCCATCACAACATTTCCGGAAACGGCAGCTACCAGGGAACCGATCAGGGCATAATGCCAGAAGTTCCACAGGTCAACATTGAGGGTCTTGGTGACGCCCGTGAAAAGAAGGGCGAAGTTTACAACCAAGCCGATGGGAATGACCCATAGGCCGACGTCGGTAGCAAAAGCTACTGCGGCTGCGGCAGGCCAACCCACGTCAACGATGTCGCGGGAAATACCAGCGTTGGTTACCATAGCCTGGGATACCTCAGCGAGGGAACCCCACATCAGGCCAATGACGAGGTTAATACCGATGAAAGCCACACCAATGGTCACTGCAGCTCGGAAGGCCCGTCCAACTTTTGCGCCAAGGATCACGGCGAAAAGGAAGATGAACACAGGCAGCAATACCGTGGAGCCTAAGGTATCAACTAATGATTTTAATACGGTTGCGAAATCCATTTCTATCCTCCAAAAAATAATGTCGTTCTGGAAAAACTAACTATAGCTTGGCCATACAACTGAATTGAGTGTTATCACCTCCTCGTCAAAATTATGTGGTCCCGGAATTCTGCCTTGTTGATTTCTGATCAGGTCGATCTGCTTGGTTTTTGACAGCTCTCGCGCAGGTCCTCCTTGCATTGGCCGGGATTTCCCTTATTGATACTAATCACCACTAAATTTCACACAAAGCCTTCCAGAGAGGGGCCCCCTCCCAGGAATCAAGTAATTTCAATTAGATATGTACTCGTAAGAACACAAATACTAGCTTTTAGTTACTAGTCCCTCAGGTAGCCCAGAATTTCTTCAACAACCTGCTCAATACCAATACCAGTCAAAAATGCCAGACCTTTTACAACCGGGATTCCCGGGTCAAAACGCATAGTCGAAGTGGTAACAATCAGATCAGCTCCTTGTTTAAGGAGCTCGGGGATCTCCTGGCCTTTACACTGCTTGGTAATCACAGCAACTCCTGCCGCTTTACAAGCCTCTTCAATTGCCTTGGCTGCCACTGTAGACGTAGCAATCCCGGTACCACATGAAACGATCACTGTTTTTGCCATTATTATTTTCCTTATCTAATGTGCTTTATGACAAGATCTCAAAGATCTCTTCTGTCGTTTTTGCATGCACTAAATTCTGAATAATCTCCGGATTCTGGAGGACAGCCGCTACGCTTTGAAGCATTTCAATTTGAGATTTTGGTTTGTCAAGAGCCAGCATAATAACCAACCGGCAGGGAACTTCTTCGTCACTCTCTACCATATTATAAAATACAACTTCGTCTTTTAGTGTCGCTAAACCCAGGGCGGATTTGTTGACGTATTCAATGTCCACGTGAGGAATGGCCGCATTATACTCTCCTCCCAGGGGTAGGCCGGTTGGCATATTAGCCTCCCTTTCCAGGGCAGCCTCAATGAAGTCCTCTTTTACAAATCCTTGATCGCGTAACTTGCCGCCCAATTCCCGGATCACTTCCTCAGAAAAGGCGGCATCCAAACCCAGAATTACTGCTTCTTTGCATAAATAATCGCTAATATTCATAATAAATGAATTCCCGCCTGAACTTAAGTCCCCAATTATTTAGTCGTTCCTTCTAATATACGCTGTATACACTCTCCCAGTAAACATATGTGAGGTCATTAATCACATATGTGATATAATAATGCTTGGTAATTCTTTTGTCAATGGAAATAAGTAACTATTATTTAAAAAACAGTACATCTACCAGGTGATCCCCATGGCAAATAACACAGAACGTGCTGAGATTTTGGCATTTGTGGCAGAAAAATATTATCTTGAGGACCTTAGACAGACCGAGATTGCTGAAATGATCGGGCTTACCCGCTCTGCGGTATCCCGGATGTTAACGGAAGCCCGAGACAAAGGCATCGTTGAGATCGTGGTGCATCACCCCTTCCGCTATGATCACAGCCTAGAAGAAGGACTTAAAAAACAGTTGGGGCTGAAGCATGTTTCCGTAGTGGAATGTATCAACCAACCCAATTACGCAGATCTCCGCAAACAACTTGGCAAAGCTGCTTCCCGGTTATTGGGTAGCCTGATCAAACCCGGCTCCCAAATAGGTGTCGCCTGGGGTACGACAGTTCAGGCAACCATTGAAGCTTTTGAAACCACTCCAACATCCGGAACCAAGGTAGTGCAGCTGGTTGGTGTGCTCGGTTCCACACGGCACGCCTACAGTGCCCAGACCCTGGTAGAGAGATTGGCGCATAAGATCAGCGGAGAAGGTATATATCTCTACACTCCCTTCATCGTTGAAAACAAAAGGACTGCTGTCTCACTACTGGAAGACCCCTCGGTTGAAGAGGCGATTTCTATCGGTCGGGAATGCGATATAGCCCTGATGGGTATTGGAACCACAAAGCCGGAATACTGTAGTCTATACAGGGGGAACCATATCTCCCTAGAGGAATTGGACACCATCCGATCTGCTGGTGCAGTTGGTGATGTTTGCGCGCTATATTACGAGATCGACGGATCATTGGCCCAAGTCGATTTTCACCAGCGCCGCATCGGCTCCGCCTTCGATGATCTCCAAAATATCGACACCCGCCTTGCCGTTGCCGGAAATCCAGAAAAATCCGAGGCAATCCTGGGGGCAATCAGGGGCGGTTTTATCAATGCCCTGGTGACGGATAATTTAACAGCTATCCGTGTCCTGGAACTGGATCAGGAGTAAAACCAATAAAACAATGAAAGACCTGAAGGGAATACTATGAGGCTCCAGAAATACAAAACCATCCTCCTGGATGGTGATGGTGTGTTGTGGAAATCCGATCAACCCATTCCGGGTATAAATTCATTTTTTGAATTTATAAAGGAAAAGGGTATCCGCTGGGCTCTTCTTACTAACAATAATACGCGCACGGCCCAGGATTATATAAACAAACTTGGCAGTTTTGGAATTCAAGCGGGACCAGATTCAGTATTCACAAGTTCGACTGTTACTGCTGATTACTTGCTGGAAAAATATGGCAAGGATGCCTTTCTACATGTAGTCGGCATGGATGGTTTAACACAGACACTGAGTGACGCAGGGTTTAATTTCACCCATGGTGAAGAGCAGCCAAATAATGAGGTTGTTGCTGTTGTGGCAGGCATGGATCGGGAAATCAATCTCCAAAAGATAACAATAGCCATGCGTTTGATCAAAAACGGTGCCGCCTTTATCGCAACCAACACAGACGGATCCTTTCCAACCCCGGAAGGCATTAACCCGGGAACCGGCATGGTGATAGGCGCCCTACATTATGCATCTGGGATAGAGCCTTTTGTGGTTGGCAAACCACAACCGGCGATATTTCATACCGCTCTAAAAGCACTTAATGCCCAACCGGGTGAAACGCTGATGGTGGGTGATCGGCTTGAAACGGATATCCTGGGCGCAAATCTGCTTGATATTCAATCTGTAGCAGTGCTGACTGGCGTAACGTCCAAAAAAGAGATCAGTCAGAAAGACATTAAACCCAGTTTCATCTTTGATGACATCAGTTCCCTTCACCAAGCCTTAAAAGAGGTATACGGTCCATGAGACCTTTAATATTGCTCTCGAACGATGATGGCATTCACTCCCCAGGCCTGGCGGCTGCGGCCGAAGCACTCGATCCACTAGGAGAATTGCTAATTGTTGCTCCCGAGGAACAACAAACCTCGATGGGACGAAGCAGGTCCCAGCAATATGGCGCCGACGGAACGATCACGGAAACCACCGTGAACTACAATGATAAAAAATGGCCGGGCTACAGTGTTAAAGCAACCCCTGCACTTTCTGTGGTCCATGGAGTGTCAGAGATCGCTGATCGAGAGATTGGCCTGGTTGTTTCCGGTATAAACTACGGAGAGAACGTAGGAAGCTGTGTGACCGTTTCCGGGACCATCGGGGCCGCACTTGAAGCGGCAGAAAAAGGGATTCCCACCCTGGCCGTCTCACAGGAAATCGCCAGTATTGATTATCACACTTACAGCACTGATGTGGATTTTTCCGCGGCCATCCATTTTATACGCCTGATCGCCGCGGTGATGTTAAAGAACAACATGCCCGTGGATGCTGATGTGTTGAAGCTCGAAATTCCCCTGGGAGCGTCAATTGATACCCGGATGGTGATCACCAGGCAAGACAAGCTGGTCTATTACCAACCCACCGTTATCCAACGGGAAAATTTGCTCGGGACCAAGGCCAGCGTTTCTCATGTGCCCAGCAAAGGTAAATACTCCCGAAAGAATACTGACGCTTACGCCCTGGCAGAGGGGTTAGTCTCAATCACCCCACTCAGCCTCGATCTCACATCGCGAAATTGCCTCGATAAAATAGCGGATATCTTCGACTCAGAAATATTAAATGAGGAAGAATAGATGACTGGAACAATTCATAAATTTACAGGTGACTGGGAACACATCTTTACTTGGGAAGGCACCCGGTCACGGTTGTATAAAAACGAACCCGATAATCAGGTCTCAGAAACCTATATGATCGGCAAAAAAGAAGGCGCGGAAAACTTCGCGTTCCGGTATTATCAAATTGAGGCCGGCGGCCATTCCAACAAAGAACAACACCCCTATGACCATGGGATCATGATTCTGCAAGGTGCCGGTGAAGTCTTGCTGGGGGAAGAGACCCACGTTATTTCACGGGGAGACATTATACATATACCACCAGACGCCCTGCACAAGATAACTAATACTGGCAAAGGGCCGCTGGGATTTTTATGCGTCATCCCGGCCCGCCGGGAAAAAGAAGGCAAGATCGTTTGGGCAGAAGAAGGAATTAATTTTGACAAGGAATAATCAATAGATCAGGAATTGGAGGAAATGATGACAGGAAAAATAAAATGGGGTGTGCTGGGAACTGGGAAGATCACCACCCGATTTTCACAAGCCCTGAATAACATTCCGGAACACGCTGAATTGCTGGCTGTGGGATCAAGAAATCGGGAATCAGCGGATGCATTTGGTGATAAATTCAACATTCCCAGACGCTATACAAGCTACGAGGACGTTGCCAAGGATCCCGATATCGATATCATTTATATTGGCACGCCAGGTGTCTACCATCTCCGGGATGCAAGTATGGCCCTTAATCATGGTAAACACGTCCTGTGTGAAAAAGCTTTTACCATCAACGCCAAGGATGCCAAAACCATGGTCGATCTGGCCAGGGAGAAAAAGCTCTTCCTGATGGAAGCGATGTGGACCCGTTTCTTCCCGATCCACATCCGCATCCGGGAACTCCTGGCAGAGGGAGCGATTGGAACAGTGAACGGCATGACGATCAATTTCCTGGCAAAACCTCCCTATGATCCAAAGAACCGCTGGTTTGATCTAAATCTTGGGGGCAGCGTATTACTTGACACTGCCTCTTACAGCATTTCCTGGGCATCCAGCCTGTTTGGCGAACCTGTAGCCATTACGGGCCTGGCAAGCTTTGGTGAAACCGGCGTGGATAACCAGACCGCGCTGGTGATGCGCTATGCTGAAAACCAACTGGTCAGTTTAATGTCTTCACAAATCTCTTACGACGACAAGGATGCCGTTCTGTTTGGGTCAACCGGCAAGATCGTGGTTCATTCCCCCTGGTATAAGCCGGTTAAAATGACCCTTTACCGTGAAGGGAAAGAGCCAGAAGAGATCTTAATGCCATTAAATGGATACAATGGATACGAATGGGAAGCCATGGAGGTTATGAACTGCATCCAGGCTGGTAAAACAGAGTCGGAGATCATGCCCCTCGATGAGACCCTGAGCATAATGGAAACCATGGATACTATCCGCGAGCAGTGGGGTCATAAATTCCCCTTTGAGGACTAAGTCAATACTGATAAAGAAAAAGGTAAGCTATGAGTAAATTTGATGTAATTGTCATTGGAGCAGGTCCGGCCGGATATGTGTCTGCCATCCGCGCTGCCCAACTTGGAAAGAACGCTGCCGTAGTTGAAAAAGAATACCTGGGCGGCGTATGTCTGAACGTTGGCTGTATCCCTTCCAAAAGCCTGCTAAAAAACGCCGATCTGGCCTATACCCTAACCAACCAGTCTAAAAATTTCGGGATATCTTTTGATAACCTAAAACTGGACTATGCGGCGGCAGTGAAAAGAAGCCGACAGGTCTCCAAGCGCTTAACCAAAGGGGTTGAATTCCTGTTGAAGAAAAACAAGATCAGCCTCTTCACCGGAAGCGCGGAATTTGTCGACGCCAACACTCTGAAAGTAACCGGGGCTGAGGGAGAAGAACAAATTCAGGCTGATAATATAATCATTGCCACCGGTGCCCGGCCATTTATCATTCCCGGGATGGAAGTGGATGGCAAACAGATCGTGACCTACAAAGAAGCCATCCTCCAGGAAATCCTGCCTAAATCCGTAGTGATCGTCGGTGCCGGCGCGATTGGAGTGGAGTTTGCCACCATCTGGAACAGCTATGGTGTTCCAGTAACCCTGGTTGAAATGATGGATCGGATCACGCCCAATGAGGATCGAGAAGTCAGCGCGGAACTGGAAAAAGCCATCAATAAGTTGGGAATTAAAACCCTCACGAAGAGCAAGGTCACCTGCGTGGAAAAACTCAAAACAAAACTGACCGTGACTGTTGAGGGCCCCGAGGGAGAGGAGAAGATCTCTGCTCACCAGGTGCTGCTGGCAGCCAGTTTTGTACCCAACACAGATAACCTGGGACTCGATAAGACCGGAGTTGTATTGGACCGACGAGGTTTCGTTGAGATAGATGACCGTATGGCCACCAATATTCCAGGTATCTGGGCTATTGGCGACGTGACCGGTAAGTTGATGCTGGCGCACGCCGGCATGGCTATGGGCATGGTATGTGCCGAAGCTATCGCCGGAATATCAACTAAAAAACTAAATTACCAGAATATGCCGAAAGCAACCTACTGCCATCCCCAGGTAGCTTCGTTCGGGATGAACGAGGAGAATGCCAAAGCCGCTGGATACGATGTTGGTGTAGGAAAATTCAATTTCCAGGCTAACGGGAAAGCTCTTGGATTAAATGATTATGCCGGTTGGGTGAAGATTGTTGTTGATAAAAAATACGGTGAGATCCTGGGCGCTCATATGATCGGTCCGGAAGTAACCGAGCTGCTACCTGAACTGACCCTGGCACAGGCCAACGAGCTCACAACCGCTGAAATCGGACATAATATCCACGCCCATCCCACCCTCAGCGAAGTGCTTCATGAAGCCGCTAAAGCTGTGACCGGTGAAGCTATCCATGCCTAACTGATCAATTCAATAAATAGATAAACACCTGCTGAATATTGGACTGACCCCCATAAACAGGACACGAAATAAAAACACCTCTCGTATAATAATAAATACAGGAGGTGTTTTTTTACTTAAGCCGGGATCTCCAAGGTTCCCTGAGGGTCCCAAGAAGGAGAAAAACCAGACCCAACCGGGGGGTTTCCCTGTATTTACATAATATCCACCCAGCGTTCATTCCGGGCTGAACGGAAGCTGGCATCAAGGACCTGTTGTACTAAAACCCCATCTTGAATTGTTGGAGCCGGGGGTTGTAACCCCAGGGCTGCCCTGGTGACCTGGTATTGGGAATTGGCATGTGTATCCAGGAAGTTCACCAGACTTCTTCCTCCTGGAATCTTGTTGCCCGGATATTCATGCAAGGTTTGAATCTGTTTAAAACCATGCTCCCCTCCCAGGGGATTACGAACATCTCCCGCATTATATACATAGAGCCATCCAGAATCCATGAAGCTAAATTTCAAAGACCCTTTTGTGCCGAAAATTTCGAAGTTCAGATCATCTGTTGTACCTCCGGTAATTCGAGAGGTTTCGATGATTCCGACTCCGCCATTTTTTAATTCCACCAGCAAGTGGGCATGATCGTCCACCAATACTGTCTCTAGTGTCTTGTTATCTGTGGCTGAGGGCCTTTGATCAATGAAGGTTTTAGTCTGGGCGATTACTCGCTTGAAGGGACCTGCCAGATAGAGCATCATATCAATGATATGCGTCCCCAGGTCCACCAGAGCTCCTCCTCCAGAAGCATCCTGGGTTAATCGCCAAGACATGGGTTTATCTGGATTGAGATAACTGGAATGAAAATACTGGGCCCGGAAGTTCAACACTTTACCCACAAAACCTTTGTCAATTAACTCCTTTGCCTTCATAACTGCGGGGATGAAGCGAAAATTAAATGCTATCTGGATTACCCTATCTGAAGACCTTGATAACTCAAGCATCCGGTGGGCTTGATCCAGATTCAGCGCCAGGGGTTTTTCTATATAGATATGTTTTCCTGCAGCCAGGGCTGCCCGGAAGATCTCATAATGAGTATTATTCGGTGTGCATATATCGATCAAATCGATTTCTGGGTCATCCAGTAGATCTTGATAAACAGTCGTTCCATATTCAAACCCGCCCTCGTTTACAGCAAGGTCCGCAGACTCCCGGGATAGAGCAGCCGCGCCCTTCAAGCGAATGGTTTTTGGAAGACCAGGATAATACAGGTTGAGATTGCGCCAGTTCACAGTGTGAAATTTGCCAATGCCCCCATACCCGATCAGACCTACAGAAAAAACATCCTTATTCTGTCCAACATCTTTGAAAGATCTTTTCTCTGCCATAATGGATTTCCTTTTTATCCGGGGTTCTGGTTCGATAAGTAGATACTAATTGCAATTCTAACATTTTAACCGGGCTACCCTCTTGCGTTTATCAACTCCCGGCCCATCCCAGGCTGATCCTCCCCCGCTCTAGATCCACTTGCTGAATAGTAACCCGGATAATATCACCCAGGTTGAGGTCCACTCCCGCCGGTATCTTCGACCGATGCAATAAGCCAGCATTTTTTACTCCCAGTTCAATAAAAGCACCGAACTCAACTACATTCTGCACCGTTCCCTGCATTTCCATGCCTTCAACCAGATCTTTCTCAGTTAGAACATCCTTGCGCAGGAAAGGTTTGGGTAAATCTTCCCGCGGGTCGCGCCCGGGCTGGACCAATTGCTTAAATATATCCACCAGGGTTGGAACCCCGATCTTTAAGGAAGCTGCCAGGTCCTCTGCTGAATTCTTTTCACTTAGCCTGACCAGGGCATTCTGTTTTGATTGGGGCTTTTCATTCAAATCGATGCCGGCCTGATTAATGACCTGCTCTGCCGCAGAATAGCTTTCTGGATGGATTGCAGTTGAGTCCAGTGGATTATCTCCCTCCCTGACGCGCAAGAACCCGGCTGCCTGCTGATAGGTTTTTTCACCCATGCCGGGAACATCCTGTAAATTTTCCCTATTTATAAAATTCCCGGCTTGATCCCGATAGGCTACGATCTTTTTAGCCAAACCTGGACCGATGCCCGAGATAAAAGACAACAGCGCTGGGGAGGCTGTGTTGATCTCGACCCCAACTTGATTTACCACGCTTTCAACAACCTGGGCCAATTTCTCTTTCAGTTTTGTCTGATTAACATCATGCTGATACATGCCCACCCCGAGAGATTGGGGATCGATCTTAACTAGCTCGGCGAGTGGATCCTGGACCCGGCGAGCGATTGACACTGCGCCCCTGAAGGTGACATCCATATCCGGAAGTTCTTTGCCTGCCAGCTTGCTGGCGCTGTATACACTTGCTCCAGCTTCGCTGGTGATCAGATAATTCACGCCTTCCAAATCCTTAATAACGTCCGCGGCAAATAACTCGGTCTCGCGTGATGCTGTTCCATTTCCTATCACGATCAAGGATATTTTCCATTTCTGAATATTCTTGATCAGGTAATTCTGGGCCTGTTCTATCTGGCTGCGGGGAGGAACTGGAAAGATCGTCCCTGTATCCAAGACTTTGCCGGTTGGGTTTACAACCGCCACTTTACATCCGGTCCTGTAGCCCGGATCCAGCCCCATAATGGTATATCCTGCCAGGGGGGGCTGCAGCAGCAGCGCCCTCAGGTTCTTGGAAAATATTTGCAGGGCTCGATTTTCTGCTTTTTCCGTCAAGGTCCGACGGACATCTCGAAATATGGCCGGAAGCAATAATCTGGAGGCAGCATCAGCAATACACAGCTTTAGTTCAGCAGAGAAAGGCGATGCGGGATCCCGGGGAAACTGATTCCGAATCAATGGTTCCCAAAATTTATCTGGAAGCGAGAGTTTAACGGTCAGGATTCCCTGTTCTTCTGCCCGGTTTATGGCCAGGGTTTGATGAGGGCGTATGCGGTTAGACTGGATCTCAAACTGGTAGTAATCCTGATAAACCTGCCTTTGGTCTTCCCCCCCTTTTTTTCTCGCAGTCGATATCATGCTGTTCTGGAGGGATTTTTTTCGGAGCTGCTGTCTGATCCGGGGGTGATCGCTGATGGTCTCTGCGGCAATATCCCGGGC
>Ga0209013_10005397_pt1 | contig 11018 bp, 8 predicted proteins | sample Cruoilmetagenom2_FD_187291 | JGI IMG/M metagenome (GOLD analysis project Ga0209013, IMG submission 187291) | Oil polluted marine microbial communities from Coal Oil Point, Santa Barbara, California, USA - Sample 2 (SPAdes) (version 2) | ecosystem: Environmental > Aquatic > Marine > Oil seeps ...
TAAGCACAATTGATGTATCATTGCTATTTTTAATCTCTTTACCTTCTAAGCTCTCAAAAGGATACAAAACAGCTAATTCCATATTTCCTGTCCTTATCCTCTGTCCAAATTCTGCATACTTTACAGGAATATTCTTTTCTTCAATTAATCTGTCCCACTCTTCACAAATTGTCTTATTACATTTAATCCCCGTTTCTAAAATTTGTCCTACCTCATAGTATTTTAAAACTTCAACCAATCCGCCAAAATGATCTTTGTCTGGATGAGTCATAATCACAAGTTCAATTTTATGATCATAAAACGGCAAATGCTCTCCAAGCTTATCTAAAATATTTTTTCCATCTCCCCCATCTATCAAAACTTGCAGATCATTTCCAACATCTATTAGCGCCGCATCTCCTTGTCCGACATCAAGAAAAATTATTCTCGGTTTTTTATTTTCAACAGGATCTTTTTGCAAAAAAGTAATGATGCTTAAAACATTTATTGAAAATTCTAAAGGAGCAATTTCTACAAGGGTTGTTGAGATGTATAACGCTGCAACCAATGCTCTTTTGGTACATTCAGAAACAACATGGTGCCTTCTTAATCCCGAAACACTCAAACCCATACGAATTTCAGAAGAAATTCGTTCTATTTTTGCAGATGTGACAAGGAATCCTAGCTGATATGATATGCGCCAAAGTCTTTTTATTATACCAATCCTATTGATAACACTTCTCTGGTGTTCTTGCAGGAAGGATTTTCAATACGAGACCAGCAGTGGCAATTTAGAGTTTTCAAAGGATACGGTCTATTTAGATACCGTTTTTACCAATATTGGCAGTAGTACATATTCTCTAAAGGTCTACAACCGATCAAATAACGATATACAAATCCCAAATGTGCGGCTGGCACAAGGTAGTAACAGCAGCTACAGATTAAATGTAGATGGAGTTGCCGGTAAAGAATTTGAAAATGTTCCTTTGATGGCAAAGGACAGTCTATTTATTTTTATAGAAACAACCTTTGATATTTCGGCACTAAACCTAAATGAATTTTTGTATACAGATGCCATCCTTTTTGATGAAGGGCCCAAGCAACAGGAGGTGCAATTGGTTAGCTTAATCAAAGACGCGATATTCCTTTATCCGGCGGAAAATGCAGATGGAACTAAGGAAACTTTACTCTTAGGACTGGACAAAGATGGAAATGAAATTAGAATAGAAGGATTTCTGCTCACCGATGAGCAACTAAGCTTTAGCAATGAAAAACCTTATGTTATTTATGGATATGCGGGGGTGGCATCAGAGAAAACGCTTAATATAGCTGCAGGCAGCAGAGTGCACTTTCACAAAGATTCAGGAATATTAATAGGGGAAGGTGCTTCCCTTAGCGTTAACGGCACTTTAAGCATGGATACACTTCTTTTGGAAAATGAAGTGATTTTTGAGGGTGACCGCCTGGAACCTGAGTTCTCAGAGGTGCCGGGACAATGGGGAACCATTTGGTTGGCTCCCGGCAGTATTAACCATACCATAAACCATCTTACTATCAGAAATGCTTCCGTGGGATTGCTGGTAGAAGGGGACCCCTCCTTAGATCCACCAAAACTTACCATTAGTAATTCTCAGATCTATAACAGTCTGGCAATAAATATATGGAGCAGATCCTCCTCAATTAGTGGAGAAAATATGGTTCTGGGTAATTCGGGGAACGGCTCATTAGTTTGCGAGAATGGAGGTAGATATTCATTCCTGCATAGTACCATTGCTAATTATTGGAGTAACGGATTCAGATCGGGAGCCGCATTGCAAATCAGTAATTATAACCTTGTTGAGGATACAGGTGCAAGCGGACAAGACCTGACTGCCAGTTTTATAAACTGTATTGTAGATGGTAATACATTTCTTGAACTCTCATTAAATTCTAATGAGACAAATTTGTTTGACTTTTCTTTCTCCAATTGCCTGCTTAAATTTAACGATACGAATAATCAATTTGATACAGATCCCCTGTATGATTTTGATAATGAAACATACTACAACAATGTTTTCCTGAATGAGGATACTGATTTTTTAAATACTGCAAAGAACGATTTCAGACTGGGTAATTCTTCTTCAGCAATTGGCAAAGCAGACCCCGCAACAGCATTACAGGTACCCTTAGATATTCTGGGAACAGATCGTACTTCCGAACCCGATATTGGGGCCTATGAATTTATTACTGTAGAGCAGAATTAAGCTTCATTTGTTAAATTTGAAGGAATTTTCTTTCAATATTCTTGATTTTCAACACTTTATGTAGAAAAACCTTAATTATTCTATGGTAAAAATAGGGTGTCTTCTCAAATAGGTTTACTACTTTGTACCCAAATAACCCGGCATGGAGTATTCTTATACCATAATTGATTCCGACGCCACCTCAAATTTGCAGTTGCAACACTATTTGGAGGACTATGGGGATTTTGTGTGTAATAGTCAAGCCAGAAACTGCGAAGATGGCTTAAATGCTATTCTCAAATACACTCCGGATGTTGTTTTTATTAACCTGAACGACAAGGCTTTTGAATATTTCCACATGGTTACTGAATTGTATCAGTATGTTAAAAATATTCCGTTTTTAATTGGGATCTCTAAAAGCAAAGAATACGCATACAATGCGATTAAAAACAATTTCTTTGATTACTGGCTGATGCCTTATAATGAATTTGATATACGCAAGACCTTGTTACGCTTAAAAAAACAATTGCCAAAAGAAGATGTTTCACATACACTTTGTCTTAAATCTTACAATGATTACCAATATCTGGATACCAATGAGATACTCTATTTAAGGGCAGACAATAATGCAACAGATTTTGTTATGAAAGACGGAAGCAAAATAAGTGCCTATAAAACCCTTAAGACTTTTGAAAATCAGTTACCCTCCAATTTTATACGTGTTCACCAAAGTTATATTCTTAACACCCATTATGTCTCCGGTATTAATTATGGAAAATCTACATGCTTCTTAAAGATTAGGAAAACGCAACTGCCTTTCTCCAAATCTTATAAAGAAAATATAGATGGTTTAAAAAAGATTTTATCAAAAAACACGATTTCTCCCTCCAATTAAAGGAATACTTTCAAAAACCTGTCGAATACTCATAGATTAGGTACGTATACTATTACTTTTTTTTTTACACAATAAGTTTTTGGCTATCCTACTAGATTAGTCTCATGCTAGTCAATTAATAATTAACCACTTAAAAAATCAAAAAGATGAAAAAAGTTTTAAGCATTTTCGCAATAGTAGTATTTAGTTTCGGATTATTTTCCTGTGAAGCAGATAACAGCGCTGAAGACCAGGCTCTATATGAACAGGGAACAGACGGTGATGACACCCCAGTTGGAGGTAGAGGTAATTAATACTACATTTATATATAAAAATTCAACCCCTTCAAATTTTATAAATAATTAAAAAGCCTTAAATAGTGTATTTAGGGCTTTTTAATTATCTTGTATTAGAAGCAATTAGTTTCTAAGTGTTATGGTATGTAAAAAACATATACTTCTAATATCGCTATTTCTTCTTTTTTTTTCCTGTAAAAAAGAAAATCAATCTGCTCAATTAAATAGTACAGTTCCCCAATCAGATAGTATCCGGCTTTGGATCAAATATGGTACAGATGTAAACCTGCCTTTAAAGGCCCGTAGCGAATTTTTACTAAAAGCCTATAGCAATGCTACCAGTGAATTAAATGATTCCTTAAGGTTGAACTATTACGCCAAACTTTCCCTGGCTTATCTAAATCTAAAAGATTCTATAAATTTCAGAAGGATTAACAAAAGGGCCCGGTTTCTCTCTGAAGAAATTAAGGATTCTGCGGTCCTCGCAGTATCACATTGGGATCTGGGTGATTTTTATAAGAATAATTTTATTAAGGACAGTGCCTTTTACGAATACGGACAGGCAGAAAAAATTTATGCCAGCTTAAAAGACAACAATCTCAGTGGCCGGTTGCTACTTAGAATGTCTGTAATACAAAAGGATATAAAGGATTTTACCGGGGCTGAAATTAACCTCATAAATGCCATTGAACTCTTCCAAACTGTAGAAAATAATGAACAATTGTTCCTCTCTTATAACTTATGGGGAACTCTTGCCAAAAGTTTAAAGGAATATGAACAATCACGGAACTATTTTTCTGAAGCCGAGGAGTACCTCAATAAATTGCCAGAGGAATTGATCGTCAATTATCAAAACACATTGAGCAATAATATTGGGAATTCCTATAAGGAACAGGGAGATTATATAAAAGCTATTCCATATTTCAATGAGGTATTAAGCACAGATAGTTTGCGGATTAAGAATCCAGATAGATACGCCCTTGCTCTCGATAATCTAGCCTTTAGCCAATTTAAAACTGGTCATATGAAAAATTCCGAAGCCAATTTAAAAGAAGCTTTGGAAATTAATATCCACGAGAATGATCTCGAACAAACTGCTATGAGTCACTTCCATTTAGCGGAGTACTATTTGGCTAAAAGAGATACTTCATTAGCCATGACAAATGCTCAGGAGGCTCTTGAAATAGCCAAACAAAGCAATGATAACAAGCTTATTCTTGAAACATTGCAGCTTTACCCATTATTGGACCCGGAAAATGCGCAGTCTTATCTGAAGGAATATTTGGTTTTAAATGATAGCCTGCAGGAAGAAGATCGTAAGATTAGAAACAAATTTGCCCGGATCCGATTTGAAACGGATGAGTTTATAGCCGAAAACCAACTTTTGGCAAGGCAAAGGCAGTTATGGATAGGCATTGCTATAGGCCTTTTTTTATTGGCTATTTTAGTCCTTATTATTATTTCGCAACGCGCCAAAAACCGGAATCTGAGATTTCAACAACAACAGCAGGAGGCCAATCAGGAAATTTTTAACCTGATGCTCGCCCAGAACCAAAAATTGGAAGAGGGAAAACAAACTGAGCAGAAACGAATTTCAGAGGAACTTCACGATGGCATATTGGGTGAAATGAACGGTATTCGCATGGTACTTTTGGGCTTAAACAAAAAAGCGGATACTAGTGCTATAAACATGCGTGGAGAGGCTATTGAAAAGCTGCAAGGTGTGCAGGAAGAGATACGAACAATTTCTCACGAATTAAACGATGCTTCTCATCAAAAATTCCATAACTTTATAATATCCATTGAAGATTTGTTGAAAAATATTTGTGAAGCAGCTAATCTGGAGTATCATTTTAACTATGATGAAGGCCTTGACTGGGATTCTTTAAGTGGCGATATTAAAATTAACCTCTACAGGATCATACAGGAAAGTCTTCAAAATTGCATTAAACACGCCGCCGCTACCAGAATTAATCTTGAAATGGACTCAACAGATCATGTATTAAAAGTTACTTTAGAGGATAATGGTCGAGGCTTTGATGATAAAAAAGGCAAAAAAGGGATTGGCCATAAGAATATTACTTCCAGGGTAAATAAATTAAACGGGGACTGGAGTTTAAAGAGCAAACCTGGAAAAGGAACCCTTGTAACGGTAAAGGTGCCTTACCTTTTACCGGAATCTAAAATTGAAATTCAAATAAACGGAGAAGAAAAATTTAGGACAGTAGAAAAAACATAGGAATGAATACGATTAGGATTTTAGCGGTAGATGATCATGAAATGACCACCATGGGTTATAAATTTATCCTTGAGGACACAGAATTTGATGATTTCAAGGTTCGCGTGGATATGGCAAAATCGTTCGATCAGGCTATTGAAAAAATTGAAAATTCGGTTACATCATTTCAGTATGACATCTTATTATTGGACATTCAATTATCTCAATCAGGTGAGGGACCTGTGAAAACCGGGGAAGATATCGGAATCTTTGCACGGAAGACCATTCCAAAAACAAAAATTGTTTTTATGTCCTCATTTAGTGATAATTACAGAATAAACAGTATTCTTAAAACTGTTGATCCCGAAGGATATATGGTGAAAACTGAAATAGATCCTAAGTCTTTGCAGGCTATGGTCAACACCGTAATATCTAATCCCCCTTATTATACGCAAAAAGCACTTGCCGCCATCCGTAAAAAGATGGCTAATGATGATATTGTACTTGATGAAAAAGACAAAAAAATACTTCATTACCTGTCTATAGGTACTAAAACCAAAGATATGGTCAACCATGTATCCTTATCGCTACCAAGTATAGAGAATAGAAAACGCCACTTGAAAGCGGTTTTTGGGGTTGAAAAGCAAAACGATCAGGCCTTGATTACCGAATCAAGAAACAGAGGTTTCATCTAATTTCTCTCCATTCTTCAAAGAAAGAAAACCCATTTATTTTATTTGACCACTATTTAATTGCAAAATAGCAGTGAAACCTTATATATTCTATGGTTTTTATATAGCCTACTGTTGTTATTTAAAATTAATTTTGATATAAACCAAATTATTTTTCTGTTAGCATGTCGAACAAACAGGATAATTTTAGATATAATCTTAGGCTTAAGTTAGACGACAACCCACAAATTGAGGGATTGGTCGAATTTAGAAAGAGTTTGGAAAAAGATTATTTTGCCAATGTAGCGATACGTAATTGCTCTTCTGATAGCGCACGGCAAAATTTAGTTATTGAAATGGATTGCAATCTAAAATTGGTTGAAATTCTTTTTCATTTACAAAAAGGAACCTGGGGGAAAACGTACCCCGCAAAGAATAGCTGGTTTAAAAGTTCCCCTTTTTCAAAGGCATTGAAAACTTTGAATAAATTGAACAACAGGGGAATTGATATTGAAGAATTGTCTATTTTTTTAAGAGATTCCTCAATTATCATTAAGAATATATATGAAAATAGTATTGAAGAGCAATTTGGGAAGATTCTTCATACTATTGCCAAACACTATGTCTATTTTACCAAAAGACTTACGGAAACTCCTTATGAAATATATATTCCAGTCTTTGAGGAAGACCATTTTGAAAATGCCAATAAACTAAAGAATATCAGAAACGGAAATAACAATAAGAAAGACTACTTTGAATATTGGGGTCTCTATTTCGATTCTGAAAAAGATGCCGTAATCTATGACCTGAACAAAAAATCAATCATTTTTGGTGACTTATTTATGTTACATCATTGATTAAAATGGAAAATCAATAAATAGGGCTATTGGTTTTCCATTAAACGGTTTTTACTGTCCACCATTAAATAACGGAAGGTTTTTCATTAATTTATTTACTTTTTCTTTTACCTTCACAACCACTTCCTCTTCTTCCGGATGAGTTATCACTTCATCAATTAAATCTACAATTGCCGTCATATCCTGCTCTTTAAGACCTCTGGTAGTTATAGCTGCAGTTCCAAATCTAATTCCTGAAGTTATAAAGGGCGATTTATCATCAAATGGAACCATATTTTTATTTGCTGTAATGTCTGCTTTAACCAGAATGTTTTCAGCATCCTTTCCAGTAATATTTTTATTACGAAGATCTATAAGCATCATATGATTATCTGTACCTCCAGAAATTATCTTGTAATCTTTAGCTACAAAAGCCGCAGCCATGGCTTCAGCATTCTTCTTTACCTGCAGCATATAATGCAAAAAGTCATCTGAAAGTGCTTCACCAAATGCTATTGCCTTGGCTGCAATTATATGCTCCAAAGGCCCTCCCTGATTTCCCGGAAAAACGGCTAGATTAATTAAGGCAGACATTTTTCTTAAATTTCCATTTTTCAGTCTAATACCAAATGGGTTTTCAAAATCCTGCCCCATTAAAATCAACCCTCCTCTGGGGCCCCTAAGGGTTTTGTGCGTTGTTGTCGTAACAAAATGACAGTGTGGTATCGGATCATTTAAAATTCCCTTGGCAATTAGACCAGCAGGATGCGCAATATCTGCCAATAAAAGGGCATCCACACCATCAGCAATTTCCCTAAATCTTTTAAAATCCATATCCCGGGAATAAGCCGAAGCTCCTGCAATAATCAACTTCGGGTGTTCCTTTTTGGCTATTTCCTCAATTTTATCGTAGTTTATTACCCCGGTTTCTTCATCTACACCATAAAATACCGGACGGTAAAGCTTTCCGGAAAAATTAACAGGAGAACCATGAGTAAGATGTCCCCCATGTGAAAGATCAAAACCTAAAATTGTATCCCCGGGTTTTAAACATGCCTGGTAGACCGCCGCATTAGCCTGTGATCCTGAATGCGGTTGAACATTTGCATATTCCGCCCCAAACAATTCTTTTGCTCTGTCTATTGCAAGTTGTTCAACCTTATCAACTACTTCACATCCGCCGTAATAGCGCTTGCCTGGATATCCTTCAGCGTATTTGTTGGTAAGAACGGATCCCGCAGCTTCCATTACCTGGGGACTTGTGAAATTTTCGGAAGCAATAAGTTCTATCCCATTTAATTGCCGTTCTTTTTCCTCGTCAATTAAGTCAAATATTTGATGGTCGCGTTGCATAAAGTTATCCTTATATTATTTGAGGCGTAAAAGTACAAATTGATAGACGTTAATAAGAAGAAAATAATATATTTGATTAGGAATTTATCAAACAAAAATTAACAATTATATCATGTCTTCAAAAACGAATGATCCATCCAAAAAAACCTGGCTACCCGTGGCCCCTAATTCTGATTTTCCAATACAGAATATTCCTTTTGGTGTTTTCCTGACACGGGATGATGTCATTACAATTGGTACAAGAATAGGGGATCATGCTATTGATCTTGGAGCACTGCATCAACTGGGTTATTTTAATGGAATTCCACTTACTGATGATATTTTCCTTCAGGACACATTAAACGATTTTATTTCAGATGGTCGTAAAACCTGGCGTTTAGTGCGAAATAGGATTAGTGAAATTTTCGACATTAACAGTACAATACTAAAAGAAAACCAGGAACACCGCACGATTGTTTTATTCACCTTGGATGAGATAGAAATGCAACTGCCTGTGCAAATTGGAGATTATACTGATTTTTATTCGAGTAAAGAGCATGCGACTAATATAGGTAGTATGTTCCGCGATCCGGAAAATGCCTTGTTACCAAATTGGTTGCATATCCCAATTGGTTATCACGGGAGAAGCTCCACCATAATTCCCAGTGGAAAGAATATTAGAAGACCTATGGGTCAGACATTACCCAAAGGGGCCGACAAACCAGAGTTTGGACCTTCTAAAATGGTTGACTTTGAATTGGAAATGGCCTTTATAACAACAGATGCGAATAAATTAGGGGAATCTATACCCATAGACGAGGCTGAAAAATATATTTTTGGACTCGTTTTACTTAACGACTGGAGTGCCAGGGATATCCAAAAATGGGAGTATGTACCCCTTGGGCCTTTTATGGCAAAGAATTTTGCCTCTTCTATTTCTCCCTGGATCGTTACACTAGAAGCTCTAGAACCCTTTAGGGTTGAAAGTCCAAAACAGGATCCCAAACCCCTCCCCTATCTTCAAAAAGAAGGAAAAAATAGCTATGATATTCATTTAGAAGTTTCAATAGCCCCAGAGGGAGGAGATCCTTCGATGATTGCCAAATCGAACTTTAAGTACATGTACTGGACAATGTCGCAACAGTTAGCGCATCATACCTCAAATGGTTGTAAGGTACTTAGTGGCGATCTTATGGGTAGTGGTACAATTTCTGGTACAACCCCTGATTCTTATGGCTCAATGCTAGAATTGGCGTGGCAGGGAACAAAGCCTGTTAACCTTCAGAATGGTGAAAAAAGGACGTCAATTCAAGATTTCGACACTGTAACTTTAAAAGGATTTTGTGAAAAAGATGGTGTGCGCATCGGGTTTGGTAAGGTTGAGACAAAATTGCTTCCTCCACTAAAAGATAATCCTTAAATGGTGAACTAAAAGATCATTTTACCGAATTTATACGATACATTATCGTTTTTCGTTATGAAGTATATGTGTTTTGGCACAGCTATTGAAAACTGCTGTTAAAACGCTTAAATATTTTATCATGAAAAAAACGATACTCTTTACGACAATTTTGATTCTTTTAATGGCATGTGGAGGTGTTAAAAAAACCCAGGAGGCCTTAAATACGGGCAATTATTCCGCTGCCATAAATAAGGCAATAAGAAATCTGGCCGATAATAAAACTAAAAAAGGCAACCAACCCTATGTGTTACTTCTTGAAGAAGCCTTCAAAAAATATACACAAAGGGAATTAGAAAATATTGCATTTTTAAAGAAAGAAGGCAACCCTGCCAATTACGACGCAATATTTAATGGGTACAGCCGCCTGAAAAATATTCAGGAACGAATAAAACCACTTTTACCCTTGCAGGTATATGAGGAAGACAGGAATGCCAGGTTTTCTTTTACCAATTACGATAATGAGATACTTGTAGCAAAAGATAATTTATCTGACTATTTGTATAACAACGCTTCAGAGCTGTTACAGAATGCGAGTTACAAGGAGGACTATAGAAATGCCTATAGAGATTTTGAATATCTTAATGAATTAAGTCCGGGATTTGCTGATAGCAGAGCAAAAATGGACGAAGCCTATATCAAAGGGTTAGACTATGTTAAAGTAAACATGGTTAATGATACAGAGCAAATAGTACCTGAGCGTCTGGAAGAAGAATTATTGAATTTTAACACTTACGGCTTAAACGACCAATGGACACAGTATCATACCAATCCACTAGCTGAAGTCAACTATGATTATGAAATGGAAGTAGCCTTCAGAGCTATTAACATCTCTCCTGAACAAATCCAGGAAAAGCAGATTATTAAGGAAAAGCAGATTAAAGATGGGGTTGAAGTACTTGTTGATGCAGATGGTCGAGTAGTAAAAGACAGTCTTGGTAATGATATTAAACTTGATAAAATTGTATTAATTAAAGCTAGGTTTTTGGAATCTTTACAAATAAAATCTACACAAATTATAGCAGACGTTATTTATACGAACGCAAAGTCTAACGAGTTAATAGATACTTTTACAATCGATAGCGAATTTATTTTTGAAAATTTATTTGCCAGATTTAGAGGAGATAAAAG
>Ga0209013_10005398_pt1 | contig 11018 bp, 13 predicted proteins | sample Cruoilmetagenom2_FD_187291 | JGI IMG/M metagenome (GOLD analysis project Ga0209013, IMG submission 187291) | Oil polluted marine microbial communities from Coal Oil Point, Santa Barbara, California, USA - Sample 2 (SPAdes) (version 2) | ecosystem: Environmental > Aquatic > Marine > Oil seeps ...
CGATGCCGACGGTAAAATGAACCTGAATATTAAACAGACGGCGGGTGAATTGCTGCTGGTGCCGCAATTCACCCTGGCCGCCGATACCCGTAGTGGCATGCGCCCCGGTTTTTCCACGGCGGCAAGTCCTGCAGAGGGCCAGCAATTATTTACCTATTTGCTGGAGCAGGCGCGCAAACAGCCGCTACCGGTAGCGAGCGGACAGTTCGGTCAGGATATGCAGGTGTCGCTGGTCAATGATGGTCCGGTTACTTTCTGGCTGGAGGTTAATCCTCGGCAGTAACCTGTTAATATAGTTGTAACACGGGTGCGGTTCCCAAATAACTATATGGTTTTAATGGTGATTTATTATGTCACAACGACAGGCGGCCGTTAGCCGCGACACACTGGAGACGCAAATCAGTGTGTCTGTAAACCTTGACGGGTCAGGTAACGCGACTTTTGATACGGGACTGCCGTTTCTGGAGCACATGCTCGATCAGGTGGCGCGCCACGGTATGCTGGATATTGACGTCAAGGCGAGTGGTGACTTGCACATTGATGGTCATCACACGGTTGAAGATGTCGGCATTACACTCGGGCAGGCGATTGGCAAGGCGCTGGCAGACAAGCGCGGTATTCGTCGTTACGGGCATGCCTATGTACCGCTTGACGAGGCCTTGTCACGTGTTGTCATTGATTTCTCCGGGCGCCCGGGTCTTGAATACCATGCGGAGTATCCACGAGCGCGTATTGGTGATTTTGATGTCGACCTGTTGCACGAGTTTTTTCAGGGATTCTGTAATCACGCATTGGTCACATTACACATTGATTGCCTGCGTGGTGACAATGCACACCATATTGCAGAGACGATTTTCAAGGCATTTGGACGCGCCATGCGCATGGCACTTGAAGCAGATGTTGCGCTGGGTAACCAGTTGCCTTCGACCAAGGGAAGTCTATAGCAAACCTGATTACCGGATTGTCTGACAACCGTTCTTACTTGCTTGATCTATTATGACCTCTATCGCAATCATTGATTATGGCATGGGTAACCTGCATTCCATTGCCAAGGCGCTGGAACATGTTGCCGGTAAGGAGCGCGTGATAGTCAGCAGCCAGCACAAGCAGATTCTTGCAGCTGACCGGGTGGTATTCCCGGGTGTTGGTGCAATCAGGGATTGTATGGCTGAGCTCAAGCGCAGTGGACTGGATGAAGTTGTTGTGCAGGCGGCCGCAGCAAAACCGCTACTGGGAGTTTGTCTGGGCATGCAGGCGTTGCTGGATCTCAGTGAGGAGAACCAGGGAACAGAGTGCCTGGGCATTATCCCTGGAAAAGTGGTGCGCTTCCCCGGAGATTTGCAGGATGGTGCGGGCGGCCGTCGACTCAAGATACCGCACATGGGCTGGAACCAGGTTCATCAGCAGGATGGCCACACCCTGTGGCGAGACATTCCTGATGCAAGCCGTTTTTACTTCGTGCACAGTTATTATGCCGCGCCTGAAAGGATGGAAGATATTGCTGCAACAACACCTTATGGCGTTGATTTCGCATCTGTACTTGCACGCGGAAATATTTTCGCTGTCCAGTTTCATCCGGAGAAAAGTCAGCACGCCGGACTGCAGCTGTTATCAAATTTTGTTCATTGGGATGGAGACACCTGAGCGATGTTGTTGATACCCGCGATTGACCTGAAGGATGGCAAGTGCGTGCGACTGCGGCAGGGTCGTATGGAAGATGAGACTGTATTTAGTGACAACCCTGTGGAGGTTGCGCAGCGCTGGGTGGATGCGGGTGCGCGTCGTTTGCACATGGTCGATCTGAACGGTGCCTTTGAAGGCAAGCCGGTGAATGCCGGTGCGATCAAGGCGGTCGCGGAAGCCTTTCCCGACCTTCCCATTCAGGTCGGTGGTGGAATACGGGACGAGGAAACAGTACAGGCCTATCTCGATGCCGGCGTCCAGTACACCATCATCGGTACCAGGGCTGTTAGTGCGCCGCACTTTGTCAACGACCTGTGTGTCGAGTTCCCCGGCCATATTATTGTGGGGCTGGATGCAAAAGACGGCAAGGTGGCAATAGAAGGCTGGTCCAAGCTGTCTCATCATTCTGTAATAGACATGGCACAGCGCTTTGAGCAGGATGGTGTAGAAGCGATTGTATTCACTGACATTGGGCGTGATGGCATGATGAGTGGCGTCAATGTGGATTCAACCGTAGCGCTGGCACAGGCCATTCACATCCCGGTTATTGCATCCGGTGGCATTACTGATATTGATGATATACGGGCATTATGTGCTGTATCCGATGAGGGTATCATGGGCGCAATTACAGGCCGTGCGATATACGAAGGAACACTGGATCTCACAGCCGCCCAGCAAATGGCTGACGAGTTGTGTGCCACGGAAACTGACTGAGACGAAACAATGGGCCTCGCAAAACGTATAATTCCCTGCATGGATGTCGATGCCGGGCGTGTGGTGAAAGGGGTACAGTTCGTCGACATCCGTGATGCAGGTGACCCGGTGGAAATTGCGCGGCGTTATGACCAGGAAGGTGCTGATGAGCTGACCTTTCTGGATATCACTGCAAGTTCTGATCAGCGCGAGACCATGGTGCATGTGGTCGAACAGGTTGCGGGCGAGGTTTTTATACCCCTCACGGTTGGCGGCGGTATTCGTGAGGTTGCTGATATCCAGCGCATGCTGAACGCTGGTGCGGATAAAGTCGGCATCAATACTGCGGCGGTGTTCAATCCCGAGTTTGTGAAACAGGCAGCAGATCGTTTTGGCTCCCAGTGCATCGTTGTTGCCATCGATGCCAGGCGGGTCAGCACCGGCGATGAAGTATCACGCTGGGAAATTTATACACACGGTGGTCGCAAGTCTACTGGTATTGATGCCATTGAGTGGGCACAACGCATGGTCTCGTTCGGGGCGGGAGAGATCCTCCTGACGAGCATGGATCGAGATGGCACCCGTGACGGATTTGATATTGAGCTGACACGCGCCATCAGTGAGGCGGTCGATGTACCGGTCATTGCCTCGGGTGGTGTGGGTACCCTGGACCACCTTGCAGAGGGTGTGATCGAAGGCAAGGCCGATGCGGTACTGGCGGCCAGTATTTTTCATTTTGGCGAGTACAGTATTGGCGAGGCCAAACAGCATATGGCTGACCGGGGTATCGAGGTAAGATTGTAATCTGGTGACTGGCTCCCGTTGTGATAAAAGTGAAGACAAACAGCGATGAATAGCGAAGCGTGGCTGGATGCAGTCAAATGGACCGCTGATGGTCTGGTGCCGGTCGTTGCGCAGGATGCCAGTGACGGCAAGGTTTTGATGGTTGCGTGGATGAATCGTGAAGCGCTGCAGTTGACTGCGCAGGGTGGTAAGGCCGTTTACTGGTCCCGCTCGCGGAAAAAGCTGTGGCACAAGGGTGAGGAATCCGGGCACCAGCAGTCCGTCCAGGAAATCCGGCTGGACTGTGATAATGATGTCATTGTCCTGCAGGTTGAACAGCAGGGTGGCATTGCCTGTCATACCGGAAGGCGCAGCTGTTTCTATCAGCGCCTCCAGGATGGCTGCTGGGTAACTGTTGAGCCGGTACTGAAAGATCCTGATTCAATCTACGGGAACAGCTGACAAGGGGCCGGTCAAATGAGTGATACATTAAAAGAACTGGCCGCAGTGATTGAGGCAAGAAAGGCAGCAAGTACTGACTCTTCCTACGTCGCCGGTTTGTTTGCAAAAGGCATGAATACCATTCTCAAGAAGGTAGGTGAGGAAGCGGCAGAAACGATTATTGCTGCGAAAGAAGACGATGACTCACAACTGGTATATGAGACAGCCGATTTGTGGTTCCACACGCTGGTGATGTTGGCTGCGCGCGGGCTGGGTCCGGAAGATGTGCTCGCGGAGCTGGAGCGGCGTTTCAATGTGTCCGGGCTTGAGGAAAAGGCCGCGAGAAACAATAAGGTATAATGTAATTTACAGTTTCTGTGCATTGGCACAGATGGAGAAATATTATGGGTGGTATAGGTATCTGGCAATTATTGATTGTTCTGGCCATTGTGCTGGTGCTGTTTGGTGCCAAACGGCTGCGGAACGTTGGTTCGGATCTGGGCGGCGCCATCAAGGGCTTCAAGCAGTCCATGCGTGAGGGTGAAGACGAGGTCGGTGAGAAAAAATCCCTGGATGACAAGGATGAAGGCCACGTGATCGAAGGTGATGCAACCCGGCACAACAAGGACAAGGTTTAGTCCGGCACTCTGACGACTTTATCATGTTTGATATCGGGTTCTTTGAAATCATCTTTATCATGGTCATAGCCTTGCTGGTCGTCGGGCCGGAAAGGTTACCGCGAATTGCACGGACGGCCGGGTTGTGGCTTGGGAAAATGCGGGGCTTTGTGTCCTCTGTCAAGGCCGACATTGATCAGGAACTGGCAACCGAGGAACTCAAGAAGGTACTTGCAAAGCAGGCGGCGGTTCCCGAGCTTGAAGAATTGCTCGATGAAGTGACCGGTAACCCGCTGGCGGCTGCCGAGAGCAAGCCACCGGGTTCTTCGGAAATCGCACTGCCTGCTGGCCAGGCGGATAGACCTGCAGATAAACCGGTCACGGATGACACATCAAAATAACCAGGATTCTGCGTTGTCAAACGACACAGAACAGCCGCTGTTATATCACCTGATTGAATTGCGTAACCGCCTGTTGCGGGTCGTGCTGGTGGTTGGTGTGGTTTTTATTGCACTGGTACCCTTTTCAAATACCCTGTTCACCCTGTTATCCGGACCCTTGCTGGCGCACATGCCGGATGACAGCAGCATGATTGCGATTGAAGTGGCATCACCGTTTTTAATTCCGTTCAAGCTGACGCTGTTTCTGGCCCTGTTCATCTCAATACCCTATGTGCTGTACCAGATCTGGTCTTTCGTTGCACCGGGTCTGTACAAGCATGAGCGGCGACTTGTCTATCCCCTGCTGGTATCGAGCACTGTGCTGTTCTATGCCGGTGCCGCGTTTGCCTATTTTGTTGTCTTCCCGCTGGTGTTTGCATTTTTTACGAGTACGGCGCCAGAGGGCGTGTCGGTGATGACAGATATCAGCCGCTACCTGGATTTTGTATTAACACTGTTTTTCGCCTTTGGCGCGGCATTCGAGGTGCCGATTTTCACTATCCTGCTGGTATGGACAGGTGTGGCAACACAGGAAGGCCTGCGTGAGAAACGTCCCTATATTATTGTGGGGGCTTTCGTGATTGGTATGTTATTGACGCCACCGGATATAATTTCGCAGACATTGCTGGCAGTACCTGTTTGGCTGTTATTTGAGCTGGGCGTGTACTTCTCTGGCTGGTTTATAAAGCAGAAAGAGAGTGCTTCGAATGAAGCAGCTGATGCATCACTCACTGGCTATAAGCCAATGAGTGATGATGAGATGGATGCAGAGCTGGATCGTATGGAGAACGAAGATAAGGATTAGTGTTGTGTCGAGGCGGTCTTTAGCTGGACCAGATCAGGTTCATCTTCAGAAGAGGCAAGATCAATCGGGTCATTGTAGAGCGCAATTTCAATAGGCATTGGTTTTGCGATGACATATCCCTGGGCATAGTCAACACCCACTTTACGAACGGCTTCAAGCGTTGCTTCGTCTTCAACAAATTCAGCAATTGTTTTAATATCCATGGTATGACCAATCTGGTTGATCGCCTGCACCATGGCATGATCGATGTTATCCACAACCATATTTTTTACGAAACAACCATCGAGTTTCAGATAGTCAACAGCAAGATTCTTAAGATAGCCAAATGAACTCAAGCCGACTCCAAAATCATCGAGTGCAAAACGGCACCCCATTTCACGCAGTGTGGTAATCAGTTTTGACGCATTACACAGGTTTGCGATAACCGCTGTCTCGGTAATTTCAAAGACCAGTATTTCCGGTGAGACACCACTATCCCTGATTTCGTTGACCAGAAAATCCATAAAGCGTTCATCAGACAGCGACTGTCCCGAGAGGTTGATGCAGCAGGAGCTGATACAGTTTGCTACCTTATCCTTGTCCAGAGTCAACATCCCGAAGGTGTTTGATACAACCCAGCGGTCAATTGAGGGCATCAATTGATAACGCTCTGCAGCCGGAATAAATGATCCAGGGCCAACAATTTTATTGTTTTCATCCAGCATCCGAATGAGTACTTCTCCGTGCGTCAGGTTTTTCTCATCTGCTGCACGGTTAAGTTTCACGATCGGCTGGAAAAATAACCTGAAACGATTTTGTTCGAGGACATCCTGTATGCGCTGTACCCACTGCATTTGACCATGACGTTCGCTGACAGCCTTATCATCGGGCTGATAAATATGTACGCGGTTTCTACCCTGGTCCTTGGCAACATAGCACGCAGAATCCGCTGCGCTTAATACATCAGTGAGGGTGCCACTTTCATGTGATATCGGGACCAGCCCGATACTTGCCCCAATCCTGAACGATGTGTTGTCCCAGACAAACCGGAACTCCTCGACAATTTTCCGAATGGCTTCTGCCGGCTCTCGTGCATTTTCCATTGAGCAGCCTTCCAGGAGTATGCCAAATTCGTCACCACCCAGTCGAGCAAGCGTGTCCGCCTCGCGAAGTTCCATGCGCAATTTAATGGTGAGTTGTTTAAGCAACTCATCGCCGGCAAAGTGCCCACTGGTATCATTGACGACCTTGAAGTTATCCAGGTCCAGGTAGCATAAAGCATGTCGCACATTTTCAGTGCGGGCATTTTCAATGGCCTGTTTAACACGGTTTTCAAATTCGCGTCGATTCAGCAGGCCGGTTAAAGAGTCGTGGGTTGCCTGATATGACATCTTCTTGGCAAGGCCGCGCAACTCGGTTACATCATGGAAGACCAGCACGACGCCTGTGATATCGGCATTCGAATCCCGAATGGGCGAGGCGTTGACTTCGACTGATAATCTCTGGTTTCTGTAGCGGTGTAGCAGTAATAAATGACCTGCAAGCATGGTGCTTTTACCCTGTTCAAGACAGAGTGCGGCAGGATCTGGTGGTGATTCGAGAGACTTTTCTTCAACAAGCCTGAATATCTTGAGCATGGACTTGCCTCGTGCGTCCTGCAATTTCCAGCCTGTGGACTGCTCGGCAACCGTATTCATATACTCGATATCACCGTTCAGGTCGGTTGTTATTACGCCGTCACCGATGGATCCGAGTGTAACCTGGGCGCGTTCTTTCTCCTGGTGCAATGCTTCTTTTGCATGCTTCAAGGCTGTGATGTTGCGAATGGTTCCCTCTATGCCGATAGTGTTACCACGTTCATCGTACTTGTAGTGTGAGTTTTCAGATATCCATATTTGTGAGCCATCCTTGTGCTGCAGGCATGTCTCGAAGTGCTGCAAGCGACCGTAATTAACATCCAGTGAGTGTATCAAGTCGTCATGGTAGCTGGCGCACACATAAAAGTGCTTGATATTTTTATCAACCAGCTCATGTGGGTCATAACCCAGTAGCTGCTTAATGGAAGGTGTTGTCCACTGGATGAGGCCACTGATGTCAGTCTGGTAAATGATGTCTTGCATGCTGTCAAAGATGGCGCTCATGCGCTGCTCGGATTCACGTGTGCGCTCTTCTGCCTGTTCCCGTACCTTCATTTGTTCCTGCAACTTGATGTTCATCTCCTCGGCATATTTTTTTGCTTCTTCTGAAGATTCACGTGTGAGTACAAGCTTTTTGATGAGGTCGGTATTGTGTGATCCAAGGCTGAAGGATTTGGCGAGGATGTCGCGCATTGTTCGCGATGTAAACAGCATTACGGCAGTAATAATCATTGCGACTGCCCCAAGTGCCAGTGACAGCGTAGTGCCCTGATAAAAGAACCAGGCTGAGGCGGGTAGCAAGGCCGGAATCACAAAAGCACTGATGGCTTTGGGTGATGATTGCATGGATACGAAAGCTGTCAGGGATATGCCTGAAAGAACAACAAGAACAAATATCTGCTGTGTCAGTTCGCCGTATATTAATGAAATTATCCATAAACTGCCCCAGCACATGCCGGAGACAGTGGCACCGGATATGTATTGCTGTCCCCATGCATCGACATCATCGATATTGTCGCTGCTGGATTTTCCTGAAATGAACAATGAGCGCACACCGACGCTGACAACAACCGTGACTGCCCATCCTATGAGTAGCGCGTGCGGGGCGTTGTCCCATAACACTGAAGTAACAATGATGGAGAACAGCAAACTGATGATCAGTTCTATCTGTACCTGCTGATACAGCATTTGAACCTGGTCGGCCCGGAACTGCCACCGGTTCATGGTCCGGCGTTCGAAGGTAGAGGATTCTGTCGCGGCTAACGACTTTTGTCGCTCAGTTAGCTGACCAGGATGCTCCCCGTTTTCGTAATCCTCATACATTGCGTTGATTGCCCATCCATGTACGTCTGAAGTGCTATGAAGGCTATTAAGCCGGATGACGAATTCCGTGGAATACAGTCATCTCTCAGACACAATCGGGAAAATGCAAGCAAACTTTAATAGTGATCAGTGTGAATCTATAGATATTTCAGTGTATTACATGACAAGAACGTACTGATCGCAGGACAATACTATTGAAAACATATGGTTATGTACCCTGGACATATAACAGTGCAGTGATGTGGTGTGAGTTGGCGATTAGAGAGGTGGTACAGACTACCGCGCCACATCTCGAATCTACCCAATATCTGTCATTCAAGCTGAGTACCCAAGCGGTTTCACGTACACTGCGCAACAACTGAATACCCAATCCCGTCATCATGGAGGTGAACTTATGACTATTGATACAACCCAACACCGGAGATTTGGCGCATCGGCGCTGGCCTCAGCGCTGGTACTGCTTATGCTGCTGGCCACCGGTTGCTCGGAAAAGGAAACCACGCACATTCAGGAAGCTGCACCGGCGCAAGCACCCACCGAAACCCCGACCGCCGACAAGCCGGCTGACACCCAGACTGCCTCTGCGGACGGGCAGAAGATCTATCAGACATCCTGCCAGGCCTGCCACGCTACGGGGGCCGCGGGTGCACCGAAGCTGGGTGACAAAGATGCCTGGGCACCGCGCATTGCCAAGGGAAATGATGCCCTGCTTTCATCGGTCAAGAATGGACTCAAAGCCATGCCACCGAAGGGCGCCTGCATGAGTTGCAGCGAGGACGAACTGCGCGCAGCCATGGAATACATGGTTGGACAGGGTTCCTGATCGTTGCCACAGAGACGGATTATTTCCGCCTCTGTGGCACACAACGATGGGAGACATTCCTGGAAGGTCAAACACCGTTAGACAGAAACGCCCCGGCATCGCACGGCTTGACTGGTGGCACCGCCCCACCAAACACACGGCTGTCAGAACGAACCTGACTCCTGTTGCCTGACCATTGCTAGCCGAGGCTTCCGAGGGGTGACTAAACAGTTGCCCATTTATCGGCGCTGGCAAATAAACTATCTTGCCCTCTTTTCCATGCCACCCTCCTACTAAAATTATAGCAGCTACATCGAAATCCGTGGATTAACAAGTGGCCTCCGGGTCGCCGATAATGTTGACTATGCGACACTATGTCGCACCTGATCTTAATGTAGTCTTAATATTGTATTGTTAATATTACTTCTACACGTCATTCCCCTTCTGCAGACGTGTGCAGTGGTGTTTTTCATTGCAAGTTTTCCAAGTTATAGCGGCTGTCCCAAACAGCCGCCTTTTTTTTATTCCAGAATTAGTCAAATTTACGGTAACTAGAGGGTCCGCAAGATAGAATTGCAGTCGGTACGACACTCACTGACCGAGCGGTTGTTGAAGCAACCGGCTGCCTGGAAATGATTGACCATCACTGTTCCAACATGTAGAATATTAGCATATCCTTAATCACTAATGCATCTTGATGGAGAACAGTTATGAGTGGTTTTGTCGAGCAGCTCCGGCTTGCGGAAAAGGCGGCTGAGGACATCTATTTCGCGAGGATTAACCGCGAATTGATCGCGGCCCTGCACAAACGGATGCAGGCTGAGAAAAATTCCTTTCAACCTTCCGATCAATCCAGCGCCGAGCCCGGTCAGAAGACAGCCCGGGTGTCATGAAAGAGACTGGCAGTGGCTATTCTGGCATTAATAGCCGCAGTCTTCATTAACACGTTGGTCGCCGTTTTTTGGTCTGGACAAGTAAGTAGAGTGGTACAGGAAGGTATGCCCTCATGAAACACCGTCCAGATACTTGCGGCGAATGCGGCCGCATCATCCCGGAACTTGAGCCAGCCACCCGCACCATGCAGCAGTACCCCAGCCGGAGACAGTCCCAAAAGCTGGCGCTGGTGTGCACCGACTGCAGGCCACTCTATCGTATCCCAATTTCTGTCTGCAGGGGCTGTAACCGCCCCCTGCGGCTGCTCTCCGGTTTTGCAGGGCCATACTGCAGTGATCGCTGCTTCCAGCGGGTACGGCATGGCGGCGTTCCTTCTGACCGCACCTGTGAATACTGCGGAAAGTCATTCACTCCGAAGCGTAGCGATGTCCGGTATTGCACAATCAAGTGCAGGGTGCAGGGTTATCGCAAGAAATCAGCCTGATATTCCATTACCAGGTGAGCTGGTGGTGTCTGCCAGACAATGCTGGCAGTGCACGTGGATTAATCTGGTAATGTGCCATTTATTTGACGAAGATCAATGCAGATCTCACCCCAGCTATTTACAGTTTCATTGTTGCGAGTTAGAAAAGTGAATGAAAGATGGGTACTGAAAGCATTAAATGGGGTCTTATTGCTGCTGGAATCTGGTTCGGTGTCTATCAGGTTGCAACAGTCCTCGGTGTTACACCTTTTTTCTAGTTCTTCCGACTAATAAAGTATGCCTGGTCAGGTTTGGACCTGATTTGGTAATAATCAAATTAACGAAGTTTGTTACATAAGAAGGAGCAAGTAATGGTTAATGATACCAATGTCACCTGGCATGAACATCAGGTGACGCGCAGTAACAGGGAGTCCCTGAACGGTCATAAGGGCTGTGTA
>Ga0209013_10005399_pt1 | contig 11015 bp, 9 predicted proteins | sample Cruoilmetagenom2_FD_187291 | JGI IMG/M metagenome (GOLD analysis project Ga0209013, IMG submission 187291) | Oil polluted marine microbial communities from Coal Oil Point, Santa Barbara, California, USA - Sample 2 (SPAdes) (version 2) | ecosystem: Environmental > Aquatic > Marine > Oil seeps ...
AAATGTACATTACTGGGAGGCAAAGTTCAATTGCCTTCCATTTCTTGTTTGAAGATAATCCCATCCTCATCTGGGATTAAGTCGATAGTTGAGTCAACTTCTAATATGTTTGCTATCGTCTTGGGAACGTGTAGCGTGCAACTTGATCGTTTTAAGTGATCAAATCTTAATTCATGTTCTGGTTTAAATGAAATATCTTCGGGCTCTTTAACAATTTGTCCTTCTGAGAAAAGAACTTGTACATCGCTTTTTGTTAAATGTGGATACTTTTCTAAAATGTGTTTTTCTGTTGTTTCTGAAATCTCTATCTCCATATCAACGTCCACTTCCTTTTCCCTAACATCTTTAGTTTATCACACCTAACAACCATCCAATCCATTTAGCAAAATACAGAGAACTTGTCTGTCGCGTTTTCCATTTACTGAATACACATTAAATGCACTATTGAATCGAAATTGACTGCTCTCTCGTCACTTTCTCCCAATCGTCGAGCTCCTGTATACATTTAAAAAGAACGCCCGGGTGGACGTTCCTTTGAATACTTATTTATTATTAATATAGTCCATGCCTTGAGCTGTTATTGCTAAAACAAGGTTTTCTGATCCTTGCCCACTATCTATGGCATAATCCTGTTCGATAAGGTATTCAATAGCATGTTTGCTACTGGGGTCAGCATTAACCATTGCTTTAGGTAATGTATAACTTCCTCCATTATTAGCAAAATGATAATCATAGAGACTTTGTAACAAAATATCCGATAACTTTTTTATTTCTTCGTTAATCATAATAATCCCTCCTCAATAATCAATATACAACACAAGTTTAAAAATTTCTTTCTTTATGCTTTTGACAAATCAAGTATATTGCAGTTAATCAAAATACCATTATTGATAGGAGGTGAAAGTTGAAAATGGATAGGCCAAATTTACAATAGTTCGTTAAAAACAACAACTAATATAACCCAGTACCACTTAATTGTAGCAAAGTAGTAACTATATACTTTTTACCAAGTTCATAGTCATCAAAGTTCTGTTCATTGTAGATGCAACCTCTCTCTCTAAAAAAGGTATACCATTTACCTTCTTCCTCAAAATAATGGAAACCCTCATCTAGAGAATACTTACTCGCTGAATCACTATGTGGTAGACCGTGGACTGAAATATATTCATATACCTCTTCATTGCTAACCGTAAAAACTTTAGAGTATTTATGATTTCTCATATTTGGAACACCCAGCGTTTTACAAGCAAAGTCTAATGGACTTCCATAGAGAAGTGTCTCTATTTGTTTTTCTTTATCTATCAAACTGTCCCCTCCTTATTTAAATTCCATTTTATATCTATCTTTCATTCTACATTTAAAATACTTCATTTTTTTAGTATGTTCAAAAGATGGTCATATTCTATACCAAAGAATTTGATAAGTATAAAAACATATTTTGCCCCGAAAAAAGTGATAGAATCATATATACAAAGACTATGAGAGAAATTTAGGTACTGCTTGCATTGTTCTAAATGCAAAAATGCTCGACATCCGTCTTATATATGTAGAAATAGCCCTAAAATGTTCATAAGTAATGAAGAAAAAGAGATAATATAATGGAATTTTGCTAAGCAATTAGGTTATATTAGTTCAAGTGGGTAAACAAGGAGCTAACAAATACAATGAACAAAAAATCACAAAAGACGTTATGGGCTCAAGTAGTTAAAACAGGAATTATCAAGTCCAATCTAATTCCAATGGTTGCTGGATTAATGCTCGCATTATATACATATCAGTATAGCTTTACAGATAATATTTGGAATGTAGTGTTTGCATTTTTAGGTACAGCAGCTGTAATTGCTGCGGCAGGTTCATTCAATAACATTTATGACCGCGATATTGATGCCATTATGGCACGGACTAAGGTTCGTCCAACTGTAACAGGTGAAATATCGATTAAGAAAGTTTTGATCGTTGCTATTTTATTATTAGTAATCGGATTAATTTTATTATATATAGCTTCTCCGTTAGCATCTTTACTAGGGTTCTTAGGGGTGTTTTTCTACGTAGTCCCTTATACAATGTGGACAAAACGTCATACTATTTGGAATACGGAAGTTGGTAGTATTTCAGGAGCTATGCCTCCTTTAATCGGTTGGGCAGCAGTCGGTCCTGATATTTGGCATCCAGCTTGTTGGGCGTTATTTTTAATAATGGTCATATGGCAAATGCCACACTTTTACTCTATAGCCATTCGCAAGAAAGCAGATTACGCTGCAGCAAAAATACCGATGCTCCCTGTTGTCATGGGGAAAAAACGCACATATATTCAAACAAATTTCTATTTAATTTTATTAGTGCTATCTAGCTTTTTATTTTTACCACTAAGCTTAGGTCTAACCTTAGTGTCACTTGCTCTAGGCTTATTTTGGTTAGGGTTGAGCCTATTCGGTACACGCAAAATGGATATAAAAGATTGGGCAAATAAAATGTTCAAATTCTCTTTAGTGCACATGATTGTTATTTATTTTACGGTAATAATATACTCTACAATCGGCCTTATTTTACAGGCACTTTAATGATAAAATTAGCCATAATAAATGAAGTTTAATATTAATTTCTTTAGTTGTATGAACTACCAAAAGACTTGCACCGTAATGGGCAAGTCTTTTTTTCTTTCTTCTTATTCACTGGTATCATCGACTACTTTATTAATTCTTTCAAGCATTGTTGGATGAGAATATCGAAACCATTTTACTAGGAGTGGAGGATTCACTTCATTTAATCCAGCTATGGTTAGTTTTTGAAAAGTGCTCACAGCAGCACTTGGCTCTGCCACTAACTCGATTGCGTAGTCATCAGCTCTTGTTTCTTCATACCTGGAAATGTAATTTGTTAACGGACTTGAAGCGAATGATAGAACGGATGTAATTAGTAAAAACAGTGGAAACGAATGAATAGCGTGTATCTGTTTTATTTTTAAGCGACTTCCGAAACGAGCGATAATCCAAGGCATTAGTTTTGCTATTAACCATAATCCTAAAATGGTCGTGAAAGTGTACACTACTATTCCAATATAAATATGTTTCTCTACATAATGGCCCATTTCATGTGCCATTACGAAAAGAATTTCACCCTCTGTTAGCTGATTTAATGTCGTATCCCATAATACGATTCTTGAATTACTCCCGATTCCCGTTACATAAGCGTTCAGAGCATTTGTCTTTTCTGCCATATTCACTTCATATACATGGTTGGCAGGAATATTTGCTTGCTCAGCTAATGTGAGAATTTTTGTTTCTAATTCTTTATCCGTTAACGGATAGAAATCATTATATAATGGATCGATTACTACTGGTTGAATGAACATCATGAATATAGAGAACGGTATCATTAAGAGGCTAGCATTTATCCACCATTTCTTTGTGTTTTTATAGATAAGCCAATACAGCACCGTTACAATCACTACAGTCATACCATAGTTGACCCAAAAATCGATGAGATTATCTCGCATCCAAGAAGAAAAATTTTGGTTGCTGATTCCGTAGTTTTTACTTAAATAATACCTATAATAGTCCAATGGAAATAACACGATGAATATAAACAAGGACAACAAGAATAAATATACTGCTTTTTTAATAATTCCCCATTTTACTTTAATGAGTAGCGAGTTTTCAAAAGCTTGAGAAAGGCCAGAAACTAATATGAAAATGTAAACTAGCCACTCAAAAGGTGTCGCGACAAAAAAGAGGAAATTCTTTATTTTTGAATATTCCTCACTCAGGTATACTTCTTGCTCCGACATAAAAGTATGCGGATCTGCGACTGTCCCCTGCAAGGATTCAGGTATACCTCCACTATTGCTATGAAAAATATATACATACATCACTAATATATATACTCCAAATAACAAAAGAGCGGAAATTCCGTATTTTTTTACCAAGACCATTCATCTCCATTCACACTTACTTACATTAAGTGTAAGCAGAAAAAATGAAATATAGAACTTCAACGAACCAATACGTTTTTCACCTTAAAATTAAAGAACTTATCATTTTGAATAACTCCAACTATACGGAGCACATTAAACTCTAGGAGGTGACTTAACTTTGTCAAACAAAAGCAAACCAAACTTTAAGAAAAAAGAACCAAATTCACGAAGCGATAATCGAGAAGAATTTTCAGGAGAATTATCTTCAAACGAAGCCAAAAGTAAAAATGAAAAACAAAATAACCAAAAGAACAGATAAAAATCATTAATTGGTGTTCTAGGCTCACTTGACTTTTAAGTGCAGACTAAAGATGACGCAACTTTTGAGTCTGCGTCATCCTTTCTGTTTTTATTTATCCGATTTTAGGAGTTCCTCATACAATTTTATATATTGTAGAGAAGACGCTGACCAGCTAAAATCCAAATCCATTGCGCGTTCTATCAGGTTGTTCCACTTTGTAGGTTGGAAGCGAAATAGGCCTACTGCACGTTCAATTGTATGTAACAATTCATGGGCATTATAATTAGCAAAGCTGAATCCGGTTCCTTCTTCGGTTATTTCATTGTAAGGAATTACTGTATCCTTCAGCCCACCTGTTTCACGGACGAGCGGCAAGGTTCCGTATCGAAAGGCGAGTAATTGCCCTATTCCGCATGGCTCAAATTGGGATGGCATTAGAAATATATCTGAACCAGCATAAATTTGTCGAGCCAATGATTCGTCAAAAAACAGATTAGCTGACACCCTATCAGGATAAATGTCTTCAAAATATCTGAACGATTCTTCATACTGCTGATCTCCAGTTCCTAGTAAAACAAACTGAACATCCAAACCGATGATTTCATGAAAGACATGTAAAATCAAATCTATCCCTTTCTGGTCAACTAATCTAGTAACCATTGATATGATCGGAGTATTAGCTTGGATAGGTAGGCCGAGTGTTTCCTGTAAATGTTTTTTATTAGCTGCCTTTCCCTTAGAATCATCGAATGGAAGCAATAAACTTCCATCACTTTTAGGATTATAGCAGTCATTGTCTATTCCATTTATGATTCCTTGCAGATTAGCACCTCTTTTACGTAAAAACCCGTCCAGTTTTTCGCCATAGTAGGAAGACTGTATTTCAGATGCATAGGTTGGACTTACAGTCGTTAGGCCGTCTGCAAAAGCTAGTCCTCCCTTGAGATAACTAATACTCCCATAAAACTCTAAGGCATCTATACGGTAATATTGGTCGTCAAGATCCAATAAATCAGACAGAACTGATTTAGGATATACCCCTTGGTAGCGTAAATTGTGAATGGTAAACACAGTTTTTAATCCCTGATAGTATGGGTTGTTGTTATAATTGGCTTTCAATTGGACAGGTATCAATCCTGTTTGCCAGTCATGGCAATGTATTATATTCGGGCGCTCTTCTAAAAAAGGTATAGCTTCTAGTACAGCCCGAGAGAAGAATGCAAACCGTTCACCATCATCTCTAAATCCATAGCTACCATGTCTTTTAAAATAGTATTCGTTATCCAGAAAATATACGGTTATTCCCTGATAGTGAATTTTCTCTATACCACAAAATTGACGTCTCCATCCTACAGGTACTTCAATACTTTTAATCCATTGCATTTGTTCTTTAAACTGTAATGGGAGATCATCGTATTTAGGCAATATTATGCTAACATTGACGCCCTGTTCTTTTAAAGAATGGGGTAAAGCACCAATCACATCGCCTAACCCCCCTGTCTTTATAAATGGAGCGCACTCTGAGGCTGCAAATAACACATTCATGTAAGTGGACCTCCCGTTTAAACTACTACTTCTTTTTTGATAACAACCGGCTTATTTATCGCTGTGATTTTCTGATTTTTAGTGATAATTACTTGTTTATCCGTAATTACGTTTTCTATACGTGCTCCCTCTTCAATATCCCCTTTTTGCATAATGATACTATTTTTCACCACCGCTCCCTTTTTAACCTTTACTCCACGAAAAATAATACTATTTTCCACAGTGCCTTCGATAATACATCCATTGGCGATTAATGAGTTAGATACCTTGGAGGAATTCGTAAATTCGGCAGGAGCTTCGTGTTTGATCTTGGTGAAAACTTCCCATGAATCATAGAAAAAGTGTCGAAGAATTTCTGGGTTAAGAAATTCCATATTACTAGCATGATATGTTTCTAGGGAGTGAATAAATGGCATATAACCTGTGTATTGATACCCTTGCACTTTAAGATTTATCAAATTAGCTTTCACAATATCTTTTAAAAAATCATATTCATCGTATTCTATGCAATTCTTTATTAAATCTATTAAAAGTTGTTTCTTAATCACATATGTTTCTAAACATATATGGTCACCTTTCTTCGGTGCTGTAAAAAAGTTTATATCACGAACTGCACCGTCAGTGTCCAGTGAACACTGATGATAAATGGGCCTTTTAACTGCCCCCCCATCATAATCCTTATACAGAACCGTAATATCTGCTTTATTGCTTTCATGTTTTTTTAACACATCATTAAAGTCAATTTTACAAATATGGTGACCGGGTGCAATAATTACAGTATCTGCAGTTGCTCGTTGAAAAAATTCTAAATGATCATAGAATTGTTGTAAGTCGCCTTTAATCTTTTCATCTGGATGAATGGACGGAAGTATAAATAGACCTTGTGAGCGGTGATCCAAATCCCATTCCTTTCCGGAGCCAAGATGATCCATCAATGACCGATATTTATCTTTGGTGAAAATAGCAACTTTACTTATTGAGACGTTCATAAAGTTGGACATTGTAAAGTCAATCATTCGGTAGCGTCCGCCAAAAGGTAAGGAAGCTAAACAACGGTGATGGGTCAATTCTTTTAATATAGGTCTTTCATTTACAAGATTAATAACACCTAAGACATTCCTCATTAAAAATACCTCCTATTATAAAGCTTGCAGCAAAGCACTTTCCGAAGATATTTGTTGATTTTCTCCTATTAATATAAGTCCTTTTTTCGTGTCAGAGATTATTGCCCCATCTTCTATAACTGTACCGCTACCGATTATTGCTTTTTCTATTATTACATTATTTCCAATTTTTACATTTGGCATAATGACCGAATTCTTTACATTTGAGCCACTTCCAACTTGAACATTATATGACAGAACAGAATGGTCGACATTCCCAAATACTAAACAGCCTTCATTCACTAATGATTGGGTTACATTCGCATCTTCTGATATATATTGTGGAGGGTGGTTAGCGTTTCCTGCGTAAATTTGCCAGTTTGGATCTCCTAACTTAAAATTTGATGGTTCTTCCAATAGATCCATATGTGCCTCCCACAAGCTTTCAATCGTCCCGACATCTTTCCAGTAGTCTTTAAATCGGTACGCTTGTAGTTTTGCTTCATTCTTCAGCATTTTTGGTATAATATCTTTTCCAAAGTCATTAGAAGAGCTAATATCCTCTTCGTCTTCTGTTAAATATTGTTTAAGATGGTTCCAATTAAATATATATACACCCATGGAGGCTAGGTTACTTTTTGGATTTTGTGGTTTTTCATCGAATTGTATAATTTGATCAGTTTCGTTGGTATTCATAATACCAAAGCGATTTGCTTCTGCCCAAGGTACCTCTATGACAGCAATGGTCGCATGTGCATCATTTTCCATATGATCTTCAAGCATTTTGTTATAATCCATCTTATAAATATGATCCCCCGAAATTACAAGTACATATTCCGGATCATTATGATCGATAAAATGAAAATTTTGGTACACAGCATTAGCCGTACCTTTATACCATTCACCGCCATCTTTCCCTTGATAAGGTGGAAGCATAGAAACCCCACCGTTATTACGGTCCAGATCCCATGGCCGTCCGTTTCCAATATATGAATTTAAAATATGCGGCCGATATTGAGTAAGTATGCCGACGGTATCGATACCCGAATGTGTACAGTTACTTAACGTAAAATCGATAATTCGGTATTTCCCTCCAAATGGTACTGCGGGTTTAGCTAAGTCACTCGTCAATTCCCCGAGCCTCGAACCTTGACCTCCTGCTAAAAGCATTGCAATCCACTTTTTAGATGCCATTTAGATGGTCTCCCCTTTTTCTAGTTTTTGTTTCTTTCATGAATATCGCCATTCCTAATGGTGGTACAGTTATTTCTAGGCTATAAGGTTGGTTGTTACGAGGAAATGGATTAGTGCTCCTAATGGTAGAATTCAACTGTCCCGAACCACCAAATGATGCAGCATCACTACTAAATGCTTCATAATAATTACCTTTAGTAGGAACTCCTATTTGATAATTGTGGTAAACCTCGGTTGAAAAATTACAAACTATAATGCAGTAATCACCCTTCCGTTTTCCTTTTCTCATAAACGTAATCACACTTTGTTCCGTATTGTCTGCATCGATCCACTGAAATCCGGCTTGCTCATGATCCAACCGCCATAGGGAAGTGGTTTTTTGATAAAATTTATTTAACTCTTTATAGTAATTAAAAAAACTAGAGTGAGCGTCAAAATCTAACAGCATCCAATCCATCTCCTGCTGATATTTCCATTCGTCAAATTGACCAAATTCACTACCCATAAATAAAAGCTTTTTGCCGGGATGCGTAAATAAATAGCCAAATAAAAGGCGTAAGTTCGCAAATTTTTGCCAGTAATCACCTGGCATTTTATTTAGTAATGACTTTTTGCCGTGAACCATTTCATCATGCGAAAATGGAAGAACAAAGTTTTCCGAAAATGCATATAAAAAGGAAAAGGTTAATAAGTGATGATGCTTCGGTCGTTCATTCACATCCAGCTTCATATATTTGAGTACATCATTAGACCAGCCCATATTCCATTTGTAGTTAAACCCAAGACCCCCTAGACTTGTAGGACTTGTTACAAGTGGCCATTCCGTAGCTTCCTCCGCCATCATAAGTGCGCCAGGAAATCTCCGGAAAATGATTTCATTTAGCTTTTTTAGAAATTCAATTGCTTCGAGATTCTCTCCTCCACCATACTGATTCTTCAACTCTACAGGAAGAGGATTATCATGATTTAAATAAATCATGGATGAAACTGCATCAATCCGAAATCCATCTACATGATAGACATCCATCCAAAATATGGCGTTTGAAATGAGAAAGCTGACGACTTCGGGTTTACTATAGTCAAAGCTATATGTTCCCCAGATAGGTCTCTCTGCTCGCATGGGATCTGCTGATTCGAACAGAGGCGTCCCATCAAATCTTCCAAGTCCATGGATATCCTTACAAAAATGCGCTGGCACCCAATCAAGAATCACACCAAGCCCTTGTTGATGGCATTGATCTATAAAATACATTAATTGCTCAGGCGTCCCATATCTGCTAGTCGCTGAATAATAACCAGTAATTTGGTAACCCCATGAACCATCGTAAGGATGCTCCATAACAGGCATTAACTCAATATGGGTAAATCCATTATCGATTGCATACTCAATTAGTTCGTCAGCAAATTCTTGATAACTATAAAACTCACCATCTTCTTTTTGTTTCCAGGAAGCCAAATGAACTTCATAAATAGCCATCGGTTTATGATACATATCTTTCTTTACTCGCTGAGTCATCCATTTCTGATCTGACCATTCAAATGCATTTAAATTGTAGATAATAGAAGCTGTTTCTGGTCGAAGCTGCGAATAAAAGGCATAAGGATCTGCTTTTAATACTTTTTGTCCGTCTGGACCTGTAACCTCATACTTATAAATATCTCCTTGTGCTAAGTCGGGAACAAATAGCACCCAGATTCCAGATTGATCCAAACGTTCCAATCGATGCTTTGTACCAATCCAATTGTTAAAATTACCTACAACCGATACCTTTTTAGCATTCGGTGCCCAAACTGCAAAACGAACTCCTTGCACTTCGTTCTCTTCAATTAGATGAGCTCCAAGCATCTTATAGCTTTCATACAATGTTCCTTCATGAAAAAGGTATACATCAAAATCACTTGGGAGTCGCCGGTGATCCAACTTCATAATCTCTACCATTTAAACACCTCTTTCAATCTATGATTCTTTTCATTCAAATACCAGTTCTCCCCTAAATTATTCGCCATTAATCTTTAAACACCTTTTAATATTTCACTATTGCCAATAATATATAAATTTCGACAAAATAAAAAATCCTCCATGCACTGAAGGACTTTTACTAATATATTTTGTTCTGTAAATATTAATAACGATAATACACTAAAGTGCATTGACCAGAGATTAGCTATTAGCTGTCCTCCCTTTTGGGGTAGAAGATGCATCAATCATACGATTTAAAAATAAGTAGGAAAGTGAGACAGACCAAGCAAGTGGAGTGTTACCATTTGGAACATTTTTACCACCAATATATAACTCAGGAACTTCCCAATTTTCTGGGATAATTCGCTCTGTTTTACTAATATATTCGAAAGCTTTGTCATACATACCTAGCTCCAAATAACATAGTCCGAGCCAAGGTAGTCCAAAGCACCATTCTGCTTCGCTGCCTTCGTTATAATACTGATCATTGTGATAACGAATACAGCCATGTGTGCGTTCAAGTTTTTCAGAAACCATTTCAACTATTTTAAGAGCAGTTTTCCTTTCAACTATACGATATGGATAGATAAGTGAAAGCAGGGATAAATCTGTTTCTTTCGTTTCACTTTCTCTAGGTAAGAGAAAACGCAACGTCTCTTCACCTTTTTGAATTAGTTCATCCTTTACGTTTACTAACATTTTCACAGAACGTAATCCAGCAACACAAGCTCCTACACTTGAGGCATGAAGTTCCATATTCTCTTCCCACATACCATTATCCTTTGCCTGCCAGTATTGAAGACACTCTAAATAATCGACCAGCTTCTGAACAATAGCGATATCTTTCTCATCACGAATAACTTTATGACCATGGCTCACCCCTACTCCCACACCCCATAAAAATGCTCCAATTGCATCATTTTGAGCGTGACCCCATTCTTGGTTCAATTCCTCTAAATCTGTAGAATAGCGTGAGTGGATATATTCAAAAAGGTAGAC
>Ga0209013_10005400_pt1 | contig 11014 bp, 13 predicted proteins | sample Cruoilmetagenom2_FD_187291 | JGI IMG/M metagenome (GOLD analysis project Ga0209013, IMG submission 187291) | Oil polluted marine microbial communities from Coal Oil Point, Santa Barbara, California, USA - Sample 2 (SPAdes) (version 2) | ecosystem: Environmental > Aquatic > Marine > Oil seeps ...
CTGCATTGTTTTGACGTACTCAGATTAGCCGAAACTCAGTAGGTAAGTGAGTACTCACTTACCTATTTAGTCTACTCCTGTCTGTAATGGGTGTCAATAGTAATTTTCAGATACCATCTGTCACTGGAAATTCAGCACTAATGTCTCTACTGTGCTATCGAATAGAACTTCCCATCATACTAATACCTAAGTTACCCATGGTAAAGGGGTTTAAAGAAAATTTTCGTATGCGATTACCATGACCAAGTGTTAGTTAAAAATTGAAAAAGCAAAGGTAGTATTATAAAAAATATATAATCACCACCTTTGCTTCTTCAATTTTGTATGCCTTTATTTTTTTCCTATATGTAATGCTGCCGCACCTAACGCATAAGGTACAACCTTTACATCGCTTAGTCCAACCTTTTCAAAAAGTAATTTTAATTCTTTTTTACTTAGGAAGGATTTTGTTGAATCATTTAACCATTGGTATTCCTTTTTATGATTAGATAATAACCGGCCTATAAACGGCATAATATATTTAAAATATAGCCAATAAATCTGAGAATATAATGGCAAAGTTGGTTGAGACGTATCTAGACAAGCAACTCTACCCTTTGGTTTTACAACTCTTTTCATTTCCTTAATAACTTTTTCGTAATCTGGTGTATTTCTAAGTCCAAATCCAATAATAACAATATCAAACGTATTATCTTTAAAAGGAAGTTCTAATGCATTTCCATGAACAAACTTCAAATTATTAAATTGATATTTACGTTTTTTCTTATTTGCTACTTTTAGCATATTTTCTGAAAAATCAAGTCCTATAACTTTATTCTTTCTATTTTTGTGATTAGCACACATAAAGCTTAGATCCCCAGTTCCACAGCATACATCTAATATCTTACTGCCTTCTTGTATTTCCAATCGCTTTAAAGTGTTTTTTTTCCATAATTTATGCATATTAAAACTTATAACATTATTTAAGAAATCGTAATCAGTTGATATTTCTTGAAAAACTTGATAAACCATTTTTTCTTTTTCTTTCATAGCTAAACACCTTTCTAAAATATAATTGCAATTATTAGTCCTACAATTACACCAATATGATATTTTATGCCTACCTTACTGATTAACCCCATAACTTTGCCCTTCGTACTTCTTCCTTTTTCAATAGACAAAAAAATTCTGATAGCTTTATATGGAAAAATCAAAAAAGTAGTAATTATTACGCTAAAAGGATATATTTTAAGGCACCACAAAATTATTGTCATAATCAATAAAAGAATTATATTGGTAATCCATAACTTCTCTGAATTTCTTATCCCAATTATGACTGGCAAAGTTTTTCTTCCAGTTAATCTATCACCTACTAGGTCACTAAGATTATTTGATAACATAATTGTTCCAATAAATATAGTTGTTGGTAATGCCATTAATACCATATTAGCGTCTATAGTTTTTGATTGAATAAATACTACTGTGCAAGTTATGCCAAGACCCATGGTAACGCCTGAAATAATTTCTCCAAAAGGCGTATAAGAAATTGGCACTGGTCCTGCTGTATAAACCCAACCAATGATGCATCCAACCAATGCAATAACTAGAATCATATAACTTGTTTTGGAACCAATTAAAATTCCAATCATAAGAGCAAGTAATAGATAAGTTATTATAATATATTTTAATTGGTTAGTTGTTACTTCACCATTTACTAAAGCTTTTTCATCTTCCTTTTCATTTAAGTCACTACCACGAGTAAAATCGTAATAATCATTAATCATATTCACCGCACTTTGAACTAAAACCATAGCAATAAATAGAGCTATTAAATAAAAATAATTAATGGAATTATAGGTATATAAAGAATATACTGATCCTAATATAACAGGAATACTACCTGCTGTAAGGGTTTTTATGTCCATTAGTTTTATTAGTGTACTCGCTTTAATTTTTCTATTTCCATCCACCTGATTTCTCCTACTTCCATTTCACATATTTTTTTTCTAAAACATCAACCACTGAAAATAAGCAAAAGCCCATACCACTGAGAACAAGTATTCCGCTATACATATTTAAGTAATTAATTAATGACCAACTATTCATAATATAATAACCTAAACCAAATTTCGTAGCATAGGTCTCTGCAAAAAACAATACAGCAATCCCAATTCCTACACATATCCTTAATGATGTTAGGATACTTGGAATTATTGCTGGTAAAATAATATGTTTGTAAAGTTCTTTTTTTGAGAGACCAAGGGATGCAGCTGATATATAGTATTCTTTTGGAATATTTTTAACTGCATTATGAACAGAAACTACAATCTGAAAGAATAAAATAAGATAGATAAGAAAAATCTTAGAACTATCTCCTAAACCAAATAATACAAAAATAATAGGCATAAATGCTGCTTTTGGTACTGGAAATAAAATATAAATTACTGGATATAAAAGTTTTTCTAATCGTATATTCAAGCCTATAAGTATGCCAAGTAAACTACCCATAGTTAATGCTAAAAAAACAGCTGTTATTAAACGATATGAACTATATAATATGTGTTTTAAAAATCCCCAAGTAAACAGTAAATTAATGGTATTAGTTATTGTATTTAAAGGATTTGGTATGATTCTATCGTCTATAATAAAATGTAATAAATACCAAAAAAATATTACAAATATTAAGCCGCTAAACAAGTCATATATATTCTTTCTTATCATAAACTTTCTCCTAAGGATGCTCTAACATTTAAACACATCTTATAAAATTCTAAATTATCTCTGGATTTTTCTTCTAACCCTAAAGAATTATCAATTGTAGTCTTGATTTTTCCATCTTCCATAATAATAATAGAATCAGCTAAATAAACCGCTTCTTCAATATCATGCGTAACAAATACAACCGTCATAGGATGCTGCTTTAATAGATTTAATAATAATTTTTGAAAACTTTCTTTTGTAATCTCATCAAGAGATGCAGTTGGTTCATCCATTAATAATAAATCTGGTTTGATTGCTATTGATCTTGCAATAGCAACTTTTTGCCTTTGTCCACCACTCAGTTGATTTGGATATTTATCCTTATGGTCCAAAAGTTCTAATTCTTTCAAAATATCAATGACTAGCTCTTCGATTTCACACTTATTTTTATTTCTTACTATTAGCCCAAGTGCCACATTATCATATATCGTTTTCCAGGGAAAAAGACTATCATTTTGCAATATAAACCCTGTAGATTTCCTAATACCAGTTAATAGTTCATTATTAATACGCACAATACCTGAATCTAGTTTTTTAAGGCCTGCTATAGAATGTAGTAAAGTTGTTTTACCACATCCTGATTTACCAATAATGGCACAAGTGGTATTTTTTTTAATTGATATGTTAATGTTTTTTATCGCAAAGAATTCATCGTACCTTAAGGATAAATCTGTACATGAAACCATATAAAACACCACCTTTCCAAGCCCTAAAATACTATTTTACTCCTCTAAAATATCAAATGATAAGTCCTTAAATTTATAATTTTTGTTTATAATTTCTTTTGAATTCATCCATTCAACTACACTATTTAAATCATCTTCCGCTGGTTTCTTAGCAGGTCCAAATTCATCTAATGGTAATTTAATTAAATTAACTAGATCCTCATTTATAAGACCATATTTTATTAGATCTTCTTTATATTCGTCATAAGATGTTTCTTTCATATATTGAACTGTTTTATTATAGGCTTCATAAAAAGCTTTGATTGAGTCTTTATTTTCTTCTATTAATTCGTCTGAAAAAACAACTACAACGGGCTGTATCGATTCATTTGCACTTGAATATATTTCTTTACCACCATTGGCTTTTATAATACTTACAAATGGCTCTGGAAACACACCTAATTGTATTTCATTACTTAGAACAGCTGCTAACCGATCAGGAATCTTAATAAGATTTACTTTTTCAACCTCCGAGGGATCCATAAGTTGATCCACTAAATATTCTATAACAGTATTTTCTGATATACCTATACTATTTTTATCACCTAGAAACTTACTACTTTCAACTTTTTTACCGGTCTGCATATTTTGCATTATCCCAAAGTTTTCGTACTCTACTGATGTCATTTTAAAATCAAACCCATTATCAACTAGGTTAATTAGTCCCATCATATCAGTCATAAATCCATCTAACTTCCCTGCTGTTGCTGCGGCATCTCGTTCAGGTGCAGATTTAAAAATAGTTAAGTTAACGTTAATATTTTCTTCTTCAAAGAATCCTTTTTCAACCCCAACTGCATAAATTGATGCTGACAATGTAGGCATTGACCCAATTTCTAATCTCATCTTTTCTTCTTGCTGTCGACATGCACCTAATATAATAATCATTAAAGTTAGTATCGAAAAGACTATAATTTTTTTCTTCAAGCTATTTCCTCCTATAATAATATTTTATTCTTACTTCTCTTAAATAAATAGAAAAGTGGTTCAACAATAACACTCCTCGCTGTTAAACCACTTAACTATTACTAGCAAATTTTTCGTTACATTGCCATAATATAATCTAATAATATAAATAAACTTTCTTTATATTCTGAAGCTCTTACATTATTCAAAATATCTTTTGCCTTTATATAATACTCTTCTGCCGTTTCAAGCGTAATATACTTTAAAGCATTAGGATCTGAATCTTGAAAATCATCTTTTATTTGATAAGCCATACCTAAGTACAATCCAAAATCACTTAATTCTTTAATTTGATTTTCATCAGCCATGGCATATCTTGCTCCTAATTCACAACATACACTTGTGAATTTAGCAGTTTTTCCTTCGATAACGCTTAAATAATTTTCTAATGAGTCTATACCTGAAGCTTGTTCCAATTCTGACATACACATTTGTAAAGATAGACTTGTAACTAACTTTATGTATTCTTTAGGAAATAAATCTGCCACCAATGCAAACGCATAGGAAAAGAATGTGTCTCCAGTAAGTACTGCAACCTTATTCCCAAAAATATTATTAAGGGTTTTTTGCCCTCTTCTCATTAAATCTTCATCAATTATGTCATCATGAACAAGACTTGCACTATGTAAAAGCTCTAAAGCAAATGCTAAAGAAACAAGATCTTTGTTAAATTTACTTGCGTCTTTTGTTGTTGCTCTTGCAGATAAAAACAGTAACATTGGACGTAAGTATTTACCTTCTTTAGAAAAAAATCGATTGTATTTCTCTCTAATTTTTTCATTTTTTATACTCATTACTAAAGATTTAATTTCATTTTCTAGACTTTCTATATCTTGCGTTATTGGTGTATAAATATTATTCAAGTTCATCGCCTACCCCACCCTGTTAGAATTTGTCATAATAGATATTTTCTGGTTGCATTCCGTTGTTTAAAAGAACCCTATTACAAGCATCAATCATACCAGGTGAACCACAAAGATAAGCTTCTGATTCTAATAAATCTTTACTGTAGCGATCAACCACGTCAGTAATAAGACCAACATCACCAGTCCAGTTATCACTTTCTAACGGTTCGGAAAGTGCTGGATAATATTGAAAATTAGGGAATTGTTTCGATAATTCCATTAATTCTTCTGTAAGATAAAGATCTTTTTTCGTTCTTGCTCCAAAGAAGTATTTAATTTTTCTTGTCATACCGCGTTCTTTCATATAATAAAGAATTGATTTAATAGGTGCTTTACCTGAACCACCTGCAATACATATGATATCACGCTCTGAATCTTCTTGAAGATAGAAGTCACCATAAGGTCCTGTTAAAGTTATCTTATCTCCCACCTCGAGTGCTTGATGTACAAAGCTTGTTGCAACACCTTTTGGTACATATCTAATAATAAGTTCAACAACACCTGAATCGTCAGGACTTGATGCAATAGAATATGCACGAAATACATCTATACCAGGTACTTTAATCTGAGCATATTGACCTGCTTTAAATTCCATTTTACTTGAAATAAGCTTGAATCTAATTTGCTTTATATCGTGAGTCATATCTGTAATAGCTTCTACAACTGTATCATACTCTTGAACAGATAATAATTCTTCTGGAAGATTAATCTTAATATTATCTTTTACTTTTACTTGACAAGCAAGACGAATACCATCTGCTTTTTGTTTTTTATCTAAAAATATATCTTCTGTTGGTAGTGTATTTCCTCCACCTTCAGTTACTCTTACTTTACAATGTCCACATGTTGCTTTACCACCACAAGCTGATGGAATAAATATTTTATTTGCAGACAAATGATTAAGTAATGTGTCATCTCCATCTACAGGGATAACTTTATCATTGTTTATTACTATTTTCTTCTCTCCTTGACTTCCCATGAAATTATCAGCAAAAGCAAGTAATAAAGCAATGATTGTTAGAATTGATACTAATATTAATGTTACATTCATAATTTAATCACCCTTCATGTTTTTTATTGAAATTAAGATTTACGTAATGCTGAACATACCACCGAATCCCATAAATGCAAGGGATAATATACCAGTAATAACCAATACAATTCCTGCACCTCTTAACCCTGATGGTATTTCTCCTTGAAGAGCTAACTTTTCTCTAATTGCTGCAACTACTGATATAGCTAATGTCCATCCTACTGAAGAACCAAATGCGAAAAACACTGTTTCTAAGAATGAATATTCTCTACTTACCATAAATAATGATACGGAAAGAACAACACAGTTAACCGTAATCAGTGGTAAGAAAATACCAAAAGCATTATATAGAGATGGAACAAATTTATCTAAAAACATTTCTAGTAGCTGAACTATTGCTGCAATTGTAATAATGAAAACTAATAGATTAATAGTTTCAGCATTCAACTTTACTAATAGTTGGTAGATAGGATAATTTATCGCCGCTGTAATTGTTACCACAAAAATTATAGCAGCCCCCATACCTGATGCCGTCTTTAGGTTCTTTGATATAGAAATTAAAGGACACATCCCTAATATATATGTTAAAGCAATATTGTGCGTTAATATTGACGCAATAAAAATACCAATTAAATGGGCCATACTCATTTCCTCCTAATTTATTACATAACCTGCTGTTTTAACGTCTATGAAGCTTCTCCATCAATTTTTGCAATTGTTCTCATAATCCATAAATAAAGAGCCATAACGAAAAATCCACCTGGAGCCATTGCCATAACTGTCCAATTTGTCCAACCTTCTGGCATAACTCTGTAATTAAGTATTGTACCAAAAGCTAAAGCTTCCCTAATAACTGCAATAATAATTAAAGTATATGTATAACCTATACCATTGGCTACTGCATCTAAAAATGAATATTTCACTTCGTTTTTAATAGCAAATGCCTCAGCCCTACCCATAATAATACAATTCGTTATAATTAAGCCTACGTAAGCACCTAAAGCTGCGCTTATTGCAGGGAAAAATGCTTTTAAAAATAATTCCACAGTAATAACATATGTCGATATTATCACCATGTAAGTAACCATTCTTACTTTTCCTGGAATTATGTTTCTCATAGCTGATGTAGTTACCGAACTCGCTATAAGAACAAAGGTTACTCCAAGGCCCATAGCGATTGCATTTTCGACCTTATTACTTACTGCTAATGCAGAACAAATCCCCAGAACCATAGAAAAAATTGGATTGTTCTTTATGAGTCCGTTTTTAAAAATCGTGTACCACTTAGTGTACTTGAGTCTTTTTAGTTTTTTCATATCACTTCACCAATATCTCCTTGTGTATTTTAAATTCTTCATTCAAGATACCCTCAAATGCCTTACTTGTTAGTGTTGCTCCAGTTATTGCATCTACTTCGTTATCCGAATTTTGTTGACCATCATTCTTTGAAATTAGAAGTTCAGGTACCATTTTTTTACTTTTAAAGTTATCAAGATACTGTTTTTCTGCAACAACTCCACCAAGACCTGGTGTTTCTTCTTGCTCAATAATTTGAATTGCTTTTATTGTTTCTAGATCTTCATTTAAGGTGATAAATCCTTTGATAGGTCCCCATAATCCAGAACCATCAAATTCAAATCCAACTTCACCATTTGATGAACGATAGAAAGTAACGCCATCCTTTTCAAAAGCCTCCAGGTTATCAGTAAAAACTTCTTCAATATTACTATCTGTATATTCTAATTCAAAAGCTTCAACAATAGTTGTCATTAACTTTAATTCATCATTTTTTTCAATTCTATCCGCCGTAATATAATCCATCCCTGTTAATATGCTTGAAGTAGCTAATCCCAGTATAATAACAAAGACTATCATTTTAATTTGTTTTTTCATCTTCTATACCTCACTTACTCTTCTATGGGTTTATATTTTTTTTGTACTATAAACGTATCAATAAGTGGACCAAATGCATTCATTAAAATTATACTGAACATAACACCTTCTGTATATCCTGAAAAAGACCTAATAAGTACTGTAAAAAATCCTAAACCAAAACCATATATGATTTTTCCAGTTGGTGTATATGGTGAAGATACTGGATCTGTTGCCATAAAAAAAGCACCAAATAGTAATCCACCTGTTAATAATGATAATACAGGTCCACTAACTTGACCTGGGAAAATAAATTGCCCGATTGATGTTAATACAAATACAGTCCCAAGATAAGCAACTGGTATTCTCCAATTACTTACTTTTGTTACTAATAGGAATATACCACCTATAATAATACCTATTCTAAAAATTTCACCCATTGAACCTGGTGCACTTCCCATTAATAAATCCATGATTGAGTATGGTAATGCTTCTCCAGCTTTTAAATATGTAAGTGGTGTTGCTGAGGTAATAGCATCTGTTATTGGATCTTGCCACATAGATGACATATATGCTGGGAATGAGATTGTAATAAACAATCGACCTACTAGTGCAGGATTGAAAATATTTCTTCCCGTTCCACCAAAAACTTCTTTTCCAAATAAAACTCCAAATATTGAACCAACGGCAACAATCCATAGTGGAATCGTAGGTGGTAGTACTAATGGAAAAATAAGTCCTGTTACTAAGAACCCTTCATGAATTTCATCACCTTTAAAGATCGCAAAACCTACTTCGACCATACCACCTGCAATATAAGATACTAAAATAATAGCTAAGGCTCTGAATCCATAGTAGTAAATGGCAGCTAATGTACTTGGCATTAATGCTATAATAACCATTGACATATAACGTTTAATATCCATATGATCAACAACATGAGGGGCTCCAGTCGTTACCTCATCAGGTCCACGGAAAAAGAAATCACCGGCACTGATAATTGGTTTTAGATATTTATTATTCTTTAATTTATCGTTCATCTCTCTTCACCTCCACCTCATGTATTAAATCACACTTTGATAACATATATTTTTCGTGACTTATTTCTTGTTGTTCTAATTTATGTTTACCTTCTTTGATACTACTCGATATGTTTATTTTTGATGTACAGACATAGTTACATAAATTACATCCAATACAATCAAAAATACCTAATTCTGCTACACGTTCATTTATAATGTTTTTATCAACATGACGATGTAACAAGTGTGGTATTAAACCTTTTGGGCAAACATCTATACAATAACCACAAGATATACATGGTCTATGTTCACCATGAATATTCGTTTCACAATATCTAATTCCCTTAGGTACTAATGCTGACGCATAAGCATTAGAATAAGAATCATTTTTTATACCATTTCTCATAAATGATAACCATTTTCTTGTATTACCTTCAGGTATTGCAATTAGACAACTTGTTGTTTTTTCAATAACCAATTCGTCTGGATTTACAACTTCATTTGTCATTAAACTATTTATAACAAAGCGGTATTTGACATCTTGTTTAGCATATTTTTTTATAATATCAGTAAGTTTTGTTCCAACAGCCACTTTTAAGTGACAATTTTCTTTCCACGCTGATCCTGCTAATACTACCGTTCTATATTCTAAAGATTTCAAATTAATAGCTGCATCATAAATATGCATTACATCTTGTACATCAATAACAACCGCACCAATATCTAAAGAACTATATCCTATTGGATATGCTTTGTTTATAATAGTTGGAACAAGTAATTCCTCTAGATTAATAGGATATTTTGGAGCTACTGTAACAACTTTAATCCATTCTAAAGTTTTTATACTATCCATTAATCTTGTAATAATTTCATCTTTATCTTCACCAATTGCAACTATAAAATTTGCTTTTGGCATATATTTGCTTAAAGCTTCTAAACCCTTAAGAAAACAATCCATTTGTTGACCTTCAATAAGTACAGAAACAGAAAGATTAAATATATCTGCTTCAACTGCATTAATGATTACATCTGTAGCTTCTTTTGATTTAATTTTCAAGTCACTCTTGTTAGTGGGTATCCCTCCAACATTTGTAATCCCACAATTATACAATATTTCTTCTAAATAACTACCTTTTAAATCAACATTTGCATTTGTGTTTTTTGAAGTAGCTTCAAAATGCAAAAGTTTTTCACTTGGACTACCTTCAAATGTCTTAAATCTAAATCCACCACTGAATGTTTTGTGATTGACTTTCATCTAGTCTCCTCCATATTCGCTTTTGTATTAAACTAAATTTAATCTTCCTTCTTGTTTCCTTCTAATTCTTTTTTAGTTTGGTCTGAACCTTCATCTTCAAAATCCCCTTTTGAGGCTTTTTTAAACTGATTAATTGTATTGCCAAAAGTTTTACCAAGTTCCGGTAATTTCTTAGGACCAAATACTAAAAAACCTACAATTAATATAATAAGTATTTCTGTAAACCCAACTTTTGCAAACATAATATATCTCCTTTGTTTTCATATTTTGCTATTTTATAAATAAATTTGTTATCATAACAGCTAGTGATACCGCTGATAAACCAATGACTGCTATTATTAATAACGCATTATACACATTTAAGCTTTTTTCTTTTCCCATGTCTTTTTTACCCACTTTCTTGCTTTAGTTATTAATTTTAATGTTACGCCAACAGGGCATCCATAATTACAATAAAAACGCATTCTAAAAAGGGAAAAAATCAAAATAATCGG
>Ga0209013_10005401_pt1 | contig 11013 bp, 8 predicted proteins | sample Cruoilmetagenom2_FD_187291 | JGI IMG/M metagenome (GOLD analysis project Ga0209013, IMG submission 187291) | Oil polluted marine microbial communities from Coal Oil Point, Santa Barbara, California, USA - Sample 2 (SPAdes) (version 2) | ecosystem: Environmental > Aquatic > Marine > Oil seeps ...
CCCGCATCCTCGTCCTGCTGCGCGACCCCGTGGAGCGTCTTCGCTCGGGCCTGACCCACCAGTTGGCCACCTCCCGCAAGCCACTCGGCCCTCGCGACATCCAGGGCGCCTTCGGGCGCAGCCTCTACGCACCTCAGCTGCGACGTGTGCTGGCGGCATTCCCGGCCGAGCGCGTGTGGGTCGGCCAGTACGAGGCCTGCCGGACCGATCCCGCCGTACAGCTGGCGGCCACCTACGGCTTCCTCGGCCTGGCGCCGTTCGAGCTGGACCCCGACGCCTTCCGCGGCGAGGTCAACCCCACCACCCGCGACAAGTTCGAGCCCTCGCCATCGCTGCGAGCGTCGCTGCTGGACGGCTACGCCGGGGACATGGCTCAGCTGGCGGAGCTGCTACCCGAGCTGGACCTCTCGCTGTGGCCCAGCGCGCGCGAGGTCGGCCTGGGCTGAACGGCCTGCGACTACCAGTCGAGCCAGTCGGTGGAGGCCTTCTTGATGGACAGCAGCAGGCGTCGACCCTCGCCCTTCGACGGGTCGAGGAAGTTGGGCTGGCTGGTGTTGTGGATGATGTACGGCCGCAGGCGCAACTCCAGAAGGTCTCCGCCGTGGAATGTCGCCTCCAGCAGGGCCGACTCCATCGTGTTCGTGGACCAGTGCTGGTCAAAGATGAGGTTGCCCAGCGAGTACAGGACCGGCGTGCCGTCGATGTCCTCGATCGAGCCCGCGACATGGCTGTGGCCGCCGATGACGAGGTCGGCGCCGGCATCGACCCAGCCGGCAGCGTGCTTGCGCATCGACCCGAGTGGCTGGCGGGTGTACTCCACGCCCCAGTGCGGGAAGATGATGATGACGTCGGCGCCGGCACGCCTGGCCTTGCGGATGTCCTTCCTGATGTACTGGTCGACACAGGGTGTGGCACCGGCCTTGCCCTCCCCGGCCCAGTAGACGCGCACGATGTCAAGGCAGGGAATGATCGCGACCTGCGTGCCCCGGGCCTCGAGGAACCTGACTTTGCGGGCCTGGTCGAGATCCTTGCCGGCGCCGCCGAAGCTGATGTCGTTGTTGCGCAGGATCCGTCGGGTATCGGCGATGCCGTCCGCACCGTAGTCGCCGATGTGATTGTTGGCCAGGGAGAGGAAGTCGATGCCCGCCCGGGTGAAGATCTTGGTCAGCTCGGGCTTGCCACTGAAGCGGGTACCGCTCGAGTGCACCGCCGCCGACTCGGTGACCGGCTGCTCATGGTTGGCGATGGCCAGTTCGGCGCCCCTGAAGAGCTTGCGCACCGCACCCTTGTTCCCGGTGAGCACGTAGCGGGGCACGATGTTGTCGTTGAAGACCGGGTCACAGCAGCCATGCCCGGTGACGCGCGCCGTACCGCCATCGAAGGGGTAATCGATGCCCTTGCCCTTGTTCACGACCGTGTTGTGCACGCCGCGATCGGTGAATGAGTCACCACCGGCCACCAGTACCCACGTGCGAGCCTGGTTCCAGGCCTCGGCTTCGGGCAGGTCCAGGCTCACGTTCACAGGCCAGTCGGCGACGTCCTCGATGCGCTCGTTGCCGATCAGGGCACGACCGTTGACCTTGAGCGTGCGCATCGAAGGCCGGATGTCGGTGGCGGCCACGAGGCCGAACGCACCCTTGCTCACGGCCCTGGCCACGCGGTCCGCGGTGGGACGCTTGACATCGGGATGGATCTCGAGGCCCAGCGCCTGGGCCAGCGCGTCGGCGATGCTCTTCTCGACGACCACGCGCCGGTAGCCCTTGAGCTTGCCGCTCTCGAGCGCGCTGACGATGCTCTTGCGTCGGACTCCGTCGCGCTTGGACCAGAAGTCGACCACGGGCACGACCGGCATGACCATCTCGACCGTAGGCGCGGGGGCCATGGACGCGTCGGCCGAGGGGGCCGGCGAAGCGGTTGGAGGTTGCGCCGACGGTGCGGCTGATGGCGAAGGGCTCGGCTCGACCTCGGCCAACGCCAGCAGCATGCGTTTCGCTGCGGCCTCAGCCGATGGTGCGAGATCCGGGGCCGGGGGGGCGGGCAGTGACGGGGCCGGTGGCGGAGTCGGCTCCTCCTTGCCCCGGGCATCGCTGACGGCCATGGCGAAGCCGAGCATCCCCAGGAGGAAGATCGCGACGAGTGCGATGACCAGGAGCTTCGATCCCAGCGCGGCACGGCGCGAGTCGGTCGGCGGGTTGCTCATCTGGGCTCTTCGCCTCCCCTGTCGGCAGGCACGGCAAGGTGAATTCTGATCACAAAGGCAGGAACTGGCGGACCCGACCGGATTCGAACCGGCGATCTCCAGCGTGACAGGCTGGCGTGTTAGGCCGCTACACTACGGGTCCTGCGGAACCGAAACTGTAGCAAAAGCCGGCCGAACACGCCGTACGGGATGCCTCGCTATGCTCGCGTGACCATGCCCGACTTCATCGACCTGCGTTCTGACACCGTCACCAAGCCCACACCCGCCATGCGCCGTGCCATGGCCGAGGCCGAGGTCGGCGACGACGTCTTCGGGGACGACCCCACCGTCAACGCTCTCCAGGAGCGTGCCGCCGAGATGACCGGCAAGGAGGCGGCACTCTTCGTCGCCAGCGGCACCATGGGCAACCTCGTCTCGCACATGGCCCACGTCGCTCGCGGCGGGGAGATCATCGCGTCGACCGGCGCACACCTCGTCGAACACGAGGCTGGCGGTCACGCGGTCATTACCGGCGCCACCGTGCGCCAGGTGCCGGCGGGACCTGACGGCGAGATGAGCCTCTCTGCCATCCGGGCTGCTCGCAGCGACCCGGGCAACTACCACCAGGCTCCAACGGCCTTGGTGATGCTGGAGAACTCCCACTCGCCGTCGATGGGCCAGCCGCTCACGGCGTCCCATACATCGGCCGTGGGCAAGGTCGCGCACGAGATGGGAGTGCCACTGCATGTCGACGGGGCGCGACTGTGGAACGCGTCCGTAGCCCTGGGCACGCCGGTCTCGGAGCTGCTCGCTGACGCCGATAGCGCCACCTTCTGCCTGTCCAAGGGCCTGTCCTGTCCGGTCGGTTCGATCGTCGTCGGCGACGGGGACTTCATCGCCCTCGCGCATCGAGCGCGCAAGGTCGTGGGCGGCGGCATGCGCCAAGCGGGCGTGCTGGCAGCGCCCGGCATGGTGGCGCTCAGCGATGGGCCCGAGGGCATGGTCGAACGCCTCGCCGAGGATCATGAGAACGCGCGCCTGCTGGCTGAAGGCCTGGCCGGCCTCGAGGGCATCACCGACATCGACCCCACGCGAGTGGCCACCAACTACCTCGTCTTCGGGCTCGACCTGCGCCCGGAGCAGGACCCGCTCCGGGCACGGTCAGCCTTCATGGCCGAGATGCGCCAGCGCGGGGTCGAGTTCATCGAGTACACCGAGGGCCACATCAGGGCGCTGACCCACTACGGCATCGAGCGAGAGGACATCGAGCGCACGCTGGGCATCACCCGCGAGGCACTGATCGCCGTCGGACTCGCCACCGCCACGGTCTGACGACACCCGAGGGAGAGGCAAGGTTCATGGAGACCACCGGCGACGTGATCGTCGCGGCCCTGATCCAGTCGCGCTTCGATCACTGGATCGAAACATGGCCCGGTCACGCCACCCACTTCGGCATCCACCAGCACGACGGCCGGCTGCCCAACCTCTCGCGTGCGGCCAAGGAAGCTGACATCGCCGCGGAGCACGCCTTCGTGCGTGGGCTCGAGGCCATCGACCCGGCCGCGCTCAATGACCGCGTGGCCTTCGAGCGCGAGCTGGCCCTGCACAGCGCCCGCCTGCGGCTCTTCGAAGACGAGGTCGTGCGCAACTGGGAGCGGAGCACGTCCGCGACCGACGAGATCGGCACCGCACTCTTCCTGTTGGCGGGGCGCGACTTCGCCCCGCTCGAGGAACGACTGGTGTCGCTGACCGAGCGCATCGAAGGCATCCCCACCGCGCTCCGGCAGGTGCGGGACCGCCTTGGTGACGAGCCGGTCCGGCTGTGGATGGAGCTCGAGCAGGTGGCTGCCGCCGAGCTGCCGATGCTGGTCCACGAGATCGTCACCGAAGCCACGACCGTGTGGCCGCCGGGCAGCCCTGAACTACGACGCCTGCACACCGCGGCGCAAGCCGCGAAGGCGGCGCTCTTCGACTACGCCGCCTGGATCGGGCAGCAGCTCGATCGCTGTGGCGACCACATCGCCCTGGGTCGCGACGAGCTCGATGAGCTGGTGGGCCTGCGGGCCTTCGACGGGCTCGATACCGACGCCATCCTGGCCCTCGGCGAAGAGCAGCTCGAGGCCATGCACGAAGCCCGCCGGGAAGCTGGTCGCGCCATCGATCCGACCTTGAGCGAAGCTGAGATCGTCGACCGCGTCAAGACCGACGGACCAGTCGACTTCGATACCGCGCTCAAGGGCTATCGGAAAGCCATGCTGCGCGCCCGGGCCTTCATCGCCGAGCGCGACCTGGCCACGCTGCCGACCGACGACGTGCTGGAGGTGCTACCCACGCCCAAACACATGCGCAGCATGCTGCCGCTGGCGGCCTACTTCGACCCAGCCGCCTTCGACCGGCCCATCCGCGGCATCTACGTGGTCACGCCGTCGGTCGACGACGATCCCGGCGCGATGCGCGAGCACAACTGGGCCGGAATCGTGAACACCAGCGTGCACGAGGCCTATCCCGGCCACCACCTGCAGCTGTCGGCCGCCCTTTCGACCCCGACACCAGCGCGGCTCATGCTCGAGGCCACCGAATTCGTCGAGGGCTGGGGCATGTACTGCGAGCAGATGATGCTGGAGCAGGGTTTCGAGGACACACCCGAACGGCGAGTCATCGTAGCCACCGACGCCATCTGGCGAGCCGCGCGAATCATCCTCGATATCCGCCTGCACCGTGGCGAGATCGGGGTCGACGAGGCCATCGACTTCCTCACCCGGCACACCGGCTTCGAGCGAGCGGTGGCCCGAGCAGAGGTCTACCGCTACACGCAGACACCCGGCTACAACCTCTCCTACCTGCTGGGCAAGGTGCTGCTGCTGCGCCTGCGCTCCGATGAGCAGGTTCGTCTCGGCCAAGCCTTCTCGCTCAAGGGCTTCCACGACGCCATGCTGTACTCGGGCAGCCTGCCTATCTCGTTCCATCGTCGACTCCTGGCCGGCAAAGGTGGTGGCCCCACGTCTCCGGGAGCCACCGGCACACCCTGATGCAGGTCATTCCCAGCCTCGACTTGCAGAACGGCCGCTCCCGCCTCGTCTGGTGGCCGGGCGCATCCACCGGATCGGGCACGCCCACCGACCGGGCCGCGGCCATCGCGAAGGCGCTCGTGTCGCAGGGCGCACCGGCCATCCACCTCGTCGACCTTGACGGGGCCGCCCAGGGACGACCGGCTAACCTCGAGGCCATCGGATCCATCGCCCGGGCCGTGGCCAAGCCGTTACAGCTGGCCGGCGGCGTCGACGGGCCGGAGCAGATCAAGACCGCCTACGCCGCTGGAGCGACACGAGTGGTCATGCCGCTGTGGGCCGTGGTCGAGGACAGCGTCACCCTGGCCGAGTGTCTGCGCATCGGCGGTGACTGGCTGGCCGTGGGCATGGACGCACGGCCGGAGAGCCTGCATGGCTATCCGTGGCGTCACCGCACCGAGCCCCGCCTCGAAGACCTGCTCATCGAGCTGCACGCCGCGGGCGTGCGCCGTTTCGTCTTCTCGCACGTGGGCGCCGAGGGCGTCGGCCTGGTGGGCCGTCTGGCCGATGGCCTGGAGGCAGAGGTCCTCGTGGCTGGTGGCGTGACCACGCTCAACGGCCTGCGCGAGCTCCGCGACGCGGGGGTCTCCGGTGTCATCCTGGGAGAGGCGTTGTTCACCGGTTCCATCGATCTGGCTGAGGCGAACTCCGTCCTCGCCTGACCGCGCACCACCCCTTCAGACGGCACGGCTGAGGTGGAATGTTATGGAACCTTTATCTATGCGATGTGCATAAACGCTTGAGTTCCTGGTCCCGGTGCGACTACTATCGTGTCCGTGCTGCTCGACAGCACTACTGGCCTAGACGCAAGGTCATGGGTAGGTTGGGTTAGGGTAGCCGGTGAAGCCGGCGTCATAGATGCCCTTGCGACGTGGCAGACGATCGGGAGCTTGCTCCAGATTAGCCGGGACAGTTAAAGCGACCCCGTCTTGACGGGGTCGCCTCGATTCTGGGGACATCTTCGCGATGACGTCCACTGTGCCTCCCATCGGGGAACTACAGGCCGACCTGGCCGTGCTCGCCGACGGAAAGAAGGCCGCCTGGTGGGACCGGTACCTCAAGGGCGAGGCCCTGTTCCGCGGGGTTCCCACGACAGCCATCCGCAGCGCATCGACCGCGTGGTGGGAGCGCCATGCTGGCGACGCACTCGCCGCGGAGCAGCAGCTGGACGTCTGCCTGGCGCTACTGCGTTGCCCCATGACCGAGGACAAGCTGGCAGGCATGCTGCTGCTCGGTGAGCGACTCATCCCCGCCAGGCGAATCGATCACGCGGTCGCCGTGCCCCGTTTCGCAGCGCTCTACGAAGAAGGCCGGTTGGCCGACTGGAATGCGATGGATTGGTTCTGCGTGCGCGTGCTCGGGCCACTCATCGAGCGTGCCGGCGAAGTCTGCGCGCGCTCGATCGCGACCTGGGTCGGCGCCGATGGGCTGTGGCAGCGTCGCAGCGCGCTGGTCGGCTTCGTGAACCTCGCGCCCAACGGCGACTACGCGGAGCTCGTCATCGAGACTGCCGAGCGGCTCGTGCTCGACCCGGAGCGCTTCGCCCAGACCGGTGTGGCTTGGGTGATCCGTGAGCTCAGCGCCTCGCGGCCGGACCTGACCGAACCGTTCCTCGAGCGCCACGCTGCCGACATGAGCCCAGAGGCCCGCAAGCAGGCTCGGGGCAAGGGCCGCTAGACCATGCGCTCGGGGCGCACCAGCTCGTCGAAGTCCGCTTCGCTGATGTAGCCGAGGGCCAGCGCAGCAGCCTTGAGCGTGGTGCCTTCCTTGTGCGCCTTCTTGGCCACCTCTGAAGCGCGGTCGTAGCCGATCTTCGGGTTGAGCGCCGTGACCAGCATCAGCGACTGCGCCACAAGCTCAGCGATGCGCTCGCGGTTGGCGGTGACGCCGGCCACGGCGAACTCCCGGAAGGTGTCGCAGGCATCGGCCATCAGGCGAGCCGAGCGGATGACGTTGGCGGCCATCACGGGCTTGTAGACGTTGAGCTCGAAGTTGCCCTGTGAGCCGGCGAACTTGACCGCGGCATCATTGCCGTAGACCTGTGCCGCCACCATGGTCATGGCTTCGGCCTGGGTGGGATTCACCTTGCCCGGCATGATCGACGAGCCCGGCTCGTTCTCCGGCAGTGATAGCTCGCCCAGACCGGAGCGGGGTCCACTGCCCAGCCAGCGCAGATCGTTGGCGATCTTGGTGAGGCTGGCCGCGAGCGTGGCCAGGGCGCCGCTGGCGAAGACGACGGCATCATGGGCGGCCAGCGCCGCGAACTTGTTGGGCGCGCTGACGAACGGGAGCCCGGAGAGCTCGGCGATGCGCGCGGCCACGGCCTCGTCAAAACCGTCGGGAGCATTCAGGCCCGTACCCACGGCCGTGCCGCCGATGGCCAGCTCGTAGAGCCCCGGCAGCGTGGCCTCGATGCGTCCGATGTCGGCGTCGAGCTGGGCCACGTAGCCGCTGAACTCCTGGCCCAGCGTCAGCGGCACCGCGTCCTGGAGGTGGGTGCGGCCGATCTTGACGATGTCCTCGAAGTCGATCGCGCGGGCCGCCAGCTCATCACGCAAGCGCGCCACCGATGGCAGCAGCGTGCGCACGATGATCGACACGATGGCGATGTGCATGGCCGTGGGGAAGGTGTCGTTGGACGACTGGGACTTGTTGACGTGGTCATTGGGATGGACCGGATCCTTGCTGCCCATCACGCCACCGGCCAGCTCGATGGCACGGTTGGCGATGACCTCGTTGGTGTTCATGTTCGACTGCGTGCCCGAGCCGGTCTGCCAGATGTACAGCGGGAAGTGCTCGTCGAGGTCCCCGGCCGCGACCTCCACGGCTGCCCCGACGATGAGCGGGCCGACGCCGTCGGGCAGCCGGCCGGCCTCGTCGTTGACCGCGGCACAAGCCTGCTTCAGGAGGCCCATGGCGTGGACGATGTCGCGCGGCATGCGTTCGGCGTCGACATCGCCGATGGCGAAGTGGTGCAGCGACCGCTGGGTCTGGGCGCCCCAGTAGCGGTCGGCCGGCACCTCCACGGCGCCCATCGAATCGGTTTCAGTGCGGGTGGCTCCGCTGGTCGGTTCGCTCATGATGCGACTCTACTGCAGGTCGACGAGCAGCCCCCGTCGACCACGCCCTCGGCACCGTTGATGTAGCGTCGGTCACGAACGCGGTTAGGCGCTCCCCCCTGGGCGCTCACCTCAGTCGTCCGCCTCCACGCGGTAGACGCGGAAGCAGTCCTTGACGCCGAAGATGCGGAACATACGCTGGTCAGATGGCGGGAAGAGGTCGATGGCGTCGGCCATGGGCACGATCTCGGGTCGCTCGACATCGTAGCTAACGCCCTCCTTGACGATGCCGGCGGCGCCACTCGCAAGCACGTTCCTGGCCCACTGCGTCTGGTCGCCGTAGACCATGGCGATGACGAAGCCATCGTCGGTCGCCTCGATGCCGAGCGGTGTCTCGTACGTCTTGCCCGAGGTGCGGCCGGTGTGTCGCAGCACGGCGGCGAAGGCACCCGGCTCGCCGGCAGTGTCCATCTGGCGCGGATTGAGGACGCGCATATTGAGACGACGGATGCCGTTGACGACCGGCGGCCACTTGGCACGCATCCCGCCAAGGAAGACGGCCCCCAGCGCGATGATGCCGACGAGGATGACTCCGAGCAGTGAGACGAGTGTTGCCATGACGCAACGATACGCCTCTCTGACCGCTGCACAAACGCGCTGTGGTGTAATGGTCGCTCCAGCGCCCGTAGCTCAGTGGATAGAGCGTCTGCCTCCGGAGCAGAAGGCCGTGGGTTCGAATCCCGCCGGGCGCGCCACTTCTTCACTTTCGTGCGTGGCTGGAGCGTCTGCCTGCGCTTCCAGCGTATCGATGGGTTCCCCGACTGCACCAAGCGGCACTCTGACTGTTGCAGTTCGGAGGACACATGCAGCCAAGCTTTCGACCGTTGCACCCTCGTTTCGCCGAGCTCTGCTGGCAGCCAACAAGAGCCCCAGACCGGTGACTTCGCGCTCCTCGCGGCCGCGGTGAACCTGGCCCGTCTCGTGGTGCTCGGGCTCGTCCGAGTCGGTCCCTCCTGGGCCATCCGACCTACCTGAGCACCAGGGATGGGGAGCAGGTGATGGTGGAGCTACGCGTCAGACCGTCCGGAGCCGCTCCTGGCCGGTCCGTGGATGGCCTGTTTCACACCAGCCTCCTGGGCTGACTCGTCCGCTTCGCGGTCGAGCACCTGACACGCCCACCGGTAGGCAGCCGCTGTCGCTGGGAACCCGGCCGTAGGCACCGCGATGACGATCGCGTGTAAGAGCTCCGCTCTTGTCAGGCCCTCAACGAGGCCTCGCCTGACGTGCGACCGCACGCCGCCCTCGGACGACAGGCCGACGGCGATCCCGAGCTTGACGAGGCGCTGCTCTCGCTCGTCCAAAGGGCCGGCGTGCCTACAGGCATCGCCAATCTTGTCATAGGCCTCCGCGATCCCCGGATGCTCCGCCCGGAGGTCCAGGTAGACGCGGGGCAAGTAATCCCGATCTCGTTCAGGCATCCATCCATCCCCGTCTGCGGCGCTCAGTTGATGGCACATCCTACGCCCCGAGCGCCTCGGCGAGGTGCACCCTGGCCGCCAACATCATCACGGGTGACGAGGCCGGCCCGTGACGATACCCACGACCTGCCTGGGTCAGCGGTGCGGAATCTCTTCTATCGGGATGTCGGTCACGAGGGTCAGTCCGTCTGCTTCGGGAGACGTGATCTGCAAGTCTCCGCCGACGAGCCTGGCCCGCTCCCGCATACCGACGGGCCCGAGGTGACTCTCCGAGAGGAGCTCCGATGCGGTGGGGATGGGGTCCAACCCGCGGCCGTCGTGAGAGACCGTCAGCTTCACGCGGGACGAACTGAACTCCAAGCGGATGGCGACGTCCATCGCACCCGAGTGGCGCTCGATGTTCCGGACCGCCTCTTGAACGATTCGGAGGAGGGCCAGCTCTGTCTCTTCCTCGAGGCGTCGAGCTCGGCCTTCGACGCGAACGTTCACGGCCATGTTCGCGCGTTGCTCCAGCGATTCCGCCTCTGAGCGGATGGCGGCACTGATCCCAAGGTCGTCGAGCACCGCCGGGCGAAGGTCACGGCCAAAGCGGCGGAGCTCGTCAGCCACGCCCTCGGCGAATCCTCGGGCCGCCGCAACGAATCCACGCTGCGGCCCCGGCACTTCGTTCGCCAGCGAGTCGAGAGTCCGCAGGTGCTGCATCAACGACTGCAGCGGTCCATCATGGAGTTCCCGGGCGATGCGTTGTTGCTCTTCCTCGCGGGCGATCAGTGCCTCTCGGGCGACGCTCTCAAGGCCCTGCTCCCGCTCGTACCGGTCGGTCACGTCGCGCAGGAGCAACTGCACAGCATCAGCGCCACCCGGCTCCTGGGTGGCCATGGGTACGAGCTCGAACCAGCGCCGAGGTTGTCCCAACTGTATCGGCGTCGCGCCTACGCCACGGAACGGCCCGGACCCAAGCCTCCTTGCGATCCGCGCCCCCTCGAGTCCGGACAGCGCATGGCCCCGCAAGTCGTCCACGCTGTGACCCAACAGGGCAGCCGCCGATCGATTCGCCTCCACGACTCGGCCTTGGCTGTCGAGAAGAAGGATCGGCTCCCCGATGTTGTCCATGATCGCTCGGTACCGTTCGGCGGAAGCACGTCGGGATGCCTCGCGGCTCTCGGCCTGGCGACGGGCGACTCGCTCGCGATCCACACGGCTGCCCACGAAGACGGCGACGACGCCGA
>Ga0209013_10005402_pt1 | contig 11011 bp, 8 predicted proteins | sample Cruoilmetagenom2_FD_187291 | JGI IMG/M metagenome (GOLD analysis project Ga0209013, IMG submission 187291) | Oil polluted marine microbial communities from Coal Oil Point, Santa Barbara, California, USA - Sample 2 (SPAdes) (version 2) | ecosystem: Environmental > Aquatic > Marine > Oil seeps ...
GTGCCGCTTCATTTACCAATAGGCCGTCCGGAGGGAAGCGCCCGCAGGAACAGGACTATGCCGGAAAGAAAACGAGTGCTGCTCTTTCAACTCCCCCTTTTCGGGGTACAGCGGGGGCGTTTCTGTGTTCCCCAGGGTCTTCTGTCCATAGCTGGATTCCTGGAACGCCATGGCCATGAATGCGCGGTGTACCCCCTAGATTTCCTCATGCTTCAAAAGCATAACGCTGAGACCCTCTCAGACAGGGATACATTTGCCGCCGTGGCCAGGGAAGAGATAAAGTCGCTTATAGAGCAGCACAGGCCGCATATTGTTGGTACGGGTGTCATGAGCGCTGAATACCGGATGGGGAAGGAGCTCCTGGCCTATATAAAAACACTCGATCCGGATATACTGACCGTTATCGGCGGACCCCATGTGACGTTTTACGACCGCGAATGTCTGTCCGAGGAAAAAAATATCGATGTGGTGGTCCGCAGAGAAGGGGAATGGACCCTTCTGGACCTCGTCAATGCGGTCGCCCGGAAGCAGGATTTCGCACAGATCCCGGGATGCACGTACAGGGACCGGAACGGCGAAATCATCCAGAACCCGGAACGTCCTTTCGGAAACCTGGAAGACCTGCCCCTTCCGGATTACACGCGGCTCCCCCGCCGGTTCGTTAACGAATCCTGGATTCCTATTGTCTTTTCCAGGGGATGCCCTTTTAACTGCCACTTCTGCCAGGAGTCGGTATTCTGGGGGCACAGAGTCCGGGGGAGGACCATAGCATCTATCATCCAGGAACTTTCCATGATCGCAGATAATTATGACAACCAGGTGGTGGCTCTTCAGGACAGCCTTTTTAACAGCAGCAAAAAATACTGTTCTGAAATCTGCAGAGAATTGAAAACGCTTCAATTGAAACTGGTCACCTACATTCATCTCCGGACGGATTTCGTCAGCCAGATGCTCTTCCGGGAACTCCGGGAAACAGGTATGATTACAGCCGTCTCCTTTGGAATAGAGAGCGCCTCTCCACGGGTGCTGAAATTCATGAACAAGAAATCCACGGTCGAAGACTGCTACCGGGCCTGCCGGATGGCTAAAGAGCACGGATTCGATGTCCATACGCTCTGGATCATCGGGCATCCCGGAGACAGCCCGAAAGAGTTCCAGCTTTCCCTCGATACCATGAGAGACCTGTGGGAAAATAAACTCCATGACGGACTGGATATATCTATTTTCTATCCTTATCCCGGAACATATATATATGAAAATAGAGAAAAGCTGGGCATTCGTATGCTCACCAGTGACTGGGAAGACTATGCTTCCGGGGACAATCCTGTGTGTGAACTGGAAGAATTTTCCGCCCGGGAAATCATGAAATATCTGGAACAAGTAAGCAATATGCGGGACAGCTATCTTTTCCTGAACAAAGTCACACGGGCCAAAACAGGTGGCGCGCTGCATCGCAAGCTCAGGGAATAAAAAAAGGGTTCCCGCCTCCCACCGATATCCATCGAAATCATTGACAATAAACCAATTTACGTTACGCTTCCAACAAAACAGCAAGGGTTAAATGGGGACAGACGCCATTTAAGTTACTCCCGCCCGAAGTAGCGGAGCAGCTCTTTTATTTCCTCTCTGGTCTCCTCTTTCAGAGTCCCGTCCCGAAGGTGCTGCTCCAGATACTGCCGGGCTTCTTCCTTCCGCCCCAGCCTGTAAAGCGCCCTCCCGATTGCCGGAACCACGCGGTCCGGTTTCTCGCCGCAATCCAGGGCCGCCCGGTACTGGGCCAGGGCGCTATCCGCACGGCCGCCCGCTTCCAGCGCTCTGGCAAGGCCTGTGTAAAAACGACACTCCCCGGAATCCAGATGTATGGCACGACGAAATGCTTCCTCTGCAGCCCGCGCGTCACCATAGCCCACCAGGGCTTCGCCGAGATAAAACCAGCCCATGCCGTTGTCTTCATGTTTCGAAACAAACCATTTGAAGGTTTGAATAGCGTCGCCATAGGCGCCTGACTTGAGATACACTTTTCCAAGCCGAAAAGCCGTTCCGCTCAAAGAGGGCGCCAGTTCCCTGGACTTTTGAAAAGCGGCCACGGCTCCTGAAAGATTCCCCTCTTCCTCATACAGAACCCCCAGGTTGTAATAAGGCATATAGAAGGAAGGGCCCAGTTCAGTGGCTCGCCGGAAGGATGCAATGGCCCCCTCCCTGTCCTCCGCCATCATCCGGACGACGCCCATGTTGTAATGCCCCACCGCGCTCTCCGGATAATCCCGGATCAGGGTGGACCAGAATATGGCGGAGTCCTTCCAGACCCGGTTTCGCTTCACCGTCATCACGCCCCATATCATGAGCACCACGAAAAGAAAAGAGGCCAGCGCAATCGAAAGGGTGAACCGTTTCCGCCTCCGGAGCCAGAAGGCCTGCAGGAGACCGGCTGTGAAAAGAGAAAATCCTGCGGAAGGGAGATAGAGGAAGCGTTCCGCCATGAGTGCCCCCAGGGGAATGATCTGGGATACCGGGAGAAGGCACAGAAAAATCCATAGCAGGGGAAAGGCAAGTTTGGATCTCTTCCTGCATAGATAGAGCGCCGTGCCGATGGTTGCCGCTAAAACCGCCGCCGACAGAAGAACCCGGGCATCGAGAAAAGAATCGGAAAATGGGAAGGTATCGTCATAAAAGGCTCGGAGCCCCACCGGAAAAACCAGCAGTTTCAGGTAGGTTGCAAATACCTTCACCATGGTCGCAATCCGTGTCAGGAGAGAAACATCCGAAAAGATGGCTCCTCCGGCGGCCGGGCCTATTCCGCCAAGCACCAGGAACCGGATCAGCATATAAAGCACGGCTGTACAAAAAAGGCCCGGGTATAGCCGGGCATAACGGAAAAAATGTTGTCCCCGAAAGGGGGACACATAAAGAAGATCATAGACCAGGATGAGAAGGGGAAGTACGATGGCATTCTCTTTCCCCAGCAGGGCCAGGAAAAAAAAGATAAGGACGAGAAGGGAATCCCTGCCCCGTCCGTGTTCCCGGAAGCGCAGATAAAAAAGAAAGGCGCTCATGGTAAAAAAAGCGGCGATCAGTTCCGCCCTTCCCACGAGGGCGGTCACCGCATCGGTGTGAACAGGATGGACAGCAAAAATGAGAGCGGCGGCAAAGGCCCACCATCGCCCGGATCCTTCCCCTGATCCCGGTCTCATGATCGAGAGAAAAAGAAAAAAGATCAGAAGGGAATTCAGCGCATGGAGCAGGAGGTTCAGCGCATGGTATCCGGCCGGCCGGTCGCCGAAAAAGAAATAATCCCCGGCATAGGAAGAAATGACCAGGGGCCGGTACAGCCTGTTCTTTTCATCCTCTTTTCCCCAGTACTGGGTGACGAAAAAACCGGGGATGTTTTTCAGGGAACGGATCTCCGGATTATCTCTGATAATCGGCAGGTCATCGAAAACAAAGCCGTTGGCAAAGACGTTCAGATAAACGGCTGCCGCGATGACGAGGATTATGATCCACCTGAAGTCGCGTGTCCCCATGCCTCACCTGTCCGGTCTTATTTTTGAAGTTTGCCGGAGGGCATTATAGGGCAGAACAGCCTTTCACTGCAACTTTCTACCCTGTATGGGTCAGACGATCAGCCGGTATTTCGGGTCCAGTTTTTGATGGTGCACAAGGATTTCATGGATATCAAAGGGGTTTGTCTTTTTCCGGGTCAGGGAATGGCCCAGCACCTGGAACCAGTGCCCGATGCCCCCTGCATCGTCGATGTCTGCATCGACTGAATACCTCGGGGATGCGCCTTTCGTGGAGAAAGTGAGCTGCAGGTTCCCGTATTTTTCTCCTGTTTTAAAGCTCTTCTTTAATGTGTAACCGGGAAAAGGGTCGTGTAGACCTGCGGAGACTTCATGGAAAAGTCCGAAGGATATGTTTTTCTGGACTTCATGATACAGGGCGGCTGGGACCTTAGCATATATCCGGTCTCCCAGGATCTTCTGAAAGGCGGTGACGTAGGAAAAAATATTGCCATTGTTATTTAAAAACGTATGCCGCATTTTACAGTAGAGGTTTAACAGGCCTGCCTTTTCGATGTTGTCAAGTGCAAGGTACAAGGTTTTTCCTTTTTGATCCGGATAGGTTTCCAAAGTTGACTCCCGGAGAGCCTTTTTAAGCGCCTCTGGCAGGTCCCCGTAATCCGGCGCCTCGATATCTGTCACTTTGTCGGGATGTATGGGAAGGATATATTTTTCTCGGGTTGTTTCTCCCTCCTGTATATGAACAAATCCACCTACCGTCCGGTACATATCGGAGCGGATCGATATGCGATATGTGCCGGCACGAAGGTTCTCCATCAGATATCTCTTCGAGACAGGGACGTTCTTCGGTCGACGATAATAACTCGTATACTTTACGTGGTTGAGACGCAAATCCGCGGTCCCTTTTGCACTCTCCCCGTAGACATTCTGGAAATCCATGCTCAGATGACCTTTTGGCTTCATATTTCACGCTCTCTTCGAAATATTGATTATTTAATATGCCATGCATATTATAATAGCACAACGCCTTTTTTAAAATCACTCTTTGCCCGGCCAATTTCCTTCTTGAAAATCGCCGGTTGGAAGTGTAAGGTAATCTACATGAAAAACACATGCAAAGATTGCGGCGGAACCGGATGGCGACTGGAGCAAAAAGAGGGCATTGCCTACGCCAGCCGGTGTGAATGCCATGCAGGAAACAGAAGGGAGAAGTTCCTGGCCGAAGCCAATATCCCTTCGCGATACAGTCACTGCACTTTTGATAATTTTTATACCATCCAAAAAAAACCGTCCCTCCAGAAGGCAAAGCTCGTATCCCGCAAATATGTTGAGGATTACAGCCCTCTCACCGACTTCGGATTGCTTTTTTTGGGAACCTGTGGTGTAGGAAAGACCCATCTGGCCGTCTCCATCATAAAGGGCTTGATCCTGGAACACGGGATACCCTGTCTTTTCTATGATTTCCGGGATCTTCTCAAGGCGATCCAGGACAGCTACAATCCGGTGTCTCAGAATTCCGAGATGTCCATCCTCGCTCCCGTGCTGGAAGCCGACGTACTCGTACTCGACGAACTGGGGGCGCGAAAGCCCACGGCCTGGGTGGATGACACGGTAGCCCATATCATCAACAGCCGTTACAATTCCATGAAAACGACTATTTTTACTTCCAACTTCCCCGATCATGCGCCTGCAGGACACGAAGAGACTCTGGAAGATCGCATCGGGGCAAGGCTGCGGTCGAGATTGTATGAAATGTGCAAGGTCATCACCATCGAGGGCGATGATTTTCGCAGGATGATCAAGGACAAAGGGGGATTTGATCATTTGTAGATGGAGAAAAATTTCGCTTTGTTCTCTTTTCCCGCTGCTGACACTCCTCATCATCCTCTGGCCTGGATGTAAAAGCACTGCGCCGCAATATGTTTTTCTGATCGTCATCGATACCTGCAGGGCCGACCATCTCTCCTGTTACGGCTACGAGCATCCCACGACGCCCGGTATCGATCTCCTGGCTTCCAATGCCGTACGCTTCTCCCATGCCATCAGCCAATCTCCGTGGACATTGCCTTCTGTTGCATCACTTCTGACTTCGACCTATCCCTCCATTCATGGAGCCACCGGTACCATCAAAGAGGGATTCCACAGATTGGAGCATGGAACGCCGGCCGCCCTGATTTTACAGAGAGAGGGCTACCTGACCCAGGCCTTCATCAATAACAGCTTTTTTTACCCCGGTTTCGGGTTGAACGCCGGTTTTACGGGATATGACAATTTCCGCTGCAGTAACAGCCAGATCCGGAATGCGGGAGAGACCTGCCGGCTGGCAGTGGACTGGCTGGAGCGGGTTATGGGGGAAGATAAAAAAAGAATTTTCCTGTTCCTCCACCTCTTTGATCCGCACCTGGACTATGCGCCCCCGCCCCCCTTTCAATCGAAGTTCATTCCCCCCGGTATCGAGACCTCCTTCTCCGGACCGGTCTCGCTCGACACCGTGACCGCTATCGGCCGGGAAGGGGGCACCACCCTTGGCAATCTCACCTATATCATTTCGCAGTATGACGGGGAGATCGCCTATTGTGATCACGTGCTGGGTTCCTTTTTTGAACAGTTGAAAAGGATCGGCCTTTATGAAGAGGCTCTGATCATTTTGACCAGTGACCATGGAGAGGAGTTTCTCGAACACAGGGGGCTGGATCACGGCCACACCCTCTTTGACGAATTGATCCATGTGCCCCTGATAATCAAGATGCCGGGGAGCGAAAAAGCAGGGAACGTGATTCCGAACCAGGTGCGGCTCATCGACGTGATGCCCACGATTTTTGACATTCTGCGCCTTTCTCTTCCGGATGATTTTAAAGGCCGGAGTCTTCTTCCGCTCATCCGCGAAGGGGAATCCGGTACGGACCTGCCGGCTTTCAGCGAAGCCCTCCTCTACGGGGCGGAAAAAAAATCCCTCAGAGACAGGGGATATAAATTCATCTTTAATCCTTCCGGCCGGCAGCATCTTCTGTTCGACCTTTCCGGGGATCCGCAAGAACAGAATAACCTTTCCGGCTCCATGCCCGGGAAGAGCACAAAAATGCTTTCTCAGCTCAAAGGTTTTCTTGCAGAAGACCATGCCCCGGGAAAAAAGGTGGACCTGGATAAAGAAACCCTGGAAAACCTGCGATCCCTGGGGTATCTGGATTAGAAGAATAAGAGTAAGCTACGTTATTTTGAATAATTCCAGTTAAATAGAAGCCGTTGCCTGGACAGGAATTCCTTTGCGCGTAGATAGAACGTTTTTTGCGAAAAAATCTAGGCGAAGCGGAAGGGTAGCCCGTCTTCCTCAAAGAGGAAGATGGGCGTACGATTTCAGTTGTCTGAGCCCGAAGGGCGAGTTCTGAAATCGCCTGGAGTGAGCCGTAGATTTTTCAAAAAACGTGGCCTTCGGAGCGCAAAGGGACTCCTGTCCAGACAACCACCATTTATTCCTGTTAAGGGATGGCTGCATGGAGCTTTCCTACTTTATTAATCCCGGCGGATCCCCGGATGGCTTTTCGAAATCCTTCTGGGTGGGCTGCTTGATCAAAGAGGCTTCCTGCCGTTTCTTGTATTCTTCCATCAGCAAACCAATGCTTCGCTCTACGATGCCGACAGCGAATGCATTCGCTTCAATGGTTTCAGCGTTCGCAAAGTATTCAGACAGAGCCCAGATCTGTTGCGCCTGTTCGTTTTTTCCAAGAATCTTCTGAACCTTGGCCAGTTCCTCGAGTCTGTAGCGATACACATGGCACCGTTCCGGGGAGTAATAATCTTTGACAGCCTTCCGGATGATGTCTCTGACCCTCTCCTGTCGCAGCGTTTCATTGACGACCAGCGGGCCGGTTGTGGCATCGACAACCCGATTGGTGTACTCCATCGCTTTATCGAATTCAATGATCCACGGGGCAAACTCTTCTTCCTCCAGATAGCGGCCAAAGGAATTTTTGACCTGCTCCCGGAGTGCGTCCGTAACCTCCCCAGAGATGCTCTGTGCAAGGGTTTTCGGTTTTTCCCGTTTTTCAGGCTCCCCAAACCGGTTTCTCCATTTTTTAAAGTCTTCCGGCAATTCATGACTGCATTCAGCAGCCTGTTCAACAATCCATTTTACTTCCACCGGATCTATTTCAACGAGCACAAGATGTCTCTCCATCTTCAGGTGACGGAAAAAGTCTCTGAAATCCTTCCTGGCCATCTCTATATAAGAAAACTTGATCAGGCCTTTTGAGGCGGAGACAAATCCCTGAAAAGTGTCCAGCCATCCGAATTTATTGGGCGAGGTATACCAGATCAATCTTTCCCCGAGAAAATCCGGCTTTGAGACAAATGCCTTCTCTTCGACAGGCAGCGAAAAATCAAAAGCAGCGTCTTCTTCCCCCCCGGCCTCTTTTTCCTCCAGTTCTATGCCCTTTGATTTCAAACGGTAGATCACCTTTTTAATTTCTTTTCTGGCTTTTTTATCGGTCAGGGAAAAGAGGACCTCCTGCAGTAATTCTCCAGCCTCTTTAGTCCCTGACTGCACCATCAAATCGAGGATTTTTTTATCCATCCCTTCCATCTTGCCCCAGAGTGAACGGAGAAACGGGATATATGCTTTTTGACGGCTCTGACCCAGATTTTCCAGAATAAGGCTCTGCAGGGCGGGAGAAAAGGTCAGGAATTCCTCCGTTAGAAGAGAAATGGCCGGGCTCTCCTTGCTGGTGAATTCCTGGAAACGCTTTTCTGCAATGACAGTCCACTCCTCGGCCGCATAATAATCTTTTAAAAATTCCTTATCGATGCTCTCCCCCATGCCGTTGAGTACTTCGATGGCCTTATCAATCAGTTCGAATGGCGCCGGCTGGTGATATACGAAATCGAGAAGCACCGGCTTGAAGGATTCATCTCCCAGCAGAGCCATTAAGCTCAGAAACCCCCTTTTCCGCATTTCGGAAGCCTTTGTAAATTCTTTAATGATAATGTCGACGCACTCTCTTCCATACTTGCCTATTTTTTGCATTTCAAGCTCGAGAACGTCCCGGTCAGTCTCTCCTTCTGACAGATGAATGAAACTTTTTATCAATGTATTGATCTCTTTTTGAATTTGTCTCCTGGAATTATTGGATGCCACAGCTGATTTTCCTCCTCTGGAAGCCTTCTCAGAAGTTTTTACTCTGTCTGTATCCTGATATTTAAAAGAATATAAAACAGATCTATGATTGAATGTTTGGTGTGAAAAGATTAACACTAATATATGGAAAATCACAACAGAAAAATAATTTCGGGATGCCACGCCGGTAACGGTGTGATATAAAGAAGCTTTAGCGATTCTCCGGACAGGATCGTGGCCCGGGTTATCGAAGTTCCTCTGCCTTCCCGGGCCATTCCGATTAAACGGGCAAGGGATGGATTCACAGAATTATCGGGAATGTGAGAAGGCCACCATCATTGGAGCCGGGCCGGCCGGCATCACGGCGGCGATTCAGTTGAAACGATCCGGTCTGGATCCTCTTCTCCTGGAAAAATATCAGGTGGGCGGCCTTCTTAAGAATGCGCTCCATGTGGAAAATTATCCCGGTTTCCCTGAAGGCATTTCCGGCCCCGCCCTTGCGAAACGTTTCCTGCGCCACCTGCATACCATGGACGTCAGAAGCATAAAAGCGGAAGTAAAAGGCCTGTTTCCCGCCGGAGATCAATTTCGCATTGAAACCGGCCGGGATGTCTTTTTTTCTGAAACCGTTATCGTTGCAACCGGCACAAAAGGAAAAAAAATTCCTCCGCTGCACATCCCGCAAAATGAAATCGGCCATAGATTTCTGGATGAAATTTATCCTGTGCTGAGGGTCCGAAACCGCAGAATAGTGATCGTGGGCGCAGGCGACGCCGCCTTTGACTATGCGCTCAACCTGTCCCGTTTCAACAGGGTTACTATTCTCAACCGTACAGGCAAAACACGATGTCTTCCGCTCCTGCGTGAAAGAGCTATCAACCATCCTGGAATTACCTATAAAGAGAATACGGCCATACGCCGTATCGCCGGCCTGAACAGGCGGGGGATGGAGCTAATCTGTCGCATGGGCGATAAAAATTGGCCCGTCACCGCGGACTATGTTATATTCGCCATCGGCAGAAAAGCGAATCTTGACTTTCTTTCTCCCGGGTTGCGGAAACGCATAACGAGGCTGGAAGAAAGAAGCAGGCTATACCTCGTCGGAGACGTGAAAGGCGGGGACTTCAGGCAGGCGGTGATTGCTGCGGGTGAAGGCATGCGCGCCGGGATGCGAATCGCCTGGTCCTACCGGCATGGCCTGCTCTGAAGGAAGGAATCATGAAAATTATTGAGGTCCACGGGAAGGAAGAAATCGCACTGGTTTATCTGGCAGAAACCGGGGAACAGAAATATATCGAATTTGCAGAATCCGTCCAGCCGCCGTTGCCCCTCCATGAAAAGTGGGTGCTCCTCATATCCACACTCTACGGTTGTCCGGTAAAATGCCTGATGTGCGACGCCGGATACCGTTATGCCGGCAAGCTTACCCATACGGATATCCTGGGTCAAATCGATTTCCTGATCCGGAGAAGATTTCCAGACGGGGTGGTCCCCGTAAAAAAATTCAAGATTCAGTTTGCAAGGATGGGCGAACCTGCATTCAATGCACATGTTCTCCGGGTTCTTGAAGAACTTCCCGGGCGCTACCACGCCAGGGGACTGATCCCCGCTCTTTCCACCATCGCTCCACGGGGCTGTGAAACATTCTTTCAGGAACTCCTGAAAATCAAGAAGAGGGTTTACCGGGAACGTCCCTTTCAGCTTCAATTTTCCCTGCATACCACGGACCGGGAATTAAGAAACAGGCTCATGCCTGTAGAGAAGTGGGATTTCGAAGAAATCGCAACATTCGGCAGGAATTTTCATGAAAGAGGAGGAAGGAAAATAACCCTCAATTTTGCAGCAGCGAAAGGCTTTCCCATTGATGCACATTCTCTTCTTCACTATTTCGATCCGGAAGTTTTTCTCCTCAAGCTGACTCCTCTTAATCCGACTTACCGCGTCATGGAAAACAATCTGGTTTCCTCTGTTGATCCATGGCGCCATGAAAATAACGACGAACTGGTCGACCCCCTTGAATCCGCCGGCTATACGGTACTTTTAAGTATCGGCGAACCGGAGGAAAATTACATCGGCAGCAACTGTGGGCAATATGTGGCAAAACATCTGTCCGCGGACGAAAAGCTTGAAAATGGGTATACCTATGTCAAGATGACCACACCCGGTTCCGAACGGTAAAAACCTGAGAGCTGACCTGTTTTAAAGAGATGCGAACAAAATGAATCCTGATGATACAAAAAAAAGAAAATTCTTCCTTTTCCGCTGGATGAAAGATCTGATGGACTGGACGGAAAGCTTTGCCTCAAAACCATACGGCCTCTGGGCGCTTTTCATCCTCGCTTTTGCTGAAAGCTCATTCTTCCCCATCCCCCCGGATATCCTC
>Ga0209013_10005403_pt1 | contig 11010 bp, 10 predicted proteins | sample Cruoilmetagenom2_FD_187291 | JGI IMG/M metagenome (GOLD analysis project Ga0209013, IMG submission 187291) | Oil polluted marine microbial communities from Coal Oil Point, Santa Barbara, California, USA - Sample 2 (SPAdes) (version 2) | ecosystem: Environmental > Aquatic > Marine > Oil seeps ...
GAGGAGACATGCGATGGCGACCCATGCGCCTTGGGCAAGACGCTCTTAGAAAACAGCTCCAATCTGACCGTCCACGTCATAGGGTTTCAAATGAGGAACTTTACTTGGATGGGCGCGTCGAGCGTTTTGGATGTAAAGTGTCTCGCTAAGGAAACGGGCGGGCTCTATATCTCGGCGGAAAACGAGGAGGACTTGGTGAAAGCCTTCCAGCAGACCCTGGGCTGCCCTATGATGTCGGCATTGGAGCGACAGGGGCTCTTGTCCGATGACTCAAACTTGCTAGGAATGCGCCCCTAGATTGCCGTAGGGTGTGAATTTCCAGGGCACGGGGTGGCATTCATGGCTGCGTTGGGTTTCTTCAGGCATTGCAGCCTTGCAATGATGGCCGTTTGCGTGTGGTCGGCTCATGCCTTCGCGGCGGACACGCGCACGCCATGCACCGAGGACGCGATGATCGTGTTCGATGCCTCGGGTTCCATGGCGGGCAGCCTTGCGGAGGGGATCGGCGCGAAGATCCGGCGTATCGATGAGGTCCGCAAAGCCCTTGGTCAGGCCCTGCCGCGCGTCACGCACTTCCGCAAAATCGGGCTCATCACCTACGGTCCCGGGCCTTATCAGCAATGTAACGTCAATCTCGATCTGCGGCCAACGACAGACGCGGCCGAGCCCATCATGCAGAAGGTCGGCGGGCTCAACCCTGCGGGAAAGACGCCGATGACACAGGCGGTAGAGCAGGCGGCCGAGGTTCTGGATTACAAGGCCAAGCCCGGCATCGTCGTGGTCTTGACCGATGGCGAGGAGACCTGCGGCGGGGCGCCTTGTGAACTTGGCGACAAACTCAATGCACAGGGCGCACGGCTGACCGTACACGTGATCGGCTTTCGCATGACGTCCTTTTGGACCGGGGCCCAGAGCGCGCTGGACGTCCAATGTCTGGCCAAGGAGACGGGCGGGCTCTATATCGCTACGAACAGCCGGGAAGAACTCGTCCGCGCATTTGAGAAGACGCTAGGCTGTCCCATGATGTCGGCCTGGGATCCACGCGGCGCTCAATAGAGCAGGTACGGCGCTCGCAGCGCTTCGAAATCGGCCACACCTTGCGTCCAGCTTGCCGCGATCTCCGCGACCGGAACCTGGGCTTCGACCTGTTCCCGCAATTGGGGGGAGCCGGCGAGAATGTCGATTGGCATCTTGTCGTGTTCGTACTCGTAGGGCCCCTCGCGCCATTGGAATTGATCGGGCGCGAGCCCGACGCATTCGCGGATCAGTGCGGCGCCCGCGATGACGGGCGCGAATGTTTCACGTTCCGTGACGTGAAGCTGACAGCCGCCGCACGGTGTCTTGGCGTGCTTCTGGAAGGTGGGTTCGAACACGGCCGGCCGGAAATAGACGCCGTCGAGCTCATGCGCGTTCATGCGTATCGCCAGCGCTTCGGCATCGAGATAGGGCGCGCCGATCAGCTCGAACGGCCGGGTCGTGCCGCGCCCTTCTGAGACCATCGTGCCCTCGAACAGCACGGTGCCGGGATAGACGATTGCCGTGTCCAGCGTCGGCATGTTGGGGGAGGGCATGATCCAGGGAAGGTCGGTGTCGTCGAAGTAGTCCGCGCGCGACCAGCCCTCCATGGTCACGATCTCGAGCGGCGCGCCGATCCCGAAATGTTCGTTGAAGAACTTTGCGAGCTCGGCCACGGTCATGCCGTGGCGCATGGGAATGGGAAACTGGCCGACAAAGGACTCGTAGCCCGGCTCCAGCATCGGCCCCTCGATCTGCACCCCGCCGATCGGATTGGGACGGTCGCACACGATCACGGGCGTACCGGTCTTGGCGGCGGCCAGAAGGCAGTTCGCCATCGTGTAGATGAAGGTATAGATGCGCGCGCCCACGTCCTGAAGGTCGATCACGAACACGTCGATTAGATCGAACATCTCGCGGGTCGGCTCGCGGGTCTCGCTATAGAGCGAGAAGATGGGGATGCCCCGTTTAGGGTCCGTCGCATGGGGCGTCTCGATCATATTGTCCTGAAGATCTGAATTGAAGCCATGCTGGGGGCCGAAGATCGCCGCGAGCTTGAAGTCGGTCGCGCCCGCGAGCCGGTCGACGATATGGCGGTAGTCGCGGCCGACCGAGGCCGGGTTGGCCAAAATTCCGACATTGAGCCCCTTGAGCCGATTTGAGGCGAGCAAGCGTTCGGAGCCGAGCAACATGGTCTAGAGTCCTCTTCGGGGCGCGAGACGCCGTTCTTGGGGTGCAAGCTGCAGATACGCATCGAGAATCGAGTGGTGCGGCATTCTGTTCTCTCTCAAAAGCCCGCCGGTTCTCGCGGCCAGGCCCTGCTTATCGCTAAGCGCTGCCAAGGACTTAACCGGAGTCGGGCGATCTTTCCACGCCCCAATTTCAGCCCGCCCCGCGCTACCCGCCGTCTTGGGGCTGGCGAAGGGGCGAATTTTGCGACAAAAAGCCGGGCAAGGAACACACCCCAAGGGGGGCACAGGGCCCGATTGGGGCAACACGCCGCCCAGCGGGGCAGACAGCGTTAAAAGGAAGATGTGTATGGCGGATCAGATTCGCACAGCGGTGGTGGGCACGGGTTACTTCGGACGGTTCCACGCAAATCACTACAATAAGAACCCAAATGCGAAGCTGGTCGCCGTGGTCGATGCCAACCCCGAGCGCGCCAAGGCCATGGCCGACGAGTTCGGCGCCGAGGCTGTGACGGACCATCGCGAAATCTACGACAAAGTGGATGCGGTAAGCGTCGCCGTGCCGACGCCGTTTCATTTCAATGTGGCGCGCGATCTGATCGATGCGGGGCTCCACGTCAATATCGAGAAGCCGATCACCGAGACGGTCGAGCAAGCTCGAATCCTGACCGAACTGGCCGAGGAACGCGGCACCGTGCTCCAGGTGGGCCATATCGAGCGCTACTCCGCCGCCTATCGGGTTATCTCGGAAAGGATCGACCGGCCGCTTTATCTCGAGAGCTACCGCATCGCGCCGTGGAAGGCGCGCGGGGTGGACGTAGACGTCATTCTCGATCTGATGATCCACGACATCGATATGATTATCGGTCTGGTGGGGTCGCCGGTTGCCAGTGTGGACGCGGTCGGCACCGGTGTAATGGGACGCAAGGTCGACATCGCCAATGCGCGCCTCAATTTCGAATCCGGCTGTGTGGCGAATGTCACCACGAGCCGGATCAGCTACAAGACTGAGCGCCGTTTGCGGGTGTTCTCGCACAGCCAATATCTCAACTGCGATTTGGGCGAGCGGAAGATTTTCGGCTATAGCCTGCGCGGCGATCCCATGACCGAGGGTCTGGCGGCCATCGCCACCGATACTGTCGATATTCCGCAGGAGGACAGTCTCGGCAACGAGATCGTCTCGTTCATCGACTGTGTCAAAACCGGTAAGAAGCCGTTCGTCGACGGGTATGCGGGTTCGGAGGCGCTGCGGGTCGCGGTGATGATCAACGAAAGCATCGATGCGCAGCTGAAGAAGGTGCAGGCTTGGCTCACGCCCGGCGCGCCCGTCACCGTCGCGGCAAAAAGCTAAGCGCGTTCAGGTTTCGCGCTTCCCGATAAGGTCGAGCACGACTTGCGCCGCGCGCCGGCTCGGCGGCGGGTCCGCGTCGCCCAGAACGTGCAGGGCCTCGTCGAAACCTTTCTGTTGGGCCGCGCGCGCTTCCGCCGATCCGAGCAGGTATCCGACCTTGTCAGCCATGGCTTCGGCGCTGCAGTTCTCCTGAATAAGTTCGGGGATGATTTCGCGGTCGACGAGCAGGTTCACGAGCGATGCGTATTTCACTGCGATGGGCATGCGCCGCACGATGAACGCGGTGAGGGCGCTCACCTTATATCCGACGGCCATGGGGACGCGCGCGAGGCCAAGCTCCAGGGTGACCGTGCCGGATTTGGCCATGGCCACGTCAGAAGCCGCAAACGCATCGAACCGTTCGGCGGGGTCCGTCACGCGCAGGACGGGCAGCGGCCAGTCCCGCGTCTGCGTTTCCACCAGGCTCGCGACATTGGGCGCCATGGGGATCACGACTTGAAGATTGCGATAGCGATCGATTAGGCGCTCCACCGCCTCGGCAAAGACCGGGAGCATGTGCCGCACTTCGCTCGTGCGGCTTCCCGGGACAACGCAAAGGAGCGGGGCCGTATCGGCAATGCCATGCTTTTGCCGAAAGGACTTCCCGTCGCCGGCTAGCGCCGACTCAATGGCCGGGTGGCCCACATAGTCCGTCGGTAGTCCGTGTTCGGCAAAGAAGGGGACCTCGAAGGGCAGCAACGCCATGAGATGGTTCACGCGTTTGCCCAGCGTCTTGGCGCGGCCCGAGCGCCAAGCCCAGGCCTGCGGCGCCACGTAGTGGACGATGGGGATGCCGGACCCGCGCAGCTTGTCGGCGACCCGCAAGGTGAAGCTTGGCGCATCGACCGTCACCACGATGTCCGGCTTCATCTCGCGGATGGTCGCGGCAGTCTGGTTGATCCGTTTCACCAGACGCGGCAGGTGCGGCAGAACCTCGGCGATACCGATCAGCGCCAGTTCGCGCATGGGAAACTGGCTCGTGAGCCCCTGGGCCTCGCTTTGCGGTCCGCCAATGCCCGCGATCTGGACCCGGTCGCTGGTCATCTCTCTTAAGGCGGCAATCAGCCGCCCGGCGAGATTGTCGCCGGAGGGCTCGCCCGCGATGATAAAGACCAGCGGCTCCTGCCGGCTCATACTCAGCTCCGATTCGGTTCGTCGACCTTGAGACTTAGGGCAGGCAGGGCGGGTAGTTCCAGAAAAATTGGTGGCTGCCTGCGTCGCATGCCCGGCAACTGTCGCTGTCCTCTTCCGGCACCCGCGGCGCAAACGTCTGATAGATCAATGAGATCATTTAGTGGCGCGAACCTTGCTCGCCCCGTTGAACGCCTGGTCTCTGTCCTTCGCGGGCAAGTGCGCTTTGCCGGCAGGAATGCAGCTAGTCGATGCGAATGCGGAATTTCGCGCCGAACGTGTCGCCGGGGGAGACCAGCCGCAGGCCGTCTCCGCTGATGAGCGCATTTGCCGGTGCGGTCATAGGTTCGAAAGCGATGAAGTCTTGGTCGTGCGGCGCATAGACCTGCGTGTGCGTGTAACCCTCCAACAGGTCGACGGAGATTTGGTGCCCGCCATAGCCGATCGAGAGCGTGGCGCTGGGGTCCAGCAGGGCAAAACCATCGTCGAAGCTACGGGTGCCGAGTAGACCGTCGAGGCCGGGAAACGGCACGGAGGCGCCGGTTGGGATTTGCCGCGCATCCAGCGTGAGGTGGCGCATCTGTGGAAGGCGTATGTGCCAATCGGCACGGTCCCCGTCGAACCCGAAATACGGATGGAAGCCGAAACTCAACGGCACATCGATGTCGCTTGTCGCGAACAGGGACGTCTCTATCGTCAGGCTGCCCGGCTCGATACTGGCGCTCATCGACAGCAGGCACGGGTAGGGAAATACAGCGAGGCCTTGCGGGTGAGACCAGTTCAAACGGGCCGATAGCATCGAGTCTGCGATGTCGGTGACCTCCCAACTCAGATGGGGCCACATTATCCCATGCATGGGCAGGCCATTCTCGTCATAGCGCAGCACGAGCGATTGCGGCGGCAGGGTCACGCCGCGCCCGGCGACCTCGTAGCGGAAATCCGCAAGCCGGTTGGCGAAGGGAAACAGAAACGGGATGCCGACCGTTCGATTGGCCGCCGCGGCGACGATGAGGTTGTCGACCCGCCGCAAGGCCTCGATGCCATCCTTCTTCAGTGAAACGCCGATCATTCCGTAGCTGGGCAGGAACACGGCCTCGGTGTCGCCCGCAACGATGCGCGCGGCGTTGGGATCGCCGAGCAGATTCGGAACGGGCTTCTGCGTCACATGCGTCTCCTTCAACGCGGCGCGATCAACGGAGCGTCAGCGTCCCGCTCATCACCGGCACACACCGTCCACCCACTTGGGTTGCTGTGACGACGCCATTGCGCTTCGCGGCCATGGCCTGGAGAAGGCTTGGACGCCCCATGTCGACGCCTTGCCCAATTCTCGCTTTCAGTACCAAGTCCGGCTTGCTGTTAAGATGCGCCAAAAGGCCGATCAAAGCCACATTTCCAGAGCCCGTCGCCGGGTCCTCCGGGATGCCATGGAGCGGCGCGAACATCCGGGCCTGAATGGGCGGATCGCTCCTGGGCTCGCGCACATACAGAAACAGGCCTGCGGCTAGCTCGCGTGGGAGATGCTGCTCGAAGGCGGCTTGGTTCGGGGTGGCGGCGCTCAACGCGGCACGATCTCTGAGTTGCGTGAAGACGAAGGGATTTCCTGCGCTTGCAATCACGGGAAGGTGCCGGCTCTGTTCGATACTGGCCGTGGGAAGGCCGCACAGTGCCGAGACAATGCCGGGCGCGAGGCCTGAGCCCACGCTGAGCTGCTGCGGGGCTGCGACCTGCGCGCCGACGATGCCTGCGCCATTGCGCAGCACATTGACCGCGACAACGCCGCTGAGCTCTTCGAACTTCATCGTGTCGTCTGAAATCGGGCGCTTACGGCGTTCCGCTTCGCTGGCCAGCACATAGGCCGTGCCCACATTGGGGTGACCTGCAAAGGGCAGTTCCGCGCGCGGCGTGAAGATGCGGATCCGTGCCGTGTTCGCGGGGTCCGCTGGGCGCAGCACGAATGTGGTCTCCGACAGATTGAACTCCGCCGCGATCGACTGCATTTGCTCCGTGGTCAGTGTGTCCGCGCCATGGACGACCGCAAGTGGATTGCCGCCGAACTGGTGTTCGGCAAAGACATCGACGGTATTGAATCGAAGCAGTGTCATGTCAGCGCGGTCCCATAAAGATCTGTGCGGCGGTCCCGGAAGAACCCCCAATCGGCACGATAGGCGGCGATGCCGTCCAGATCGAAGCAGGCCTGCATGACCCCTTCGGCGTCGCCCCCGAGGCCTGAGACGATCTCGCCCGTATGATCGGCGGCGAAGGAGTGTCCGTAATAGGTTTGGCGCACGCCGTCATTGTTTTCCTCACCGACGCGGTTCGCGGCGATGACCGGTACGGCGTTGGCGACGGCATGGCCCTGCATCACCCGCCGCCAGCGTTCGTGGGTGTCGAGCGTGGCGTCATACGGCTCCGAACCGATGGCGGTGGGGTAAAGTAGGATCTCCGCGCCGTCGAGCACCATGGCCCGCGCTGCTTCCGGATACCATTGATCCCAACAGACGCCGACGCCGAGCGTGCCGTACTTCGTGCGCCAGGCTTTGAAGCCGGTATCGCCCGGACGGAAGTAGTACTTCTCCTGATAGCCCGGCCCGTCGGGGATATGGCTCTTGCGGTAGATGCCCAAGATCGTGCCGTCCGCGTCCGCCAAGGCGACGCTGTTGAAATAGTGCGGGCCATCCTTCTCGAAGAAAGAGATTGGAATCACAATGCCCAGCTCCTTCGCGAGCGCGCTGAGCGCCAGGACACACGGGTGGTCGCTGGCGGCGAATGCCGTCTCGAACCATTTCGGATCCTGCCGCGTGGGAAAATAGATGCTCTGGAACAGTTCCGGCGGCAGGACCACGCGCGCGCCCTGGCTGGCCGCCTCCCGGATCAGGGCGTCGATCCGTTCGAGGTTCGCGGTCATGTCGTGACCGAAGGCTGTCTGAACCGCCGCAACCGTCAATTCGCGCGTCATGGTCTGTCCTGGATGCTCCGACCCGAATTGGCTCTCACCGGGAACCGAAGCTCCGTTGAGCGAAAACCGGTTCTTCGCGGGTGATGCAATGGAAGGCGCCGCCTCCAGCGTCTCCGGCCCCGAGAAGGCCAAAAGCTGGAAGCCCGACAACCTTGCGGTCCCGAAACACCGCTTGCAAGCGCCTGAGTGCCTCCACTTGCGTATTTGTGCCAAAGACCGGCACGACCACGACGCCGTTCGCGATGACAAAGTTGAGGTGCGAGGCCGAGGCGATCTCGCCATGCGCGTTGAGAACGCGGCCGGGGCTGGGGACCCGGACGATTTCGATCGGGTGCCCCTCGGCGTTGGTCGCGCCTTGAAGGGCACGATAGGCGGCCTCGAGCACGGCGGCATTGGGGTCGTCTGCGCCGGCAGGCATTTGGCAGACGACGCGGGCAGGTCCGGCGAAGCGGGCGATATTGTCCACGTGACCGTCGGTGTGGTCGCCCGCGAGCCCTTCGTCGATCCATAGAATCTTTTTGGCGCCCAGGGCGGCGCACAGCGCGGCTTCAGCGTCCGCCTGCGACCAGCCGTTCCGGTTTATATTCAGCAGCGTCTGCCGCGTGGTGAGGATCGTGCCGGCCCCGTCATGGTCGATGGCGCCGCCTTCAAGGATGAAATCGGCCTTGTGCGTGGGAACGTTCGCAAGCCGCGCGATGGTGTCGCCGACGGTCTCGTCGCCCGGCAGCAAGAATTTACCGCCCCAGCCATTGGTGCGGAAGCGCAGCGCGCGGGGCCCCTGCGGGCTCGTCGCAAACAGGGGGCCCGTATCGCGGAGCCAGATATCACCATAGGTGGCAGGCACCACGTCCGCGAGGCCGCCAAGCATGTGCGTAGCCGAGGCCAGCGCTTCGGTACCGTTGGCAAGGAGGCGGACGCGATTGCCCGGCGCCAGAGCGCGCACGAGCGCCGCAACGTCGCAGCGCGGGGCCTCGAGGTCGCCGTTCCATTCCTCGGCGGAGGCCGGCCAGGCCGTCCATAGGGCCTGCTGCGGCGCCCATTCGGGCAAGAGGCTCATATCGGGCACAGGCATATCTGTCGTCGAGGATTGCAGCTATTGCCGGAAACGGCGAGCGCCGGAGGAGGGCAGCCTCTTGCTTATGGGGCGGGCGTTGTCAGTCGGGAGGCGATGTTGTGGACGTAAACGTTGATCCCGCAAGGGCGGCGTTTCCAAAGCGGCCGTAAGGCTCCGGCGCAGACACGATCAGTCGTGCGCGCCAAGGAGCCCGTTTGAATGTCCTAATCTCGAAGCCTAGGCCGAAGCCACCCATACGCCGGCGATGTAACCGAACGCCACCGCATCGGGGTTCTGCTGGGCTGCCAACAGGAGCTGGTCTTCTGCGTCGACCTTGACGCGGAAATCGTCAAGCCGCTGCGTTTCACCAGTGCCCTTAAGGTCGTCCTTGCAATAGCCGCTCAGAAGAATGACTTGCTTACCGCGAACGACAATCTTGGGGAGTGCCATACCCGCCTCCAAATGCGCTATCTTTGAGATGCGCTCCGCTCATTCAAGCGTCGGAGACGATTTCATGCTCTCAGACAGCAACTCTACAACAGCGACCCCCACGTCAGCCTCATTTCACTATAGTGGCAGAATGCGACGTTGGTAAGACGGTAAACGCGAAAAGTACTTAAAAATCCGTGCGTTGCGCGGTGCAACATCCGTGCGGTGCAGCATCGGCGGAGCGCCCGATCAGTCAGGCATTTGCCTGGCGAGCGCGGCCAAGCCGTGTTGCGTTGCAACAGGGGGCGCCCAGTCCAGCGCGCGCAAGGCTGCCGGATCCGCGACAAGGGAGCCGAACAGAGGGGCGATCTCGATCGGGGGCCCGACGGCTCTCAGCGCAGCCTTGAGCACGGGCGGCGGCACATAGAATAGGCCAGCCCGGCGTCCGAGCCCTTGGCGCAGGGCGCGGACGATCTCCGCGACGGTGACCGGCGCGGGATCGGCCACGATAAAGGGTCGGTTGAGCGGCGCGGGCGCGGTCAGGATCCGATCGACGGCCTCGACGAGATTGTCGAGACCAAGCAGCGAATGGCGTGCTTTCAGTCCGGCCAGCGGCAGCGGGTAGGGCGCGCGGGCAAGTTTCAGGAGCTTGGCGACATTGCCGCCCGCGCCCGGGCCATAGACGAGTGCGAGCCGCAAGGCGGCCCAGTCGAGGCCTGTCTCGGCGAGGCCTTTCTCCGCGTCTAGCTTGGAGCGTCCATAGGCGTCGGTCGGGTGCGGCTCCTGTTCCTCGGTGAGCACGCCGGGCGCGGCCGGTCCCGACTGAGCGCGGATCGACGACAGGAACAGGAATCGTTTCACGCGGGCGCGCTTCGCCGCCTTCGCGAACCGCACCGTCGCTTCTGTGTTGAACAGGCGATAGTCGTCTTCGGGGAGCCCGGTCATGGCGTGGGGAACGCCGGCCGAGTGGATGACGGCATCGACCTCGGCCAGGGCCTCGGACATGTTGAAGGGCTTGGCGATGTCGCCGATGAGGACGCTGGCGCAAGAGTCCGGCATCGCGGTGGGACGCCGCAGCAAGACCCGCACGCGGTAGCCCCGGGCTGTAAGGCCTCTGAGAAGGTGCTGGCCAATGAAGCCCGTCGCGCCGGTGAGAGCTACCAGCGGTTTCCGCCCTGGGCGTTGAACCTTTGCGCTGGACATGCTGATCCACAGGTTCAGTATCGAGGCGGGAGCCCGCCTTCAGATCCTGGAGTTCACATCGATAATTGGGCCGGAGCAAGCCTCTGTACAGGCGAGCCCTGACGCGCGCTTAGTTCGCTGCTCCACCCAAGGGAATGGTGACGGTGACATAGCCCGAATCACCTTGAAGGCGATTTTCGACATCGAATTCGCGGAAGTATTTGAGGTTGGTGAGGACCGGGACCTGGCCCAGCTGGAAGTTCATATTGACGACCGGACCAATCGCGGAGACTCGCCCCGCAAAGGACCCTAAGCGCGCGCCCGGCCCGCTGTCGCCCGTGACTTGGTCATAGTAGAAGCCGTTGACGCCAACGGCGAACTGCTTCGAGAAATTCTGAACCACCGCGTATTCGAGGTGGAACTCACTGCCGCTCTTGTATTGCGTGGTGGGGTTTTCCCAGTTGTAGGTGATGCCGGCCATGGAGGAGACCTCAAGGCCGATCTTGGGGTCCAGCCAGGTGAAGGCCACGGCGTTATCGATCGCCCAACGATTGAACCCGGCATTGGCCAGATTGCCCTGTTCCCAGAAACCCGTTGGCGTATTCACGAGCGTATGCGTCTTGAAGTGCCAATTGCCATGATGCCAGCCAAGCATGAAACCCGG
>Ga0209013_10005404_pt1 | contig 11010 bp, 5 predicted proteins | sample Cruoilmetagenom2_FD_187291 | JGI IMG/M metagenome (GOLD analysis project Ga0209013, IMG submission 187291) | Oil polluted marine microbial communities from Coal Oil Point, Santa Barbara, California, USA - Sample 2 (SPAdes) (version 2) | ecosystem: Environmental > Aquatic > Marine > Oil seeps ...
TTACACCTCGCCGGTTCAAACAGGATGAGTCGGCCATAGCAGATACCGGACCAGTGATAACACATCGGTCAGAGGACATTTGACAGGATAAAAAACTGGCGCAGAGTATAAAAAATCTGTTGACGATTGCCCATCAGAAGCTGGCTGATAGCTCTTCTGCGCGTTTTGATGCTGAAATCCTGTTGGCGCACGTGCTTGAATCTACCCGTTCTTTTCTTTATGCCAACCCGGAACTGGAGTTGCCGCGCAAACGCGCCGAGTCTTTCAAGAAGCTTGTCAAACAACGTGCGTTGGGACAGCCCGTTGCTTACCTGACTGAATCAAGTGAGTTTTGGTCATTGCCACTCAGGGTCAGTCCGGCGGTCCTGATTCCACGACCGGATACGGAATTACTGGTTGAAGCCGCGCTCGAGAAAATTTCACCTGAAGCTGACTGGCGTATCGCAGATCTGGGTACAGGTAGCGGTGCAATTGCACTGGCGCTTGCATCAGAACGGAAAAAATGTGAAGTCCATGCCACCGACATCAGCATGGCTGCCATCAGGATCGCACGGGAAAATGCCAGCCAACTGGACCTCAGCCGCATCCAGTTCCACCCGGGCTCATGGAACGAACCATTACGGGGAAAATTCCACCTGGTCGTCAGCAACCCGCCATATATCAATGCTGATGACCCGCATCTCGAACGTGGAGACCTGCGTTTCGAGCCACGCAAAGCGCTCACACCTGGAGCAGATGGATTAGATGCCATCCAAAAAATCAGCAAACTTGTTTTTCCAATATTGGTCGATGGGGGCTGGCTGATGCTCGAGCACGGCTGGGACCAGGGACCTGCTACCCGTGAAGTTTTACAGGGTGCCGGCTTTATTCATGTTAAAACCCTCCAGGATTTAGCAGGCCATGATCGGGTTACAGTAGGCGAGAAGGCTTAATGGATACCGCTTTAAAACACGCGGGTTCTTACTCAGCAACGCCCCAGCCCGCTCTGCCTCCCGCGCCATAACCTTTCGGTAAGCCCGCATCTGGCGTGAAACCATGCATGACTTCACCCGGCAGGGCTGCAATTACGATGTCACGAACCCTGAGCAATTTATCGAGGTCAATGCCGGTCTTCAGACCCATGGCGTCCAGCATGAACACCAGGTCCTCTGTAACTATATTGCCACTGGCTCCCGGTGCGAACGGGCAACCACCCAAACCGCCGAGGGATGCATCGACCGTGGTGATACCTTCCTCCAGCGCCACTACTGCGTTAGCCAGGCCGAGCCCGCGGGTATTGTGAAGGTGGATCCCTTGTAACTTGTCATCGCCGACTTCGGCGCGAACCAAGCTGATCAGGCGGCGAATTTGAGCGGGGTTGGCATAGCCGGTCGTATCCGACAGGCCGACTTCATCACAGCCAAATTCGATCAACCTTACAGCCATTTCCACGACTTTTTTCTCGGGAATCCCACCCTCGAGTGTGCAACCAAATGCCGTTGACAGGCTGCCTTCGAAGCCGGGCCGCTGGTCGACAGGCAATGTATTGAGCAATTCGACAATTTTCTGCACTTCAGCAAACACCTGCTCGTGCGTCTTGTTCAGATTTGCCAGACTATGTGTTTCGCTGACTGACAGGGGTAAGGTGATTTTATGAACGCCAGCTTTGATGGCGTTTCCGGCACCTTTGAAATTCGGCACCAGGGCAGCAACCACCAGCCCCGGTATGCTGCGCGCATACTTTACAATTTCCGCTGTATCAGCCAGTTGTGGCAATAATTTTGGCGGAACAAATGATCCGACTTCAATCTCCGGCACACCCGCTTCCGCCTCCGCCTTGATCCAGGCTTTCTTTGCTTCGGTCGGCATAATGGCCTTGATATTTTGCAGGCCGTCACGCGGCCCAACTTCACTGACCAGGATGTCAATAGAACTCATGATGGTTGCCTTTGCTTTCGCCAGTTCTGTCAGAGTTAATGGGTAGCAGGGGTATTATATATGTTGCCGCTGGGCGATAATTTGCAATGGGTAATACATAGAAGGAATCTCCAATGACGGACATACAATCGCTGCCACTGGCGGGTGTGAAAGTCATCGAATTCTCTCACATGATTATGGGTCCCGCAGCCGGTCTGATACTGGCTGACATGGGTGCCGAGGTTATCAAGATTGAGCCTTTAGGCGGTGATGCCACCCGTCGGGTGGCAGGCTCAGGCTCCGGTTATTTCACCATGTTCAACCGAAACAAACGCTCCTTGTGTGTAAACCTGAAGTCCGAAGAGGGCAAAGCAGCTGTTCTGAAGCTGCTCGAGGGTGCTGATATCCTGATCGAGAACTTCCGCCTGGGAACCATGGAGCGTTTAGGTTTCGGCTATGACGATCTGAGCACGCTCTACCCCGGACTAATCTATTGTTCCGAAAAGGGTTTTCTGGCAGGGCCTTATGAGCACCGCGTCGCGCTGGATGAAGTGACACAGATGATGGGGGGCCTGGCCTATATGACCGGACCACCGGGGCAGCCGTTACGCGCGGGCACATCCGTTATTGATGTCACTGGTGGTATGTTCGGTGTCATTGCTGTCCTGGCAGCGCTGCATCAGCGCAGTGCCACCGGCAAGGGGCAGAAAGTCGTCTCTTCGCTATTTGAGAGCAGCGTATTCCTGGTCGGCCAGCACATGGCACAGAAAGCGGTCACAGGCCAGGCCGCTGTGCCGATGCCTGCGCGTGTTTCGGCCTGGGCGATCTACCAGGTATTTCAGACCAGGGACGATCCGGTCTTTGTCGGTGTAGTAAATGACAAGCATTGGGCTCTGTTTTGCGAGTCCTTCGGTCTTGATGAACTGGCAGCTGATGAGTCCCTGAAATCTAATAATGATCGCGTACTTGCCAGAGAGTGGTTGGTGCCGATTATTCAGGAAATATTCAAACAGTACACGAAAGCTGATCTGATAGAAAAACTGGAGAAGACCGGTTTGCCGTTTGCGCCGATCGCCCGTCCGGACGACCTGTTCGATGATCCACATCTGAATGCGGGTGGAGGTCTGGTTCCATTATCGGTGACTGATGGCGACTTCAAAGTTGGTTTGCCTGCGCTACCGATCGAGATGGGCGGTCAGCGTTTTGGACTGTACCAGCCTGTCCCGAAGGCGGGTGAGCATACCCGTGAATTGCTGACCGAGGCCGGATATTCGGAGACGGATATTCAGGCGATGCTGGATACCGATACCATTAGGGCCGACTAGCAAGATGCCCATATGAAATCAGCCACGAATGGAGAGTCATTGATGTCTGAACCAAAAATGAACCAGCTCGAACAGGAGCTAACTGCACTCATCAAGCCATTTAGATCTTCCGGGGAACTGGATAGAGGGCTGCGGAAAGAGGCTCACGTGCTGCTGAGCTTCGTTGACAGCATCATTGCCTCCGGCCAGGATGAGAATATCAGCCGCGACCTATGGCACAACTATCTCAATATTACCGGCCGGCCGAACTTTCTCACCAGCCTTGAATCAACCGAAGCCTGCAACCAGTGGGCCGACCATATGTTTCGTATTGTCGATGCCTCGCAATATACATTGCTTACCATGATGGAGCAGCGTATTGGTGAACACCGGAAGCGCCCCTTATTTCGTGAAGTGGATAGTGGACCCTCGTTGTGGACTTACGAGCAGGTTTTCGCTTACATGAGAAAGATTGCCGCCGTATTCTACTCAGCCATCGAGCAACCACGAGTTTTGTTATATCTGGATAATTCTCCCGAAGGCGCGTGTACCGACCTGGCATGTTTGACATTCGGTATTCTTGACTCTCCGATTGACAGGCACTTTGATAAGGACACGATCGCATACATCGTTAAAACTCTTGGCATCAACATTGTCGTTACAGATACCGAGGCCCGGTTACACCGCCTGATCGAGGTGCAGAAACAAACTGGCATTCCGCTCAAAATATTCGTCACCGATCCCCATAACCGCGTATTACGCGACAGCGACCTATATCTCGGCGAGGCATGCTCGCGTCTCTCCACTGAGGACGCCGATGCCATTTTGGCCCAACAACCGGTACGGGACCTGCATGCGGTCAGCACGGTCATGTTTACATCAGGCAGCACGGGGGAGCCCAAGGGGGTCGCCTTCACAAACTACAACCTCGTGACCAAGCGGTTCGCACGCGCGGCGGCTTTGCCTGAGGTCGGACGTGATGAAGTGTTGTTTTGCTACCTGCCGCTATTTCACACCTTCGGCCGCTATCTCGAGATGATGGGCATGATATTCTGGGGCGGCACATACGTATTTGCTGGCAATACATCGAGAGAGACCTTCCTGAAGCGCCTGTGTGAAGTTCAACCCACCGGGCTCATTGGCATCCCACTTCGGTGGCGGCAGATACAGGAACATTGCCTGGAGCAACTCGACCCCGCGGCGTCACCCGAGGTCGAACAAGGTGTATTCCGTTCAGTTGTTGGCAATCGCTTACGTTGGGGGCTGTCCGCTGCAGGCTTTCTTGCGCCAAAAACCTTCAGGTTTTTTCACCGCAACCACGTCGCACTGTGTTGTGGATTCGGTATGACAGAATCAACCGGTGGTATCACGATGACGCCACCGCAGGAATACCGTGACAACTCCGTTGGTATTCCCCTGCCGGGAATGGCTACCCGTCTCACAGAACAGGGTGAACTCGAAATCGGCGGGCCATACATGGCACGCTACCTCGAACAACTCAATGACAAAGACCCCGGAAGCGCAACCTTTAACGCAAGAACCGAAGTGCCATGGATGAAAACAGGGGACCTCTTCCAGGTTAGCGAAGATGGGCAATACGAGATCGTCGACCGTCTCAAAGACATCTACAAGAACAATCGTGGGCAAACAATTGCACCGCGACGTGTGGAACAGAAGTTTAATGATGTTCCTGGAATAAAAAACGTCTTTCTCGTGGGGGATGCACGCGACTACAACGTCCTGCTGATCGTGCCAGATCAGGATGAAAAGTTGCTGAGTGCCACCTCGGGAGAGCAGGAAGCTGAACGTTATTTCAAAAATATCGCCACTGCGGCAAACCAGGAACTGATGCCATATGAGCGTATTGTCAACATCGCACTGCTCGACCGCGATTTCGATATAAACAAGGGTGAATTGACGCCCAAGGGGTCGTTCCGCCGCAAACAGGTCGCTGAGAACTTCAAAACAGTCATTGACGAATTATATGTACGTAACTTCGTCGAATTCACCTGTCCGGGCGTGACAGTTCGCGTGCCACGCTGGTTCTTCCGTGACCTGGGTGTCCTTGAAACCGATGATATCCAATGCTCACGCGACGGACTCTATGACAAAGCCCGCAACCGCTTTCTCTCTATTCGTGTCGTTGGCGACAATGTTCAGGTCGGTGATCTCGAGTATGCAATCGAGGGAAACGTACTTGACCTCGGACTCTTCGCCCGCCAGCCGTTATTGTGGGCTGGCAATCCCGCCTTACTTGCATTTTGCCCTTGCAAGGAGGGCTGGGATGCACAGCTGAAAGGGGTGGCTACCTATGTCTTTTTGCCATACCGCAAAGACGCAGAGGTCGAAATCACTGAAGGCAGTGGTGAGAACATTTCAACCCAACAACTTCGACGGGCAAACCGTCTCTTTACCGACGCACTGTACAGAGCAGAACCGACCGCTAAAGCCGCCATTGATCAACTGGAGACCTTGCTTGTCAATTCGGATGACCGCCTGACTTCCCTGGTGAGAAACCGTCTCCAGGCCCTGGCGCGCCACCCTGTTGAAAGTATCCGTTGCCAGGCGTACAGCGTCATGTTGCTGAATCGGCCGATGCCTGATTACCGCAGTGTTTATCCCGCGTTCCTGAACTCGGGTCTGTCCTTTCTAAATGACGACTTTATCCACAAGATCGGACAAAGGAATATCGAGCGCCGTCGACTCGAAGCGCTTCGCCTGAGAATGTTGAACTATCGTACGCGGTTGGCATGGCCGGCCACACCAGTAGTCGTCGATCAAATCGGCAAACTACTGACATTGATGGCTGACTTCGTGAAGACCAACCACGAGTTTTTTTACGCCATCAGGGGAGAGCTTGCCAGTTGGGTCGTACAACAGACCGATGCAGATTTGATGAAAAAAGCGGAGACACTGCTCGTCAACCTGACTGAGTGGTACGAAAAGGGCCTCCACACGAAAATGAACCTGTACGAGAAAAGCGACTGGAATGAGCGCATGGTATTCGAAGAAGGCATCAGCGAATACGAGGTCGGACGGCTCACAGAGGCATTTGCGCAGACTACGTTTCTGCATAAATCCATCGCTCTCGCATTCGATGTTCACACATTCGATCTGAAGAGCGTCCCTGCCGGCGGCATCTGGTTTTCACGTTTATTGTCACAACGCGGGCGTCATGTGTATCGCGTAAGCATCAATACCTCGGGCGGCAATCACTACGAATTAATGGTGACCCTGCGGGAGGACTACGCTGCCCAGCCCGTGCGCGAGGTACTCTTCTGGTTAATGGCGATATCCGATCACCCGCATGGACCGGGAACTCTGCCGCGACTGGGTTGTAGCCGCGCTGACCTGGGAGTTCTGTCGGTTGCATACGTCAATGACCTGACGATGTGGGAGCGTATTCGCGAGTTCAGTGGTCTGCGAACAAATGTTTTTGCCAAACAACGTCCAGGTTTTCTGCATAAATTATTCACACGCGCCATGGCGGCGTTTTTTGCGGCATGTCGTAACAGCGGTTATCAAATCGTACCCGGCCACCTGTCGCCAACCAACGTGGTTGTACCGGAGCCGGATTACCGTGCCGGAGCGACCATTCTCTCTCTCGGCGGTTGGCAGGAATACAACGGACCGCTTTCCATAGTCAGGCCCCTGGTCAAGAATTTCTATGAGCAGACCGCTATGCATTATCCGTGGTCGGCAGATACACTCGACGAGGCGTGGATCTTTGATGCCTGCGTTGAAGGTCTCGGAGTCGATGAGGGACAAGATTTTTTACGCGATTTGGATACAGATCTGACGACGCAACAAATAGCCAACGAAGAAACACTACGTGAGAAGTTGGCACTATATCTCGTAAGAATCGGAAGCGACTACCACGTTCCTGTTCCACTCCGGGGTGCCATTGAGCGCTACAAGGAATGGGATGATGTCAATCCCGGTGCCACACCGAAGGCACGGGAAGATTTGGTCGATACACTATTCAAGCTGTACAGAATAGATCGTTTCGGGGAAGCCGCACGCTACTACATGTATCGACACACGTACTTTGGCGATGCCCCGACTGTGGTCTGCACAGCCTTTGATTATCTCCTGGGTGTATTGCATGAGAGCCCCAACATACCGGCGATCTCATCTCCAGCCCTATCTGAGTTACAGGCTACCTTACAAAAACGGCATGACCGCCATGTCTTCAGTCACCTTGTCTTCCCGCGTGCACATAAAGTGCCCGACCTGGAGGTTCTGGCTATCGGTGATCAGAGCGTCAAGCACGTCGTCATCAAGTCACACATCACGTCCCGTGATGGTACAGACTACTATGTCAGAGAGGCGACTGAGCCCTCAGAGATTGGACAGTTGTATCGATTGTTCCTGCATCAGCGCTATCCAAAAAAGGTCTCCGAACAAGATCAGTTCCTGGTTCTTGTCGATGATCTGGACCGACTGGTCGGGGGTGTATGCTTTGAGCTGGAGAGTGACAGAGTGGTATACCTTGACGGTATTGTCATCGCCAGGCAGTTACAGAGCAACGACCTCGGCAGCGCGCTTCTGGAGGATTTCTGTATGAGAATGACGAACAAGGGATACGAAGTGGTAAGAACGCATTTCTACCGGAGAAAGTTCTATCTCAAGCGATCGTTCCAGACCGACCAGCGATGGGGGGGATTGGTGAGGTTTCTTGTGGCTCCATCAAGCGACTCTCAAGCCGAACTGTCGGCTTCAAGCATGCCAGAACTCCGGCACTAACAAGACCAGCAAAGTGTAAATTTCAAGCCGGCCCAGCAACATTGCAAAGCTCAAAATTACTTTGGCTGCATCATTCAGGGAAGCGTAATGCAGTCCAGCCTCGCCCAGACCAGGGCCCATATTGCTGATACAGGCAATCACGGCAGAATAGGATGTCACCATGTCGAGACCGGTTATGGTAAGCAGCATGGTCATGATCGCGAAGCTGGCTATAAAGAGAAAGAAAAAACCCCAGACGGCACCCATGGTCTTGACTGAAGCAGTGCGGCCATCGTATTTGACCGGAAATACCGCAAGTGGGTGAATCAAGTGACGAATTTCCCTCAATGCCTGGCGGTGTAACAAAATGATGCGTATGACCTTCATGCCGCCAGCAGTACTACCGGCGCAACCACCAATGAAAGCAACGAAAATAAGCAGTAACGGCACAAAACTCGGCCAGGTATAAAACGGGTCGGTAGTAAAACCGGTTGTCGACATCACCGAAACCACATGAAATGCACCATGGCGGAACGAAGCTGCAAGACTGTCAAAAGTATTTGTCAGGTAGAGCGCGAAAGTCGCCAGAAGAATAAAAATAGCCAGCAATAAGGTGTAGACCTTGAGTTCAGTGTCAAAGAAATACGCCTGCATACTCGCCCTGCGCCAGGCTGTGAAGTGCAACGCAAAATTAATACCCGCGATGAACATGAAGAACATGGCGATGGCTTCCAGCTCGGGACTATCCCAGTAAGCCAGGCTTTCGTTATGGGTGGAAAAACCACCTGTGGCCACCGTACTGAATGCATGTCCCACAGCATCAAACAGATCCATGCCGCCCAGGTCATAGGCAACGATGCACAGGACAGTGATGCCGACATAAACCAGCCACAGGGCTTTAGCGGTTTCGGTAATACGCGGCGTAAGCTTGGTATCTTTCATCGGACCCGGTGTTTCTGCGCTAAATAACTGCATACCACCGACTCGCAATATTGGCAGGATAGCGATCGCCAGTACGATGATGCCCATACCACCCAGCCATTGCATCTGCATACGGTAATAAAGGACGGCGCGGGGTAAGGCATCAACATTGGTAATAATTGTCGCGCCCGTGGTGGTAAAACCGGACATGGATTCGAACACGGCATCCACGAAAGACAAATCAGGCGCACTCAACAAAACAAAGGGTAATGCACCCACCAGCACCACCGCCAGCCAGCTACAGGTGACAACCAGGAAGCCATCGCGCAAACGTAGCTCACGCGTCTCATGCCTGACCGGCATAAATATCAAAAGACCCACCGCCAGGTAAATCGCGGCACTGATCAGAAAGAGCATGTGGGAACCATCGCCGTAAAACAGCGATACCAGCACGGGTGGCAACATCATCAGGCTGGAAGCCGCAACGAGAAAGCCGATCACCCTTTGTATATTTGCAAACCCCATACCCGTTCTCAGAAAAACATCAAACCCGACTGGAAAAATCGCCCAAACGATACGTATTGCAAAAGTGACTTCACAACTTCCATTGAATTGGAATTCATCCGCACAGCGTACGACGAGCGATTAATCAGGGCAATAATTTTTTCGTGACCATGCACAAGGTTAGTACCACAAATTGTGGTAATTGTGTCAGCTTGACCGCTCAGTATTCCAATCAGTTTGTCATGTTATATTAATAATTACTAATATACAGGACACCTTAAGTAGTGAGATAATTAACCATCCAAAACGGGGTTTATTTCTTTATTCTTCCGGAGTAAAGCACCATGTCAGAAACACTGGTTTTAAACGACGCAATGCTGATTTCAGGCGTTGTTCTAGCCGCTACCTTTATCGGGATATTCACCGAGAATCTGCATGGTTTTCACCGTGCAAAATTCGCCATGCTAGGTGCTATTATCATGATCATCGTAGGCCAATACTATGGTTTTTATGATTCATCCCTGGCTGCTCTTGCGGTCGACTGGAACGTGGTGTTCCTGCTGGGCTGCATGATGGCCATTGTATCCGTCATGATACCGACCGGGGGATTCCAGGTCATGGCCAGCTACATGGCCAGAATCAGCAAGGGCCGGCAATTCTTACTCCTGTTCCTGCTGGGTTCGGCGGTGACAGTGCTTTCACTATTGCTGGATAATGTAACCACGGTAGTCATTTTCGGGCCACTTATTATCATGGTCGCGCGTTCAATAAAGGTATCGCCGATTCCCTTCTTGATGGCAGCCGCCCTTCTTTCAGATACCGGTGGCGTGGCAACCCTGGTCGGTGATCCACCCAACCTGATGATTGGTTCAGCCAACAACATCGACTTCAATACTTTTTTCTATCACATGGGCGGCATTGTTTTTCTCGCCTGGGTATCGATCCTGATCGCTCTGAAATTTCTGTTTCGCAAGGAGCTGGCAATAAAACCCGAGGGGGAATTCACCGAAAAACCCGATTATCATGATCGTAAACTCTGGAATCAATGCCTTGCTGTACTCGGCGTCATGGTGGTCTTGTTCATCATTCACCACCAGATACACTGGGAACCCTGGATGGTCTCAGCTACCGGCTTAACCCTGTTGCTGTTCATTGCGCGAAAAGTTGAAATGGATCACGCGATGGAAGATGTTGAAATCCCGCTGCTGATCTTCTTCATTTCGTTGTTCATCCTGGTGGGCGGCGTTGAACACAGTCAATTTTTACAATATGTTGGGCAATTCATTATCCCCTACGTAAAAAATGACCTGCTGACAGCGACCCTGGTTCTAATGTGGGTGGCTGCAATACTTTCAGCTGCTATTGACAACATTCCGTTTACAGCTGCAATGATACCGATCCTGCTTGGCATGCAACAACAGGGCATCAATATAGCACCCCTTTGGTGGGCTCTTGCGGTGGGCGTCGGCATGGGCGGTAATGGAACCCATATCGGCTCAACAGCAAACGTGTACATCGTGACTATTTCCGAGCGACTGGCCAAGCGCGAAAATGACCCCTCACTGGCGATCACACCCGGTGTCTGGTTTCGCAAGGGTACACCTGCAATGCTGGTAACATTGGTTGTCTCCAGCCTGGTGTTCTACTTCTTCTTTGATTT
>Ga0209013_10005405_pt1 | contig 11010 bp, 10 predicted proteins | sample Cruoilmetagenom2_FD_187291 | JGI IMG/M metagenome (GOLD analysis project Ga0209013, IMG submission 187291) | Oil polluted marine microbial communities from Coal Oil Point, Santa Barbara, California, USA - Sample 2 (SPAdes) (version 2) | ecosystem: Environmental > Aquatic > Marine > Oil seeps ...
GTAATCTTCTCACGGAAAAAGATGTGCTCAAAAGCATCCTTGACGGTGGTGGTGCCTGCACCTGATGAACCAGTAATGGCAACGACTGGGTGTTTGCTTGACATAGTTTGTCCCTTGATTTGTAGATATTGAATTCGTTCTGAATGCTTCCTGCTGTGCTCTGGCAGGTATGCTGAGGATCTGGTCTACAGGTGAAGCGCGATTGTTTGCCGCTTCCTGTTGATAGTTGAACTGATAACTCTATCTCAGACCGTGAAGGATTTCCATAGCCATGATGGCGTCATAAAAAACTTTTGCAAGCCCATGAAAAATAGATAATTATGGTCGTCCATATTCATCTCATGCAGAGCGTTATTATGAATATGGATCACCACTGGGTGCTTCGAACTGATATCTCAGGCATGCCGCTGGAGTGGGTTTCGTGTCGGGATGTCATCAAACTCTACTACCTGGAACAGGTCGCCTATACCTGTGGTGATGTAACGCAGCGGGTATATGGCGGGACTTGTGCCAGGACGGGGCTGCGCAGTGTCATTGAGATCAATTCCATCCTTGCGACCCACGGGCAGTGCCGCAAACCCGGTTTCTGCAGTCCTGATTATGTCCCACCATTGAATAATTCCGCTCTGTTCGCGCGGGATGCCTGGTTGTGTATGTACTGTGGAGGGGAGTTTGACCGGAGTGACTTATCAAGAGATCACGTGACGCCGTTGACCCAGGGTGGTATGAATTTGTGGAGTAATGTTGTCACTGCCTGCCGGCGCTGCAATACCTTCAAAGCGGGGCGTACACCTGAGCAGGCCGGACTGCAGTTGCTTGCTGTCCCATTTGTGCCCACTCACGCTGAGTATGTGTTTCTCAGGGCGAGACGCGTGCTGGCGGATCAGATGGAGTTTCTGCAGGCGCATTTTCCGCGCCGTAGCCCGTTGCGGAACAGGACAATGGTTTGATCAACGTGCCCGGTAGGTGATGCGGCCTTTGCTGAGGTCATACGGAGTCAGCTGAACGGTGACTTTGTCGCCGGTCAGGATGCGGATATAGTGCTTGCGCATTTTGCCAGAGATATGGGCCGTGACAACGTGTCCGTTCTCAAGCTCAACCTTGAAGGTTGTATTGGGAAGGGTATCGATGATTGTCCCTTCCATTTCAATGGATTCTTCCTTTGCCAAACCGGATTTACCTGTGAATTTCAGATGGGCGCGTATTCTGCCGCATCAGCCGTCAGGGGTAAAGGGGTGATATTCTGTACTGTCCGTTCAGAAGTGCACTATTCTTCGTAATTGTCTGCAATCTCATCTGTGTCTGATGTTCTGGTGGTAGCTGTCCGAATATGCACATCCCGTTGCGGGAATGGGATTTCAATGCCGTTTTCACGGAATGCCTTGTCGATGGCAAAGTTTATGTCACTGAGGATATCGATGCGTTTCTGGATGTCCCTGACGAAGAAGCGCAACTCGAAATCCAGTGAACTATCACCGAAAGACAGGAACATCACTTTGGGGTCATGCATGTCAGGGTGACCGGTGATGGTGTCCCGGTAGTCTCGGGCGATACCTGTCAGCAAATCCCTGACCTGTTCAGTATTTGAGCCATAGGCAACACTGACAGGTATGCGAATGCGCCCCTGCCTATCCTTGTGTACCCAGTTGGTCAGGTTGCCGGCGATCAGTTCTGAATTAGGCACGATGATATCTGCGTGGTCGAAGGATTCTATTTGTGTGGACCGAATGCTGATTTTCTTGACGTGGCCTTCGACGCCACCGGCAATGATCCAGTCGCCTGTTTTTATGGGACGCTCGAATAACAGTATCAGGCCTGATACGAAATTATTGACGATGTTCTGCAAACCGAAGCCGATGCCTACGGATAGCGCGCCGGCAATAATGGCGAGTTTGGAAAAGTCCATGCCGGCAACAGCCAGGGCAATGATGATAGCTAACGCAATACCAATGTAGTTGGTAACAGTTGCGATTGACTCGCGCGCACCACGCTCGATACTTGTCAGCGCCAGCCATTTCTTTTCGAAACGACGCTGGAACCAGCCATTCATGGCGAGTATTAAGACCAGCACAACGATGGCCTCGAAGACCCTTAATGGAAGGATCTCGATTGAGCCTATCGTAATACCCTGTGTAATGTATGAACCGAGTGCTTTCACATCTGATGCAGGCACACTCCAGACCGCCAGCAGGGTAGCAATGAACACTAGCCAGATCGATATAGAGGTGATGAATCTCACCCATATAAAACCAGGGATGGATTCGTTGGTGTCGACACCGATCTTCTTTCTGAGCTGTTGCTGCCAGAAAGATTTCCCCGCATCGAATTCATCAAGAAAGGTACTGAGCAGGTGGGAGATGATCTGGAACAGGTCATAGGCCACCAAAGTGCCTACAACTCCACGCAGGATAAAGCTGGATAGGTTTCGATAACCGGCCATTTCAGCAACAACCGCACCGATCAGTATCAGGCTGACAATTATTCGTACTGAAGCATTAATGTGATGCCTCTTTATGTTTTTAGTTAACCAGATGATCCAGATTACATTTAGTACGAGAATCACGCCGAGAACGGTTCGTGCGAGAAAAAATACCGACTCTGACAGGCTATTGGCGAGGATGGTCTGAAATAGCAGGTAACCCGTAAACCAGACAATCGCCAGGATGTTGAAGCGTTTGCGAAGTGAGTGGTCTACTTCGGGGGCAATATCGGTTCGCAGGCCCAGGTCACCAAGGGCCTTGAACGCAAAATAAGTCACAGTAAATGCCAGTATCAGCAGAGGCAGGCCGTCCATAATGATCGTAATCAACGGGGTAGGCACCACGTCGAAGGTTTCAACGGACAGAAACACGCCGATGCTTGCACTAACCAGTAGCGGTGTTATGTAGCGGCGTATTGTCATGGCCAGCGCTGCCAGCATACGCTGGCCAGTATCACTTTCTTCCAGATGAGCCCGCTGCCAACGTATCAGTGATTCGCCATGCCAGCGTTTCAAGCCCTTCCGTAACATCAAACCGATGGCTAATGCCACAACGACGATATTGAACAGCATTAGCAGCTGGCTGATAGTCAGTGCACGGATGCCCTCTGCCGATCCAATACGGGTAAATAATTCATTCGCCCACTGATGTGATTCGGTCGCAGCTTCCTTTATGACTGTGACGATGTCTCTGCCGCGGGCAAATGATTGCTTCTCCAGGTTTTTCTTTCTGAAGATACTGATTTCCTTGATGGCGGCATCGCTGCGTACCAGGATTGCCTTGCAGCTTGCCAGGGAGCTGGCAAGGCTGGTTTTTTGGGTAGTCAGGTTCTGTCGCGTAAAACTGACATCAGCGGATTCATCATCGACCGGCTCACCAAGTTTCTTGAGGCGTTCTTCAGCGTCGTCGAGACGGGTGCTGGAATCTGCAATGCAATTCTTCGCCCAGGCGGTAAAGGTGGGCAATTTCCCGAGATAGTCATCAAGATGTTCGAGCAGGAAGCGTTTGTCTTCGACATCGGCCTCAATCGTGTATAAATCAGCGCTAATGACATCTGCGCTCAGTTCAGGCTCGGCGTCAGCGGCGCTGGCTGAAGCTGACAGCCATAGCAGTGCAGGCAACATAATCAGCCGCAGAGTCATAATAAATCTACCTGTTGGAGCCATGTTTCAGTGTTCCAGTGGTTGTGAGTGTGTGAGACTAAGTTCTAAGCCACCGATTGTCGATAAAGAGCTCGTATGGATGATAACGGTTCTTGTACGACATTTTGTCACAGTCACGGATCCAGTAGCCGAGGTAAACATGTGGTACACCAATATCCCGGGCACGCATGATTTGCCAGAGAATCGCATAAGCACCGAGTCCCCGGTCATTGTGCCCTGGGTCAAAGAAGGTATACACGGCCGATAGACCAACCGGCAGCCAGTCGAGAACAGCAACACATAGCAATTCGTTGTTGTGTCTGAATTCCACGAGCCGTGTTTCAAGCCCGTCGGCAGTAAAGAAGCTGATATAGCGATCTCGATCGTCGACATCCATGCTGCCGCCGGCATGTCGTGCAGATTGATAACGCCGGTACATCTGGTAGTGCTCTTCGTGAAACTCACATGGCAGGCTCTTTATTTTCAGGTCATCATTCTTTTTCCACAGTCGCCGTTGGCTGCGTGAGGGACTGAACGCATCGGTCGGAACCCGGATAGGGATGCATTCACTGCAGTCGCTGCAGTGTGGTCGGTAGACAATATCTCCACTGCGGCGAAAGCCCAGTTGTATCAGTTGCGAGTAAGCTTCAGTGTCCAGTTCAACCTGCGGGTCGGCAACCAGCGACGTGGCTGTTTCATCAGGCAGGTATCCGCATTCGTGTGATGTGGAAATAAAGAATTTGCGCTCAGACAGCGACATGTTCGATGTCATGGCCCTGAACCACGTCCAGTGACCAGTGATCAGTTCTGTCTTTGTGTTGGAGTGATTGCTTGAGGAGTTCCAGATAGGCTGCGCGCGTCATATCCACGGCGCCCATGCGTGTCAGGTGATCAGTAGGCAGCTGGCAATCAATGAAATCTATATAATGCAGCCTGGCGAATTCTGCCAGTCTGACCATAGCGACCTTGGAGGCATCAGATACACGGCTGAACATGGATTCACCAAAAAATGCCCTGCCCAGCGAAATCCCATACACACCGCCAACGAGCTTGTCCGCACGCCATACTTCGATGGAGTGAGCATAACCCAGCCTGTGCAACTCGATATAGGCCTGTTTCATATCCTCTGTGATCCATGTACCACCATAGGGCGGCTGCCCGCGCGGTTCGGCACAGGCGTTGATTACTGCTTCAAATTCCTGGTCTGCTGTCACACGGAACTCCTTGTATTTCAGAGTCTTGCGCAGGCTGCGTGAGATACGAATGTTGCCTGGAAAAAGGACTGCTCTTGGCTCCGGTGACCACCACAACACGGGCTGGTCATCGCTGAACCAGGGGAATATACCGTTGCGATAGGCGCTGAGTATCCTGCCGGTTGTCAGTTCACCACCAACTGCAATCAGGCCTTCATCGGTGGCTGCATCCGGGGAGGGGAATTCTGTTTCAGGGGTATCAGGAGTGATTAGGAGCATGTGTTTCTGGGATATATTGAGTGGTAATCAGTATACCAGCTTGATGCTAAGTGAGTGGTTCTCGATAGCTTGATGGCGGTATGTTTGAATGAGCAAGTCTTTGTCGCTGCATGGTGGAATCCACCGGCCAAGGGCGTACGGCTTTCAGGGGACGCCGTGAATACGTCCATGTAGGCTTAGCCACGGCCATCCATGGCCGCGGATACCCCTGAAAGCCGCACCCCCTTACCCGGCAGATGTGACGAATGGGTTTCCGACTTACAGCATACAAGGGGTGTGGGGGAGGCCTTCTCAAGACCTTCATTTGCATGGATGCAAATGCAGAGCGCACATGGATGTGTTCACAGCGGGTCTTGAGAAGGCCTCGCGCAGACCCCGACCCAATACGAAATAGGACGTCACTTAGCCGGTGGCCCCCATACAAATACAACGAGTCACTGTATTCGTGTTTCCTTAGCTATTTTTGTAAGGTGAGTGTTCATTGAGAAGATCACGATAATGAGCGACATGAACCTTTTCCCTGTCCAGAAACTCCGTAATGCTGTCGCTGAGCAGGTTTTCGGACATCCAGTGGGCGGAGCAGGTGATCTGGGGCAGAAATCCGCGGCTTAACTTGTGTTCGCCCTGGGCGCCGCCCTCAAAGCGAGATAAACCAGCCTTAATGCAGTAATCGATGGCCTGGTAGTAGCAGGTTTCAAAATGCAGGCTGTCGTATTCTTCATTGCAACCCCAGTAGCGTCCGTACAGCGTGTCATTGCTGCAGATGTTTAGCGCACCAGCGATAGTTTCATTATGGCGTGATGCCAGTATCAGTACGATATTATCGGCCAGCCGTTCCCGTAGCAGGTGGAAAAAAGCTCGATTCAGATAGGCCTGTGAGCCATGAATATGGATGGTGCACAGGTAGAACTCGTACATCTGATCCATATATGCGGTTGTCAGTGCATCTCCGGTGATGACTTCAAATTCCAGGCCCTGTTCACGTACACGCCGGCGTTCACGGGCAATCTTTTTGCGCTTGCGTGATGTCATTGTGGCAAGGAAGTCGGCAAAGTTTCCATATGACTGATTGCGCCATTGAAACTGCACATTGTGTCGAGTTTGCAGGCCGGACTGCTCCAGCCGTGCGCATTCCTCGGTAGTAGGAAACAGCCAGTGCAGAGATGAGTAGTCCGAAGATTCTGCATACTGGCTTGCCGCTGTTATCAACTGTTCTGCGACATCTGCCTCGTTTGCCATCAGCATGCGTTTGCCAGTTACGGGTGAGAAAGGAATCGCGACGATGAGTTTGGGATAGTACAGCAGGCCATTCCGCTGCCAGGCTTCGGCCCAGGCCCAGTCGAATACGTACTCACCCCATGAGTGCATCTTGGCGAACATTGGCAGGGCGGCCAGTATTTTCCCGTCAATTTTCAGGATCAGGTAACGAGGCAGCCAGCCTGTCGTTCCACCAACGCAGCCTGTTTCTTCAAGGGCGGATAGAAATGCGTAGCTGGTGAATGGATTGTTATCGCTATTGAGAGCATCCCAGTCTGTTGCCTGGATGTCACTGATGGACGCGATAATTTCGGTTTGCATGATTGTAAGTGTATCATTTAGCAGATATTTGAAGTCTTGATCTGAATCGCTACGGCTGGTTTTTCATCAATGAATAGAACCCTCAAAATTGCACTGGCACAGCAGGATTTCCTGGTCGGCGACTTGCCTGGCAATCGCCAGCGCATCCTGTATCTTGCCAATGAAGCGCGCGACCAGATGCAGGCCGATATTGTTGTCTTTCCCGAGTTGTGTTTGACTGGATATCCGCCCGAAGATCTCCTGCTGCGGGGTGGTTTCATACGCGATTGCGAAAAAGAGGTGAATACCATCCTTGCGGAGCTGCAGGGCATTACCGCTGTCATCGGCTGCCCGGTAGAGCACAAGGGCAGACTCTTTAATTCTGCTGTTGCATTCCGGGATGGGGTACTTTTCGGACGTTATGACAAACAAAATCTGCCTAATTACAGTGTGTTCGATGAAAAGCGCTACTTCAGTCCCGGTCGTAAAGCCTTTGTCATCGATACGCCATCAGGACGATTGGGCGTTACTATCTGTGAAGATATCTGGGTAGACGGCCCGGTTGAACAGGCTGTTTCGTCTGGCGCTCAGATCATACTTAACCTGAATGCATCTCCGTATCATATGGACAAGGTGGATGAGCGGATCGAGACTGTCAGCCGCCAGGCACAGAAGCACAGTGTGCCAGTTGTCTATGTAAACCTGGTGGGTGGTCAGGATGAGCTGGTTTTTGACGGTGGTTCATTCGTCATCGACAGATATGGCGAAAAAGCCATGCAAGCACCGGTTTTCACCGAATCCCTGACTGCTATAGAGTTCAGGTCCGATAATGATTCGATGGTTCCATGTACAGGCCGGGTAATACCTGAACTTGACCGGCTGGAATCCATCTATACAGCCATTGTCACCGGCGTGCGTGACTACGTGCAGAAAAATGGCTTCAAAGGTGCCGTCATAGGTTTGTCCGGCGGGATCGATTCTGCGTTGACCCTGGCTATTGCCAGTGATGCACTGGGTGCCGGGAATGTCGAGGCCGTGCTGATGCCATCACGTTACACCCATGACATGAGCATTGAAGATGCAGTTTCGCAGGCAGATGCACTGGGTGTTCACCACAAGATTATACCGATCGAACCAATGTTTCAGTCGTTTCTTGATGCGCTGGAAGACAGTTTCAGCGGGATGCCTGTCGACACAACCGAAGAAAATATCCAGGCCCGCTGCCGTGGGGTTTTATTGATGGCAATCTCGAACAAGCAGGACAGGATAGTGCTGACCACTGGAAACAAGAGTGAGATGGCGGTCGGTTATGCGACCTTGTACGGCGATATGGCAGGCGGCTATGCTGTCATCAAGGATGTACCCAAGATGCTAGTGTATGAGCTGGCGAACTGGCGCAATGAGCAGTCGCAGGTGATTCCTCAACGCGTTATCGATCGCCCCCCCAGCGCTGAGTTGGCGCCGGACCAGAAAGATGAGGACAGCCTGCCACCGTATGAGATTCTGGATGCCATCCTGGAGTGCTATGTGGAACAGGATCTGGGACTTGATGAAATTGCCGATCAGGGCTTTGATCGTGAAACGGTTCAGCGTGTCATACGCATGGTTGACCTCAACGAATACAAGCGCAAGCAGGCCGCACCCGGCGTGCGCATCACACGCAGGGCATTCGGCCGGGACCGCCGCTACCCCATCACATCGGGTTACAGGCATGACCCTGAATGATAGAACAAAAACATCCAACAGCAGTGACTTGAGTTGACTGCATAAATGGCAGTCAATTACGATTTGGATTCGCCTGGCAATGTACATCTGTGGTCAGTTTCGCTGGATGTCGCCAGCAATAATCTGCCAGAGATCCTGTCGACTGATGAGCTTCTGCGTCTGGGCAGAATCAGCCATGTCAGTGCCAGGCAGGCCTTTCTGCGTTCACGGGTCGCAACCCGGCGGGTTCTGGCCAAATATATGTCCTGCCCTGCAGAAAAGATCAGTTTCAGTTACAACCCGAACGGTAAACCAGGAATCGGGAACGAGTCACAGACACTCGATTTCAACGTCACCCATAGCGGACAGCATTGCATCATCGCAGTAACCAGAGGACGACAGCTTGGTGTGGATATCGAGCCGGTCAGGCCGGGGCGTGATTACCAGGCACTGGCCAGACGGTTTTTTACTCCAGCAGAAAATAACCTGCTGTCATCATCTTCTGATGAAACCGTGTTTTACCGTATCTGGACACTGAAGGAAGCGCATATCAAGGCTCGCGGGCTGAAGCTGCTGGATGGTCTGGACCGGTTTGAGTGCCAGCAGGAGAGGGATGGTGAGCTGGTGGTTATAGACAGATCGGCTAATCAGGACGAGCGCTGGACGCACTCTCAGTGGGAGTATGCATCAGGTTATGAAGCGGCTGTTGTTATTGCATGTGATTACATCGAAATGCAGATCTACAGGCTTGATTAACGTTTAGCCGGCACTGGCCTGGGTAGCAGCCAGTGCTTCCGCCAGCGATTTTTCAGCACCCTTTATATAGCGGCTTTCAGGGAAATTAAGTTTCAGGATGCGCAGGTTGTCTTCACCCAGTTTTTGCAGCCCCATCTTGGGATAAACTGTTGCGAGCAAGCCAAGAGCATCTTCTATTGAGGTAGTGCGATCGTAATTATCAAGCACAAATTTTGCCCTGTTAGCTGCAGCCACATAGGCCTCGATTTTCAGATACCACTGGGCTACTTTAATTTCATGTACCGCCAGTGATTCCAGAATAAAGGCCATGCGCAGGCGTGCATCTTCGGCATAATCACTGTTGGGGTAGCGTTCAACCAGTTCACTGAAGGCATCAAAGGAGTCCAGGGCGGCACTGGGATCACGATCGGAGAAATCGTAGCTATTGAACAATCTCTCCAGAAAGTTTGTCTTATCCTTGAAATCCGCCAGGCCCTTCAGATAATACGCATAATCTACGTAGGGATGGGTAGGGTAGAGTTTGATGAAACGGTCTGCTGCCGCGATCGCGGGGGCCGGTTCTTCGTATTTGTAGTAGGCGAAAGCCAGTTCCAGCCCTGCCTGTTGGGAGTATTTTCCATAAGGATAACGTGCCTGCAAGGCCTCATACCGCTTGATCGCTTTCTCGTAATTGCCTGAGTCGAGCTCTTTCTTTGCCTGTGTATAGAGGGTTTTGGCCGAAACGTTCAGGTCAATGGTGTCTTTGTCCTTGAATACGGAACATGCTGATAGAATCAGCGACAGCAGGAAGATGGTAAAAATTTTAGAGGCATGCATTGGCAGATCGATTAACAGGCAGTTCGGATGAAACCGAAGGATACCCTGAAACATAACAATGGTGAAGCAAACACAGCACGCGGATGATGCCGCCAGTGTGACGCTGGAAGCATCCATACCTGATGAACTAGCCGGCATGCGCCTGGACAAGGCCATGGCGCGCTTGTTCAATGACTACTCACGCTCGGCTATACAGCAGTGGATACGCAAAGAGCTGGTCCTGCTGGATAACCGCACCGGCACGATGCGTGAGAAGGTCCTGGCCGGCCAGCGGGTCGTCGTCGAAGTCCCGCCTGCTGAGCCGGCAGACTGGATAGCACAGGAGATTCCGCTGGATATCGTTTATCAGGATGAGCATATCCTGGTCATTAACAAGCCGGCCGGGCTTGTTGTTCATCCTGGCTCCGGCAACCCGGACAAAACCCTTCTCAATGCCTTGCTTCACTATGATCCATCGCTGGCAACATTGCCGCGGGCCGGTCTGGTTCATCGCATTGATAAATACACAACTGGCCTGCTGGTCATTGCACGGAACGAAGTTGCCGTAAAAAAACTGGTTGATGCCCTGCAGGCGAGAACGATGGGCAGGGAATACCTGGCGCTTATACAGTCAGTGATCGTGGCCGGCGGCACCATAGATGCGCCGATAGGCCGACACAGACGCGACCGCGTAAGGATGGCAGTTGTCAGCAATGGCAAACCAGCCATAACCCATTATCGTGTTGAAGAGAAGTTTCGCGCGCACACCCTGATCCGTGTCTCGCTGGAAACCGGGCGCACTCATCAGATTCGGGTTCACATGGCCCACCAGGGGCATCCCATCGTCGGCGATCCGGTGTATGGCAGACGCCTTATGATTCCTCCCGGCGCAGACGAAGCTCTGGTAGAAAAATTGCGAACATTTCATCGTCAGGCACTGCACGCCGAAACGCTCAGACTTGAACACCCACGGACCAACGAGCCCATGTCATGGACCGTGCCGATGCCTGCAGATATGCAAGCACTGGTAGACGTGATGCGTGCCGACAGGGATGCAGATGGGCACCTCTATTAATCCATGAATAGTCATCTCACATCCAGAAT
>Ga0209013_10005406_pt1 | contig 11010 bp, 9 predicted proteins | sample Cruoilmetagenom2_FD_187291 | JGI IMG/M metagenome (GOLD analysis project Ga0209013, IMG submission 187291) | Oil polluted marine microbial communities from Coal Oil Point, Santa Barbara, California, USA - Sample 2 (SPAdes) (version 2) | ecosystem: Environmental > Aquatic > Marine > Oil seeps ...
GCTGGCTGTTGTCAAGATTGATAACGGGTTTGGTGCCGCATGCATGGCCGCTGCCATTAACCGGAAAACCGAAAAGTGACAAACCAAACAAAAATCCCCGCCTGCCATTGCGTAAAAATTGCTATCGTTTTATAGTGGCTACTTTTGACCAGACAACTATTATTTTCGTAAAATGTATCCCTTTTACAAGAGTATAACGAATGAACACAACCAATAAACTGAAACTTGCCCTGCTGGCCGGACTGATTGCCTTCTCAATCGTGGCCATCATTCCTTCATTTTATGCAAATACCCCTTCCTGGTGGAAGAAATACCTGGCACCGGAAGGGTTGAAACTAGGTCTCGACCTGCAGGGAGGCATACATTTGGTCATGCGTGTGGATCTGGACAAGGCTGTGGAGAATTCTCTGGACCTTGCCGCTTCCGACTTGAAGGATGGGCTGGCCGAAAAAAACATTACAGCTGTCCGGATGGATTCCAGTGATCCGAACCAAATTGTTTTTACCCTGCCCAATACCGGTGCAGTGGATACAGTCCAGGAAGTAATCAGCGGCGACTTCCCCAACCTTGACATCAAGGTAGAGGCTGAGGAAGGTACTTTTCCAAGGATTACCTTGAATTTAAAAAAAGATGAAATTGATTTTATCCAGAAAAATGCCGTAAGCCAGTCGCTTGAAATAATCAGGAACCGGATCGACCAGTTCGGCGTTGCAGAGCCGGTCATAATCAGGCAGGGAGAAAATGAAATAGTTGTCCAGCTACCGGGGGTAAAAGACCCGGATCGGGCCATGGACCTTATAGGACAAACTGCTCAGCTCGAATTTAAACTGGTCGCTAATGATACCGGCATCAATCTGAACCAACTCATCAGTAATGCAACCAGTAATGGCCAGTGGAAAGACGGCGAAAGCCGAAAACTGCTCAACCTTGCCCTGCAGGGACAAATCCCCCAGGACAGTGAAGTCTATTTTGAGAAGGTGGTGGACAATCAGACCGGAATCGAAAGCAAGGTTGCCATGCTTATCAAGAGCCAGGTGCTGATGACCGGGGAAATGGTCAAAAATGCCCAGGTACGAATCGGCGGCAATTTTAATGAGCCGTACGTCAGCCTCGACCTGACCGGCCGGGGTGGTAAAATCTTTGCAAACGTTACCGAGAAAAACGTCGGTAAACGGCTTGCCATCATTCTGGATGAAAATGTCAGGTCAGCTCCTGTCATCAGAGAGCGTATTTTAGGCGGCAGTGCCCAGATATCAGGGAGCTTTACCCATGAAGAAGCCTCTGACCTTGCAATTGTCTTACGGGTCGGCGCCCTTCCCGCGCCGGTGGAAATCATTCAAAACCTCACTGTTGGCGCAAGCCTTGGCCATGACTCTATCAACAAAGGGCTGACATCAGGCTTGTTCGGTGCCCTTATAGTCCTCATTTTCATGGTCATTTACTATAGGCTCTCTGGTGTTATTGCCGATTTTGCCCTGGCCCTGAACATACTCTTTCTTTTTGTCGGTCTTGCTATGCTCAGTGCAACCCTGACCCTTCCGGGTATTGCCGGTATCATTCTGTCTATAGGCATGGCGGTTGATGCAAACGTCCTGATTTTTGAACGAATGCGTGAGGAGTTCAACCTGGGGAAATCCGTCAAATCAGGTGTGGACGGCGGTTTCAACAAAGCGTTCTGGAGTATCGTCGACTCACAGGTCACGACCCTTATCACCGCCCTGGCCCTGTTCATGTTCGGTACAGGCCCCATTAAAGGTTTTGCCGTCACGCTTTCACTTGGAATCATATTCAACCTCTTTGCCGTCCTTTTCTGCACCCGCCTTGTCTATGAGTCACTATACAGCGTCAATGCCCTGAAAGAACTCCGTTTTATGCAGTTCATCAAACAATCAAACTTTAATTTCATGAAAATCAGAAACATCACCTTTGGTCTTTCCGGTCTGATGGTCCTGATCGGCCTCATCGCCTTTGTCCAGATTCTGCGGGGCCAGGCCAACCTGGGCGTCGACTTTTCAGGTGGCTCCATGCTTCAGTATAAAGCAGAACAACCGTTCAAGCTGGAAGATGTTCGTGCTACATTCAAAAAAAATGACTGGAAAAATATCGATCTGCAGCAGGTTACCGGTGAAAACCGGCTGATAATCAAAATGAAAAAATCAGAGGATACCGTCGGACATCTTGGCAATGAACTCACAAGGGTGCTCACCAAGGAAATGGGAGACAAAGGTTTTGTCCTGGAAAGTCAATCCGAGATTGGATCTTCAATCAGTGCTGTTCTCCGGAACAAGGCGATTCAGGCCATTGCCATTTCCCTTCTCGGAGTACTTGTCTACCTTGCTTTTCGGTTTAACTTGAGTTTCGGTGTTGCCGCGGCAGCAGCTACTTTTCACGATGTTCTCGTCGTTCTGGGTATCTGCTGGCTCCTCAATGTTGAGATCACCCTTCTTATCGTAACGGCTTTGCTGACATTAGCAGGGTATTCACTGAACGACTCGGTCGTTGTTTTTGACCGTATTCGTGAAAATATGCAGAAAGATAAGGCCGAAAACTTCTATTCCATCATTAACAACAGCATAAACCAGGTTCTTGGCCGAACGGTTGTCACCTCCCTCACCACGGCCCTGGTCCTTGTGACTCTTTTCGTATTAGGAGGTTCGGCAATTCATAATTTTACCTTTGCCTTGCTGGCCGGTGTGTTTGTAGGGACATATTCATCAATCTTTGTTGCCAGCCCGATCCTCAGTCTCTGGCCAAAAAAGAACTGAACAATGACTAAACAACTGCCTAAACACTTTCACCGTCTTCAGCGGAGTGAACAGTTTACCTTCTCCTGTCATCCTGGGATTTCGTGTTTTACCGAATGCTGCAGGGAACTGGATCTGGTCCTGACCCCCTATGATGTTATCCGCCTGAAAAACAGGCTGGATATCCATTCAGGTCGCTTTCTGGAACAGTATGTTATCATCAAATGGGATGAAAACACGGTCTTTCCCCAATGTTACCTGACCATGGTGGATGATGGCCGGGCAAGCTGTGTTTTTGTCTCGACCGAAGGCTGTACCGTCTACGAAGACCGCCCCAGCGCCTGCCGTGCATATCCGATCGGCCGCGGTGCCACCAGACAACAAGACGGTCAGGTCGAAGAGCAGTTTGTTCTGGTCCGGGAACCTCATTGCAAAGGGTTTGAAGAACCATCCCCTCAGACATCCGATAGCTATTTTGCTGACCAGGGTCTGGCAGAATATACCCGCTTTAATGACAAACTGATGCGTATTCTCCAACATGAAAAAATAATGAACGGGTACCGGCTTTCCCGTCAACAGGTTGAGCAGTTCCTGCTTGCCTTGTACAACCTGGATATGTTTAGACAGGAAATGAGTGACGGCAGAATATCCATGAACAGACCTCTTATCCCGGAGGAACTGCAGGGGCTGACGGGTGACGACGAGAAACTCCTGCTGCTGTCAATCAAATGGCTAAAGCAGGAATTATTTAACGAATGACAGCAGACGGCAACTTGTTAAAACTCGTCATCTTTGACTGCGACGGGGTCCTCTTTGATTCCCGTGAAGCAAACCGTACCTACTACAATCACCTTTTGGAGCAGTTCGATTGTCCTCCTATGACCGAGGACGAAGTTGATTATGTCCATGTCCACAGCGTAATGGATTCGGTTACCCATATCTTCCGCAACCACCAGACAATAGAAAAGGAAATTGTCGAGCGCTATCGAACCGAGCTTGATTACTCGCCATTTTTGAAATACATGATCATGGAACCGGACCTGATGGACTTTCTCAAATTGATCAAGCCCAGGTATCACACTGCTATCAGCACAAACCGGACGACGACCATGCCTATGATCCTGGACATCTTCAAGCTCCTCCCCTGGTTTGAACAGGTGGTCACAGCCCTTGACACCCCAAGGCCGAAACCTGCCCCTGACGGCCTGGAAATGATCCTGGACAACTTCGGCCTAAAGGTTGACGAAGCCATTTACATCGGTGACAGTGAGGTAGACCGGGAACATACCAGGAGTCTCGGAATGGAGTTGATCGCCTTTAAAAATCCATCTCTGCAGGCGGAGTATCACGTTGATAATTTTATGGCAATAACCCGGCTCAAACCCTTTAACCCTCTACAAAGGGAAACAGATGATCCTCCTTATTGAACACGATCTGCTGGTCAGCGGCCTTGATATGGAAACATGCAGTGGGCACGTCCTTTCTTTTTTTGATAAATCACAGCTTGTCCGTTACGATTCCGTGGAGATAGACCCGAAGAGCTCGGCCCAAGGCTCGGAGCCACGGTTTGTGGAACTGTTGAACAGGGCAATAAACACCAATAAAGAAATCCTGGAGGAATTACTTGTCACAATAAAGGATGAGGGCTGCAGTAAACTTGACGATATTCTCAAGCTGCCACAGGGATTTCAAAGCAAAATGCTCCATACCATCAGTCACCTCCTTGACGGTTTTTTTGGTGTCGACTCACGTTTTTTTGATATTGATGAAATTTCCCACTGGATTACTGAAAACCGGCAGAATGAGATCAACACAAACCCTGAGCAATGCTGGCTCATCAGAGTAAAGGCAAAATCGGTGTACGGACAGGGATTTGAAACAAAAAGCAGGTAAACATTCAAGTTCATCCATCTTCAGACCCGGATTCATCAAGCCGCCTGTACCCTTCCATGATAATCATCATAAAGTCACCTAAAGCCTCCACCTCCATCAACGATTCAGGGATTCCGGATACAAATCTGAACATTCCTGTTTTCTCGCCCAAAATTGAAAAAATAGCATCCTTGTCCTCTTTCTCACCATATCTGGCACCAATTATGGCTCCCTCCCGAAAAGCCACCCGGACCGTTCCGCTTGGTATATCAAGCAACAATTTGCCGGTTTTCTGGTGCATATGAAAAAACTGGAGCAGCTCTGAGGGGCTTATCTCTTCAATGGAGCCACTTAACATAACAGTACTTTTCTTCTGTTTGCCTTGTACTGTGTCTTTTCTGGGAGCACGTTTACTCTCCTCTGAATCATAAGACAGGGATGAGGTATCCTCCGGCAAATCATCTATCTGAAACTTGATCAGACCGGTGCATCCACCGCAGTTGAATACTTTTCTTCTGAGTTCAGCCTGGTCTGACTCATCATCGGCAGTCAACGTAAAAAGCAGGTTGGTAAGTTCCCGAACCAGGATAAGGCAGGAAGGACGACCGGATAAAACATGGACCGACTGGTCCGTCAGGACAAACCAATCGTTATCTCCATAAAATGGGCAGTTACGCTCATTAATTACCCTGAAGGCCACTGAAAAATTGGTCATAAAAAAACAGATCCTACAACAACTTCCGAGTAGAAGACGGACGACTGGAACACATTATTGTATTCCAGTATACCCTGTTATACTACAATTCAGGACAAAATAATTCATTTCCTGCCTTGAATTTTTACTATCCAAAAAGCCTCTTGTTTCACATTATCGAATATTATACAATAGCTTACGGTTATTAATAAATTGTATTGTTAATATATTTGCAATGATTAGCCCGCTCAATATCAATCGTGTTCGCCTAATACAATCTTCCTCAAAGAGGTAAAAATATGTCATCAGATGCTCAGAAGCTTCTCGCTGATCATGAGCAGATTCAAAAGCTGCTTGAACTTTATCCAAACATCAAGCTTATCGAAACCGAAGGCGATCCGCCTGAACGATATGATATCGAATACAATATCAAAGGATATAAAACCGGTATTGACGGATCTGCCGTTCCTGCGAATTCCCATCAGGTCCGCATAACCCTTCCCTTCGGTTACCCTCACTTTCCACCAACTGCAAAACCTCTTTCTTCCATTTTTCACCCGGATATTGATCCGGACGCCATACGAATTGCCGACTTCTGGCATGACAATAAATCTCTTGCCGACCTTATTCTCCATATCGGCGAAATGGTCTGTGGAACCCATGTCAGCGAGGGAGAACCGTTTAATCAAAGTGCTGCCGACTGGTATGAAGAACGCAAGAGTTGGCTGCCGTTTGACACCCTGGAACCCTGCAGTCCCGAAGATAATCTGGATGATGTGGAAATGGAGGTCACCGATTCCCCGAAGGACCAGGCTGCCTCTCCTGAACAAAAAATTCCGGCAGAGCCCAGGAGCAGATCAGGAAAACCCCTTGATATACTTAAAGAAGACTTTGATTTTCCCTTTGATGAAGACGAGCTGCCGGATGGAGTGAAAATTGTTCTCGGGAAAGACGACGCCGTACCGCCACCCCTTGATGATGCTCAGGAAGAGCCTGCGTATGAGATTGACTTGACAGAAGAACTGCAAGACCAGGATGATGATATTTCTATCAATTTCGACATTGAGGATGATCAGGACCTGACGGATAGCTTGACAGAAGAGGAATCAGAGGATCTGATTGCTTTAGAGGAAGATGACATTTCGCTTGGTGTTGACATTAAAGAGGAGGTTGACGATCTTGCGGTCCTTGAGGATGAAGACTTGCCGACAGATTTTAATCTTGAAGAGGATCCCGGCACCAAGGCAACAGGTGATGCGGAAGAGGAACTTGTCGGCATTGGAGATGCAGAAGAATCAATAGATTTCAACCTTAAGGTTGAACCTGATACAGACCAGAATGAGAGTTCGACAGAATCAGCTGAAACGACCTTGGACAGTTTGGATACGGAAGATGAATTCACTGGTTTGGACGACGATTCCCTGTCCGGCCTCGACCTTTCAGATGAGGACTTGACTGGTCAGGAAAGTCCACCTGAAGATGAAATCTCCCACCCCACTGAAGAGGAAGGATCCTCAGGCCTTGATGATAATTCACTGTCAGGTCTCGATCTTTCAGAAGAAGAACCGCCTGATGGACCTGAAGGGAAAACATCCAGCGGCGAGGCCGGATCAATAGAACCATTGATCGAGAAAAAGGAAATTTTTACAGCCAAAAAGGTCCTTGCCGATGTTCAAGATACGAGTACAATTCCCAATCGCAAGGAACTTGAACAGAAGATTTCTGAGGCGATCAGCGAAGCAGAGGAACTCTACAAGAAGGCTGATGCGCTGGAACAGAAGGGAGAGCTTGAAAAGGCCGGCTTAATACTGGACCTTGTCGCGAACATTGTCATTGACTATCCAGGCCTTGAATTTGCGCGGAACCGCATTCGCGAGTCAATGATGTCCGAAGGCGGAAAAAAAGAGGAAGGCGGCGGTGAAACAACGGAGGCAAAGAAGAAAAAGCCCCGTAAAATCAGTGTCAAGATCCCATATAAATTAATCGCCGCTGTTCTTGTCATTATTGGACTTATCGGGGGCGGGACAAGCGTCTACTTAAGGGATTCAGACAATATTCAAAAAGCGATCAAGGACTTCAAGCAAGCTGAAGAGCTGGTTGAAAAGAAAGAATACAAAAGTGCTGACAATTCACTCAAATCAGCCAAGACCGCCCTTGACAGCATTCTCTTCCTCCAGAAGGATGAAAAGGGAAAACTGCACAAGAAAATCGACTCGCTGAGTAATTCGCAAAGCTTCAAAGAGGGACTGCAAGGAAGAGTTCTGTACGATGGGAAATACGTTACTGTTGAAATGGCAAAAAATATTGACAAGTTTATATCACTCAAAAATGATGCCGAGGTCCAGCTCAACTCGACTAACATTGACAAGGCTATTGAGCTCTACGAAAAGGCTATAGCTGCCGCCGAAAAAATTGACTTTGATGAAGAAGCGCAGACCATTGCCCAGACAATAAACAATCTTCGCCTGAACCAGACTCTTGCCCAGGCGAGGAAAGCTGAAGATGAAAAAGAATGGAAGCAGGCTGCCGACACCTACGCAAAGGCTTTGGAGTTGAGTAAAAACCTGTCAACCTCAGACAATAAAAATGAAATCGCAACCCATCTCGCCACTGCATCATTCCGCCACGAACTTGACCTGAGCAAGCGAGCGTTTACCGCCTCAGAATGGCAGAAAACCATTGAAATGCTTCAGCGGGCCTTGAGCATCCTGGAGGCAAATCCTGATATAGCTTCTGAAAGCGAAAAAACAGAACTCCATAAGCTTCTTATTAATTCAAAATTATACCACATGCTTTCCGGCGCTAAAAAGGCCTTTGAAAAGAAAGAATGGGAGCAGGCCGTCAACGAGTACAAGGACGCCATATATCTCCTGGAGCATAATTCGGATGTTCTAGGCGAGGAGATTCACGACAGCGTCAGCAAAATTCAAAAAACCATATTAATGACTCAAATTACCAGGGAACAAGAACTATCCACCCAAACGATAAATAACAATGACCTTGAGTCCACCCGAAAGCATTACCTGACTATTGCATCTTTGATTGAAGACAGTTCGTTTAAGGACGATAAAATGTTCAACAAGATCTATGACAATGCCCGCACGCAATCCGTTACGCTCGAAAAAGAAATTGTCATTAACCGCAGGGTAGACTGGCTCATTGAACACTCCGAGGAAATTTTCAGGAAAAATTACCCCTCGGCAAAACTGTCTAAACTCTTGAAGCCACAGGCTACGTTTATCAAGAAAGAGGGGAAAAAACTGATCTTCAACATGAGTTGTGTGGAAAAGAAACAGGGGCGGTCATTCAGACTGGAGTTGAACTACCAGTATGACCAGGAAACCGATACCTGGAGCATTTACTCGGGCAAGTTGTGATGGTGATGATGGTGGGCATGACCCTCCAGGGAACCGCCTGATATCTGCAAAGCCTCCTTGAGGGCCGTATCGGCTTCCATGAAATATGATTCCGCCTTTTTCAGCAAGGCTGCAATATCGCTTCGCCCTCCTTTTTCAAGCAGTTCTGCCCACTTACTGAATTCATGGCCATGGCCGATATTGTGTTCGATCCAGTGCGGCAGCATTACCCTGAGTTTGTCAATATCATTCATCCTGTTCCCCCTTACTCTCGTTACCTGTGATCTCCTTTGATGGGCCGAGGATCACGGCTCCCCCAAGAAAATCAATACTCGATATAACCACCCCGGGAACTTCAAGAGGCTCCTCAAAAAAAGTATTGAGAATGACCCCGTTTCCCTTCACCTCCAACTGGGTGACACTGTCCATGATTTTTTTCCGCTTCCCGTCCTGTTCAAGAACCACACTAATTTGACACATTTTCCATTTCCTGTAATTTGGCTAGCCCGCATTTCTCGCAAAGATCGTCGCGAGAAGGCGGGAAGTATTGTGGATACAAGGCGCGCGCAGAAAAACACCCGCAGGCATACTGTCAGTATGTTGAGGATGTTTTTCAAGCGCAACGCAGTAGACATAATGCTTCCAGCCTTCGCAGCAGATTGCTTGTGAGAAATGCGGGCTATAAGTTGTCCATCAGATTAAAAACCGAAACTCTCCCTTTCCAAGCAAATCGTGAAGATGTAAGATCCCCTGAAGCTTTTGCCTGTCATCAATTACCGGCAAAATTGTAATCTCATGGCGCTGCATAATACTGAGAGCATCCGCTGCCAGGAGTCCGCTGCTAATAGTGACGGGATTCTCCGTCACAACCTTATCCAGATCAAGGTCTTCAATTCTTTCGTTGTACAATACCAGCCTGCGCACATCTCCATCGGTGAGTATGCCGGTGACCATCTTCTCCTTATTGACAACAATGACCGCCCCGAGACTTTTATCATTAAGCGCCTCAATTGCTTCAATCAACGAAGATGTATTATCGACCAGAGGGATATTATTACCTGTTATCATCACCTCTATGACAGAGATCTTCAAACGTTCTCCAAGGTTTCCTCCCGGATGGTTTCGCCTGAAATCCTCTTTCTTGAACTGTTTCCTTTTGAGAAGCGCGACTGCCAGCGCATCTCCGAGGACAAGACAGGCCGTTGTACTTGTGGTCGGAGCAAGTCCAAGGGGACAAGCCTCTTTCGGTACCTGAACATTGAGAATCACATCCGAATAGGCCGCCATGGTGGAATGAACATTTCCGGTCATGGCGATTATTTTCACAGCTCGATCCCGCAGGCTTGCCAGCAAACTGTTGAGTTCGGCTGTTTCTCCCGAATAGGAAAGTGCAAGTACAACGTCTGACGAGGTTAGCATACCGAGATCACCGTGCATTGCTTCGACCGGATGGAGAAAAAATGACGGCGTGCCTGTTGAGTTTAATGTCGCTGAAATCTTCTGGCCGATTATGCCTGATTTTCCTATACCCGAAATAACCAGGCGGGTAGGGCAATTCATGATCAGTTTAATGGCCTGTTCAAATTCCTCGCCAAGACGATCCTTGACGGCATTAAGCCCTTCGATCTCAACGGCTAACACCTCCCGGGCCTGTTCAACTGTCATTCGTCCTCCTGCAGGTCAACAACAACCCTGCCTCTTGATCCACCACGCAGCATCTGCTGTATAGATACATCAAGTTCGTTCAGTGCAACAATCCTGCTCATCTCATCAAGGAGAGGAATATTCCAGCTCCCGGCCAATTTCTTCCAAATCATCTTTCTTCGCTCCATAGGGCATTGGGCGGAATCAATACCAATCAATTTCACAGCCCTGAGGATAAACGGGTACACATTAACGGGCAGATCGCCGGACATTGCATTTCCGCAGCAGGTAACCGTCCCGTCGTACTGTGTTGCCTTGATAGCCGAAGCAAGTATTGCGCCACCGACACTATCAACAACCCCTGCCCATCTCTCCCGCAGCAGGAGTCGGTCCGTCATGCGAGACATCTGTTCCCTGCGCAGGAAATCTTTTGCGCCGAGTTTCCTCAAAAAGGGGTATTCACTCTCCTTGCCGGTCACCGCGGTTACACTGAACCCACACTGAGAAAGCAAGGCGACAGCGATACTGCCGACACCTCCGGTGGCACCGGTGACCAGAACAGGTCCGGCTGCACTTTCCACTCCCGATTCGATAAGGGCGGAAACACATTGGGCTGCAGTAAACCCTGCAGTACCTATCTGCATCGATTGCAATAATGTCAAGGTATCCGGTTTTGGCAGAACCCACCCCGAAGGGACCC
>Ga0209013_10005407_pt1 | contig 11006 bp, 12 predicted proteins | sample Cruoilmetagenom2_FD_187291 | JGI IMG/M metagenome (GOLD analysis project Ga0209013, IMG submission 187291) | Oil polluted marine microbial communities from Coal Oil Point, Santa Barbara, California, USA - Sample 2 (SPAdes) (version 2) | ecosystem: Environmental > Aquatic > Marine > Oil seeps ...
TCCCCAGGCTGCCCGGGATTTCTTGAAACTCCCGGATGATGTCGAACCTATCGCATTTACCCCACTTGGCTATCCTCTCGATGAACCGAAACCCAAAACCAGAAAAGCACTTGAGGACCTTATCCGACACGATACATGGTGATATAAATATAAAGAGCACAGGAGCAGGAAATGAATAATTTCTTCCAGAACATCACCAGTTTATTTAAGCCTACAGAGTTATTACCTGCAGGTGTATATCATTACCAGACTCCTGCTAATGCTGAGCTTCAATACCGCCTGCACCTTCGCGTGGAAGAAAATGGTGAAGGTCTGTTGATCATTAACGCTTCTACAATATTGCATCTCAATCAGACTGCAACCGAATATGCTTACCACCTGGTCAAGGAAACTTCCCTGGAAGACACTGCCGGGCTCATAGCCAATCGATACCAGATCAGCCGGGCTGATGCCAGGCAGGACTTTATAGATGTCTCCCAAAAGATCATGACCTTGCTGGAAGTGCCAGATCTTGACCCCGTCAGTTTCCTGGATTTTTCCAGGGATGATCCTTATAGCGGTAAACCTTCCGCCCCATACCGCCTGGATTGCGCCATCACTTACAAGCTCTCTCAGAAAAGTGAACCTGACCTGGCTCCAGTTCGCAGGGTTGATCGAGAATTAACAACTGATGAATGGCTTTCAATTATTAATAGGTCTTGGAAAACCGGGATTCCCCATCTAATATTCACTGGCGGAGAACCTACCTTGCGGGATGATTTGATCACGCTAATTACTCAGGCTGAGAAAAACGGACAGGTAACAGGTTTATTATCAGATGGTTATCGATTCAGCGATGCAGAATTCAGAAATAACATTCTCCAAAGCGGATTGGATCACCTATTATTTGTGCTTTCCCCCAATGATAAAGACTCCTGGGATGCGCTAAAGGCTATCCTCGACGAAGACCTTTTCACCACTGTTCATATCACGATTACTCCTGAGGATTCGTCCCGTCTCTCACAGACCATTCAGAACTGCAAAGAACTGGGTGCCAATGCGATATCACTCTCCAGCAGCGATCCAACTAACGAGGCCTTGACCCAAGTTCTGGTAGAAGCTCAAACCCTGGTCGCCGATGCAAATTTGCCCCTCAAATGGGATCTTCCGGTACCTTATTCTGCTCACAACCCGATTTCAATCGAAATCGAGAACAGCCAGGATCTAGTCGCTGGAGCAGGTAAAGCCTGGTTCTATGTTGAACCAGATGGCGATGTACTTCCAGGACAGGGAATAAACCAGGTCCGCGGAAATCTTCTCAGGGACGATTGGAATAAAATCTGGCAGGGGAAACCTGAAGAGTAAAACTGATGCCGCTCACACTTCAGAATTGGCACGATCGATACCAGGTACAAGCGCAATGGACCAGAGCCCTGCGTACATATTTTTTTGAACTCCTAAAAACATATCCCCAGGAAAAGATTCTTGATATCGGTTGCGGAACTGGTGTTCTGCTGCCTGATCTACAAGCTCTCACTCCAGCTGATATCTATGGTGCAGATATTAAATTTGAAAATCTAAACCTGGCAAAAAATGGAAGTCCTGAAACTCATCTAACAAATTCAGACGTTTTCCATCTCCCTTTTCCGGACGATTCATTTGACCTGGTTCTATGCCATTATTTTCTACTATGGACCGGGTACCCAATTGGGGCCATGAAAGAAATGCGCCGGGTCACATCTAGTAATGGTTATGTGGTTGCTTTCGCTGAACCAGATTATGGTGGCAGAATCGACTATCCATCGGAATTCATCAAGGTCCGTGACTATCAAATCACAAGCTTGTTAGAAGCGGGAGCTGATCCCAAAATGGGTCGAAAGCTAAAATCGTTATTCATTGATGGAGGATTTTCGGATATCGTCTGCGGTGTTTATGAAGGTTCCTGGGAAAAGACTCCTTCCCAAGAGGAATTAGAATCAGAATGGCGAGTACTCCAGGAAGACCTTTCAGGTATCTTATCCAAAGCGGAAATCGGAGTGCTCAAGAAACATGAATTACAATCCATAGAAAAGGGAACCAGGCTGATCTATGTACCAACTTTCTACTGCTGGGGGAAAGTAAAAAAATAGATTGAGAACAATCCCAATCTTCTTTTGCAATAGACCATTCTTAATCCAAGAGTATAATTACTTCTCTATCCATCCTTACTAAAATTGATTAATTTAACCTATAGGGAAATTTAATGGAACCAACTCACTTATCAGATCGTTTTCAAGCAGCTTTGGACATGGCATTTGAGCTTCACCAAAATCAAGAACGAAAAGGCTCCCGAGAGCCCTACTTTACCCACTTAATGTCGGTCTCAGCACTTGTTCTTGAAAATGGAGGTTCTGAAAACCAGGCCATAGCAGCCCTGCTTCATGACGCTGTCGAAGATCAGGGAGGGATTCCAACACTAGAAAGAATTAAAACGGAATTTGGGGAGGAAGTCGCTGAAATCGTTAACGGCTGCACTGATGCCTATACTCTTCCTAAACCACCTTGGAAAGAAAGGAAAATCAATTATCTGGAAAGACTAAAAACTGCGCCGGACACAATATTACTGGTCTCTCTTTCGGATAAGGTCCATAACGTCAGATCCATCCTGCGCGATTTTCAAAAGGAAGGTGATGCGATCTGGGAAAAGTTCAAAGGTGGAAAAGCCGGCACTCTGTGGTATTACCAATCCCTGGCAAATATCTTTGACGGATCAAATTACTCGTTTTTAAAGCAGGAGCTCAGACAGCTCGTTGAGGAAATTATCACTCTGGCAAGTATACAGGAGTCTGGTGTATGAAATCGGAATCAATAACCTTGGAAAAGTACCAAAACTTGGCAAATCGCTCTTCAGGTGCCGGTGGAGAGGGAGAAAAACGCTTAGTTGTCTCCGCCCTGGGCCTGGCAGGAGAAGCTGGAGAGTTCGCAAATTTGGTTAAGAAAATGACCGCCCACGGCCACCCGTTTGATCCCGAATCTCTGAAAGATGAGCTGGGTGATGTTCTTTGGTACCTTGCTGAAGCTGCCACTGCAGCCGGCCTCAATCTGGAAGATATCGCTTCGCATAATATTGATAAATTGATCAAACGTTATCCAGAAGGATTCAGCGAGGAACATAGCATCAACCGACTCGATTAAAAAGAAAGACCGCAGTTACAACTGCGGTCTTTCTTTTTGTTACTTAGACATTAATGAGAATATTGAAAGTTTATCAAACCCAATGCTTGCTCCACAACAATGACTAGCTCAGCATTAGAGTAGCTCGCTCCGGGAGAAACATAATAACCATCTTCCAATTCAAAATCAGCCGGGAAATCCACTTTTGATAGTCCATTCTGGGCATCAACAGCCACATAAACATTCTCCGGAATTTGAATTAGAATCGTTCCTACAGCTTGTTTGATCAGAATTTGATCACTATCCATATCCGGCAGGCGAACTAGCAGCCTGCCCACACCCTGGTTTAGATCAAGCGATGCCAAATCCAATTTCTCCAGCGCCAGGATCACTTCCCCCGCACCGTTGTTCACAATCAAATCAGCTGCCAGGTCCTCAGTCATATCCAGTTCCCAGCGGGCAGTATGAGGGTAAAACCCTGGTTCATTATGTTCAAGCTGATATAGGATCGTGTTTCCCTTCGTTGAAATCTGGTCAGTAAACTTATCAGGTGTAATGCTGCCAAAAACCAAAACCCCATCAAGCGTATCAGACCCAAGGATTAGCTCTCCTGCCCCCAACGAAAGATCCAGTTCCATTTGATCAACTTCTTCTGAGAATACTTCCCTGATATCTGTGTAATCCGCCGCAACATAGAAACCTTCCCTGACTATCCAAACCGATCCGCCTATCAGCACCAGAGTAAGAACTACACCCGCAATCGCAAACCAAATAGAATCACCCTTAAATACCAGGTCAATTCCTGCAGCAATTAGCAAGATCGGCCAGAGTTGGATGATCTGTGTCCAACTGATCCAAACCCGCGGGCCAAAGTTGTTCAGCAGGAAAAACACACCTGCTCCGATCAAAAGGATTGGCCAGGCGATCCCTTTCCTGCGAATCAGGTCATTCAAACCAGCTATGATCAACAGTATCGGCCAGAGACGCCAGATCATCTCCCAGCCTTCTCCGGGAATCAAGCCCAGGTTATTTCCAAGAAAGATCAAGCCGATAGTTATCAGCAGGATCGGGCCAAACAATCCTCTCCGTTTTCCATTATTGGATTTATACTCAGAACTCATAATCTATTCCTTACCTTTCCGAAACAGCAGAACAACACCACCAACGATCAGCAGGATCGGCCAAATAATATCAAGGTCAACCCATTGCAGCCAGTTAAAATTCATCCTGTCCAGGAACAAGAAGCCACCCACAACGATCAATCCAATACCTAGGATCAAACCTGATTGGGGGTGAGGTTGTGTCACAGCCTGTTGGATATCATTTCCCATTGATTTAAATCTATCGCCCATGGATTCTTCTTTAAAACTATATGCTCCACCTTCTTCAGGGATCACTATCCACAGCAGCAGATAGAGGATAAATCCAAAATCACTGCCAAAAAGCAAAAGGACGAATAATAAGCGAATGAAGACCGAATCAATGTTCAGAAATGTCCCCAGACCTCCACAGACGCCACCTACCATCCGATCTGTAGTACTTCGATATAATTTTACATTTTCCATCAGTAAACTCCTCTCTGGCCTATTGTTTCCAGGTTCTGATCAGGATGAATGCACCCAGACCGATCAGAATAACAGGCCAGGCGATATTAACAATATTCAGAACTGGGGCGAAAAGTGCTAAACCCAGGGCTGTTAAAATTCCACCCGGGATAAAAGCCCACTTTGTATTGTGAGCTGCTCCAGGTAAAAGGGCAACCAGGAAGAATGTAATTCCCATTCCTAGAAAGAAGATCACATCATTCCAATCGGACAGGAAATCCAACCCAGCCACCAGAGAGAGGGTGATCAACACACCACCGGGAATTATCGCCCACCATTGGGCCTGTTTACGCAAGTAAACCAACCAGAAAGCTAGTCCTATACAACCGAGGAAGATCGCTCCGGAAATATCTGAGCTAGGAAGGATATCAAATAATTCATCGATCGCAACCAGGGTTAGACCAAAGAGTGTCAACCCGGGAATGATAGCCCACCATTGATCTTGCTTGGTGAAATAGATCCATAAAAATACCGCCGCACCGGCTGCAATCAGCAGGATCCATAAATATTCGAATGCGCTACCAAGAACGTTAAACTCCTGCAGCATAAATAGAACACCTGCCAGGATCAATAACCCACCCCATACGTATTTACTTTGATCTTTTTTCATACTAACCTTTCCTATTTGATTGAATGAATAACACACAGGAAAAGAGGATCCCAGTCCATCAGGATCTTCAATATTTCCATTGTCTTATATACGGAATATATTCAGGGAAGTTGCATAAATGAGACTTCCGAATTGCCTTAAACTCCGAAGATCTCTCCGCTCAATTTATAACCCGCCGCTTCTAGCCGGGGAGTAAAGAGCGGCCTCAGACCGGTGGCCTCCATCTCTCCCAATATTTTCCCTTTGGATGACACGCCTGTCTGATCGAATTTAAAGATATCAGATAGAGTAACAATATCACCCTCCATACGGGGAACTTCTGTGATATGAGTGACTTTTCGTGTTCCGTCGGTCAACCGCTCCATATGTACAATCATATCAATGGCTGCGGCGATTTGGGTCCGGATAGCCATTAATGGCAATTCCAATCCAGCCATCATCGACATGGTTTCCAAACGTGAAACAGCATCCCTGGGAGAGTTGGCGTGCAAGGTTGTCAACGAGCCATCATGCCCGGTATTCATTGCCTGCAACATATCCAGAGCTTCTCCACTACGCACCTCTCCAACCACAATCCTATCTGGACGCATTCTCAGGGCATTGCGAACCAGATCACGTGTTATCACTCCGCCAACCCCATCGATATTCGGCATGCGCGTTTCCATACGGACGACATATTTTTGGTTCAATTTCAATTCAGCCGCATCTTCAATGGTAATAATTCTCTCATCGTCAGGTATGGACATAGCCAGAATATTCAATAAGGTGGTTTTTCCTGAGCTGGTATTCCCGGTGATTAGAATATTCATCCGCGAGGCAACACAGGCCTGCAGGAATTCAGCCATATGATCGGTCATTGTCCCCAATTTTATGATCTGCTGGATTGTCAATTTGCTTTCCAGGAATTTCCGAATTGTTAATGAGGGGCCATCTACAGATACGGGTGGAATAGCAATATTCACTCGCGACCCATCTGGCAAGCGCGCATCAGCCATCATATTTTCCTGGTCCACCCGCCTGCCAAGAGGAGATAGGATCCGGGTTATGATTCTCATCAAATGGTCAGCATTCTCAAATTTCACATCCGTGTCTTCCAGCTTGCCATTTTTCTCAACATAGACCTGTTCTGGTCCATAGATCATGATCTCACTGATTTCCGGGTCAGCCAGCAATGGCTGGATGGGGCCAAACCCAGTGATCTCGTCTTCTACTTCGCTGAACAAACGAAGTTTATCGAGCTCCGTCAGCGGATATTCATCAGCAACTTTTTCATAGGAAGTCTCTATCAAGCCCCGGACCCGGACTTGATATTCTCTAGCTGATCCCGGGGGGGATTCCTCGATATCCATCCTCACAACCTCAATTAAAGCTTGTTTGAGGTGGATCACTTCTTTACCAAGAATCTGGTCTTCCGGTTCGACATAATGATTTAACATAGTCATTCCTTTTTTTACCAGCTTTAATCATTATACTTAAAACTAGCCAAAAATCAGTAACAAACCAATTAACCTCAAACGCTGATCAATACATAAGGAGATCTTTGGCTTCAGACAGGGTCTCATTCCAGTCATCTTTTTCTACGGCCGGTGATTTGCCCAGTGAATCCTCCCACTTTATGTTGCTTAATGCCGCGCCAACAGCTTGACCACATACCAGACCGGCCTCAAGATCGTATCCGCCTTCCAAAAATACAGCCAATCGGCCGGAACAAAATTCATCTGCCCAGTTTTTAAGGTCAGACATGATTTCGAATACACAAGCAGCGGATACCTGCATACTGCCCAACGGATCCTTCCAGTGGGTATCAAATCCATAGCTGATCAAGAGCATATCAATTTTCTGATCCTCCAGATAAGGCAGGATTATGTCTCTGGTCAGGGTTTTGTAAGCCATGTCGCCAGAAAATCGAGGGATGGGGAGATTCAGAGTAGTGCCTTCTCCAGCACCTGAACCAGTTTCATACAAGGCTCCTGTACCTGGATAAAATGGTGCCTGATGAATGGATATATAACACACATCAGGGCGTTCCCAGAAAATATCCTGAGTGCCGTTACCATGATGCAAATCCAGATCTAGAATAGCGATCTTTTTCGCTCCCTTCGCCCTAAGCAAATATTCAGCAGCTACTGCAACGTTATTGATTAAACAGAAACCCATACCCCTATTCCGGGTCGCATGATGTCCAGGTGGTCTGGTGAGAGCAAAACCCGAGCCGACTTTTCTATCCCAAACAAGATCCGCAATCGAAACCCCTCCGCCGGCCGCATTCAACGCCAGCTGCCAGGATTCAATTGTAGTATAGGTATCCGGATCCAGCATTTGAGCTTGCCGGCTAGCTCGTTCTAGTATGTTGAGATATTCTTGATCATGAACAGCTTCGAGGAGAGTCTGGTCCAACTCCAAAGGGCTGACCTGGGAGCAGTCATCCCACAGATCAATCTCCATCATTCCCTTTTTTATTACCTCAACCCTTTCCGGACTTTCTGGATGAGCATATAGATAATGCTTCTGATGCCCTTCAGGATAGTACAGAGCCACGGAGACCATATTCCCTCCAGAATAACGAAACCGATGCAGAGATATGCTAACTATATTATACTTTTTTGTAATCGTCATTATGAATTTTTCCCTTGTTCGTTAACCTATCAGTTAATTTATTTGCAGAGGTAAAACATGAAACAGCAAGAAGGGTATTTTTCAGATCAAGATCAATCCATTTATTATCAGTACTGGCTTCCCGAAATCCCTCCCCACGCAGTTCTACTGATAGTTCACGGGCTCAATGAACACTGCGGCAGATATGAACACCTGGCAGCGTATTTTACCGAGAAAGGATATGCTGTTTACGGATTGGATCATGTTGGGCACGGAAAATCATCAGGTACTCGTTCGTTTGCTAATGATTTTTCTGCGTTCACCAACCCGATTCTCACCTATCTGAATATGATCAAGGAATGGCAGCCAGGCCTTCCTGTGTATCTGGTCGGACACAGCATGGGAGGATTGATCGGAGCTAATTTTCTTATCGACCATCAAGACAAGGTCCAGGGAGCTGTGCTTTCCGGATCATTGACACTCCTTCCTGAATACGTATCGGACTTCACGATAAAAATTGGGAAACTTCTATCTACTGTTTTACCCAAAATGAGCTTATTGGCGATTGATGCTGATGGGATCAGTCAAGATAAAGCTGTAGTTCAGGCCTATAAAGATGATCCTCTTGTATATACAGGAAAAATGACAGCAAGAATCTCTAATGTGATGAATGACGGCATTGCCCGTATCTCTGCCGATGGCTCAAAAATCTACCTTCCAGTCCTTCTGCTGCACGGCAGCGAAGACAGCCTTTGTGATCCAGAATGTTCTGAATATTTACATAATTTGATCTCCTCCCAGAAAAACCAACTGATCATTTATGATGGGTTTTTCCATGAAGTCTATAATGAGCCAGAACATGAGACCGTATTTAACGATGTCTTGAATTGGCTTGACGGGTTGTCAATATAACTTCCAGGTTCGGTTCTCAGAATTAGTGTTAATTACTGCTGTTCATAGCAGGTTTTTAAATTATCTACTTATTAGATAAAGATCAGCCACTCTATTCCATAAGGCAGATCTTCCTCTCGGGTGTAAAAATAAACTTACTCAAATACAGGTAGTTTAATGTCCAACGTTGAGATGATCTTAACTAAAATACAGGATGCCGAATTATCCGGTGACAACTTTCTTGCTGCAGAGGCTTGTATTAGTGCAGGCAAGATTTTCCTGGAACGCAATATCTATCCCGAAGCCTCCCTTTATTTCAAGAAAGCCGCCAAATATTTCTCAGAAACAGGAGAGGCCATCCAACAGTCCCAGGCTCTGAATCAGCTGGGAGTTTGCCTGTTGATGTCCGGCCAATCAGAACAAGCCCTAGAAGAACTGGCTGCTGCAAAACTGTGTTTGAAAGAAGAGGATCTTCCCATCCTCATAGCAGCTATCGAAGGGAACCTCGGTTTAGCTTACAGTGAATTAAAGGATTATGAGAACGCTGTGAAATCCCATAGGTTTGTCCTTGAAACCGCCGAGAAGATAGGGGATCCTTCTTTGAAATTGAACGCTCTTATCAATCTGGCAGACAGCAACCTTCAAGACAAAAAATACCAACCCGCCCTGGGTTTTGCCCTGGTTGGCCTTGATCTAGCAACGGCACGGGGTTCAAAGCCTTCCTTGGTGATCATCTATGATCTATTAGGCATGATCTCATCCCGCCAGGGGGATCTCAAAACAGCCCTGGATTATCATCAACAGTCCTTTGAGGCAGCTCAGGAAAATGGTGATCTTTTGCGTCAAGGTATCGCACTTGCGAATCAGGCTTTAGCCCAGGAAGGCTTGACGGAACTCGACCAGGCCTTTCAGCTCATGTCCCAGGCACAGGAAATTTTTGTCCTTTTAAATTCAAGTTATCAGGAAAAAACAACTAAGGACCTGGCGCGCATTCAAAAGGGCCGGTCCACGGATTCTTGAGATTTCATAATGTGTACATTTAACTGAATTGGGACTATAATCTCACAATGCAAAAAAACTACTTCATCATGGAGAAAGTATGATCCGCGTTCGAAATTTCATTCTAATTTGTCTTGTCATCATCTTAGGCTTTTCCCCTTTTGTGGATACAGCCCAAGCGCAGGAGCCTGTCGTTCATGCGGTTTTGTTCTATTCCACTAGCTGCGGTCATTGTGCCCAGATCATTGAGCAGGTTCTTCCGGAATTGGACCGCCAATACGGATCTCAGCTTGTCATTTACGGAGTGAATACCCAATCAGAAACAGGAAGTGAACTCTTTGCTAATTATATAGAATTATTCGATGTCCCCAATGAGAGACAGGCCGTTCCCACCCTTGTGGTGGGCGATCAGGTCCTGTTAGGTTCAAGCGAAATCCCCGAACTATTTCCGGCAATCATCGACGAGGGGCTGAAAAACGGAGGGATCGATTGGCCAGTCATTAATGGATTGATGGAGGCCATGGGAGGTTCTACGAATGAAGCGGCTGTGGAAACCCCACCAATCGTTCACGAGACGACCTTGCAGGAGAAATTCAAATCAGACTTGGTAGGAAACATACTCTCCGTAGTTCTCCTCGCTGGTATGCTGGTAGTCCTCGTTATCACTGGAATCAATCTCACAAAGGATCCAGATCCTGACAAAAAGGGAACACCCGAATGGTTGATCCCCCTTCTCGCAATTATCGGAATTGGAATTGCAGGTTATCTGGCGTATGTTGAATTAAACCAGGTAGAGGCAGTTTGCGGTCCAGTCGGCAATTGCAATACAGTTCAGCAGAGTGAGTATGCAACCCTGTTTGGCTTCCTGCCAATAGGCGTCTTGGGTGTTATGGGGTACCTGTTCATAATCATTCTTTGGCTGGCAAGATTGCTTGATCTTCCGAGTTATACTCGAATCTTGACCCTTGCTTTATTCGGGGTAACTTTATTTGGTATATTGTTCTCGATCTACCTGACATTCCTGGAGCCTTTTGTGATCGGTGCAACCTGTATATGGTGCCTTTCATCTGCTGTGATCATGACAATTTTATTCATGCTGGCAGCAGGTAAACTGAACGATCCAGTCTAGCGTATCCTGAGCAGGCAACTGATTTCATGCACGAGTTATCAATAAC
>Ga0209013_10005408_pt1 | contig 11005 bp, 10 predicted proteins | sample Cruoilmetagenom2_FD_187291 | JGI IMG/M metagenome (GOLD analysis project Ga0209013, IMG submission 187291) | Oil polluted marine microbial communities from Coal Oil Point, Santa Barbara, California, USA - Sample 2 (SPAdes) (version 2) | ecosystem: Environmental > Aquatic > Marine > Oil seeps ...
CAAGGGACTGTCGCCGTCTTCGAAATCACTCCTGAACAAGCCGGACTGCCGCGCGCGAACATCGCCGACCTTAAAGGCGGCGACGCTGAAACGAACGCGCAGGCCATCCGCGATCTTCTAGATGGCAAAACCGGCCCCTTCCGCGACATTGTTCTTCTCAACGCGGGTGCGGCCCTCATCGTCGGCGAACGCGCCTCTTGCATTACCGAAGGCGTCGAACGAGCCGCTCACGCCGTTGACACGGGCAAGGCTAAAGCCACGCTGGAAAAACTTATCGCCGCCACCAACCAGATAGTCGCGACCTAGAACGACGCATTCAAGAACACCACAAACACCCATGGGGGCAGCAAGCCACTACCCTGGCCAGGCCAAGTTGTCGTATACCTCTCCCATGTCCGATATCCTCGACAAGATCACCGCTTACAAACTCAAGGAAGTGGCCGGCGCCAAACAGCGCGAGCCATTGCAAATCATTGCGGAATACGCCCGTAGCGCTCCGCGCGTACGCCCCTTCATTGGCGCCCTGCGAAAGCAGCATGCTAAGGGCAAACCCGCACTCATAGCCGAAATCAAGAAGGCAAGTCCCTCCAAGGGGCTGATACGGGCCGACTTTGATCCGCCCGCATTGGCATCAGCTTATGAGGCTGGCGGCGCCACATGCCTATCGGTCCTCACCGATACACCCTCATTCCAGGGTGCCCCCGAGTTTCTCCAAAGCGCCCGCGCCGCTTGTACTCTCCCGGTTCTGCGCAAGGACTTCATGCTCGACACTTATCAGGTGGTGGAAGCGCGTGCTTGGGGCGCCGACTGCATCCTTGTCATAATGGCCCAGGTCGGCGACACCACCGCTGCGGCGCTGGTCAGTGCTGCCCATGACTGGGGCATGGACGCCCTTGTAGAAGTCCATAACGAAGCCGAACTAGACCGGGCGCTGAAGCTCAACTGCCAACTGATTGGCATCAACAACCGCGACCTTCGTACCTTCGAAACCAGCCTTGAGACCACCGAACGCCTGGTCGGCACGATACCGAAGGACCGTATCCCTGTGTCCGAAAGCGGCATCTTTAACAACGCCGACGTTGTTCGTCTGCGTGCTGCCGACGTTAACACCTTCCTCATCGGTGAAAGCCTGATGCGCCATGACGACGTCGAAACCGCCACACGCACATTGCTCGGGACCAAAACCGCATGAGCAAACTCTCACACCTAAACGAACGCGGCGAAGCCCGCATGGTTGATGTCTCCGATAAGGAAGTCACATCCCGCACGGCCGTTGCCGAGGGTTTCGTATCGATGGCTCCCGAGACATTCGAGCTCATCGAAAAGGGTGAGGCCAAAAAGGGGGATGTGCTGGCCACCGCCCGCATCGCTGGGATCATGGCCGCCAAACGCACGCACGAACTGATCCCGCTTTGCCATCCACTTCCGATCACCAAGGCACTCATCGATTTTGAACCGACCACCGCGCCGACCGGCGTACGCGTCACTGCCGAAGTTAAGGTCACCGGTAAGACCGGTGTTGAGATGGAGGCCTTAACAGCCGTTTCCGTTGCCTGCCTGACCATCTACGACATGCTTAAAGCCGCCGACAAAGGAATGTGCTTCGACGGCATCCGCCTCATCGAAAAAACCGGCGGCCGCTCGGGCCATTTCCAAGCTAATACAGAGCCTGGCAAATGAACCAAGCACTAACCGTCGACGAGGCCCTGGCGCGTATTTTAGCGGGCGCACAATCGACACCGAGCGAACAAGTCGGCCTCCTCGAAGCCGCAAATCGCACCCTCGCCGAGCCACTCACCGCGCGCTTTACCCAACCTCCATTTGATTCCTCGGCCATGGACGGTTACGCCGTCCGCAACGACGACGTGGCGAGCCTTCCCGCCACACTCAACATCATCGGACAAGCCGCCGCCGGCCACCCGTTCGCAGGCTCCCTTTTAGCTGGTCAAGCCGTTCGCATCTTTACCGGCGCATCGATGCCCGCCGGTTCCGACACCGTTGTCATTCAGGAAGACACCACCCGCGAAGGCAACTTCGTTTACATAAACGATTGCGTGCCCGATCCTGGCCATGTCCGCCCGAGTGGCGGAGATTTCACAGCCGGTGCCGAAATAATTGAAGCCGCCACCCACTTGCTGCCGCGCCACGTTGCGCTGGCAGCCGCGATGGGTCACAGCTCGCTGAAAGTCCACCGCAAGCCATTGGTAGCGATCCTGGCCACCGGCGACGAACTTGTTGAACCCGGCACCACACCTGGCCCTGGCCAGATCCTCGCCTCCAACAGCTATGCACTGGCAGCAATGGTCACCACCGCGGGAGGCGAAGCCCGCCTTCTCGGTATTGCTCGCGACACATTGGAAAGCCTGCAGCAAAAACTGGCGCTGGCCTCCGGCGCGGACATCGTCGTCACCATCGGCGGAGCATCCGTCGGTGAGCACGACCTGGTTGAATCAGCGCTCACGAAATCCGGCTTCCAACTCGACTTCTGGAAGATTGCCATGCGCCCCGGAAAACCTCTCATGTTCGCGCAACGCTCTCATCAACGCGCCATCGGCCTTCCCGGAAATCCAGTCTCCGCCATCGTCTGCGCCCACATATTCCTGCTTCCGCTAATCGCGAAATTAAGTGGCCGCCCCTCACATGAGACAAACGCAATGGAGGCACACCTAGCAGCGCCGCTGGACCGCAACGGACCGCGCCAACATTACATGCGCGCACGCCTTACCCGTTCCGCAGAAGGCGAAGCCGTCACCCCTGCCAAAAACCAGGACAGCTCGCTTCTTTCAATTCTCGCAAATTCGAATTGCCTGATCGTTCGCCCACCCGGCGCTCCAGCTCTCGAGGCTGGTTCGAAAGTCACAGTTCTACCAATTGACTTCTGATTGGGTTGCATAGGGTTGCAGAACGCGACATGAACATGTACAGTACGTTCATGGTTTGTGCAGCGCTACCAAACCGGAACGAATAGGCGGCAGGGAGAACATCGCCGATATGCTGACACAGAAGCAAAAGGATCTCTTGCTGTTTATCCATGAACGGCTGCAGAACACCGGCGTCCCACCTTCTTTCGACGAAATGAAGGACGCCCTCGACTTGAAGTCGAAGTCAGGGATCCACCGTCTCATTACAGCCCTCGTCGAACGCGGCTTCATTCGGCGCCTGCCCCATCGCGCCCGTGCCATCGAAGTGATCAAACTGCCCGAAGGCGTGGCCGGTCCGGCAACGCTTACAGAAAGCCAGCCGCCGCCTGAATACGAACATCGACTGAGCCCAATGCAAGCCCCGCCGGCACCTGAGCCCAGTATTATCCACTCCCAGTCAGTGCCGGTGCCTGTCATGGGACGAATTGCAGCCGGCACGCCGATCAGCGCTATCCAGGATCACACCCATGACATCGACTGCCCGCCCGATTTGCTGTCGAATGGAGAGCATTTCGCACTCGAGGTCCGCGGCGATTCGATGATCGAAGCCGGTATTCACGATGGCGACACCGTTATCGTTCGGCGTGCTGACACCGCCCAGAACGGGGACATAGTTGTCGCTCTGGTCGAAAAGGAAGAGGCGACATTGAAGCGCCTGCGTAAGAAGGGGGCTTCCATTGCGTTGGAGGCCGCAAACCCAGCCTATGAGACTCGCACCTTCAGACCCGACCAAGTTGATATCCAAGGTCGTCTCGTTGGTCTGATCCGGCGCTATTGATCCCGCTCAAAAGTGCAGCGCCGTCTCAACTCAGTTATTGGATCGGACGTGACCTCGGACGCCGGCCGTGGAAATCTGTGACGCTGGTGCTGTCTATGGAACTGTCGTCACCGATGTGGATCGCAAGCGTCCCCTGACGCGAACTGCGAACCGGGTCCACGATTAGACCGGGTTTGCCGCAACCAGGCCGCACCTCAACCCGCGTCACGAGAATGTCGGCACACCGGCAGTCTTCCCGCAGCAATGCAGGGTGACGTGCAATAGCAATCACGACGCCCTTCACACGCCCGAAGCATCGAACCGGGTCGCAGTTGAGCGCGCCTTCGATTCCAATCTCCCCAGCCTCGCGGCTGTCACCATCTCGCGCCAGCATTACGAGAGCTCGTAGTTTGAAAATCGAGACGTTAGTCCAGAGTATTTGCCATCTGCATCGCGCACCACAATAAGCCGTCCATTGTCGCCAATTAGAACGTCCGGTCGCTCAACCAGCGGTGCCACCGCAACGCCGAGCGCGATAGCCAGCACACCCATAAGCCGCCATCGGTAGCAAAGAAGGCATAGCCAAAGCCCACCCGCAAATATCATCGATATTGCCATTGTTGGTATCGCTGGGACACGGCTTGCGGCCCCCTCTATGCCGGCGACCCACTTGGCCACGATTTCCATCATCTCAAGTCCCGGCCCCACGACCTAGAGCGCTGCACCCTCCGCCGCGAAGGGCATCAAGACCAGCGTCGCCAACGCCGCCGGCGTGACAATCAAGTTGCAGATCGGAACCGCCAGCAAATTCGCCAATACATCAAAGTATTGCACCTGTTGAAAATGATAGATTACGATTGGCGCCACAGTCGCACTGGCTACCAGCGTAGAACCGACAATCGCCGCGAAAAACACAATGATCCGCCAAGGCGACGTTGCTCAGCGCAATCACCTGCTGGTCGGCAAGGATCGACAGAAAGAATATGGCGATCATCAAAAACGATCTGAGCGTCGCAAAAGATCCCCCCGAGATCGTCAGGTAGCCGAACGCACCGAGAATCGCACCGTTAGCCGCCCACTTCCAGATCGGAAAGTTAAGCGCCAATATCGGGAACAGTGCCAACAAGAACCGCAGAGTAAAAAACAAAAAACCGCCCATGATCGCCCTGTGCGGTCCCGAAATTGACAGGATGTGATAGAGCCACGACACCCTGTAGACTTCGTTGGCCTGCTCGGAAATACCGCTTCGGTCCCCGGCTATCAGCGCCCTCGCGACCGCCCCAGTTTACCCCTGCAGTGCCGCCGTCACACGCTCGCCAATATTCCTTCGCACACGCGCTATCGCACCGCTCATCGCCAACATCAACGGTGGCTCAAAAGGCGCCGTCACGACGACCGCCCCCGGTTCCGAAGGCAACATAAAACAGATGAGCGTGCCCAACCCGACAGACACCGGACCCAATAAAACCAGCGGGGACGCTCTGCCTCGATCTGCTCCTGCAAGAAGACCGAAACCCAATGCCTCGCCGGCTCTTTAGCCCAGATCGCAACCCTGCCCTGCGTCTCTGAGTCGCTAAGGTCTCCCAGCATCGTTCGACCTTGCTCCTAAACAGCTTCCTCTACCCATGCTACATCGCCACGAACGCGAAATCAGCGGACGCATACGTGCCGCGACCCAACCAATGGGATCTGCCCGCCAATGCCGCAATCTAACATCACCTCAGACGAAGTCGTCGTCCGCTTTGCCCCTTCGCCCACCGGATACCTGCACATCGGCGGCGCACGCACAGCACTTTTCAATTGGCTCTTCGCAAAGGCCAAGGGCGGTAAGTTCCTCCTGCGCATCGAGGACACGGACCGTGAGCGCAACTCACCTGAAGCTGTCGAAGCGATTCTCGACGGGCTGCGCTGGCTGCAACTTGATTGGGATGACGAACCCATTTCGCAGTACGAACGAGCCGACCGGCATCGCCAGGTTGCAAAGCAACTGCTGGCAGATGGCAACGCCTACAAATGCTTCCTCACACAAGCCGAGTTGGCCGCCATGCGCGAGACCGCCGAGCGCGAGAAACGGACCTTCAAGGTCAAATCTCCATGGCGCGACCGCGACGCCAGTGAAGCCCCCGCCGACACGCCATATGCAATCCGCATTCGCGCCCCGAATGAGGGTGAAACCGTCATCAACGACCACGTCCAGGCGAAGGTCACCTTCGCCAACAAGGACCTTGATGACCTCATCATCCTGCGCTCGGACGGCTCCCCAACTTACAATCTGGCTGTCGTTGTCGATGACCACGATATGGGCATCACACACGTTATCCGCGGCGTTGACCACCTCACCAACGCCGCCCGACAAACGCAAATCTACAGTCTAATGGATTGGAAGGTTCCCCAATGGGCGCACGTGCCGCTCATTCACGGACCCGACGGCGGAAAACTGTCCAAACGCCACGGTGCGCTGGGCGCCGAGGCTTACCGCGAGATGGGCTATCTGCCTGTAGCCATGCGCAACTACCTCGTACGCCTGGGCTGGAGCCATGGCGACGATGAGATCATTTCAACTAACCAACTCATCGAGTGGTTCGACATCGACGCCATTAATAAAGCCCCCGCCCGCTTCGACATTCAGAAGCTTGAAGCGATCAATGGTCACTGGATCCGGACCAGCGACGACGATGAGTTGTACGAGCGCATCGTTCATCTTCTACCGCACATTCCCCATGGAGACGCAATCTCCCAGGCTTTCTCCCTTGGCGCCGGCATGAAGCTACGCGCATTGATACCCGCCATGAAGGAACGCTCAAAGACACTGCTCGACCTCCTCGATGGCGCGAAATTCCTCTGGGCAGAACGGCCGATGGCATACGACGAAAAGGCGAACAAACTACTCGACGAGTCCGCCCGCGCAATACTTGGCAAGCTACTTCCCAATCTGCAGCATCTACCCGACTGGACGGCTGTGCCGCTTGAAACCGCAATCCGTGAGTTTGCCGAAGGCGAAGGTCTCAAACTCGGCAAGGTTGCCCAACCGCTACGAGCCGCCTTGACCGGCACCACCGTCTCCCCGTCCATCTTTGAGATAATTGCGGTTCTAGGAGAACCGGAGACACTCGGCCGCTTGAAAGACGCCGCCGGTTGAAAAATCGGCTTGGTTGTTCGGTCATGCTCTATATTGCGCAGTAAAGTGCCCAAACTTCAGGCATTAACGCCTGCATAAATCGAGCGTAGACGCGATTGGAAACCGGTATTTTGGTCGGCGCAGAACTGGAGGTTTTCCAGTTCGCTGGGTCTCCGTAAGCACTAAAACGGCGTCACCCCTTTTCGCACTGCACAATATCCCGTAAACACGCAGTCTCACGTCCACGCGAGTCGTGCCCTCCCCTGCCAACGGTTATCTTGTCGCAGGTGCGAATGTCAGCTACCACGCCTCATTATCTGCGTCGGTCCGTTTGAGCTCGCCAACATAGGGTCCGCACCCGCGACGCATCTCTGTCACGTTTCAAAAGGGAACCGCCCGATGAATTCTCATGACACCGGCTCCGGCACTTCCCCTATGGCCACCATCAAGGTCAAGGACGCCACTATCGACATGCCCGTGCGCTCAGGCACACTCGGGCCAGACGTCATCGATGTCGGCAAGCTCTATAAGGAGACGGGTTGTTTCAACTACGACCCGGGCTTCACCTCGACGGCGAACTGCTCTTCAAAGATCACCTATATTGACGGCGACGCCGGCATACTTCTGCATCGCGGCTACCCGATCGACCAACTCGCGGAACAATCGTCCTTCATCGAGGTCTGCTATCTCCTCTTGAACGGAGATCTCCCCAGCCAGCTCGAGTACGACGAATTCGAAAAGGCCATCACCAATCACACGATGCTGCACGAGCAGATGACTCGTTTCTATACGGGCTTCCGGCGTGACGCTCACCCGATGGCCGTGATGTGTGGTGTGGTTGGCGCGCTATCGGCGTTCTATCACGACTCCACCGACATCAACGATCCCTGGCAGCGCACCGTCGCCGCTCGCCGCCTCATCGCCAAGATGCCGACTATCGCTGCCATGGCCTACAAGTATTCCGTCGGTCAGCCCTTCATCTACCCGCGCAACGATCTGGATTACTCCAGCAACTTCCTGCAAATGTGCTTCGCTGTCCCGTGCGAGCCCTACACCGTCAATCCCGTCATAGCACGCGCCCTCGACCGCATCTTCATTTTGCACGCAGACCACGAACAAAACGCCTCGACGTCTACCGTTCGCTTGGCCGGCTCCTCCGGCGCCAATCCATTTGCTTGCATCGCCGCCGGCATCGCCTGTCTGTGGGGCCCCGCCCACGGCGGCGCCAACGAAGCAGCGCTCAACATGCTGCAAGAAATCGGTACCGTCGAGCGCATCCCCGAGTACGTCGAGAAGGCTAAGGATAAAACATCCGGTTTCCGCCTGATGGGGTTCGGCCACCGGGTCTACAAGAATTACGACCCACGCGCGAAGGTCATGCAGACGACCTGCCACGAGGTTCTCGATGCCCTCGGCATTCGTGACGAGCCATTGCTCAAAGTTGCCATGGAGCTTGAGCATATTGCGCGGGAAGACGAGTACTTCGTTGAAAAGAAACTCTATCCCAACATCGACTTCTATTCCGGCATCACGCTGCGAGCCATGGGCTTCCCCGTCGAGATGTTCACGGTCCTGTTTGCGGTCGCGCGCACGGTCGGCTGGGTCGCCCAGTGGAAGGAAATGATCGAGGATCCCGAGCAGCGCATCGGCCGCCCGCGCCAGCTCTACATCGGCGACGCCGAACGCGCCTTCGTTCCACGCGGTCAGCGGGGCTAATTCCTCGAGCGGTGTACTTTCACATTGGATGCCTCCGGGACACACCCGGCGGCATTCTCGAGGCGTTCAATCACAACGTCGGCGGCCGCTTCGCTTGGGCTCGGACCATCGATGAGCATCTTGCTCGGAATACGCCCGAGTGCCTCCAGCTGCGCCTCACGCTCCGGTGTATCCTTCAGCAGCAACTCCAATGCATTAGCGAGCTTTTCCGGTTGGCAGTCCTCCTGTAGCAGTTCCGGAAACGCATTCTCGTCTAGAACGAGATTGGCCAGCACAACCGATGGCACCTTGACCAGAAAACGCAACTGCGAGGCTAACGGATCAACCCGATAGGCAACCGCCATAGGTGTCCCTGCCAGAGCCAATTCAAGCGTAACCGTACCTGATGCGGCCAAAGCCGCGCGTGCGAGTTTAAACGCCTTGAACTTATCCTCATCACCCGACACCAAATGCGTTCTCTGTGGCCATTTCTTGATCTCTTCCTCCACCAGGTCCCGCACAGAATCGACCACCGGAATCAGGACTTGCAAATTGTGACTGCGCTCTTGGAGAACCGAAACAGCTTCCCGAAAGGGCTCCACTAGGCGGCTAACTTCCGAGCCTCGGCTCCCAGGCAGCACGACCAGAACTGGATCCTTCGGACACAGGCCAAGCCGGTCACCAAGCTCTTTCGCATCAAGTGATTCAAGCCAATCAAGCTTTTCAATCATCGGATGACCGACGTAAGTCGTCGGAGGTCCTCCCAGACGCGCGTGCGCATCGGGTTCAAACGGCAGCAGTGCCAGGAGATGATCGACATACCGGCGCATTTTCCGCGCCCGCCCCGGCCGCCACGCCCAAATCGTTGGACTGACATAATCAATGATCGGGATATCCGGACGCCGACTGCGGATCCGCTTTGCGATTGGATGCGTGAACTCGGGACTGTCGATTATGATGACTGCGTCCGGCTCCGCGCTCAATGCCGCATCGACCGTTTGAAATATCCGCCGCGCGATCCTGGGTAAACGCGGCAGGATCGACAACAGCCCCATCACCGCAACGTCAGATAGTGGAAACTGAGATACGAGCCCCTGGCGCGCCATGTTCTCTCCCCCCACGCCCAGATAACGCACCCGCCCCGCAAGCCGCTGATTGAGAACTTCCATCAGTTTGCCGCCAAGGGCATCCCCGGAGTGCTCACCAGCAATGACAAACAAACAATAGCTGCGAGGGGCTCCGTCCACCACAACGCTCGCGCGTCCGTCATCATTCACGGCGCCACTGGTTCTGCCAGGCATTGGCTCGCCATCCTCTTGTTCGCCAACGTTCCTCTAACTCTTAAGACCGCACACTTTCCAAACCAGCAATGAACAGCTTCTGGCGGTCAGCCTCCGCCACAACATCTGGCGCGACACTCGCCGCAAACTTCTGCAGGACGACAGCCACCCCGGCCAAACCGACCTGCGCCGCCTGCGAGATCACCTCTGTATCGAGTTCACGCCCGACGGCCATGACCGCAACGCCCTTACGTCGGCTGCCGAAACCACCACCCCATTGCCGAAGGTTGGCCGCACGCCCGAGCGTCTCCATCACACCTTCACCAGCTTCAACGACCAGAACGTGCTGTCTTGAGACAACCACGGCACGGCCCGCACCAAAACATTCAATCGCGTTAATCAGCCGGGCACCCTTGATCGCATCCGCTTCATCGTTTTTACCCAGATCACGCTGGCCTAGCTGCCGCACAGAGAACTCGGGCAACAATTGTGCTGCGCTCTTCGCATTCGGCTCTGCCTGACCGCCATCGACGCCGGAGACGAAGATTCGGTGCGCATCCGCTAGTTCCAGCAACTTCGTTCGCTCGATCGCCAGCACGCGGCCCGCATCTACGGCGATACCGCGTAGATCCGCCCCCGCCGCCTTGCGTACAGTCTCTGGCCCAATCGCTGGCATATCGACCCGCAACTCCTGACCGGGCTTCGGCGCCTTGATCAGAATTCCCCGCCCGACATTTCTGCACTGACGCATACCCTTGTGACGATAGGCCGTCAGACGGTCGAACATACGATCGGTACCTTCCGCTCCTTCGATCGCCTCGATATTACCACGCGCGACTACCACAGCTTGCCCCACATCGTAGGGCGCAAGTGCCCGCAAGACCTTGAATCCTAGGTTCATGTCATCGAGGTCTTCGTGCCGATGCTCAGGTCCCGCGAAACGTCCAGCACCAACCAGCAACTCAGGCGCGACTTGGCTCACCCCAACGATCTCCAGACCATAGCGTTCAAAATAGGCAATCACACCGCGCAGTATCGCATCATCGCCACCAACCCGGATCAACCGGAGAACGGTTGGCACGGCGCGGAAGAAACCAAAGTCTGGTTTGATGGTCGTAAGATCCGGCCGCCGAACGCTTCCGGCAATGGTAACCTGTTGACAGCAGGCCGTCTTGAACGACGAGATAATCTTACCGATCTGACCCCAGTTCACCCAGGTCGTTTCGAACCCGGC
>Ga0209013_10005409_pt1 | contig 11001 bp, 7 predicted proteins | sample Cruoilmetagenom2_FD_187291 | JGI IMG/M metagenome (GOLD analysis project Ga0209013, IMG submission 187291) | Oil polluted marine microbial communities from Coal Oil Point, Santa Barbara, California, USA - Sample 2 (SPAdes) (version 2) | ecosystem: Environmental > Aquatic > Marine > Oil seeps ...
ACGAGAAGGTTGCTGGTTTGTGGCAAAAAAGTGTCTTTTGAATAGGTAAAAGACCTGAAAGCCTTTGAGAGTTCATTAGGTGGCATAGTTAAGGATATAATTGAGCGTATTTTTTTACTTAGGTCGTTTGATTGTTAGGATATTTGCAAAGCTGAACTTTTACAAGGTTTGTTACTGGTTCAAAGTTCAAAGGTTCACGGTTCAAGGTTAACCCTAACGTTGCATAAATATTTGGTCCAAAAGCGCTTCGCTCGGTCTATATCAGGCCATCAAGAAACAATTGTCCATTTTCAAGACCTCACCGTATGTTCAATACGCTTTCGTCCTTGAAAATGGTCAATCGTCCCTTGCTCACCCAATCTATACCGTTTTGAACTCAAATTTTATGCAACGTTAGGGTAAATCCTGCAAGAGCATACCCTTATTTCAAGCACGCGCTGCAAGAACGCCCCTAAAATAATATATAAACTACAAACAAATTATTTTAACTTTCATACAATTTTTTTGTTGACAATCAAAATTTTGTATGCTACGAGGTGAATCATGCTTGAACAAAATCTTGAGTTTTTGAAACGTTTGGCCAAGGGAATTGAAAGCGTGTTTGGTGAAAGGTGCGAAGTGGTGATACACGATTTTAGCGATATCACACAGTCATTGGTACATATGGAGGGCAATGTGACCAATCGCACCATCGGCGCTCCCATCACAGATTTGGCTTACCGACTGGTCAATGAATTCGGAGACCAGGTTCCTGATAAGATCGGATACAAAAGCACCACCGACGAAGGGAGGGTACTAAAGTGTTCAACGATCTTTGTGCGAGACGATAACGGCAAACCAGAAGGCTGCATCTGTGTCAATTTTGACGTCAGCGATTTTATCTTCCTATCTACGGCTTTTTCTGAACTCAACCCCCTTAGCGACGGCAATGGTAACCGCAGGCACAAGGAGGAGCGTTTTTCCAAAAACTTCCCCGAAACCATGGAATCGGTGATCGATTCAATCATATCCGAGCATGGGAAAATGCCCCCTATGATGGACAAACAGGAAAGGAAGCAATTAATTCGGAGACTCGATAAAGCCGGTGTATTTTTAATGAAGGGCTCGGTGAAGTATTTGGCAAAGGTTTTCGGAGTCTCCCAATACACGATTTATAACTATCTCAAAGAAGTTCGCGAGCGTTAAATCACACAAACCCTTAATTATAAGGATTGAGACGCCATGATTAAGGAAATTCCAGAATATTGTTTTAAATATTTAATACAGACTCCCAAAGCTGGGAGCGTTGTGGAAAATTTCACTGAAAAAGAGGCCGGAACGGTCATCAATTTCCACCGACAGCTGCCGGGCTACCAACCCACCCAGCTTGCCCGTTTGCATCAGCTGGCCCAGGCATGGGGGATTGGGGAAATCTTGGTTAAGGACGAATCAACGCGGTTTAATCTCAAGGCCTTCAAGGTTTTGGGGGGCAGCTATGCCATTGCGCGGTTGTTGTGTCAAAAATTGGGGGTCGATCTAGAAAAGACCGATTATGCTTACCTGGTGAGCGATGAAGTGCGGCAACGCATCGGCCAGATGACCTTGACCACCGCAACCGATGGCAACCATGGCCGCGGCGTTGCCTGGACTGCAGAGCAGTTCAGGCAACAAGCGGTTGTCTATATGCCCAAAGGGTCGGTGCGCTCCCGGGTGGAGAACATCCGTTCCCATGGGGCCATGGTTGAAGTGACCGATCTGAATTACGACGACGCGGTGCGTTTGTCCTGTCGCATGGCCCAAGAAAACGGCTGGCATGTCATCCAGGATACCGCCTGGGAGGACTATACCGAAATCCCGCTCTGGATCATGCAGGGTTACATGACCATGTGTGCTGAAGCGGTCAGTCAGATGACTCAAGCGGGAATACGCCCCACCCATGTCTTTGTGCAGGCCGGGGTTGGCGCGTTGTCAGGCGCCATGGTCGGATTTCTGGTCAACAAGTTTATAGACAATCCTCCCCGGTTCATCATCATGGAGCCCGATAATGCGGCCTGCATTTTCGCTTCGGCCGCCGCCGGAGACGGGCGCCCCCATACGATCACCGGTGACTTGGACACCATCATGGTCGGCCTTGCCTGTGGTGAGCCCAACCCCATCGCCTGGAACATTCTGCGGGATTTTCCAAGCTGCTACGTCAGCTGTGACAACTTCGTTGCGGCCAATGGGATTCGGATTCTGGCCAACCCCCTTAACGACGACGCTGATGTGGAAGCTGGAGAATCCGGATCGGTGGGCATCGGGTTGCTCGATCTGCTGGCAAATAACGAAAAATTCAGCGAGCTGAAGCAGGCACTGGAAATCGGACCCGATTCAAATCTGCTTTTCTTTAACACCGAGGGCGCTACCGATCCCGAAAACTACCGTGAGATCCTCTGGTACGGAAAGTATCCATCTTTGATTTAAAACTAAAACAATAGGGGGAATAAAAATGCCACAACTCGACTTTTCAAAAATCGATGACCTGGCCGAGCGTTACAAGCCGGAAATGACGCGGTTTTTGCGCGACATGATCAGACTGCCCAGTGAAAGCTGCCAGGAAAAAGAGGTCGTTCAACGAATCAAGCAAGAAATGGAGCACGTGGGATTTGACAAGATAGAGATCGACGGCATGGGAAATATTCTTGGAACCATCGGCAGCGGAAGAACGGTCATTGCCATGGACGCGCACATCGACACTGTCGGAGTGGGCAACCGGGACAACTGGGAGTTTGATCCCTATGAGGGCTTCGAGGACGATGAATTGATCGGCGGCCGTGGCGCCAGCGACCAGGAAGGCGGCATGGCTTCCATGGTCTATGCCGGTAAGATCATCAAGGACCTAGGGCTTGAAGGCGATTACACACTGGTTGTGGTCGGCACCGTACAGGAAGAGGATTGTGACGGTTTGTGCTGGCAGTATATCATCAAGGAATCGGGACTGAAGCCGGAATTCGTGGTTTCCACCGAGCCTACCGACGGCGGGATCTACCGGGGGCAGCGTGGCCGCATGGAGATCAAGGTGGAAGTCAAAGGGATCAGCTCCCACGGATCGGCCCCCGAGCGCGGTGATAATGCCATCTTTAAAATGGGCCATATCCTGGGCGAACTGGAAGAGCTACACGGCCGCTTGAAAGACGATGACTTCCTGGGCAAGGGTTCGCTCACCGTCTCCGAGATTTTCTACACGTCGCCGTCGCGCTGCGCGGTGGCAGACGGATGTACCATCTCCATCGACCGGCGCCTGACCACCGGGGAAGACAAAGCGCTGGCCCTGGGTCAGATCAGAGACTTGCCCGCGGTCAAGGCCGCCAAAGCCAAGGTTTCCATGTACACGTATGAAAAGCCTTCCTACACCGGGCTGGTCTACCCGACTGACTGCTACTTTCCCACCTGGGTGATTGATGAAGATCACATGGTAACCGGGGCGGCGGCGGAAACCTACAAATCGTTGTTCGACAAGGTACCCCACGTGGACAAGTGGACTTTCTCCACCAATGGTGTTTCCATCATGGGTATGTTCGGCATCCCCTGCATCGGTTTTGGCCCTGGCAAAGAGGCCGAGGCACATGCTCCCAATGAAAAAACCTGGAAGGCCGACCTGGTGCGCTGCGCCGCCTTTTACGCCGCGCTGCCGCTAATTTACCTGGAGAAAAAAGAGGGGTAACCATGAAAGAGAAGCTTGTATTGATCGCCATCGGCGGCAACTCGCTGATCAAGAGCAAGGAACTGCAGAAGGTTGAAGATCAGCACCAGGCCATTCGGGAAACCGTTCAGAATGTGGCCGACCTGATCGCCCTGGGCTACCAGGCCTTGATCTCCCACGGCAATGGCCCCCAAGTGGGTTTTATCATGCTCCGCTCCGAGGTGGCGCGGCGGGAGACCGGTCTGCACCTGGTGCCCTTAGTGAACGTGGTGGCCGACACCCAGGGTTCCATTGGCTATCAGATCCAACAGTGCTTGAACAATGAGCTGTCCCTTCGTGCAATTGAGGGCCAATGCGTCACGGTGGTCACCCAGGTGGTGGTGGACCCGGACGATCCTGGTTTTAAGAAGCCGGCCAAGCCCGTGGGAGAGTTCTTTGGAGAGGAGCAGATGGCAGATATCCGCCGGGATTACCCCGACTGGAGCCTGGTTCAAGATGCGGGACGCGGCTTTCGCCGGGTGGTTCCGTCGCCCGAGCCGCGTGAGGTGGTGGAAAAGCCGGTGATCGAGACACTGCTGTCAAGCGGCTATCACCTAGTGGCGGTCGGCGGCGGCGGAATACCGGTGGTGCGAACAAAGGACGGTTTAGAGGGCGTGGACGCGGTGATCGACAAAGACCTAGCGTCCAGCATGCTGGCCAGCCAGTTAGGTATCCGCTTGCTGATCATATCCACTGCGGTGGAGCAAGTGGCCCTTAACTTCGGAAAACCCGAACAGCAATTCATCGACAAGATGAGCGTTGATGAAGCGCAGCGCTACATCGCGCAAGGACACTTTGCCCCGGGCAGTATGCTGCCAAAGATTCAGGCTTCCCTGCGCTTTTTAAAGGCCGGAGGACAGAAAGTCATCATTACTGCCCCGGAATTCATCAAAGCCGCTGTGGTCAGCGGCAGAGGCACTCACATCGTGCCGTAAATATAAACCCTAACACTGAGTTTAAAATAGAATCTAAGGAGACTGCATCCATGGATACCATTAAAACTAAAGGACTCATCAATCGATTAGCCCAGCTCAACTACCAGGGCATGTACCTCAATGACTTTCTGTTAACCTGGGAAAAAAACGAAGATGAAATCCAGGCCACCTTTTTGGTGGCCGAGATTCTGCGGGGCCTTCGCCAGAAAAACATTTCCAGCCGCATCTTTGATAGCGGCTTGGGTATCTCACTGTTCCGCGACCAATCCACCCGCACCCGTTTCAGTTTCGCCAGTGCCTGCAATTTATTGGGTTTGGAGGTGCAGGACCTGGATGAAGGAAAATCCCAGGTCGCCCACGGTGAAACGGTTCGCGAGACGGCGAACATGATTTCTTTTATGGCCGATGTGATCGGCATCCGGGATGACATGTACATCGGAAAGGGCAACACATACATGCGTGAGGTTGCCGAAGCAGTCAAACAAGGTCACCTGGAGGGCGTCTTGGAGCAGCGCCCCACCCTGGTCAACCTGCAGTGCGATATCGACCACCCCACCCAGACCATGGCCGACATGCTGCATCTGATCAACCACTTCGGCGGCGTTGAAAACCTCAAGGGTAAAAAACTGGCCATGGCCTGGGCCTACAGCCCTTCATACGGAAAACCGTTGTCGGTACCTCAAGGCATCATTGGATTGATGACCCGCTTCGGTATGGACGTGGTGCTGGCCCATCCACAAGGCTACGAGGTTATGCCGGAAGTCGAAGAAGTTGCCCAACGAAACGCGGCCCTCGGCGGCGGTCGTTTCACCAAGGCCAACTCCATGGCCGAAGCCTTTGAGAATGCCCACATCGTTTATCCCAAAAGTTGGGCACCCTTTGCAGCCATGGAAAAGCGCACCGAATTGTTCGGCAGAGGCGATTATGACGGCATCAAGGCCCTGGAGAAGGAATTGCTCTCTCAGAATGCCGACCATAAGGATTGGGAGTGCACCGAGAAGCTGATGGCCACCACCCACGAGGGCAGCGCTTTGTACATGCACTGCCTGCCGGCCGACATTACGGGGGTGAGCTGTAAAGAGGGCGAGGTCGAAGCCAGCGTGTTCGATCGCTACCGCGTGCCCATGTACCTGGAGGCCAGCTACAAACCTTACATCATTGCCTCCATGATTCTGCTGGGCAAGGTGAAGAATCCTGCGGACAATTTGAGTCGGATCTTGGAGTCAGGCACTTTGCGATTAGCCAGATAAATACCATCCGCCATCCGGGTTGGAACGGCTGGCGCCCCAGAGTTGTGGTCCGACATCGAAATAGGTCTACTCTGCAAACACAAAGAAGGAAAGTAACCATGCAAAAAGAATGTATCCAAGCTGATAAAGCCCCGTCGGCCATCGGTCCTTACAGCCAGGCCATCAAATGCGGCAACCTCTTGATCACTTCCGGCCAGATCCCCTTGGACCCCCAATCCGGACAGGTGGTGGGTGAGGAAATCAAGACCCAGACCAAGCGGGTGCTGGAAAACTTAACAGCTGTGCTGGCCGCAGGGGGTGCCACGCTGGACAACGTCATTAAAACCACCTGCTTTTTGGATAATATGAACGATTTTTCCCAGTTCAACGATGTCTATCAAGAGTTCTTCAAGCATGGCGCACCGGCGCGCTCCTGTGTGGCCGTGGACCGACTACCCAAGGACGTATTGGTGGAAATCGAGGCCATTGCGATGGTTTAAAGATAGCCACCCGGAAAGGACGATATCATGACCTTGTATTTGAAAGATGCCAGCTTTTTGGACTGGCAAAGCCTGGAGATCAAGCAGACCGATTTGGCCGTGGAAGAAGGGTCCCAAGGCGTCATGTCTTTCCTGACGGCTGTTCCCACAAAAGATGAGTTAAATTCTCAGGACCGCATTTTGAATTGCAGCGGCAAGCTGGTGACCAAATCCTTCGGCTGCGGCCACCATCACATCTACTCTACCCTTGCCCGCGGCATGCCTGCCCCACCGAGGATCCCCACCAATTTTATCGAGGTCCTGGAATACGTCTGGTGGCGGGTGGACAAGCGCCTCGACCGCGATATGATCGAGGCCAGTGCCCTGGCCGCGGCGATGCACATGGCCAAACACGGCGTAACCTTCTGTGTTGATCATCATTCCTCCCCGTACGCCATCGAGGGGTCCCTGGAAACCATCGCCCGGGCTTTTGAAAAAATAGGGCTCGGCCACCTGCTGTGCTACGAAATTTCCTGTCGTGACGGCCAGGGCTGCATGGAAGCAGGCCTTGCCGAAACCGACGCATACCTCTCTTCTGGCCGCAAGGGACATGTGGGGCTGCACGCCTCGTTCACTGTCGATGACGACCTGCTTGAAAATTCCGTTGAGCTCGCCCGCAAGCACGGCACCGGGTTGCATGTGCACGTGGCCGAGGCTCCGGCCGACCAGGAACACTGCCTGAAAACCTACGGGAAGCGCGTGGTTCAGCGTTTCCACGAGTTCGGCGCCCTGGAAAGCCCCCACACCATCCTGGGCCACTGTGTTTTCCTCGACGACAATGAAAAAAAACTCTTGCGAGAGTCCCCGGTCTGGGTTGTTCAGAACGTAGAGAGCAACCAGAACAACAACGTGGGGGCCACCGGCTACACCGGACTGACCGGCAACGTCATGCTCGGCACCGACGGCATGCACAGCGACATGCTGCGCAGCGCCAAAGCCGCCTATCTCGTGGGGCAAAACACCGAGGGCGTTTCCCCGGATCAGATGTATGAGCGCTTCCGCAACGTGCATCGTTTCATCAAGACCATGGGCGCCGAAGGTGACGGCGATAACAACCTGGTCATTCTGGACTACAACACCCCCACGGAAATAACCTCTGAAAACTTCACCGGTCACTTCATCTACGGCCTCGAATCCAACCATGTCCTGAGCGTCATCGCCCAGGGCAAAGTGATCGTAGAGGACCGCAGGATCACCAGCGTCGACGAGGCTGAAATTCTGGCCTACGCCCGCGAACAGGGCCTTCGTCTTTGGAAGAAGTTGGAAGATAACATTTCACCGCAGAGCTCGCTGAGAACGCTGAGAAGGTCATAAGACAATAAAAAAGACAGAGCATAGCGATTCATCAAATATTCAATAGTCAATTCCCCGATAAATCGGGATTTACGCTTCGCTACAACCGGCTTATCCGGGTTGGGGGTAATAATGGAAAAAGATAAATTCTTTTGTACTGACATAGAAGTCCTGCTCAAGTGGATACTTTCCGATCTTGAACAGAGAAATGAAATTTTCGGCATTCCCCGGGAACTTTTTTTCGAACCCGGGGAGTCCGACCCTTTTCGCATGCACCGCTACGGACAAATGCTGGAAACTCCCCTTGGCGTGGCTGCCGGTCCTCACACCCAGCTGGCCCAGAACATAATCGCGGCCTGGCTGTGTGGAGCGCGCTACATCGAGCTGAAAACCATCCAGGTGCTGGACGAGCTGGAAGTGACCAAGCCCTGCATCGACATGACCGACGAGGGATACAACTGTGAATGGTCCCAGGAGCTAAAGCTCGACCAGTCCTTCAACGAGTATCTTAACGCCTTCATTCTTATCTATATCCTCAGGGACAAGCTGGGATGGGGCACTTCCAAAGAGCCTGGATTTATCTTCAACATGAGCGCCGGCTATAATCTTGAGGGCATCAAAAGCCCCACTGTGCAACATTTTTTCGACCACATGAGCGACTGCTCCGCCGAGCTGGCTGAAAAGATCGAGCGTATTGCCGCGTTTTACCCCCGTGTGAAAGAACTTAACATCCCCGGCACCATGTCCAACAACATCACCGTTTCCACCATGCATGGATGTCCTCCGGAGGAAGTCGAGCAAATCGGCAGTTACTTTATCGAGGAGCGCGGTTTTAATACCACCATCAAACTTAACCCGACCCTGCTTGGCGCCGAACGCCTGCGCGATATCCTTAACCATCGACTCGGTTTCAAAACCGAGGTCCCGGACGAGGCTTTCGGGCATGATCTCAAGTACGACGATGGTGTTGCTTTGATCAGCGCGATGCTGGATGCCGCCCGCGACAAAGGTGTCGCGTTCAGCCTGAAGCTGACCAATACCCTGGAGACCTCCAACATCGAACAGAACCTTCCCAAAAACGAAGGCATGATCTACATGAGCGGCCGCGCGCTGCATCCCATCAGCATCAACCTGGCCGCCAGACTCCAAGAAACGTTCAAAGGAGTGCTTGACATTTCCTTTTCCGCGGGTATCGACTGCTTTAATATCGTCGAAACCCTGAACTGCGGCCTCAGGCCGGTGACCGTCTGTTCCGATGTGCTCAAACCCGGTGGCTACGGCCGCCTGTCTCAGTACCTGAAGCACGTTGCCGACGCCATGAAGAACGCCGGCGCCGATTCTCTAAAAAGCCTGATGCTGGCTCGCGCAAATGTCGAGAGCGAAGCCGCTGCAAGGCTTGCCAACCTGAAGACCTATGCCGCGGATGTTGTCGAAAACGGTCGCTACGCCAAAGAGAAGTTCCCCTTTGAAAACATCAAAACCGGTCGGAATCTGCCGCGCTTCGACTGCGCCGGCGCACCCTGTGTGACCGCCTGCAACACGGGGCAGGACATTCCGCGCTATCTTGAATCTACCGCAAAGGGTGACTTCGAAAACGCCTACAAAATCATCCTGGCTACCAACCCGTTCCCCAACGTCCAGGGGATGGTCTGCGATCATCTGTGTCAGTACAAATGCACCCGCATGAACTATGATGCTCCGCTCATGATTAGGGAGATCAAACGATTTATTGCCCAAAACCAGGCCGAGGGCCTTTCCTTGACCCCGGCACCGGGCAACGGCAGAAAAGTTGCCGTCATCGGCGCCGGTCCCACCGGTCTGTCCTGCGCCTACTTTCTGGCCCTGGAAGGTTTCGCGGTGGACATTTACGAGACCAAGGAATTTGCCGGGGGTATGGCCGCCGACGCTATCCCGGCCTTCCGTCTCGACGATGCCAGCCTGTCCCGAGACATCGACGCCATCATCGCCCTGGGGGTCCGGCTGCACACCGGCGTACGCATCGACAAACAGGCTTTCGAAGACCTGCGCGAATCTCATGATTATGTTTACATCGCCATAGGCGCTCAGAAAAGTTACGACTTGGGCGTTCCCGGCGAAGATGCTGAAGGTGTCATAGATCAATTGAGCTTTTTGAGCGCGGTACGTCATGGCCAAAAGCCGGATCTGGGAAAGAAAGTTGCGGTGGTCGGTGGTGGTAATTCAGCCATGGATGTCGCCCGTACCGCCAAACGATTGCTGGGAAAAAATGGGGAAGTAAGTATCATCTACCGCCGCACGCGTGAGGAAATGCCTGCCGATCCCGAGGAAGTGCAGGCGGCGATAGAGGAAGGTATTAAGCTGAATGAACTCACTCAGCCGGAATGTATGTTAGTGGAAGATGGCCGGTTGACGTCCAACATGTGCTACAAAATGGAGCTTGGAAAAAAAGATGCCAGTGGTCGTCCCAGACCGATCAAAGTTGAAGGTTCCGAATTTAAATTGGAGGTTGACACGGTAATTACGGCCATCGGCCAGCGCGTGGTACTCGATTTTTTGCCCGACGGCGAACTGACCGTGGACAAGGACAGCATGGAAACTCAACTGGAGGGCCTGTTCGCCGGCGGTGACGCCATCCGCGGCGCTTCCTCCCTGATCAACGCCATCGGCGACGGTCGCCGCGCCGCCGAATCCATCATGAAAAAGGCCGGTCACGAGCCCATGACCCGGCTGGCGCCCGAGGACCGGCGCCGGCCCAACCTGGCTGACCTTGGCATCAGGCAGGCCCGTCGCGTCTTTGGCCCCGAAATGCCCGAACTCGGGCCACAAGAGCGACTTAATTTCGAGCTGTACGTCAAGACGCTGACTGAGGCCGACGCAATGGATGAAGCCTCCCGCTGTCTTCAGTGTGACCTGATCTGCAATGTCTGCGTTTCCGTCTGCCCCAACAGGGCCAACGTTGCCCTGCGCGCCGAACCCATCTCCTACCCGCTGCAGCATGCCGAAAAAAAGGGCGCCGCCACGGTGGTGAAAACCCTAGGCAAGCTTGAGATCGGCCAGTCTTACCAGATCGTCAACATTGCCGATTTTTGTAACGAATGCGGCAACTGCGACACCTTCTGCCCCACCAGCGGCGCGCCTTACAAGGATAAGTTCAAGATGCACCTGACCCACGCGAGTCTCGAAGCTTACGGTGAGGGCTTCCACCTCGCCAGACCAGGGTGCATGGAAACCATATTCGGTGGCGAACCCGCCACCCTGACCGAATCCGACGGCACGTTCATTTACGAGGATTCAGAAGCAAAGGTCGAACTCTCGTCAGATACGCT
>Ga0209013_10005410_pt1 | contig 11001 bp, 9 predicted proteins | sample Cruoilmetagenom2_FD_187291 | JGI IMG/M metagenome (GOLD analysis project Ga0209013, IMG submission 187291) | Oil polluted marine microbial communities from Coal Oil Point, Santa Barbara, California, USA - Sample 2 (SPAdes) (version 2) | ecosystem: Environmental > Aquatic > Marine > Oil seeps ...
ACTGTTATTGTTATTGGAACGGATCCAGGAAAAGTTACTGTTCCTGTTGAATCATTTGTATATGTAGATGGATTTGATGTTCCACTTTTAGAAGCAACAAGATTGCCCGTAGTAGCAGAAAACCAAACATCTTTTTCATTTCCAGAAAATTCTAAGTCAGTATATGTAATACTTGCAGCAACATTGTGTTCTATACCATGACCAACATAAGTTGCATTGGGATCATTATGTGCAATAAATTTACATTTTTGTATGTCTATATTACTATTCCATAACAATGCTGCAGAATGTGCTGCTGCATTTGGGTTTACTTCTGCAAATGTACAATTCCTGATAACTGGTGCTCCAACAGGATCAAACTGATGACACTTACCAAAAGAACAACCTAAAAATTTATGATCTGCATCGTTACCAGAATTAAAAGCTCCAGTTAAGTTTTTAAATGAAGTACCATAACATGTAGTTATAGATGCTGCGTTATTTCCACCATATAAATCTAAAGATACATCATGATTATCATTTCCTATAATAACTGAACCAGATCGACCATTATCCGTTCCAACTATAACACCATCACTAAAAGTTGTAGTATAAGAAGCATGATCTTGAATTTCAATCCCAGAGTAATCTATATCTGCTAAAGTTACCCAAGCAGTACCATTCCAATACTCACTTTTGCCAAACTGAATAATCCTGCCAGAATCAGCAAATGAAACATTAGCTGCTTGTGTTGTATTACCAATATTAGCTTTTCCAAATTGATAATAAATTCCATCTCGTTCCTGAAACATTCCCCATGCTCTATTCGGATAATCAATACAATAATCAACTACATCTTTCCAGCCTGTTGTACTTGTTCCTAATACTCTAATTCCTTTACCAACAGATATTTGCGAAATAAATATATTATCACCTTTGGCAATAGCAGCAGTATCAATCCATACACCAAAATATCTTATAGCACCAACATCGAAAGTTCCAGTATCAGCAACACTTCCCGTCTTAGTTGGGTCAATAACAAAGCATTTCCACCCACCATTCCATCCATTTGCATCATCACTGCCAGCAATTAAAAATTCCCGATAATCTGTTGATAAATCACTTCCTAATCGGATTGTTAAACCTTTATTTGCTTTTGTCTGTAACAAACCAATAGTAGGACAATGGACCCACATATAAATATGCTGACCAACTTCTGTGCCACCTGTATCAAAATCTAATATATTAGCACTACCAATATCATAATATTGATAACCATTTTTATTAGAATAAGCTCCAGCAAAACTTGTATCTCCATACAAAAATGTGTCAGTTGTAAAAGAGTCAGTTCCAAGACCTACCTCATTCCAAGCACTGCCTACCATTGCAGAATCTGGAGAATCATCTGCATTGGCAATTACACCTTTACCTTCTATAGTTATTGTTAGCGCCATTTATTATTCCACACATTAAAAATCAATTTAAAATTTTTATACTTGGATTGTGTCTCTCAAAATCTTTTAGTGGATACCATTCTACCCATTCTCTTGACTTCCCAACAATAACAACTTCAATAAATTTTTCATCAGTCTCAATATTTACCTCTTCTGGTACTTTAACCAACTCACCATCTATGTTTTCATTTTTAAACTCTATAGCACAGTTTTGTCTATTGTGAGTAACAATTTTTAAATTACTCTTAACAACTCGTTGCTTTCCATTTACATCAATAATTGTTAATGTATCCATATTAATAAAACTTTCTCTCTAATATTAAATCATATAAATCATATACATTTGATTGAGGGCCTAGCCCACTATCTTCAAGTATGTGCAACTTATTCCCTCTATCATAATTAATAACTAAACTTGAAGCAATATGCTGAAATAACCAATCAGGAAGTCCTATCCGCAATAAGAGATCAACATCATGTTGAGAGATTCCATCATTTACAATATTCCCAATTAAATAACAAAATGATTTACTAAGTATAATCTGTTCAGGAAATGTTTCAGATTGATTTACTGAAATATCTGTACTACGAACTAATGATAAATTATATCTAAAAATCGGTTCATCTGGAATTTCAGCACATATACTTGTTTCTTTTTTACGACAAAATTTCATTTTAATACTATTTGCTAATAACCCACTAAAACCTTTTTCAATATATACTGAATATGCATCACACAATACTGCATCAGAAACTAAATCAATCTTCTCAGGAAAAGATTTTATTACTTCATACAATAAAACAAAGTTATTAGATTCTTTACTAAAAGACATATTTTTATACATCTCTGTCCAATGACTATCTAAAGAGTCCCAAATTGGATGCGAAGGTAATTCCTTCACTACCATATCATGGGTATTGTACAATTCCTGGCTTGGTAAAATACTCTGTTCAGTTCTGCGTAGCACAGTCCAAATGTTATGTAAAGAATTATGCCATAATTCAAATTCTGTAGGAACATTATCTTCACCTCTCTTTGCATTAATGTTAATTAATTGAGAAAAGAGTTCAGATGGAATCTCAGGAAATCCTTTTGGTTCTCTATCAAGATTACTTACAGGAGAAGCACTATGATGAAGTCCACGTTTAATAAACTCCAAGAAAATTTTAGAGTGGGCTTCAATGATACTATCTTTAAAAGTTTCAGTTGCAGAATAAACTAAATGTGAGCCATCTGAAATAAAATTAATTCCTTCAATTTTACGTTTATCCCTAAGAGCTTCTTCTGTATCTTTACCAACATGAGTTGCTATTACTTGTCTTATCTTATGTTTCTGTGCATCTTCAGCAATTAACTTTAATGACCTATGGCCTCCCTTTTTATCATCAAAGGTAACATTATTATCCCAAGTATATCCATCAACAATAACCAAATTCATATCTTCAGCCCATTCAGGCCATTCAAACATTTTAGGAATATAAGCAATAGAAATATTCTCAACCTCTATCTTATATCCAAATACTTTATGATCTGTATGATAAATTTTAAGAGGTTCTATCTTTAATCCTTCATACTCAAAAGTATCGATTGTACCTTGAGCTTCTTTAGCAGCTTTTGTATTCCAAGCTTCTGAATCAGTGATTAATATTGCATCTAAATTATCTTGAATGTCTTCAGATTTTTCACCATCTATTTGAATTCGTACACCTTCAAACTCAATTAATAAACTAGCACCAGCCCTAGAAGAGTTTAAGGCACCAGTACCTATAAAAGATAATTTTACTTGACGGCCATGAAGCTTACTTGACGCATACCACTCATGAGCACGTAAATGCATATGTACTATTTCTTTATTATCTATATTTGATAAATCTGAATTTATGATTTCTTCAAGTTTCATTTAATTCCCTTGTTGACCATCAGTTGATGTTTCTCCAGTAACCTCAACTTCACCTGACGCTGCATTTGCTTCTTCAGCTCCAGCACTGGCCTTTTGACTTTTAAATGCATCGCCATCTAAAGTATTTATGGGAGGCAAACCTACAAAAGCTCTTGCTTCATTCTTAGTCATTAAATCTTCTTTATACAGCCTGCTCACAACTCTACTATTAGCAGACAACTTAACTATATTAACAGGAGCTACCGAAGTATCAAATACTACTTCATACTGAGGTGCAAAACGATTCATTAAGTCTTTATCCATTACTGCTGCAATCTTACGTAAAATTGGAGCAATATGTGAATCATAAAAAATAGATTGAGCAACTCGAGCAGAAGCATAATTGGATATGCCTGGTATACCTAAAAGCGTTGGTGGGACTCCACCAGAAACTAAAATTTCATCTCGAATACCTTCTTTGATGGAAGTAAAATCAACCTCATTTAATGGAGCACTAATTCTATCATATTTCATACCGTCTTCAAGGATAGCAGTATTGAATCTTTTTGAAACGCCTTTATGTCTATTATCCCAACGCTTCTTTAATCGATTATATGTAGGATCAGATAATATTCTATCTGTACGTAAAACACCTCCAGGAGTAGCATCATTCTCAAAAAATTTTTCACCAAACTCTTTCATCTTACCTTCTAATCGTGCTTGGCGCATTGTAATTGCAACAGGAGCCAACCCCCAAAATTCATTTTGAGGATCAGAAAATTTAAAATGAACAATTTGCTCAGGTAAAAAACGAACATTGGATGATCCCGCAGTATAAATATATTCTTTAATAAATTTACGTTCATCAGGAACTATCTCTATCTTGAGAGGATCTAAAGGGTATATTCCAACTAATTTATTCTCTGATATTACTAATTCCCAAAAAGCATTGCCTACGATTTGTAGATGCAAATAAAGCATTTCCATCAAATCAATCTGAGTCATATAAGGATTGGGGTATTTTAACACAGCCCCAATAGATACAGCTTCAATTGGAGATAATACTTTTTTATTGACTCTATCACGCAAACGTATTGGAACTACTACACATGAATTAACTAAAAGATTTACATACGAATGAATCCACGAATTATTTTTATAGATTGCAAAAAGACTAGGATAATTTGCAGGCGACATTTCTGAGCTAAAACTTTCTCTAAGAACAACGCTGTTTGCAGATTCATCCTGTTGTGTATTACGTGGGAAAAATTTACTAACTTTTTTCACAAAAGATTTTATAGTTCGCATTTAAAACGTCTCCAAATCCACATTGGTACTATTTTTATGGAATTCTTCAATATATTGTTCTATTGCCTCGGCCCCAGCAACTCTAACACGTACTGTGCCTTGTTGAATTACTAAGACAATACCATGTTCTTCTAATAGATTGATCACATTAAGATCATTCGCCGCTTTACGACACTGTAATCGCTCAATTGCATCTAATCCATCAACAAACAAAGTAGCTTCAACAGGTAACAATAAATTCTTAAATTCTGGCATAAAGGTTTCTTTAACAAAAATTGCACACTTTAAATTACTCATCCTATCTCCCTATTCTAAAATCCATTTTAAAACTTCATTACAAAATGATTCAACTAAATCCAATTGATCTAAATAACCAAATAAATTTTGATTATCAAAAACTTGAATAACCACCCCCCCATCTTTTAATAAAGTAAATTTTAATGCATAAGTATATGATCCTATCATTACATAGCTAATTTCAAGAGATATATCTTTACTAAGAAAAAACAATAATCTAAATGTAGGAACCACACTAACAGCTCTATCTGAAATAACTTTTAGTAAGCTGTTAAACTCGTAATTAAATTTTATAAAAGGCATTGGTAAACCTCCACTTAAACAAATCGAAGTTTTACATCCCGCATACTAACCTTTAAGGCGAAAAAACAACTATCAATACTATCTGCAGTATTCTCAGGATAAGTATATAATTCATCTATTAATGGTTGGCACATTCCCTCAAGAAAAAATAATCCCCCTGATTTAATTAAACTAATTATAAAATCATGTCGCGCATCTTTTGAATTAAAAGACTTAATTGGTTTTATTCCAATTGGTGTACTTCCCTCTTCTAAGTATTCTTTAAAGACATTTTGATATGCATTAAATTCAATACCTGCAATTAAACAATTATATGTTTGATATTCACCACAAACATATTCTCGTTGATCATTAAGTGTAGGTCGCTTAACGCTATTTACATTACAAACTACATACTTACCTGTATCAACATGTCTACCAATTACTGTAGTACTAAAATTTGATTTTCTATTTTTAGGTGTTCGTGAATCTTCTAATCCTTTACTTGCAAGATCTACTCCCAGTACATGATCTACAGTTTTTGCAAGAGACTCAACTGGAATAATAGCATCACGTAATTTCTGAACATATTCTTTTTGGCCTAAAGCAACACCTCCTGCAACTTGATATTGTAATTGAAATGTCTCTTCACCATAATCTTCACGAATAGTTCTTAACTCCTCTTCAGGGAATCGTTCTGGCCAAAATGATTTATAGATGCCTTGAGATAATAATTCTTCATCACATGCAGGCTGACGTAGTATTTTCCAATCTCCTGAAGTTTCAGCAATCTCAGTTATCTTTGTATACATATCATCCCAATGATAACGAGTACCTGTTATATGACCTTCACCATGTTTTCTATCTAATGCAGGAATTGCAGTTAACTTAAACCAATCCCAAGTTGAAGTTCTCAAAGCCACTGATTGTCTATGTTTTATTGTAACCAAATCTTCAAAGTACGCAACATCAAAATGAAATCCAGTAAAATCAGTACCAACACCTAAACTCCATATTGTAGGTTCAGGAAAAATTGATTTTCGTTTAAACTCTAATGCTTCACCAGTCCATTTTACAATATCTGGAGGACTGATCACATCACTAAAACAATAACGTATAATTGGATTGAACTCACAAATTCGTTTTATTTTTCTTACATAGCCACTTGCCAACTTTCCTGTAGCAGAAATAATGGCAAATCTTTTTTCAGGATCTTTGAGTGCTCGTCTTAAAACTCCTCCTATTGTACGTACAGTTGAATTGTGAGTAACAAAACCATTTGCAATATAATGCTTATTTGTAGTATTTATATCTACAAACTTCGCCTTCTCAGATAATGGTACATGATCAATGCTTTTTAATTTAGTAAAGTACGTGCCCTCAGATGTTTGTAATGGCGTAGGTTTAAACTCAGTATCTGCATCAAGTAAAAATGCTATTTCACCAATACTTAAAGAACGCCTATTTTTAAGCATTAATTTTTCTTTTATTGTGGATATCATATTTGATTTTTCAGGTTTGATTAAACCATGATAAAACATCAAAACACGCATAGTGTTAAAAGAGAAAGAAAATGGATCAGAATTTTTACTAGTGAACTTCAATTTTAATAATAATCGTTTAAATGAATCAGTATTCAAAGCAAAAATTCTAGGATCTACTTGGCCTGTCTCTTCAGGGATGTTTTTCATGTTAAGTGCAATCATGTTTAAAACTGAGTCATCTGCATTGATAAATGGATTGAAATTAGGCGGCTTTGATATTAAAGGAAAATGACGAGATATTTTTAAGTCACCCGCTTGAACTACAACAAACTCGGACCGGGTCACATCAAAGCAAAAAAACTCGTGTTCTTTTGAAGCATAAACCCAAAAGTTAAAAGGGGCTTCTGCAAATATACAAATTACATAATTAGTACTACTTGTTCCTTTAACATTAACAGTGGATTTTTCAGAATTAAAAACTGAACTAATTTCAGATTGCTCAGGAAGGTCTTTAAGATAATGACACTCATTTGCACTTGGTATAAGACTTAAAGGATGTAAACACTTTAAAGAATCACGAGGAGCCAATAACATTGTTTTTTTACTTTGCTCTGCAAGCCGAAGCCAACTAGAATGAATATCGTAAGTGTATAGGGTTTCATCTAATCCAAGTAGAGTACGAAACAAAAATTCATCATCATAAAAAACAAGCTGACGTACTTGCTCTTTAATTTCTGAGTCTCGTAAATCAAATTCCATATTACCCATTAGATATGGACTAATTGTTTCTATAGGAGGAAAAGACCATCTCATACACTACTCCTTTTCAATACTTTTTTGACGTATTCTATTATATATTGTTTCTAAAAAAACTTGTTTTGAAAATGGCTTACGTAATAGATCAAATACATTACCAGCACTTACAGATTGAAATTCTTTAATTAAGCTTTTAACATTATACCCAGTTATAATAATTACATGCATATCCTGATTTGGCATATTTTGAAGGAATTTTTTCGCTTCATTAAGATCTGGAATAACAACATCTAAAACTAAAATATCAATATGCTTCTTAAAAGACTGAAATAAGTTAATAAGGCCTTTGCCTGATTTCTCACCAATCACATGAAAACTGTTATCATCTAAAAAATTAGATAACAGGTTTCTGATATTTATGTCATCATCGACAATAGCAATAACTTTTCTCATTTAAAACTTCCCCTATTTTGCTGCACTACTAATTGCAACTTTCTTTAACTGTGTTGCTAAATTAATGGTCTTTTCACTTACACCAGAAGAACTGTCTTCTGGGATTTCAAAAGATTCAGTTCGACTAAATCTCGCCATTTTATCAGGAGTAAGTACTGGGCCTCTAGGAGTTAAATCTTTAACTATATCTGATACAGTTTTTAATGTGTCTAATACGTCTTTCCATGATCGAGGAACTACATCTTCTTTTTGTATTGCTAAAGATAAAGCATTTAAAGTAACATGTAAAGCACTGTTCTGCGCATCTGAAACAGGCATATTATCTGCCATGTTTGCAACAATAGGTGGCATCTCATTTTTAATATCTATAAGATCTGCAGCTGGTGCCTTAACTATTTCATTACTTTGTGCCCACTCATGACAACCACAACTACAAGGAAAACTTTTTTTACTCCACTCCTCAACCAATTCCTTGGGCACTCCCAACCCAGTTCCTATATCAGCAAAACTATGGCCTGTACTAGCTAACGCAAAAGCTCGCCTATGATTTACAGGAGTGTCAAGAGATGTTAATACAAGCCAATTGTGCCAAGGACACGTACATTTTTTAGCAATAGACTTCCAACTTATTATTGTTGTGTTGGATACGCCCAATCGTGTAGCTATCTCCTCAGTTCGCATACCGCTTTTATGAGCCAAATATGCCATTTTATGTCTTTGAGCATTTTCTTCTTTTGTCATTTTATACCTCCGTAGACAAGGAATCTACTACTTCTTTTTCTTCTACTACTTCTTTTTCTTCTACTACTTCTTTTTCATTTTCAGAATTAATTACTTGTTCAGCAAATTGTTTTTGTATGGAAATGTATTGATCCAATGTAGTAGTATCTCCAGCTAACTGTTCAATTGTAACAACACTACCATTCTGCAATTCAAAAGATCCATCTTCTAATAACGTTGCAATCCCATAACCCACAAAAGATTGGAGCACTTCAGTTGCCCTAAATAAATCATCTTCACTTATCTCTATTTGAGGGGGTCCATTCACAAGTAAAGTCTCAAAACGGTTTAACGTTTCAACATCTTGTCTTATAGAACCTAATTGAAATTTTTCACCAGTATATAGAGTATACCAGCCCCCTTTTTTACTGGCTAATCCTTTAAGAATTAAACCATCTAAAATATTTTTTGCTCGATCATAACCAAATTGATAATAATAGTCTAAAAGAACATCTTGAAAAGGTGGAGCTAACTTATTCTTACGCACATCTACTTTAACTTTGAAACCAACTGAATTCGTACCACTCTTAATCTGATTAGTACGAATCATCCTGAACTCCTGAAAGGCATTAGCAAAAATAGCATTCTGGGCAATGTAACCATACCCTGACATACCTCCACCAGGAAAAGTAGAAATCTTTTTCTTTTCATGACACACAAAAATAACAGTCATATTGCATTGTGCCATTGTTTTTAAAGCATTTCTAAAAAACAATGAAGCAAACCTTGCATGAATACCTATACCAGGAGTACCAGAAGTCATTTCTTGTTCTGAAGGTAAATCCGAAAATGTGTCAATGACCATAACTCCAAATTTGTAATTAGGCAACTCAATAATAGCCTTAACAACCGCTTGAAATTGTTCAAATAAAGAATCTACAGTAATATCATTAAATATTAATATATCATTACTTAATGGACCATAACCTAATTCTCGCATTCTTTCATCATAATAAGCATACTCTGGATCAATTAATATTGCATGCCCACCCATTCGTACAACATTATAAAGTAATCCATATAATAAAGTAGATTTTCCAGAGCCTCCTTTGCCTACAATACTTACTGTACGTCCGACAGGAACGCCTCCACCTAAAGTATTATCTAAAGAATGAATACCAGTTGGTATAGTTGGAATCTTTTCAATTATATTAGATGCTCCTAATGCACTACGTATTGACAACATATCCATTTATAATCTCCTTACGAATTAATTAGTGCCATAAACTAGTTTATGGCACTAAATTACTTAACTATCTAACAATGACTTAACTACTTACTGGCCTTGAAGTTTATCCATTTTATTTTTCAATTGATCCAAAAAACCTCCATCCGCACTACCCTGAGGTGCTGTAGGCGGAACTGCTGCAGGTTGAGGTGCTGTAGGCGGAACTGCTATAGGCTGAGCTGCTATAGGCTGAGCTGTTGGTTGAACTGCTGTTGGTTGAACTGCTGCTGGTTGAACTGCTGCTGGTTGTTGTGGCATTGCAGGTTGAGCTATAGTACTAGATTGAGTATTCAATTCTAAAGGTAAAGCCTCACCGGTAGTAACAAAATGATTTACTGCTTTTACTAATGGATCTGTAAACCAACTCTTTAAAGTATCATATGGAATAAGAAGGGATTCAGCAATCTCCAAAAGAGGCTTTGCATTATCCATAATTCCAGCTGGTAAAGGCGATTGTTTCAATGCATCCGGGGTGACAGTAAATAAACTCATTCCTTCAACAGGCTTAAATGTAACAGGAAAACCTTGATCAGGATGAAAAAATGTATACCCCTCTTTCCACAAATCAACAAGTTGGCCAATGTTAGTTTTTGTCATCAAAAATGGAAAGAGTTGAGGTTCTGCTTCATTTGACCTATAAGCATTTACAAGAGCTGCATCTCGCGGAATAAACTCACTTGAAATAGCTGATCCAGTAGCTTCGAGATACGATTGAATAGCACCACTAAAGCAAGGCTGATTATTTATACTGGCAGGACAAATGCAGGAAAATCTTCCTCCTGGACGACGTAATGGAGCAATAGTAGCATTACCAAAGTAATGTCGTTTAATAGATATAAACCATTCAATGGGACTATTTACTCCAGGAATAATTCTCAGCTTATGTGTTTCACCTGATTTAAGGTACTGCAAAGGCTGCCGTTGCATTACATTAACTTCTGCTCTACCTTGCTTTTTAAATGTTTCAAGTGCATTTCCAAAGGAAAAATCAATAACTGGTGCAACTGGTGCAACTGGTGCAACTGGTGCAACTGCTGCTGGTTGAGCTACTGCTGGTTGAGCTGCTGCTGGTTGAGCTGCTGCTGGTTGAGCTGCTGCTG
>Ga0209013_10005411_pt1 | contig 10997 bp, 9 predicted proteins | sample Cruoilmetagenom2_FD_187291 | JGI IMG/M metagenome (GOLD analysis project Ga0209013, IMG submission 187291) | Oil polluted marine microbial communities from Coal Oil Point, Santa Barbara, California, USA - Sample 2 (SPAdes) (version 2) | ecosystem: Environmental > Aquatic > Marine > Oil seeps ...
TTAGTAGCGGGAGCTGGACTCGAACCAGCGACCTTTGGGTTATGAGCCCAACGAGCTACCTACTGCTCTATCCCGCGATATTGGATTGCAAATATACAATCCTTTTTATTCCTAACAAGTATATTTAATAAAAAAATGTCACTCCAATTTGAAATGACATTTAACCAATATAAAAATAATTACTATAATTAAATTCTTGTCTAATCTGTATCTGCTACTGCAGAATTTTTAGCTTCATTTAAGTTAACATACTCAAATTGTAACATACTAGGTATGCTTTTCGCAAGGTTTGCAAAATCACCTTTTAAATCGTTATTATTAAGCATTAGCACTTTTAAATTTGTAAGATTTGCTAATTCATTTGGAATACTACCATAAAATAAATTATCAGATAAGATTAACTCTTCTAAATTAGCTAGATCACCTAAAGCTGAAGGAACAGCACCAAATAAGCTATTATCAAAAAGGCTTAATTTTTCTAACAATGCTAAGTTTTTTATTGTTGAAGGAATTTTGCCTGATAATCGGTTACTACTTAAAGAAATCTCTTTAATATTAGTTAGTAAACCAATCTCTGAAGGAATTGTTCCATGAAAATCATTATTAAACATTTCTAATTTTTCAAGATTAACTAAACCTCCTATTGACGATGGAATTTCTCCTTCTAATTTATTCATAAACAATTCTAGTTTTTCTAAGGCTTTTAAATTACCAATACTACTTGGTATTTTACCTTCTAAACTATTAAAGGCTATGTTTAATTCTTTTAACTGTTTTAAATTTCCTATTGAGTTAGGAATTACTCCTGATATTTTATTTCTAAATAAATTAAGAGTTTCTAAGTTAACTAGATCCCCTAATTCAATAGGTAAGATTCCTACCAAATTATTAAAACTCAAATCTAATGCTACTACCTTATTATTTTCTACAGTTACACCATTCCAAGTAGAAACAGGAGTGTTTGCATTCCATGTTATTGTCCAGTTATCACCACCCGTTGCATTGCATACTGCCAATAAAGCATTCTTTTCTTTTATTGAAACATTACAAAATGCCAAAGTGGTAATTAAACAAAATAGTAGTGTAATTTTTAAGGTCTTCATAGTAGTAGATTTTGATTGGGTTTTTAAATCTGACACGAACATACAAAGAATTCGACTAAATACCAATTTTATTCGACGAACGGTAATTAAGTAAGAAAGAGACTACTCGTTTATTTGTTCTATTTCTAGATGAATACCTTCCCAATTTTCCATCAATTCATGGAGTTTTTCTTTCTTTTTTTGATATTCATCAAAAAATTTAGGGTTAGATACCGTGAGGTCATAATTAGTTGCTAGCTCAACATCAATCTCTTTTATTTCTTTTTCTAATTGATTTATTTGAGATTCTACTTTACTTAATCTATTATGAAGTGATTTTAACTTTTTTTGATCATTATAAGATTGTTTACTCTGTTGTTTATCTACTTTACTTTTAACGACATCTCGCTTTTCAATATCTCTTAAATTTTCAATATTTCTTTGTTCTAAATAAAAATCAATATCGCCCAAATATTCTTTAATACGTTGGTCTTTAAATTCATAAACCTTATTAGTCACACCTTTAAGAAAATCTCTATCGTGAGACACTAAAATTAAAGTGCCTTCAAATTTTATTAAAGCATCTTTAAGAACGTTTTTAGATTTTATATCAAGATGATTTGTTGGCTCATCCATGACTAAAACATTTAATGGTTGTAGTAATAATTTAGCTAATGCTAAACGATTTCTTTCACCACCTGACAAAACTTTTACATATTTATCTACCTCATCGCCTCTAAACAAAAAAGAACCTAAAATATCTCTTACTTTACTTCTATTGGTTTCATTTGAAGCATCGATCATAGTATCTAAAACCGTTTTACTCCCATCTAAATATTCAGCTTGATTTTGAGCAAAATATGCTATTTGTACATTATGACCTAGTTTTAATTTCCCTTCAAAAGGAATATCTCTAACTATAATTTTTGCAAGTGTGGACTTTCCTTGACCATTCTGTCCAACAAAAGCAATTTTGCTATTTCGTTCCACCAATAGATTAACATTATTTAAAACTTGAAGGTCTCCATAATGTTTCGATATGTTTTCCGATTCAACAACTACTTTTCCAGGAACAATTGAAATAGGAAATTTTAATGACATGACTTTATTATCATCTTCATCGACTTCAATGCGATCAATTCTATCCAACTTTTTTATAAGTGATTGTGCCATGGTAGCTTTAGATGCTTTAGCTCTAAATTTTTCGATAAGCTTTTCAGTATGCTCTATATGTTTTTGCTGATTTTTTTGAGAGGCTAACTGTTGTTCTCTAATTTCTGAACGCAAAACTAGATATTCTGAATATGGCTTTGGGTAATCGTAAATTCTTCCTAAGGAAATTTCAATAGTTCTATTGGTTACATTATCTAAAAACATTTTATCATGTGATACAATCACTATCGCTCCAACATAATTTTTTAAAAATGCTTCCAACCAAATTATTGATTCTATGTCTAAATGATTAGTGGGCTCATCTAATAATAATACATCATTATTTTGAAGCAAAAGTTTTGCGAGCTCAATACGCATACGCCAACCTCCAGAAAAAGTATCTGTTAGTTTGTTAAAATCTTCACGATTAAAACCTAAACCTTGAAGGATTTTTTCAGTTTCACCTTGATAATTATAACCTCCTATAATTTCGTACTGATGCTGAATCTCATTTAAATCTACCATTAATTGATGGTAGGCTTCACTTTCATAATCTGTACGCTCTACTAAAAGATTATTTATGTATTCTATTTTTGCTTCTAACTCTTTTATTTCAGTAAATGCTTGATAAGACTCCTCTAGAACTGTCCTACCATAAACAAAGTCTATATCTTGTTTTAAAAATCCAATTGAGAGTTCTTTTTCAGTTGAAATCTGTCCAGAATCGGTTTCAATCTCTCCTACTAAAACCTTCAATAAAGTCGATTTCCCAGCTCCATTTTTTCCTACTAAACCTACACGATCTCCATTTCCTAAACGAAATGTTATATCTTCGAATAAGAATTCTCCCTGAAATGAAATAGACACCTTGTGTATGTTAAGCATATTTTGTTACAATAGTTACAATGGTTAACCAAATAAAAATATAAATTTGGCGTTTATTTTTCCGTAACAACGGAATTGGTAAATTATTTATTACTCCAATATAAGCATTGGATGTTTTTTTAATTAAAGCGCTAAAATAATACAATTGTACATGTTAAAAAAAGGAAATAAATTATATAGTATTTTAATAGGGAGTTGCCCAAAGTGTCATGAAGAAAGTATGTATGTAAATAAAAATGCTTATGTAATTTCTGACACTTTAAAAATGCACGAACGTTGTTCTAACTGTAATACTAAATATAAAATTGAACCTTCTTTTTTTTACGGCTCAATGTATGTGAGTTATGGTGTTGGTATTGCATTTGGAGTTGCTGCTTTTATTATTTTTTATATTTTTTTAGGAACTAATATAAACACTACATTTATAAGCATTATTGTTACTTTAGTTGTGTTTTTGCCAATAATATTAAGACTTTCTAGAAATATCTGGATTAATCTATTTATGCATTTTGATAAGAGATTGTCGAAAAAATAATATTAACACTAAATAAATCTTCTTATATCTATTTCCTTTTCTAATGGTTGTCCTTCCTCAATATAAGCAAATAATTGTTTTGCTACATAAGGAGCTATCATAACACCTCTTGTTCCTAATCCATTTAAAACAAACACATTATGATGTTTGGGATGCTGACCTACTAAAGGCCTTCTATCCTTAACTGTAGGTCGTATTCCTGCTACTTGGTCAACAACTTTGTAATCGCAATTTAAAAATTTATTCAACTTATTTAGAAGCTCGTCTTTTGCTTTTGAAGTAGTATTCGGGCTCAAATCATCCCATTCATAAGTAGCACCGACAATATATAAATCCTCACCCAATGGAATTAGAAAAACGCTGGACTTTAATACAAAATCAATCTTTAAATCTGGAGCATATATAGTTAACAATTCTCCTTTAGTTGGCTTTAATGGCAAGTGCTTAAAAAATGGATTTTTTGTTAGCCCAAAACCTTCGGCAAAGACAATATTTTTAGCTTTATAATTATTATATTTTACATGTGTTGAATAAGAAGAAAGCTCACTATATGCAAAAGCCTCTTGTAAAAATTGTTTCTTATTATGAAGATCTTCTCTATAGCTATTTATCAATACTGTAGTATCTATTCGTCCAGTATTTAACACTTTGCCATAACCAAAATTACTTTTTATTGCACTATTGGTCTCATGCAAAATCTCAGCCGATAAAAAATTGGTTAAGCTTGGCTTATCACATGCTTCAAACCAATTGTTTTGTTCTTCTACAGACGCAAACAAACGTTGGACAGGAATTTTATAATCTAGCTTAGTATTTAAGCTCTGTTCTAATTTATGGTACATTGGCAACCCTAAATCTAGCTGTTCTTTAGCTTTCCATACTTGTGTAAATCGTTTTAAGATTACAGGATTATATAATCCTCCTGCTACTGTTGATGAGTGTTGAGAATCATTTTCGTAAACTACAAAAGATTTATTATGTTGTTTTAATATTTCGCAAAATAGAATTCCAGCAAGTCCAGAGCCAACAATAATGTAATCTACGTTCTTCATAGAAATGCAAAATTAGTTATAAAAAAAACGCTCACAATATATTGTGAGCGTTTTTTATTTGCTTCTACTACGTTTAGTAGCTCCACATATCTTGTTCGAAATTTCGAATTTTTTCTTTAATTCTGTCCGATTCTAAAAGTTGCATTAAAGCGTTACTGTTAATATATTCGCTAACAGCTCTATCTCCTTGAATATTTTCTTCTCTAAATACATAGCCATTAAAACGTCTAGAATTTAAGAGATGATCGAAAGATATTGGTATAGCACTATTTTCTCCATTAAAAGATTTAGCTTCATGCAAGACTTCTCGCGCATCTGGGAAAAATACCCAAAATAAAGGTACTAAATCGCTTTCATCGGTATCTATAAAGTTAACATCAGGTGATACTGGAGCAATGCCTAGTAAACGATATCTTAATTCGCCTAAACGTTTATCAAAATACCAAAGTCCTTTAACATGATACTCAACAATATCTGCAGCTGTAATTTCTCTACTATCAATATATTCAGCAGATAATTCTTCGCCAGCATTTAATTGTTCAATACCTAACTCGGTAGTATCAACTTTCTTTAAGGCACCTTCAATATCTTTTAGTGTACGCTTTGTTGTAAAATAAGAGTCGTCATAAATATTTTCAATGTCACCACTTTTAATACTTGACATTAGCACATCAAATAATGAGCGTCTATTTCTACCAATATTATTGGTATCTATTGGATAATACATTGGGAAGTTTACACGCTCATCTAGAACTACTTTTTCCCAAACCATTCGAGAATACAAAATGTCTCTATCATCGACATATCCATACTCTAACGGTTTATCATTATCTAATGCTATTTGCGCATCTGTTTTAACACCTATTTTATCTGGACTAGTCGCATTTAAAATATTTGCTTGTGCAAATGCACTGCTTACAGCAAAAACACATAAAACGGTTAATATTAAATTTTTAAAATTCATCTTCTTACTTTAGATTAATTAGTTTGGGACAGATTAATTTCTCTATCTTTCTTTCTTAATTAGTTAGTTCAATAAAGACTGGTGATACTTTTTTAAGTATTATACTTACACCTTTTGCTTTTGCTTGTATATCAAATATTTGAACTGCTGAACCACGTTTTGCTTTACGCAAAGCAGCTTTAGCTCTACTATTTAACTTACCACCACTAACATTTATTGTTGGCTGTCCTGGAACTTTAAATTTAAATCCAGAAACATTTAATGGTAATTCAAAATCAAAGTCTTCAAATTTTGCGCCAACCGTTGAAATCTCAAGGCTACTACGCTGCATTTTTATTAAACCATTTTCACCTCTAATAGTTCCTGTTGGTCTAGGTAAATCTTTAATTCTAAATTTAGCTCTATCATTAACTTTTTCTCCTCCAGGTAAAGTACCATTTACATTGATAGTAACTTCTCTACCTTTAACTTGAGTAACATCTATAATATATTTACTTCCTTTAATTCGTGTTAAACCAGATGCATTAGCTTTAACATTATTGTCAGAAATACCAGCAAAAGAAATTGTCATTGGGTTTTTTACACCACGATAAACAACATTCATTTTATCTGCTGAAATTGTTGCAGAGTTAGGTTTAGGTACTGTTGCAAAAGATTGATCTACATGAACTTCTTGTTCTACACCATCTTCTAAGAAAATTAGTTTCCCTTCAATTTTATGTTCTCCAGGATTTCCTGTACCAACATTAAGTTTCACTTTACCTTGTTCAATAGTGTATTCTGAATCGTTAAGTGTTCTACCATCTAAAGTTAATTCAACTCTATTTGGCTTAGTTGACTCATCTTTTCTACCTAATACAATTTGACCATCAAACTGCTCACCATTAAAGTAAGCCGATTTTGAAGTTTCTAACAATGTTGTATAGTTAGACATCGAGACTTCGTTAGAAAGTTTACCTTGTAGCATGACCCCTAAAACTTCTGATTGCGTTGTTTTAATATCTGCTTGCAATTGTGTCATTTTAGTTAAAGATGCTACTAATGGAACTCCTTTATATTGATAGTCCAACCATTGAATTACATTACCATCTCTGTTAGTTATAGGATCTGTAGAAAACTTCTTTTTAACATCATTTGAAATGTCTTTATATCTAGGGTCTTCGCTTAATACACTTACAACACCATCTCTAAATGTTTCAATTTGTTTTAAAAATTCATCTCCAGCTGGTTTTAGCTTGTCTCCTTTAAAGAAACTTTCGTCAAGATAATCTCCTTTATCCATGATTTCATAATCTTGAGGATTATCAACCGTAGCGGTCATTTCTCCTTTTAGATTCTCTAAATACGAATTAAATCCGTTTCCTAAAGATGAAATATTGTCAGCCTTCTCTTTTAAAGGCTTATACTTTGCTGGCTGTTCAGTAGCTTTCGCTGCTAAACCATCCATAAAAGCTGTGTTTCTCGTCGTAGCTGTTGCGTTAGATTCGGTTAATCTTTCATTCATTAAACCGAAAGCCGACAGCACTTCTTTTGACATATTTAAAGCTAGCATTGCTATAAATATTAAATACATCAAGTTTATCATTTTCTGCCTTGCAGATAATTTTGCTCCTGCCATAACTAATTAGTTTTTAAGTTAAAAAATGGATTAAATTCCAATTAGCTTTTGTTCATTGCAGAAAGCATTCCTCCATATACACCATTTAATGATGATAAGTTAGTAGCTAAAGAGGCCATTTGCTCTTTTAACTTCCCTGCATTATCGGTAACCTCTTCGTTAATTGAAGATTGACGGTTAACAGTATCTAATTGCACTTTATACAAACTGTTTAAAGATTCCATTTGTGCAGCAGCTAAAGACATCTCTTCGCTGTATTTTTTAGTAGCATTCATACCTTCTGTTGTTGGTGCCATACTTTTTGCAGCACCTTCGAAGTTTTTAATGCTATCTCCAAGACTTGCCATAAGTTCTCCATCTATTTGTGCATCTTTAAGTAATTCGTCTAATTTTTTAGATAAAATACCTTCAGCATCTTTAGGTCCTTCTTCTTTACTAGATTTTCCTCCTTCTAATTCAGGATAAACTAAAGACCAGTCTAAATCGTCATCTACTGGTTCGAAAGCTGAAATTGCAAAAATAATTGCTTCAGTAATAAGACCAATCGCTAACATTACGTTACCAGTTAGTGGTCCAATTTCAAAATGAATAATTTTGAATAATGCTCCAATAATTACTATTGATGCTCCAAATCCGTAAGCCATATTCATGAACTTCTTACTTGCTCTTGATTGTGCCATAATTTTTAGTTTTAAGTTAAGTTTAATTAATTTGGTTAATATTTATTATTATTTAATTTTCTTAGTTCCGTTTTTTCCTGCATTCTTAGTTACATTAACTCCCATGTAATCTTGTACAGTTCTAAAACCAATATAACTTCTTGCAGAATCTGCATATTCGTAATCTCTAGTACTTACTTGCAAGAAATAAGCAACATCTTTCCATGAACCTCCTCTAACAACTTTACGTTCATTTTCTTCATCATCAACATGTGGATTTACTGTTGAATTATATTCGTATGAATTAGGATCGTAAGATGACATTACCCATTCGGATACATTTCCAGCCATATTATATAAGTCATAATCATTAGGCTCATAAGATTTAGCTTCAACAGTATATAATGCTTGATCAGCAGCATAATCTCCTCTTAATGGCTTAAAGTTTGCCATAAAACAACCTCTATCATTTTTTGCATAAGGTCCACCCCAAGGAAATGTTGCTCCTTGTAATCCGCCTCTTGCTGCATACTCCCATTCAGATTCTGATGGTAATCTAAATGCATTGATGTTTTTTGCTCCTTTAGATTTATTATATCCATTTTTATATATGGTTCTCCATTGTGCAAAAGCTTTTGCCTGTTTCCAAGAAACACCAACTACTGGATATTCTCCATAAGCATCATGCCAAAAATAATCGTTATGCATAGGTTCGTTATAAGAATAAGAGAAATCTCTAATCCATACTGTAGTATCTGGATAAACTTCTACATCTTCTCTTTCTATAACATCGCTACGTTTTAACTCTCTATATTTTGCAGCCGATTTTATATCCATAGTAGTATATTGGAATTTAAATTTACTTACATCCCAAGTACGTTCACCATTATAAGATTCTTCCATTGGTAAATACATGGTATCCATAACCTCTGTATAATATTCATCTGGATATTCGGCAGTATCAAAAATTAAATCGATATCATGATTTAATTTTCTACCTTCATAACCCGTTTCACCTAGTCCGCTATAATTATCTAGCATATACTTTTCGTAAACACTCATATCGGTAGTATCTGCATCTTTGAAAGCAAATTGTCCAATCCCTTCAGATTCTGGATCTGTTTCACCAACTTCATCTGCAAGTATTGCAAGCTTTGTTCTAATAATAGAATCTCTAACCCAATTAACAAATTGTCGATACTCGCTATTTGTAATTTCGGTCTCATCCATATAGAATGATCTAACAGTTACTGTTTTAGTAGGTGCATTTTTTATTCCAGCTAAATCATCATCCGATTTACCCATAATAAAAGCACCACCAGGAACTAATGCCATCCCATAAGGCTTTTCTGGATGCCATTTTTTTCCTTTAACTCCAACCAATTCTCCCCTATCTCCTGAACCACAACTGGTTAAAAGGGCTAAAACTGCGGTTAATAATACAAGCTTCTTCATGTGTATAAATTCGAGGTTAATTTTATAACTTTTTAATTTTGTGGGTGTAAACATATTTATATATTTTCACAAAAACAACTTTTTTAGCAAAAAAAATGCATTTTAACCTAAAAAATTGCATTTCGTCGATATATTGTTGATGTATTAACGATTATTTTAACTTAACTAAACACTATTTTTTTTGTAGGCTTTATACCATCTCTCTGGTATTTTTCCTTTACTTGCTTCAACATAGTCATCATATATGCAAGGTAATAACGTATGTTGCTTTAATTTATTATTAAGATTCGGTAAAAATGGTATTTCTATCCACCAACGACCAATTTTATTGCTTTTATAGAAGATAAGTTCTTCATTGTCAATTAAAACAGTAAACTTTTGATAGCTTTCTTTATCAGAAAAATCATCATCTTTAACTCTACAATTTACGCCTTCAATAAAATACCAAACTATTTGTGCTATTAGCATAGAGGTTGCTTCATCATCTTTTGAAGGTTTATACCCATAAATCCCAAAAGAAGATACTTTATTACTTATACCTGCATATCTTGAAATAGCACAAACTTCTTTGCCATCAAAACCATTTGGCGAATATTTTTGCTTTACACTTACTTCCGAGGATCTTATACTGTATAAATCTAAACTTACAATATTTGCATCTCTCATAATAGGTTCGACAATACTAATATTGGTTGTTATCTCTCCAAGTCTGTAAGCTTCAAAATAAAGCTTCTCCATTAAATCTATTTCTTCTTGCGAATTAAAATAGGTTTGATAACCTAATGTTGAATAATTAAATAAGTTATAGGGTTGCTCAAGAATTATTTTACCAAGGTAACTATTATTTTTGATTGGCCTAGAAGAATCTCCTAAATCGAATTTACTATCTACATTTACAATATTTACCATAGGTGTAAAATCATCGTAAGCTCTATAGTTTGCATAAGTTAAATCTTGACTTCCTCCAATTATAATTGGAATAATATTCTTTTCTATTAATATTGTTATTGTTGTTTGTAATGCATAATAAGTGTCTTCTACACTTTCTCCTTTTGCAATATCACCAAGATCAGCAATTGTAATATGCCAGTTTCCTGGGAATAATGCATATAATGATTTTCTTATTTCGCTTAATTGAAAGTCTTCTCCAATATAATCAACATCATTCCTGTTTTCTAAAACACCGACTATTGCAATTTGCACATCGTCTAATTCAGGAATTCCATGTTGTTGTGAATGAATCTTTAATTTTCTTCCAAGAACTTGAGTTGATAATAGTTCATTATGAGCTAATACTAAATCCTGAACAGGTGAGAGAAAATTGAAGTTCATAAATTATTTCTTTTTTACTGGAGATTTTCTTTTTGAAGCTTTTTTCTTTGGAGTTTTCTTTTCAATAATATCTTTTACTTCTTCGAGTGTAAATTTTGAAACATCAACCGTTTTTGGTAATTCTATTTTTGTTTTTCCTTTAATAATATTATGTCTTCCCCAGCGCGCTTTTTCAACTCTAATGCCTTCTTCTTCCCAATGGTGTATTAGTTTATCTTTTTCTTTTTGAATTTTATCTTCTATAAGTTCGATAATATCCATTT
>Ga0209013_10005412_pt1 | contig 10997 bp, 5 predicted proteins | sample Cruoilmetagenom2_FD_187291 | JGI IMG/M metagenome (GOLD analysis project Ga0209013, IMG submission 187291) | Oil polluted marine microbial communities from Coal Oil Point, Santa Barbara, California, USA - Sample 2 (SPAdes) (version 2) | ecosystem: Environmental > Aquatic > Marine > Oil seeps ...
TGTGTCACATATTGAAATGTGAATGGGTCTAATCAAGGTGGTTTGAGAAAAAATATAAAATTCTTCCGGATCATGGAAGCGGAGGGAAGATATCACACAGTCTGATTACTGACAACCTGTGCGGATAGATTTTTCCGAGCAATCATAATTTTGCCAACATAAAAGTAACAGAATATAGCCGTCAACATAACAAAAAAATTTCATAGGATATAAAAAAGTACAAGACAAAAATCTTCATTTATGAAAGGATTTAATTCCGAATTATTACTCAGAAAAGGAGATCAAAATGGCTAAGTATAAAATAAAGGTATTGTGAGTGAGGATTCCGGAGAGGGAACGAACCCGAGATAGGCTTTTGGCAGTCTTAGCTCCTATTAAACAGTTAACCCATCTTTTTGACTAAAAAATAAATTCTATATATTACAGCATGTTACTTTTTTTCAAACCTTCATTATAGCACTGCTTTTGTTTATAATTTTTATTCGAATCATCGAAGACATTCTGAAAATCTATAGGTAGCGCATGCATCTTCTGATTCCCATGCTGTAACACGTGCAACTTTAATATCATGGCTGATAATTTTTTTCTTAAGTTCATGTGCTATATAATAGGCAATATTTTCTGAAGATGAGTTGTCGTTGCGAAAGAAATCAAGTTCGTTAAGAAATTTATGGTCAAGCTTTTCTATAATTTCAGACAAATAACCCTTAAGTTCTCCGAAATCAATTAATACGCCGGCATTATTTAAGGTTTCTCCTGCAACACAGACCTCAATCTTCCAGTTGTGTCCATGCATGTTCTCACATTTTTTTGCTACCATCTTAAGTTGGTGGGCTGCGGCAAAATGTGTAATAATTTTTAGTTCAAACATTTCATCTCGCTACTTTTGCGCTGCTGCTTTTAAGAATGTTTTTTAATTTGGTGGTAAGTTTGCCTGATTCAAGTTTTCCAAATTCCCTTAGCAGCTTTTCCTGTTTTTTGTTCAGATTCGTGGGGGTTTTAATGATTACCTGAATGATCTGGTCGCCGCGCCTGCCGGTTCTGAGAGAAGGGATACCCTCGTCTCGGAAGCGGAATAAATTACCAGGCTGTGTGCCTTTGGGGATTTCGAGTTCCTTTTCACCATTTAAGGTGAGCACCATTATTTTGTCGCCAAGGGAAGCCTGCACGAAAGAAAGTTCTACCTGGCATATTATATCTGTATTATCTCGTTGAAAAAATTTATGAGGTTTTACATTGATAAAAACGTAAAGATCTCCATGAGGGCCGCCATATATTCCTGCTTCTCCTTCTTCTGTAAGTCGGAGCCTGGAGCCTGAATCAACTCCTCCTGGAATTTTTACTGAAACCTTTTTCTTGTCCTTGATCCGTCCTGTTCCACTGCAATGTAAGCAAGGGTGAGTTGTGGCTTGCCCCCTGCCATGACATTGAGGACAGGTTGTTCTAACTGTAAAGAAACCCTGGGAGCGGGAAATCTGGCCCGTGCCCTGACAATAGGAGCAGATTTCCATATGTGTGTCCGGCTCACAAGTACTGCCGTTACATATGGGGCAGATTTCCATTTTTTCGATATCTATATTTTTTTCCGTTCCAAAAGCTGCTTCCATGAAGCTGAGCGTTAAATCGTAACGAAGATCCGCCCCTCTTTTTGCATTGCTACCTGAACTCCTTCCTGTCCCAAAGCCGAAGACATCCTCAAAAATGTCTCCAAAACTTGAAAAAATGTCCTCAAAACCGCCGAATCCTGAAAAACCGGTTCCTTCAAGTCCCTGGTGGCCGTACTGGTCATATATCTGGCGCTTATTTGGATCATGCAGAACTTCATAGGCTTCAGCAGCTTCTTTGAATTTTTCTTCAGCCTCTTTGTTGTCGGGATTTCTGTCCGGATGGTATTTCAGGGCGAGTTTTCGATAGCTTGCTTTGATCTCATCTGCAACAACATTGCGGTTTATGCCCAGGATTTCATAATAATCACGTTTTGTAGTCATTTGTATCCTGATAGTTTATATTTACATAGTGCCTGAACGAAAACTGCTAATTTTCCCAATTTCTGCGTCAGACTTAAATTTTAATCCTCAAAATACTCCATGTATTCCTGCGGTTAAAATTTGCGCCTTCCTTGAACTTGAAAAATTTTCTAGTTTTCGTTCGGACACTACATAGGTTGTTATTGTGAAGTTTAAAAAATTGTAATAGTTTAGCTTTTTAAAAATTTATCCGCCTATGCACGGATAGTTTTTGTTTCATCAAGCTAACATGTTACAAAATTTAGGTTTTTATCCTGACTATAATGATGTATATATTTGAATTATTAAACGAGAGTTCGACTGTTTGTTGTTTAACTATTAAGTTTAACTAAATAACTTAATGCACAAAGCGGGGTTGTCAATGAAGGATATGGAGTTGCCTTTTATAAGGGAGATGTTTGATTCAATAGCGCCCAGGTATGATTTGTTAAATCGCCTCTTAAGTTTAAGCCAGGATATTTACTGGAGAAGGACTATGGTATCAGCTATTGAAGCACCTGATAATGGAGTGCTGCTTGATGTGGCTTGCGGGACAGGAGATGTTGCAATTGAAATTTTGCGGCAGAAAGGAACAGGGGTTTCAATTTTTGGCGTTGATTTTTCTCATAATATGCTTATTTCTGCAAAAAATAAAATAAAATCAATACCAAACAGATCCAACATTTATCTATTAGCAGCGAATGCCTTTAATCTTCCATTCAGGGAAGAAACATTCGATGCTATAACCATTGCATTCGGGATTCGTAATATTTGTGATAAACTATCAGTACTGAAGCTATTTTATGACAGCTTAAAATCAGGCGGGATGTTGCTTGTGCTTGAGTTAGCCACACCCCCAAAGGGGTTTTTATTGTCGTTGTATCTTTTTTATTTCAAGATAATTCTTCCTTTAATAGGCTGGTTTTTATCAAAGAACCTGAAGGCCTACCAGTATCTTCCTGCTTCTGTTGCTGAATTTCCGGACCCAAAAAGTTTTGCTGCAATGATGCGTTCAGCCGGGTTCATAAATGTTAGATGGAAAAGTTTAACAATGGGAATCGCCAACCTGCATGTGGGTTATAAAAGTAGATAAACCATGACCGACTTGTTTCAGCCAACCCGTAACTCGTGGACACTTACTAAAAAATAAAGTCGATTTTGGGGATTTGGCGTTAGCGAATAATTTCTACCGAAAAATCGCTTTATTCCGCCCGGTTTCCTTTGCTTCATAAAGTGCCAGATCGGCTTTTTTTAAAACATCGTCCAGTGTGGCGGTATCCATTGATTTTTTAGCAACCCCCTTGCTGATAGTAAATTGGACGCATTTTTGATCATGAAACAATTTGAGGTCTGCTACGGACTTGCGGATGGTTTCTACCCGGTTCATTAAATCATGCCTGGATTCAGATATACAGAGGATGGCAAATTCCTCCCCCCCCAACCGGCCAAATATATCGGACCCAATGAGATGTTTTTGAACGGTTACGGCAAACAATTTCAACACCTCATCTCCAAAGTCATGTCCGTAGGTATCATTGATACTTTTAAATTTATCCAGATCCATCATGACCGCAAAAAAATGATTGACCGGTGTTTCAGAAAAAAGCGGCTTGCCCAGTGCAAAAAAGCGCCTTCGGTTATAAATGCCGGTCATGGGATCATGCATTGCCTCGTATTTAAGAGTTGCTAAGGTCTCTTTCAGTTTAAGATGCGTTTTTAAGCGGGCCATGAGCTCTTTGGGTTTGAAAGGTTTGGTCACATAATCGACGCCGCCGACATCAAAAGCTTTTTCTATGCTTTCCTCGTCTGATCTGGCGGTTATAAACAGAACCGGAATGTTATTGAGCTTGCCATCGGCCTTCATGATTTGACACACTTCATACCCATCCATGCCCGGCATTGTGATATCAAGTAAAACAATATCAACAGCCTCTTCTTTTAAAATATCCAATGCACTTGGGCCGTCTAACGCGACCATTACATCATAGTCTTTTAAAAGATGAATCAGGATATCGATGGTGGCTTCGTCATCATCAACCGCTAAAACAGTTTCACGGTTATTACACATAGGAACGATCCTTGAGCAAGGCAACTGCTTCACTGAAGCGGTATTTTTTGATCAAATTTTTCACAATGCCAAAATATTTTTTTTCCTCTTCAGTTAGATATAATTTGTCAATTTCATTGACGTGAATTTCGCATAGATATGGCCGTTTCCTGGTTAAGGCATTCATGAGCTGTTCATAATGTTTATGTAAAATGGATTGGTCAATTATAGCTGTTGGCTCTGTTTTAGGAACCTGTTGGGGACAATCTGCTTCAACCTCCAAGGCATCAAGATCTGCTGCCTCAATCTCATTTACAACCTGATCAATCAATTTTTTAAAAACGTTCAGGTTATCCGCAGATAAATCCTTGTTCAGGGAACTGGCCACCTCGTAAAGTTCCGTGGCGCCGATATTGCTGGACATCCCTTTTATGGTATGCACAAGTCGCCAGGCATCATCCATTTTTTCATCCTTTATGAGACGGGCAATCCCTTCAGCGCTGTTTTTATAATTGGCGACAAATTGTTTTAATATATTGATGTACAGATTCCTGTTGTTCCCCATGTGGATCAAACCTGCAACTGTATCCAGATGAACAAATTTCGGCATTTCGTTCTTCACAGGCAGATCTTCCGCGTCAAGAAACGGTTGTTGGACATCATGCCTGGAATCTATGTATTTTAACAGGGTATAATAAAAGGCATTCACATCAATGGGCTTGCTTATGTGTTCATTCATACCGGCAGCATGGGCTTTGTTGATATCTCGCTGCATGACATTGGCGCTTAATGCAATGATCGGGATTTGCTGATCTACCATTCTAATGTGGGTCGCCGCATCATACCCGTCCATGTTCGGCATCTGGATATCCATTAAAATGAGATCGTATTTTTGGGGGTTGGATGCAAACTTGTCAACAGCCTCTTTCCCATCCCGGGCGGCATCAATGTTAATGGGAGCAATTTCAAGCAACGACTGAATAATTTCTCGGTTCATGTCATTGTCTTCAGCCAGTAAAATGTTTGATCCTTTCAACGAGGTCATTTGTAATTTCAAATTATTATCACTGTGATGTTGCCGCTCAACATAATTAATTTCTTCACCAAAAGCATCCAGGATGATGTTGTACAGCAAAGAAGGGTTGACGGGCTTTTTCAGAAAAATCTCAATACCGTTTTTTTGGGCGCGGTGAATGATTTCTTCCTCACTGTAAGCGCTGATCATGATAACCGTAAACGGCCTCTTCTTATTGCAGTATTTTTGGATAATTTTTGATGTTTCTATGCCATCCATTTCCGGCATTTTCCAATCCATGAAAATAATGTCGTATTTTTCCGGTTCCGCCATTATTTTCTTGATGGCATCATTTCCGGATATGGCTGTATCAACCTGTAGGGAAAATTTTTTCAGTAATTCGCTCAGCACATCCCGCCAGGATTGATTGTCGTCGACAATCAGGGCCCAATGCTGATCAAATTGTTTGTACTGGACGACATTGGTTTCCTGATCCCGCAATTCAATCTCAAAAATGAACTTACTCCTTTTTCCAAATTCACTCTCCACCCATATTTGACCGTTCATCAATTCAACCAGCCTTTTAGAAATGGCCAACCCCAATCCTGTTCCCCCATATTCTCGAGTGGTGCTGCCGTCTGCCTGGGAAAAAGATTGAAACAATTTGCCGATTTGTTCTCTTGACAGACCGATCCCTGTATCTCGCACTTCAAATCGATATTTGTCACCGGGTATTTTGGTAATAAAGATCCCTACTTCACCTACTGCTGTAAACTTGATGGCGTTATTAACAAGATTGGTAAGGACCTGACCGATTCGTAAGGGGTCGCCATGGAGGTTCATATTGATGGAGGAGTCATAAGAAACAATAAACTCCAGGTTTTTTTCCTGTGCCTTCAACTCGATTAAGCTGACCACATTGTCAATGACATTCTGCAGATCAAAATCAATGACTTCAAGTATTAATTTACCTGCCTCAATTTTTGAAAAGTCGAGGATATCGTTGATAATTTCAAGTAATGCATAAGAGGCGGATTCAATCTTCTTTAAATAATTTTTCTGTTTGGGAGAAACGGCTGTCTGAAGGGCGAGGTAGGTCATGCCGGTAATGCTGTTCATGGGTGTCCGGATTTCATGGCTCATATTGGCCAGGAACTCACTTTTGGCCAGGGTCGCTTCTTCCGCCTTTTGACGAGCGATTTCAAGGGCATGGTTCTGCCGTTCCAGCTCTTCGGTGCGTTCTTTGACCAGATTTTCCAAATTGTTATATACTAGAGCATTGTTTAAGGAGATGGCAATCTGGGAAGACAGCAAGTAGATAGTTTTCTGTTTGGTTTCGCTAAATAGATCTCTGATACGGGAATGTTCCAAATAAATGATGGCGATCATTTTAGATTGACTGATGATGGGCAGGACAATGATTGACTTGGGGCTGACTTTTGAGATATACAGGTCATGCATATATATGGAGGTCTGCTCCAGCAAGATTGATTCTCTGGTGCGAATCACATATTTTACCATGTCCGTGGATAACAGATCGTCGCTCAATTCTTTGGCTTCCAATACACTTTCCCGGCCCTGGATGTCTCTGAACGCCTCAATATTCCACTCTTTGTTTTTTAAAATCAGAAAACCCTTTTCTGCCCCGGATACCTCCAGTAAAATCTTCATCATCTCTGTTAACAGCTTGTCGAATTTGGTCTCCTTGGCCAGCATATTCTGGGCATTGATGACCCCAAGCAAATCCAGGTTGTAATCCCTGTCACTAAAGAAGAGATCTTCGTGATCCTGTTTGATGGCAGTAAGCTTTAAAGGAACGCCCCATTTTTCGTAAAACCCATAAGCTTTTTTTAAATAAATCTCACCCAGTTCCTCGTTGTCCTGCTCAAACCAGAAATCGGAGAAAAGTTCATAAGTCAGCGCAATGTCCTGGTTAAATTGATTGCGGTTTGCTTCATTTATGGCCAAGCCAAAATAACGGATGGTTTGTGGAACGTCCGCTAAAGCACGATGTTTTTCAGCTACAACAAGATAGTATTTATGCTGCCAGTTCTCTCTAGCATCGCCTCCCCAAATTTTCAACTGATCCAAATGCTTGTTCAGTTCAGGTAAAAGGCTTTTATCTTTTGGAAGCTGTTTACACAGGCATAAGGCCATATAGAAATAATATACCGAAACCGGAATAAAACCGGTGATATAATGATAAATAGATTTCGAAACCAATGCGGTTTCATAAGCCTTATCATAATCCTTGAAAATGAACAGCATCTGGGTTTTGTAAATATAAAAATAACACAGGGCCATCACGTTCTGCTCATTGGCCTCGACGAATTGACCCTCATTAAATCCATCCTGATTGAATTTTTTGTGATCGGCATCAGCATTCTGCATGGTTAAAATAAATTGCCGATAAACCGAGTAAGGCCCTAATGCATGAAAATTCTGGGTCTTGTTGGCATAGTCGAGTCCTTTCTCAACTTCTTCCAAAACTACACTCAGCCGGTCTCCCCTTTCAAACTGATAGGCAATAGTGTTGTAAAAGATAAAGCCGGACATTTGAATATCACCGCCCTGAATAAGCAAATGAAAAGCTTCCCGAGCAATTTCAAGACTGATATTATCTTTAATCGGTTTTTGCCAGTGGTAGGCGAACAGGACAAACAGGTGTTTTGAGTTCCCTAACGATCTTTTATTATTGCCGGAAATCTGCATGGCAAATTCAGCATATTCATACCCGGTTTTATAGTTGTTTTCGATCATGATAAAGGGGGTCGTTGCCACGGATAACGGGTATCCCATGGCTTCGTAAGCACCGTTCTTTGTGGCCAGCTTCAAGGTCACAAAAATCAGTAGACAGGACACCATGGGATTGAAAAAAAAAGAGCCGGGAACAATGGCCTGAATCAGTTCCGTGATGAATTCCATCTCTTCCGGATCTTTTTTAGGAATTTTTTTCAGATCGAAAATGGTATGGATGTTCTTTTTTTTAAATTCCTCATACACAAAATTCAGGTCCTCTACCAGATCTTCTTGCGTCGGATCTAAATTGATCTCTATCCCCCTTTTCTTGAGAATGGATAAACCGAATTTAGTGGCATCTTCATATTTGCCGAGCATGCTGTCCTGGGAGACTTTGCAAATGCAGTTATCCCTTATGGCAAACATATCCGGATAGTTCAAGATTTGTCGTTTAAAGAAATCATCTGCTTCATCATAAAGAGCATTTAAATGCAGGGCTATATGATATTCACTGGCACATTTGAACCTGAGGGTTTCAGGAACGGAATCATCCAGTAATTCCATGGCTTTATTGATAAATTCAAGTTCTTCACTATAAGCGGATATTTCTTTACTTTTCGATGCCGCCCGATGGTATATTTCCACAAATTTTTTTCGATTTTCTTTGATATAGGAAAACCCCTTATTGAGGTGAGAAGTGACGCTGAACAACTCATCCAGGCTGTTGATCAGATCATGTTCTATCAGAATAGCGGCGATATCAAAATGTAATTTGGGCAATGCGGTTTCTTCATTTAACTGGTAACAAGCCTGCTGGATTTTATCATGAACGAAAAAGATGTGATCCTGTTTTCGGATTAGCAGACCGTCTTCTAAGGGGGTTGTCAAAAGACTTTCAATTTCCTCCTCCGGCAGGCCGGAAACAACAGACAATATATTGAGTTCAACATTATGCCCTGTAGCTCCGATGATTTTTAAGATATCAATAATTTCTGCATCAAATTTTTGCAGCCTGTCCTGCATGAACTCCACCACATTTTCCGAAACATTCAAAGAGGCAAGTCCTTGGTCATCCACCTGCCAGGTACCGGTTTTCCTGTCAAGATTGAGCAGGGATTTATCCATCATATTTTTAAGGAATTGATGCACAAAGAATGAATTGCCGTGGGTTTTTTGATAAATTGTTCTGCTAAGTTCCAAATTTTCAATCCGTAAACTGTCCATGACGATATTTTCCACATCAATCGTTTTGAGATCATTCACCTTGATTTTGGTACAGGGGATTGCTGTGACGGCCACTTCTTCCAAAAAATGGTGGAAGGGATGGTGCATATCTACTTCATTGTCTCGATAGGCCAGTACAATCATGATGTTTTTATTTTCACTTGCGACCAGTGCTTTTAAAGCATTCAAGGATACCAGATCCGTCCATTGCAGATCATCCAGAAAAAGAATTAGCGGGATCTTGCTGGTGGCCACTATTTCGATAAATTTTAGGAATACATATTTAAATCGGTTTTCAGCTTCGATACCGATTTGCTTTTCCACAGGTTTTTGATGTCCCATAATCATTTCCAGCCTAGGGAAAATGGATGTCAGGATTTCGCCCTGGTCGCCAATGGCGGCGTTAAAAGCCAATTTAAATTTTTCCAGTTCTTTTTCCTCTGAAAACAGGATGAGATCAAAGAGTTCATTGAAAGCCTCCACAAAGGCAAAATAGGGGATATTTTTCTTGTACTGCTGGAATTTACCTGTAATAAAATGAATCTGGTCTTGTTTTTTTATCTGATACAGTTCATTGACCAAAGTGGTTTTGCCAACCCCCGAATAGCCGGCGATGATGGTTAGGTTTTTCCCCCCTTCTTTAACGGTATCTATATTTTCCTGCAGGAGAAGGATTTCTTTTTCCCGTCCATATACTTTATCGGAAATTTCGAAATGATAATCAAAGTCATGAAAAGCAAGGATAAAATCATCCGTTTCATAATGATTCAGATCGTAAAGGATGCCTTCCAGGGAGACATAGCGTTCGTTCTTGTTCTTCTCCAAAAGTTTTAAGATGATCTGAGAAAGATTATCAGGGATGTTTGCTTTAAGTTTGGAGGGGTTCATTGGTTTTTTTGCCACATGAAGGGATACCAATTCTGCGATTTGATCCGCTTCAAACGGGAATTGACCAGTCAATATTTTATACAGAATAATCCCAAAAGAATAATAGTCACTTTGGTAACTGACAGGAGCATCCACTTTTCCTGTTCGCTCAGGAGCCATATATAAAATATTGTCGAACCGGTTCACTGCCAAAGCTTCTTCATTTTTTTCATTATCTGAAGCCAATGAAAAATTAAAAAAATAGACTGCTCCATCAAGGCCTTTCATAATATTCTCAAGGGAGAGATTATTGTAGATCATTCCTCGTTCATGAATGCATTGCAGCCCCATAAGAATCTCTTTGGCGACGGCCAATTTTTCATGTCTAGCTTGACTCTTTTCAATGAAATCATGTATATTTTCACCATTGATATACGATTGGACAAGGATACGTTTGCCCTTGGCCTCTATGATTTCATGGTAAGGTAGAATGTATGGGCATTGAAAGGCATTTGATATCCTGAAATTACGATTTGCCATGCTATGATCGCTGTATTCTTTCAGTATAAAACGCTGATCGCCTTTTTGAGCAATATACGTGGTATTTCCGTTTTTCTTTTCAAAGCTGTCGGTAACTTTATATTCCTGAATAAACATTTTCGTCTCCGGAGGTTAAAGGCATGAATGCCTTTGGCTATCCAACTGCTTTTAACCTAAGTTGAGCGATTTTTTGCGAAGATATGTGCTGAGATTTTGATGTATAAGGATTTGCAAAAACCGCAGGCATACCCGTGGATATGTCGAGAATTTTTGCGAAGCCTTTATGCGCAAAAGATCGGCGCAGATCAAGTAAAAAACCGCTCAATTTAGGTTTAAATTGAATGATTGTATAATTCCAATCTAAACTACTATATATCATTGCTTATCTAATATTTAATGTCAACCATATGAGATAAATCTGATCAAATCCAACGGTTACTTTATACCTCGGAAGGTTATAAATTGCGTTTTTTCGGTGAGCAATGAGCATCAAGATGCAAGGCGCGAAGGTGCCCAATAGCAAGCTATTTCAGCGGATCTCCAAAAGTTGCGCCCGCTG
>Ga0209013_10005413_pt1 | contig 10996 bp, 6 predicted proteins | sample Cruoilmetagenom2_FD_187291 | JGI IMG/M metagenome (GOLD analysis project Ga0209013, IMG submission 187291) | Oil polluted marine microbial communities from Coal Oil Point, Santa Barbara, California, USA - Sample 2 (SPAdes) (version 2) | ecosystem: Environmental > Aquatic > Marine > Oil seeps ...
GGGAGAGAAGATACGGTTTTTCTGGATCTGGAAAAACCTTCAGACTTTCGCAAGCTTTATGATCCTGAGTTTTTTTTCCATACCCAGAAAGAGAAACTCATCTGCATCGACGAGGTTCAAATGGGTCCTGAACTCTTTCCCATACTTCGTGTTGCAGTAGATGAGAACAGAAGACCGGGGGCTTTTTTCCTTCTCGGTTCGGCATCGCAGGATCTGATACGGCGCAGCTCTGAAACTCTGGCCGGCCGTATTCATTATATTGAGCTGACCCCATTTACATATGACGAACTGGCTGCCACAACACCGACCCAGGATGGGGATCCGACCAAATTATGGTTCCGGGGTGGTTTTCCCGAAGCAGTTCTTGCCCGGTCCGACACCATCAGCATTACCTGGAGAGAGGATTTTATCAGGACCTTTCTCGAACGTGATATCCCGCAATTCGGTTTTACGATACCCTCAGTCATCATGAGAAGGTTCTGGACAATGCTTGCCCATTATCATGGTCAGCTTATGAACAACTCAAAGCTCGGACAGGCTTTAGGCGTCACACATCCTACAATAAAAAGATACCTTGAAATACTGACCCAAACCTATATGGTTCGCGCCTTGCCTCCCTATGCAGCAAACATCAAGAAACGTCTTGTTAAATCTCATAAAATTTACCTGCGTGATTCCGGTATTCTGCACACATTGCTTGAAATTGACAGCCTGGAAGACCTCCTTGGTCATCCGGTAGCCGGGACATCCTGGGAAGGGTTCTGTCTCGAACAGATCCTGGCCATGAGGCCTGAGTACCGGGCAAGTTTCTACCGGACCTCATCAGGAGAGGAAATCGACCTTGTCCTTGAACGTGGTAAAAGGCGATTGGCCTTTGAATTCAAGGCATCAATATCCCCAAAGGTCTCTCGCGGATTTTCAAACACCCTGGAAGTTCTGAAGCCTGAACATACCTGGATTGTGGCGCCAGTGAGGGAATCCTACCCGCTCCAACCCGGGGTTACGGTGGCCCATCTGCAAGATGTCCTTAATGCGTTGTCATAAACTGGTGTATTTCAACCCGATTCTTGCGCTTATAATATCGCGCTTCAGAAAGCAGATTTCTGGGAATAAATGGCCCGGATGCGCGGATTCTGGGATAAGCTGTAAGACTATAGGCTGTAAGCAACTGCTAAATGCCTAACAGTCTATAGTCTACAGCCTTCAGTTTAAGACTTGAGATGCGGTTCGGTATCACTTTGAATCATGACGGTTTCACCATAAGGTGCCATTTCCGGCATCAGGAATCTAAACTCATATATCGCAAATTCGATTTTATCACCGCTCTTGAGCCGCATGGAAGTATTTTCTTTGACTTTAAAGTCATTGAGTCTTGTACCATTCGTGCTGCGATGGTCCTCAAGATAGTAGCAACCGTTTCTGTATTCTATGGTCGCATGCAGACTGGAGATGGAATCTTTTGGAATAACGATATCGTTGCTTTCATCCCGGCCTATCTTTACGACCTTATTTTGAATCGGGATAGACAAATCGGTCTCCGTCACCACATTCTCGGTATCGATGAGTTCTGCCTGGCCTTTCGGAGGTTCCTGGGACGGCAAAGCCTCCGCCTGCTCCCGTACGGTCTGCCTCTCCGTAATTTCTCTTTTTTTATTCAGGTAAATCAAAACAACGACGACGATGACAATGATAATGAGACCCGATAAAAGCAGCGGTAGGGGATTGGATATTTTATTGACGGTTTCCGTTGGTGACGGAGACGGGGCAGACGGCTGAACATAGATCGGTTTGACCTGAATCGGCTCTGCTTTGGCCACAGGTTCCCGGGGAGCTTCCTCCGCCTTGGGTGTACTGATAATCCGGTCGATTTTCTCAAAAACAGCCGGTATATCCGCACTGTTGAAGGTTCTGAAATATTCACCTTCTGTTTTCAAGGCAAGGGTCTGAATAAGCCGGAAATCGGCCATCTCTGTAAATGCTACGCCAAATACGCGAATGCCTGCTTGCTTGCAATCCATGGCGAGCTGGTCTCTCAACCACTCTTCTCCAGCGATATCCTGTTCCTTGTTGCCGGTATCGACGATTCCATCGGTGAGCAGAACAATAATTTTTTCTGCATCCTCACGGCCATTCGACTTGAGTTCATAAATAGCTCTCTCAACCCCGGCCGGCGTGTTGGTGAACTGGCCTTTGTAATCGATTCTATCAAGACTTTTCATGAACCCTTCACCATCCGCAACGGTATCGATGCTACTCAGCGCTTCGATGAGGGTTGCCTCCTGATCAAAAGTGACCATACCGACCCGGAAACCCTCCTTGAGGTTCATCAAAAACTTCGTAACAACTTCCCTGGTAATAAACTGTGGATCATTGGCAATCATGCTCCCGGAGTTATCCAAAAGAAATATCACGTCTACCTTCAACGTCTTATTCGCATCAGGTGCTTCCCCTTCCTGCGCAAAAATCCCCCAACCGCAAACCATCATCAGGCTCATGGCCAAACAGCTCAAAATAGCGATTTTACGAATCGCTTTTTCTGTAGATTTCATATTCCCATCCTTTCCCGCATAAAATCGATCAACGATTTTTGGATATCAGAATCGTGCCAAAAAGATTATGTTCAGGGCCCTTGAAAAGTCAAGAATTTTTCAGACAACGACAGATTGTTTCATTGACACGATGGTAAGTTTAGCATATTTTAGAAGCGGTCGAAGCCTTGTCCTTATGGAGCGACAACGTTGCGTTTTATAATATCGTGATCTGATTCTATTGAGGTTAACAGATGTATCTTTCGCATTTCAATCTAAAGATAAAACCCTTCCGAATCAGTCCGGATCCCAAATTCCTGTGGCTGGGCGAAACCCACAAAGAAGCCCTGGCCATGCTGAAATACGGCATCCACGACAACTGCGGCTTTCTGTTGCTTTCCGGTGATGTCGGAACCGGTAAAACAACACTGATCAACGGCCTCCTGGAGAGCCTTGACGACCAAACCCTGATCGCCATGATCTCTGATCCAGACCTCGAAAAACTCGATTTCTATAATTTCCTCACCCAGGCATTCGACATAAAGAAAACCTTCAAAAGCAAGGGCGACTTTCTGGTTCATTTTATTCATTTCCTCCACAAAGCCAACTCGGACGACAAAAAAGTTCTCATCATCATCGACGAAGCACAGCGTCTCAGCCACGAAATTATGGAAGAAATTCGCCAGCTGTCCAACATTGAAAAAAAAGATGCCAAATTGTTAAATGTTTTCCTTGTCGGACAACACGAACTCATCGAAGCACTCAACGAAACCAGAAACAGGGCGCTGCTACAGCGCATTACCATGAAGTACTTGATCGGCCCACTCAACCATACGGATGTCGAAAATTATATAGCTTTCAGGCTCAAAGTTGCCGGAACCGAGAAAAAGATCTTTTCCAGCGGGGCCATTCGCCAGATCATCTCTTTTTCGAATGGTTACCCGCGTCTGATCAATATCATTTGTGATCATGCCCTGCTGACAACCTATGTAAAGGGCAAACAAAAGGTTGATGCTACAATCATCAAGGAAAGTGCCCGGGACCTCCACATTAATGTGGAACAGCCCAAAGAGAGCCAGATGAATATACGCTTCATCGACCGTCTGGCCGATGCCTTCCGGCATCCACTTCAAATAACGCTTTCCGGCATATTGCTCTATCTTGGATTGCTGATTTTGATAATGAGTACCGCCGGCATCATCTTATTCAAATCCGGTTTTATACCATCCTTGATTACCGATATGCTTCCGGTAAAATCGACTCAGCCCCAGCATCTGAGCATGGCGCCGGACAATACCACACCGGCTCTAAAACCGTCAGTAGAATCATTATCGCCTCCTGATCTCACCGCCCAGCCTGCCAATGAGGCTCCGGAACTCGAAACAGGTGCGCAGGAAAAAAGCACTTCCCCACCACCCGTGGAATCGGTGCCGACACCACCCCCTTTTCAGGATAAAATGTTTACGGTTCAGTTCCCGTCTGACTCCAATGAATTCTCACCAGATGCGTATACGCTTCTGGATGACATCATCGACACGGCCCTGGGGTATCAGGGTCTGGAGATTCTAATCACGGGTTACTCTGATTCAGTGGGGAATATAGGCTACAACAAACAATTGTCAAAGTTTCGAGCGACTGTTGTCAAGAGCTACCTGGTGGGTCATGGCGTCGACCCAAAACGCATTCTCGTGTCAGGAATGGGTCCGGATAATCCCATAGCCACTAATGATACGCCGGAAGGCAGACAATTAAACAGGCGGGTGGAAATCTTGCTGAAAAGCAAGCAATAGACAGTAGGTAGAAAGCAGTAAGCAGTAAGCAGTAAGCGAATAGAATGATACCGGCAGGAAATATAGGATTGGGGCTAGAAACAAAATTTATCAGCCTTATCCATCATGCCGGCGAGCATTCTTCCCACTTCATCATATTTTTCGGTTAACTCCCTATGTGTGGATTTCTCGAGATACCCCAGGTCCTTTGATAGTTGGTGTATCTTTAGTGCAAGCTCATATGCCATCTGGAAAACAGTCAAGTCTCGATATCCCCGATACGCCATTCCCGATCCTTTTTCCTTTCTCTTGGGCGCTTCTGCTTACTCCCTACTCCTTACTGCATACTACTTTCTCCCTACTCCTTACTCCTTACTCCCTACTACTTACCTCCTTACTACCTACTCCCTACTGCTTTCTCCTTACTGCTTACTGCTTTCTCCCTACTCCCTACTTCTTCTCCTGCCCTCCAACTCCGACATCTTCTCGATAATCATCCGGACATGTTTGCCCATATCCCCGGCATGCGCATAGCGTTTGTCATGATCCTTCACCAACGCCTTATTCAAAACCGTGAGAATAGGTTTGTTTATATTCGGCATGTATTCCGTGGGAGGCGTCGGATTGACAGACGTGATCTGGTACATGATGGCCGCCATGTTCTCTCCATCAAACGGCAACCTTCCCGTGAGGAGCTGGTAGAAAACAACGCCCAGTGAAAAGATATCGGATCTGCCTGAAAGTTTCAGGCCCCTGGTCTGTTCCGGGGACATATAGTAGGGTGTCCCTTTGATGATGCCCGTACGGGTTTTGGTACTCGTGGTTGCCCGGGCAAGGCCGAAATCGGTTACCTTGATGGAGCCATCCCCCAGCAACATGATATTTGCGGGTTTGATATCTCTATGAATAATATCGTGCGTGTGGGCATATTCGAGGGCATCACATACCTGAGCAATGATTTCGAGGCATTTCTTCACCGGAAATAGATTCTCCTGGGATGTGTATTTTTCAAGGCTCTCGCCTTGAAGATATTCCATGGCGAGAAATGATAAATCCAGGTCTTCACCCACATCATAAATGGTGACGATATTCGGATGAGAAAGCTTGGCCACGACTTCGGCTTCGCGATAAAAATGGGTTTTGATGACATCGACGTTTTCTTCATCAAACTCATCGGAAAAACGGATGGTCTTGATCGCTGTCAACCGGTTAAGAATGGGATCCTTGCCCTTATAGACAATTCCCATCGCCCCCCGGCCGATCTGTTCCAGAATTTCATACCTCCCCAGCTTCGGCAGCTTCTTTACCACGGTTTTAACCACCTGCGTCATCTTGGGCAACAGGATTGGCGCTTCGATTTCCGGTTGCTGTACTTCGTTGTCTTGCAGATCGACCGTATGCTGCAGCACTTCTACCGCACGTGACCTGCCCACAAAAAAACGTAATCCACCAAAAAACAATATACAGATTGCCGCCAACCTCAACAGAATCTTGATGATCTGGACAATATCCTCATGGCTGGGCAGGATCAAAAGTAAAAAGTAGTCCACAAGATCAGAAAGAAATAATATCAGCAGAAAACCCATTATCAGGTTGATGGCTGCGCCTATCTTTCCCCCGGTATATTCATTTCTGGCACGGTTATATATCAGTAGCGTCATGATGTAGAAAACCAGAATCAGGAGCTGCGCCAACCAGTAGTTTAAACCATTGTCCATTCTAACGACCTGTAAGTTTCTATTGTAGAAATAAAATACTTCGATAGAGGCATGAGATCTCTCTGTTTTGGGTCAGACATAAACCGGTTAAGCTTCGCCAAACTTGTGCGCGTGGGCTTACTCCCCAGTAACCGTTTTTCCTCCAGTAAAAGTTCGATTAATACCTGCTGAAATCCTTTGATAAAACTCATTTTGCTGAGCCGATAGCCCTCATTCGAAATATGACGCCGGATACTTTCAACATTAGTTGCGATATCGTCAGCAGCATGAAACCTGCATAAAAACGCTTCATGATATTCCGAGTTTTTAATTATCTTATCAAGCAGAACATGAGATTTCACTCCAAGGTTTTCTTCTAAATCCGTAATGAGTATCTGGGCAATTCTGCCGTAGTATGCGATAATCACGGCCCCACTGATGTCACTTAAATTTGGAATTGGAATACCGCTGCCGGTGCCTCCGGTAACAACTCCGCTCGATGTGGTACTTGCGAAAATATCTTCTGTTCCTAGGGAACGTTTTTCACTCGCAAATAATTTAGCCAGAAGGGGCATGAAAGATCCGGCGATGATTTTTTGTTCCGCGGGCATGCTTTCGATGAGAGCTATCATGCGCCGAAGTGTGCCATTTACGGCCTTGGGCCCCAGGAGTTGCTGTTCTTCCTTGAGAATCTGCACGATGGTGTTTTTCAATCCTGTTGCCAGATCAGTCGATTTCACCGGCTTCGAAGATCGCCCTATCCTTTCGCGCATATTTTTTACCATCACGTTGGCTGTATCCTCCGGACGTACCTCTTGAAGAAATGTGTCGTAATGCGGTGAAGACTTGGTGCTGCCGGCAAGAATTGATGCAGCCTTTTTACCCCCCATCTCTGTGGAAATATCTGAAACGATCTCTTTGATCAATGGTAAGAAAAAACGCATGATGGACTCGGCACTGATCTGCTTCCCCTTTCTAATCTCTTGAGACGTTTTTTTTCTCGCGATAATGCCCTGGACAAAGAGACTGGTGAGGGCCTTGTAGACCGCAATGCGTGTTTTGCCTGTCGACTGTATAATCTGCGCAACGGTACGGTTGCCGTCGGCCAGGAGCATCACATCATAAACACCCTCGGTTGAAAGGCTGTTGGGACGTAAGTCCACGTCTTTCACTTCAAAGACCACCTGATCATTTGGAATCAGGATCCTGTACTCCTTCCACCTCTCGGCCTCGGCAACCAGACGGATGGGGTCCATATCCAGCTGGATATCTTCCACATATCCATCAAGTCCATCCGTGTAAACAAAGGTACCTTCTTTCCAGGTCAATGCTTTTGAAATAGCCTCTTTGAATTGCAGGTTCAACACCTTGACCAAGTCCTCTTTCGTTACACATCCCTGTTCAATGAGGATAACACCCAGACGCCTATTTGACTTCGCACCAATTTCCAGGGCGTTCCGGATCTCCGTCTCTTGAACCAGTTTGTCCGCCTTCAGCAATGCGCCCAGAGAAAGCTCCTCGGCAAGGTCGCCGCTGATGAAGACGATGCCGCCTTGCTTGAAATATATACGGGTAACTGAATCGTCGCTGCTAACGTTCAGAATGCCCGTCTTTTTTTCGGCATGGATCATTCTCCCGATCGCAGACAACGAAAAAGTCTGGATGTCTCCCTGGATGGGCATATTGTTTCCTAACTGTAGACTATTAGACCATTAGGCTGTAGGCTATAGGCTGTTAGGGTGCTAACCGCTAAAAGTCTACAGCCTAATAGCCTACAGTCCATTGTTACTGTATTCTGCCTACTACCTAATGTCGTTAACCTAATGATGTAGCGTAGAGCTTCAGCTCTGCTTATATGCCTTTTTTGCAGGTCTAAAGACCTGCGCTACATTACATGGAACCGCATATTACCTTAAGTTAATGACATTGAGCTTCTACCTACTACTTACTGCCTTCTACCTACTGCTTACTACTTCACCCTCCAACCCTTCCTACTCACATCCCTTGATGAGTTTCCAGGAATCCTTTACGACATCATAAGCGATCTCAACCGAGCAGGCTCCTTCATCGATACCCTTGAATCGCCATATTTCCCACGTGTAATCAACCGTGTAATTTGACTGCTTGCTGGTATTTTTTTTCAAGTTGACCCGTTTGTATTTGACGTCCTTTTTATGGATTGCCTCATCACTGTATTTTGACAATACATAAGATTCCACGAGTGGTTCTGTTTTCGACCTGATAAGTTTCCGGAGGGTTCGATAATGTCTGAATTGTCCTTGAAATTTGACATAACCCTCTTTGAGGCGTAATGCCTCATATTCTTCAGGCGAAACCCAGGCCTTATGGTAATGTATGTAGCCCCTTGGGCCATATACCATGTCTTCCTGCAACAGTCTGTCCTGGATGATGACTTTCTGCTGCAACAGCCGTGAATCCACCCCGTAGGCGCTCTGTTCAATCAGGTCCAGGGCCGCTGTATATTCTTTCTTGGCAGCGTTATATTCCTCATTTCGTCGATATGTGTCTGCGGTCGCCACGAAGGCATTAACCCTTGAGAGATCTTTTTGGAGAGCGGCCTCTTGCATTTCTTTTTCAATTCGTGCCCGCTGTTCCAGCGCCCGCTTCTTTTCCCCTGCAATCCTGGCAATGCGTTCGGACTCTTTTTTCTTCTCCGCCTCGATGCGCCGCAATCTTTCTTCTTCCCGCTTTTGTTCCTGGACCAGTCTGGCCCGGCGCTCGGCCTCCAACTTTTTTTCCGCCTCTATTTTCTTCATTGCAAGAGCCATTTGAATATTCTTTTTTTCTTCTTCGGTGGACTCTTTCTTTTCCTGTTCTACTTTTTTATCAGCTTGACTTTGTGCAAGGCGCTGCTTTTCAAGCATTTTTTGTTTCATGATCTCCTGAACGAGTCGCCGCTGTTCTTCCTGCACTTTCTTATTTTTCTGCTCCGCTGATTCAAAATATTTATAGTACACCAGCTTCAGGAGTCTATTGTCGGCATTCGGGCTCTTCCAGAAGAAGTAATAGCCACCTATCATCAGAATCAGTGCGAGAATGGCATAGGCTGCCGGGAATGCGTATCCCGGTAGGGTCCTTTTTTCATCCTTGAATCTTTTTTGAGTGGGTTGTGGCTGGATGCCTTCATTCAGGTCTTCCTGGAACGGATCCGCCGGTACTATCTGTCGATTGTTATCGGTTTTAACCCCATCGACCCGTTTAAATGCGTCCATACCAACACCGGAATCGTCCAGGGGTGGTGATTCAGCTTCGGCATCCCCTCGCTTCCCGGCAGCGATTATCTCTCTCAGTTCCGCCAGGTCAAATCCTTTCCGTGTTTCATCCACGTCATCATCCAGCACCTTATCCCCGGGACTCCCCTCCCCGGTCACGTCCCCAGCATCGACGGAAGTCACATCCCTTTCATCCTGTGGTACGACTTCCGCTTTCAACACCTGCTCCAAATCCGACAAATCGATGCTCTCTTCAGGGCTTGCCTCAGATTCCAAAGACCGGTCAACTGTCTCTGAAATAACAGGCCCTGCAGCACCGATCTCCTGAACGAGGTCATCCGTTTTCAACTTTCCAGCAGGTTTTCTCAAGGCATCGGCCATCTCCTTTGCACTGCCAAAACGCATCTCCGGGTTTTTCTCAAGTGCCTTGTTGAGTATCGAGACCACCGCCGGATCAAGATCCGGTTGATATGTCGTGACGGGTTCCGGATTTTCGTTCGCTGTCTGATACATGATGGTCGTGAGATTCTCTCCATCAAATGGTAATTTGCCCGTCAGAAGCTGATAGAAAAGAACCCCCAGGGAGAAGATATCCGAAGCGCCGGTGATACCGGCACCCTTTGCCTGTTCGGGTGACATGTAAAAAGGGGTGCCTTTGATAATGCCGGTGCGTGTTTTTGTCCCCCCGGCCGCCCTGGCAATACCAAAATCCATGACCTTTGCCAGTCCACCCGTGAGTATCATGATGTTTCCGGGTTTGATATCGCGATGAACAACACCCTGGCTGTGGGCATAATGAAGCGCCTCGCACACCTGTATGATATAATCGAAGCACTGGTGAAGGGGAAGCAGATTACCTGCAGATGTATATCGCTCGAGACTTTCACCCTGTAGGTATTCCATTGCCAAGTAGGACAAGTCCAGATCTTCACCCACATCGTACATCATTACAATGTTTTTATGGGAGAGCTTGGCCACGACTTCAGCCTCCCGGTAGAACTGCGCTTTTATCTTTTCGGCTTTGTCCTCGTCATAATCATCAATAAACCGAATGGTCTTTATGGCTGTTAAACGATTCAGTTTCGGGTCTCGCCCCTTGTAAACGATTCCCATGGCGCCTTTGCCGATCTGTTCGAGGATTTCGTATCGGCCGAGCCTCGGTTTCTTTTTCTCGGACAGATCCTCTATGACAACCGTTGACTTGTTATCCACGGGTGATGCTGTCATTTGCGTCTGTGGCAATTCCGAATGGATACCGACCAATATATCAGTGTCCTGATCCATACCGGATACGGGCGACTTGGATGTAAAAAACCTGAGACCGCCAAAGAACAGAACACATATGGCAATCAGCTTCAGCAATATTTTAAGAATGGTGATGGTGTCATTCCCAAGGGGCACCAGCTTCAGGAGGAAATAATCGATGAAATCAGTAAAAAAGAGGATGACCAGGCAAACCATGATCAGATTGATGGCGGCGGCAATTTTTCCACCCACATATTCTTTCTTGGCACGGTTGTAGACAATGATGGTCATGAGATAAAACACAAGACTTAAAAGTTGTCCCAACCAATAGTCCACACCGCCGCTCATATGCTCTCCAATGCCATCTCTGGTAACGTGAGATGTAGTATCGGGTGTAAAATACTACTATACTATGGACCGTATCCAAAAGAGTTGATCCAAATTTATATATATCAACAGGAGATCTTTTGTCAAAAGAATGATCGGGATAGTGGGCGGAAAAAATTAACTGGCTATAACACACG
>Ga0209013_10005414_pt1 | contig 10993 bp, 11 predicted proteins | sample Cruoilmetagenom2_FD_187291 | JGI IMG/M metagenome (GOLD analysis project Ga0209013, IMG submission 187291) | Oil polluted marine microbial communities from Coal Oil Point, Santa Barbara, California, USA - Sample 2 (SPAdes) (version 2) | ecosystem: Environmental > Aquatic > Marine > Oil seeps ...
TTTTGCTTTTGACTTTCCTTTTACCTTTCCCCTTTAGCCTTTCCCCTGATTTTAGAAATCACCCCATTCTGATCGGTTCTTTTTGACTCTCATATGCGGCAGCAGCAGGCCTAGTATAATGCCGGCAATGACAACGCCGGCGCCAATCAGGAACCAGTTCTGTTCAGTTTTATCAGTTAGCCGTTGATTCTTAAGCCTGAGTATATCGAGCTCATCAGACAGGTGTTGGCTGCGCTCGACAGCCTCATCGCGTTCGCTGGCTATGCGTAATGGATCACGCGCCACTTTGCTCAGACTGGCGAGTTCCTGTTTGAGATTGTTATTCTCATTTTCCATCTCTGTAAACTTTCGCTGCAATTCTGCATGTGTTTCCTGCAGGCTCGCAAGCTGGCTGCTTAATTTCCCGGGTTCCTGTCGCAGTACTACCAGTTGCTGCTCAGCTTCAGCCAGTCGTTCACGTGCAGGTCGCTCGCTCAGTATCATCCTGTTAAGTACGTATCCGGTTGTGCCATCTGGCAGGCGAACATTAGCGTAGTTGGTTTGCCTGTTGCGACCGAGTATTTTGACTGTTGTCCCGCTAGGCAGCATGCGGATGACTTTATGGGTGGTACTTTCACCACTGCGCAGGGTGATTTTTAATTGATCGGTGATATATCCCGTCTCAGCTAAAGCAGGGGTACTGCCTAGCAGGAATATGAATAACAAAATATTTTTCACAGTTGTCCTTTTTTCGGTCAATTCTATTAGATCGGCAGATTATACCATCTTAAAAGCGATGGTAATAAATGCTGATAGTCAAAAAAAAGGATATATTAAGGGTATCTCTATTAATCCTGAATATGCCAGGTTTTGGATACAATATAATTAATTATGGATTGACAGAGGCAGCCTTAACGGCAGTCACCATTTCCAGTCGTAGAAAATGGAAATATTATTTTTTTATTGTGGTTTGCGTTCCAAAAGCGTATCGAGCATATCCTTGTTGTTAGGGCAATATTCGTCTGCATTTGTTATTTCTCCAGCTGATAGCTCCTCGTCGCACTGTTTTGTATTGCTGCATTGCCGACAACGCTTCATATGCATTTCAATTTCATTGACCTGGTGGCCGCGGGCATAGTTCCCCGTTTCGATACCAAGAGCCTGCAGCATCTTGTGCATGCGCAGAAGCTTTATACGCGAGACCAGGCTTTGATAAAAGGTTTCACCTTGCTGGCTACTGTGCCTGATCGAACGAAAAAGCCCAATAATGACAAAAACGGCCAGAAATAGAAAAAAGATGATAATGATGTTTTCAATGGTGGACATGTTTAGTTTTCAGCGTAATTGGACTGATGCACTGAATAGTATTGTAATGTGGCAGATAGATTCATTGATCTGAGTCAAGCTATTGCTTAGTTTCAAGCCCGAAGTTTCAAGTTTCAAGTCATATCTGCTGTTCCACTAAAGAAATAGATAGTGAATGAAAAAGTTTTGGGACTGTAATTGAGGGCATATATACTTCTGACTTGAAACTTGAAACTAATACAAGAATTGCCTTTTCATGCCTCTGCATTCTAGAATGGTCAGGAATTAAGTCACCCGTGTGATCTGCAGGAGTTCTGTATGGATGTCATAAACTTAATCGTATTCCTTGTGATCGGGCTTGTTTCCGGTCTGCTGGCAGGCCTGATATTGCGCGGCAGTGGTCTCGGACTTGCCTGTGATGTTGTGGCTGGTCTGGTTGGTGGTGTGCTGGGTGGCATTCTTATGATGACTTTTGGCGAGACAGGGCAGTCGGATTTTATATCCTATGCAGCTGCGGCTGTAGGTGCCACTGTTGTAATCATGCTTGCCGGGCCAATCAAACGTCGTTTGTAGTCCAGCCAGGCAACCATCAGGGCTGGGGCTCCTTAACAGAGAAAATCAATGACAGCAAAATTACTCAGCGGCATAGAAGTCGCAGAGGCCGTAATAGCGGATGTACGTAAGCGTGTAGAGGAACTGGCCAGCCGGGGCATTCAGCCTGGACTTGGTACCATACTCGTTGGTGATGATGGCCCCAGTGCAAGTTATGTCAGAAAGAAACACGAGGCCTGTGAGAATGCCGGTATTCGCTCATTTCATCTGCAACTTCCCACTACTTCCAGTCAGCAGGAGGTACTCGACGCGGTCGATACTTTTAACAATAATGATCAGGTAGACGGCTATATTATTCAGTACCCTGTACCGAAGGGCCTGGATTTCAATGAAGCCTTGATGCGCATGAGTCCAGCCAAAGATGCGGATGGCCTACATCCGGTTAATCTCGGCAAACTTGTGCTGCAGGAGTCCGGGCCAGTGCCCTGTACCCCTGCGGGTATTCAGGCGATCCTGGTTCACTATGGCATTGAAGTGGCAGGTAAAGAAGTGGTCATCATTGGTCGTGGGCCAACACTGGGGCGTCCACTCTCATTACTGCTGACTACTAAACAGCAAGGGGCCAATGCCGCGGTAACAGTTATTCACTCTGGCGTCAGTGATCTTGCCTACTTTACTCGTCGGGCAGACATAGTCATTTCGGCTGCCGGTGTGGCAAGTATAGTGATGCCAGAAATGATAAAACCCGGAGCTGCTGTGATCAGTGGCGGTATCAGCTGGGAAGGCAAAAGACTGATGCCGGATGTCGATGAGTCAGTTGCAGAAGTCGCTGGCTGGATTACGCCGCGACTGGGTGGAGTCGGACCGACGACAGTAGCGATGCTGCTGCGCAATACCGTGCTGGCGGCGGAAGCGAGGAAGTAAATGTTTCAGTTTTCAGTTTTCAGTAAAGTCAAAGGCTGCATAATTTCACCGAAAACCGAAAACTGAAAACCGAAAACTATTCTCCCTTTCTGTTAACAATGTGAATCGCTTCGCCATTCACTGCCAGTGCAGCCTCATGCACGGCCTCAGATAGAGTGGGGTGGCCGTGGATGGTCAGGGCCAGGTCTTCTGCGGTGGCGTGGTACTCCATTGCCAGTACGGCTTCGGCGATTAGCTCCGAGGCATGGGCGCCGATTATGTGTACACCAAGGATTTCGTCATTCATTTCTTCGGTGATGATTTTGACCATGCCTGAGGTCTTGCGCATGGCTCTTGCCCTGCCTGACGCAGTGAACGGGAAGCTGCCGCTGCGGGTGTTGATGCCGGCTTTTTTCAAGCTTTCTTCAGTTTGACCGGTCCAGGCAATTTCGGGTTCTGTGTAGACGATGGATGGGATGGTGCTGTAATTGACACGGCCAATGTTGCCGGCAATGTGCTCGGCGACGGCAATTCCTTCCGCTGAGCCTTTATGTGCCAGCATGGGGCCAGGGACAACATCACCTACAGCATAGACATTGGGAAGGTTGGTCATCAGGTGCTTATTTATATGAATAAAGCCACCCTCATCAACCAGTAAACCGGTCTCAGCAGGTGCCAGGCCCTCTGTGTAAGGCCTGCGTCCCACCGCAACGATCAGTTTGTCTACTTCCAGGGCATGTGATTTATCTGCTTCTGTGTATGAGACAGTAATGCCTTTGTCATGGACTTCACTTGCTGTTACATGGGCACCGATTTTTATATCCAGTCCCTGGGCTTTGTATGCTGCCTGTGCCAGCGCAGCGATATCCCTGTCTGCGGCTGGCAGGAAACTCTCTTGAGCTTCAAGTATTGTCACATCCGAGCCAAACCGCCGCCATACACTGCCCATCTCCAGGCCGATGACGCCGGCACCGATAATGCCAAGGCGTTCAGGTACCTGGTCAAAGTTCAGAGCACTCTGCGAGTCTACAATCAATTTCCCATCCATCCTTGCAGCAGGAATGTCTATTGGGCGCGAGCCGGTGGCAATGATGATGTTGCTGGCAGAGAGTTTTTTACCCGTTTGGCTGCTCTTCTGAGTAATTATAATCTGCCTGTTGGCCAGCAACTGGGCACGGCCTGCAATAGAGGTGATCCCATTGGCCTTGAACAGAGAATCGATGCCGCCGGTAAGATCGCTAACGACACGGTTTTTTTCAGCCTGAACCTGCTCAAGGTCAAGTGCTATACCCTTGATGCTGATACCAGGGTGCACCGATGAATCCAGCAAATCTACGTAGTATTCAGAGCTTTCCAGTAAGGCCTTGGACGGTATGCAGCCTGCATTCAGGCAGGTGCCTCCGAGTGCCGGCTTGCCCCTCGGATCAAGCCAGTCATCGACACAGGCCGTTTTCATACCCAATTGGGCGCAGCGTATGGCTGCTACATAACCAGCAGGGCCTGCACCAATCACTACTACGTCAAAATGTTTTTCCATTATTTTTCCTACTTATCTCCAGCTATCATGAACTCTTATAAACCTATCAGGAGCCGGGAAGGGTCTTCCAGGTCCTGCTTGATACTTACCAGAAATTGCACCGCATCGCGGCCATCTATCAGCCGGTGGTCATAGGAAAGCGCCAGATACATCATCGGGCGGATAACAATTTCACCGTTTTCAACCATCGCACGCTGGTTGATGTTATGCATGCCAAGTATCGCGCTTTGTGGTGGGTTCAGCAGAGGGGTGGATAACATGGAACCAAAGACGCCGCCATTGGTGATGGAAAAGGTTCCACCTGTAAGATCGTCAAGGTTCAGCTTACCATCACGTGCCTTCTGGGCCATTTCGAGAATCTGAGTTTCGATATCACCAAAGCCTGAATTCTGAACATCCCTCAGGACAGGCACAACCAGTCCCCGCGGTGAGCTGACAGCAATACCGATATCTATGTAGTCATGATAGATTATGTCATTGCCATCTATTGACGCGTTGGCGATGGGGTAGTTCTGCAGCGCCTGGGCGCTGGCCTTGACAAAAAATGACATGAAGCCCAGGCGGGCACCATAACGTTTTTCAAATTCATCTTTGTAATGGGCCCGGGCATCAATTACAGCCTGCATATTGATCTCATTAAACGTAGTGAGTATTGCCGCTTCCTGTTGTGCCTGCAGCAGACGTTGTGCAATACGCTGTCGCAGGCGAGACATAGGCTCTCGATGTTGGGGTCTTTCAGTTTGCTGTGATGTGTCTGTAGAGACCTTTTCTGGCGCCACAGTTTCAGGTAAAACGGCTTTGCCTGACGCTTTTGCTGTTTCCGGCAGGTCAATGTTCTGTTGTCCGATAAGATTAACTACATCCTGTTTCGTAATGCGCTGATTCTTGCCTGTTCCAGTGAGTATAGAGAGATCAATGCTGTTTTCCAGCGCAATTTTCTCTGCCGCGGGACTGGCTACAGGCATGGCTGACTTTTCGTTTTTCTGTGTGACTTCGGGTTTCTTCTCCGTTGCCTTTGCTGCCTGGCTATTATCCAGTACCGCAAGAACTTCATTTGTTTTTACGACGGCTCCAACTTCGGTTTTTATTTCACTGATAACACCACTTTCGGGTGCAGGAACTTCAAGCACGATCTTATCCGTTTCAAGATCCATCACAGGCGCATCACGATCCACCGCATCACCCTGTTGCACATATAATTTCACCACCGTGGCATCCATCACGGACTCCGGCAATACCGGCACCTTAATTTCAATCACTACTCAACACTCCTTAATCCTTTATCTTTTATCCTTAGTCCTTAGTCTTTCCTCTTTAAACCTGCCTTTAAGGCCTCATCCACAAACGCATGCATCTGCGACATGTGCAGTGAATAGGAACCCGCTGCCGGTGCGGCTGCGGCAGCTCGTCCGCAATAACTCAGTTTATGATTTGTTCCTGTGCAGGCCTCCAGGTGATGCCGAATCTGATACCATGCACCCTGGTTCATGGGCTCTTCCTGGCACCATACAATGGAATCAGCTTCAGGATATTCTGCCATCACACTGATCAGCAAGTTGCGTGGGAAGGGGTACAGCTGTTCAATGCGAATAATGGCTACATCATCGATTTCTTTTTCTTCTCGTGCAGCAAAAAGATCATAGTAAACTTTGCCCGTGCAGAGAATGATGCGGCATACCTGTTCTGGATTTAATTCTTTATTTTCCGGGATGATTTTTCTAAAGCTACTATTGGCCAGTTCATCAACGGATGATGTTGCCAGTGGGTTGCGCAACATGCTCTTCGGGCTCATGACGATAAGAGGGCGCCTGAAGTTCTGAAGCATCTGGGCCCTTAGCAGATGAAAAATCTGCGCTGCCGTAGTGGGTGCACAGACACACATATTGTACTCAGCACAGAGTTGCAGAAACCGTTCAAGTCTGGCTGATGAATGTTCCGGTCCCTGCCCTTCAAGGCCATGTGGAAGAAACAGGGTCAGTCCAGTGAGCCTGTCCCACTTGCTTTTTGCGGAACTGATGAACTGGTCAATGAAAACTTGTGCACCATTGGCAAAATCACCAAATTGTGCTTCCCAGATGACCAGGGTTGCAGGCTCCGCTGTAGCGTAACCGAGTTCAAAGCCTAATACGGCTTCTTCGGATAACAACGAGTTGATGATCTGGAATCGAGAAGTTTCATCTCCTAGGTGCTGCAGAGGAATATGTTCATCGCCTGTATTCTGATCGTAGAGTATGGCATGGCGATGAAAAAAAGTGCCGCGCCCGCTGTCCTGTCCACTAAGACGGACACCAAAACCTTCTTCAAGAAGACTGGCATAGGCCATGGCTTCGGCAAAGCCCCAGTTAACAGGCAGGCCACCACTTGCCATTTTTTGCCGATCAGCAACGATCTGCGCGACTCGCGGGTGTAAGGTGAAACCCGCCGGAAGTTTTTGTATATCATCAGACAGGTGACGGATGCGCTCGAGTTCAACGGATGTGTCCAGCTGAGTTTCATCCAGCCCATCATTATACTTATTGCGATATTTTGACCAGTCAACGATGTATGGGTGTTTAGCGTGCTGCAAAATATTTGCCGCAACTACCTTTCCACGGTGGATCCTGTCATGGTAATTATCCTGCATCGATTTCACCATCGCAGCATCAACGATATTTTCTGCCTGCAGCTTTCTGGCGTAACTCTCACGAGTGGTCGGATGAGATGAAATCAGCGAGTACATTACAGGTTGTGTGACCGATGGTTCATCGGCCTCACTATGGCCATGGCGTCGATAGCAGATCATGTCGAGCACGACATCGCATTTGAATTTCTTGCGATAATCGAGTGCCAGCCTGGTAATAAAAATAACGGCTTCAGGGTCATCACCATTGACATGGAAGATAGGTGCTTCGACCATTTTTGCGACTTCAGTACAGTATGGGGTCGATCGTGCATCCATCGGGTGGCTGGTGGTGAAACCTATTTGATTATTATGAATCAGGTGAATAGTACCGCCGGTGTGGAAGCCCCTGGTCAGAGACATATTGAGGGTCTCCATTACCACGCCCTGACCGGAGAATGAGGCATCACCGTGTATCAATACTGGCAGTACCGTTTCGTGTGCATCGTCATTACATCGATGTTGCCGTGCCTTAACGGCTCCGATTACTACAGGGTCAATCACTTCAAGATGTGATGGGTTAAATGCCAGGGCAAGGTGTACAGGCCCGCCGTCTGTCTTGATGTCAGAGGAAAACCCCATATGATATTTCACATCCCCTGAGCCATAATTCATTTCTTTTTTGCCCTCGAACTCTCTGAATAGCTCATCGGGTGCTTTACCCATGGTATTGATCAGGACGTTTAATCTGCCACGATGGGCCATGCCGAGAACAATCTCTTTTACACCCTGCCGGCCACTATGCTGAAGCAGTTCGTCGAGCAGGGGAATCATGCTTTCGCCACCCTCCAGAGAAAATCGTTTTTGTCCGACATAGCGGGAATTCAGATAGCGTTCCAGACCTTCGGCTGCGGTCAAGTGCTCGAGCAGCTGGATCTTTTTCTGCTTGCTTTGAACCGTAGGGTCAATATTTTCTTCAAGTCGCTGCTGGATCCAGCGTTTCTTGCGGGTACTGGCAATATGCATATACTCAGCACCAATACTGCCGGTATATATCTTGCGAATCCGGTCAATGATCTCATGCAGGGGTAGCGAGTCAGGCGCAAACAACGAGCCGGTATGGTAGGTGGTATCCATGTCGGCATCAGTTAAATGATGGAAAGCGGGGTCAAGATCAGGCACATCAGGGCGGAAAAGTGTCCCGATCGGATCAATGTCTGCCTGCTGATGCCCGCGTACGCGGTAGGAATTGATTAACCTGAGTACGGCTGATTGTTTAAATGCCGCCTGATTCTCAAGAAGATCTACCTGCAGGGAATCAACTGCTATCCTGTCAACTGATGTCTCTGTGTTATCGGCGTCAAGCAGCGTAAACAGGGCCTGCCAGTCATCTGAGACCGAAGTCGGGTCTGACTGATATTGATGGTAAAGTTCTTCGACATAGTCTCTGCTGCCATCGAATGGCAATGTGCTGGAATGAAAGCGGATAGGAAGGTCTTTCATTTTGTCGAAGTCCATCTCCTGCCTTTGGACAGAATAGCCGTATTATTTACTCCCTTTTCTTAATCATAGTCCGGCAATACCTGGCAGGCAAGTATTAGAGATTCCCAAGTCATTTTCAGGCTGAATTAGTCTCCCGCTGGCTGTCCTCCCATGTACAGAATGGATGTCGGGCAAGTTCAGTATTGTAATAACGTGCTTTGCTAGAAACTTCATCTCCAACCCAGGGAGGCAGTTCGAAATCTTCATCAGGGTGATCAAGTTCTATCTCGGCAACAATCAGCCCGTTGTTGTCTCCTGAAAACACGTCGACTTCCCAGGTTTTGCCGGCATGAACGACCTCATAGCGTATCTTGGTGACAGCAGTGGGGCAGAAAAGAGACAGCAATTCTTCGGCTTCATCGAGTGGAATGGAATATTCAAATTCCTGTCGAAGAATACCCAGTGTAGCGGATTTGATGTTCAGGTTTGCTTTGTTGCCTTCTTTACGCACGCGCACTGAGCAGGGCCCGCCGTGTGTGAGGTAGGCTTGTTTGAAGTCAACTCCATTGTTTGCGCTGGCCTGCCAGAGATCATTTTTTACCAGGAACTTGCGTTCGATCTCTATGCCCATACTGGCTATTTTTGTCGGGGGAAGATCCGGATTACCCGGAGTTTGCCATTTTTGAAATCAAAGCGTATGCCCTGACTTTGATAAAGCAATTTGTTGCTTTTTAAAGTGCCACCGCCATAGTAATTTATGATCTCATGTACAGGCATATCAAAACGGGCGCCCTTTATCGTTGTGTACTGAGATGAGATAGACCCTGCCAGCGCAATGGCCTGAACCTTCCTGTTCTTTATGCCAACCTGCATAGCCGTTTCATTATCAAGGGTATAGGAGTAGATCACCAGGCCCGTATACATGCCCTGTTTCTTTTTTTTGGCGGGTTTGCCAAGTTCCTTGATGAGTTGTTCAACACTTTGTCCGATGTAGACTTGTTTCAGGCCAACGCCTTCGGTAATGAAGAAGTCACTGGCGAGATATTTCAGAACCTTTTTTCTGTATTCAGAGTTATCTATGGTTACAGACTGGGCATGCAGCGCGCTTGCAGGCAGTAGCAGTGCGATGCTAAGGAATACAAATAACATTCTTGAAATCATAATTTTATACTATGGGTAGTGAGTACATAATGCAGTGTAGCAAATGTTTACTGTCTCTTCACAGTTTAGGGATCCTCTATAGATAGCCGGTAAGTTTATTGTTGTGACCGGGATGGTTTATCTGCTGGCGACCAGTCCCTGCTTAGGCTAACATTTAGGGAGCTTCTGTTTAATTATGCCATGTCTCTGCGAGTCCTGAAGCGTGCAGCTACAAGGCGCGCTTCGCAGCGAATGGCCCGGTTCCTTTGCAAGAAGTGCAACACCGTAGATGTGCGCCTCAGGACTCGCCCTACGGGGCTTGCAGGTTGATTCACTCTCTGCGTTGTAACTTTTCACCAGGCCCAGGTATGCTTTCAATGTTACGCCTTGATAGTGAATCAGCCTGTAAGCCAGAGATGTGGCATAATTAATCAGAGGCTCCCTAGTGTAGTATTTCATATTATTTGACGATTAAGAGGCCCGCAAATGGTTCAAGACAAGGCGCAGATCGCGCAGGCAATGGTAATTCCCTTGTCAAGAGCTGCAACACCGTATTGGGCCATTATCGGACCTCCCTTCGGGCGCGGCGAGAAACCGTCATCTACGGCGTTAGCTTCCTTGCAAAGGGAGCAACCATTTACTGCGAAATATGCCTTGTAACTAACGGTTTCTCGACACGCTTAATCGTCAAATAATAAATAATATGAAACACTACACTAACCATGGATGATAAGCAGTTAATGCGTTACAAGCGGCACCTGTTGCTGCCACAGATTGATGTGGCGGGACAACAACGACTACTGGATGCATCGGTGCTGGTTGTCGGCAGCGGAGGACTGGGTTCGCCGGTTTTAATGTATCTGGCGGCGGCCGGAGTTGGCAAACTTCATCTCTATGATGACGATACCGTTGAAATATCCAATCTACAGCGTCAAATACTTTTCGATAGCTATGTGTTGGGACAATCCAAGGCAGAAGCTGCGGCTGAGCGCCTACGGGCAATCAATCCCGATTGCAAGCTCGTCGCTGAAGCATCAAGACTTGAAGGTGATGCACTGAACACTGCGATCGCAGAAGTCGATCTGGTGATTGATTGCAGTGACAACTTCCACACCCGCTTTGCAGTCAACCAGTCCTGTGTAGAAAACCGGAAAACACTGGTGTCGGGTGCTGTGATTCGAATGGAAGGGCAATTGTCTGTATTCAACGGACATAAGCAGGGCTTACCCTGTTACCAGTGCCTGTACCAGCCGGATGCCTATGATGATGAGACCTGCACCAGCAGTGGTGTACTGGGCCCGGCAGTGGGCGTAATCGGCAGCCTGCTGGCAACAGAAGCAGTCAAATCTATTGTCGGTATAGGAGATACCCTGGAGGGGCGCCTGCTATTATTTGATGCCATGGCGATGCGTTTTAACGAACTAAAACTGAAGAAGGATCCTGGCTGTCGGGTTTGTGGTTTAGAATCGTAGTTTCAAGTTTCAAGTTTCAAGTTT
>Ga0209013_10005415_pt1 | contig 10992 bp, 9 predicted proteins | sample Cruoilmetagenom2_FD_187291 | JGI IMG/M metagenome (GOLD analysis project Ga0209013, IMG submission 187291) | Oil polluted marine microbial communities from Coal Oil Point, Santa Barbara, California, USA - Sample 2 (SPAdes) (version 2) | ecosystem: Environmental > Aquatic > Marine > Oil seeps ...
AATTTCCGGCGGCATGGGAATAGCCGCTTTCCTTTTAATGTGCTGCCATTTGCGCGTGGAAGAATTTTACGATTTCAAAAAATCCATTTTAATTAAAATTTTCGGCTACCCGACAGATGTAATAAAAGATCCAAACGAAATTAAATAAAAAAAACTTAACGCCCGTATCTCACTAGCAATAAATGGCTTAATTAAGCCATTTATTGTTTTTTTACTTGACAAATTTAAAGCCTGTTGGTAGATTCTACTGTTAATTAAAAAGTGAAAAAAATATGTCTGAAAATAATAAAATAGTTTTTTTAGTAAAGGAGAAACTGGGAGCGATAATTCTGGTTGGCGTTTTGGTAGCGTCCCTTTCTTTTTTAGCGCTGGTGGCCAGCCAGAAAAATTTTAAAGCCGGCACTGATTTTTTAATCATCCAAAACCAAACTGAATCCCAAGATTTTTATTCCCTTTTTAAATCAGCTGAATATGTAAGGGATATTTTAAGCGAATCAGTTTACAGCGAACTGTTTATTAATGAAGTAATTAAAACTGAAAAAATCAATAGTGAATTTCTGCCTTTTGACAAAAGAAAAAGAATGAAAGAATGGAGTCGAATCGTGAAAGTAAAAGGCGGATCCCAGCCGGGAATTATTAGTGTGGAAATACTAGGAGATAATCAGAAAGAAGTTCTTAATATTTCCGAAAGCGTAATAGAGGTTATGCTGACCAAAAACCGGCTTTTCAGGGGAGAAGGAAATATAGAAGTGAAAGTTTTGTCCGGTCCCATCATTGAAAAAAATCCGGGACTGGGCGATATTATAATGGTTGTAACAGGCGGTTTCGCGCTGGGATTTCTGATAAGCCTCATCGGAATATATTATAAAGAAGAAAGAGATTCAAAATTATACCGTAATACCATTGACAAAGATGGGGAAGATGAGGAGTATAGGGATAGTCTGAAATATTTGGAAGATTAAAGAAATTCCAAAAATTTAAATACCTATTTAAATAGGTATTTAAATAGGTATTTAAAAAACAAGAAAGTTTAGATATATACAGGCGGGAGCAACACACCCATATATTAATATATGGGTGTAGGCGATTTCTTTGACAATTGAATATAATAACCTGATTATAACCTAATTCAGAAATTCAGATAGGGAGGGCATGGGTGATGAGAAAGTATAAGGTAATGAGAATAACTTCTATTTTGGCGATTATCTTTTTGGCAATTATGGTAAGTGGATGCGGTTCTAAAAGTTTAGTCAATGTCTGGAATGAAAATATTTCAGACCCGGAAAAAGTATGGGAAGCGACGGCTTTAAAGGGTTTTAATCCTGATGCCGTTACCACTATAACAGCCGTGCTTGTTGCCGTTCATCCTATGTGGTTGGGAGATGGATTGGGATTTTACACCCACGATGAACAACGGGGACAAAAAATTCCCAAGTATCATCGCAGAACAGTATGGCCGGCGTTAATTTTTAGTGGCGAAGGCTATGACGCTTGCCCGGCAATTATTAACAAATTCGGAACCGGACTATTCGTTCTTTGCGCAGGCAAAGACAAAAGCCAGTTATCCGGAAAGAATATAATAATTCTATCCGGAAGCCGAAAATTCGCGATGACTGCCGATCAAAAAGTGGCGGTTATTGATGTTGATGATCTTATCTCTGAAGCTGAAGCGAGAGAAAAATTCTTCGGGGAGAATCCTTCTGAAATAAAAGAGGATATGTTAATTGATGTATCTTCTAACACAAGAAGGGGTAGCCAATATATGGCTACCATAAAAGGGATGTTTTCTGAAGAGATTATCCTTGATGGGCGCGAGGTTCTTGTCAGCGGAAGCTTTAAAGATTTTAGAGAAGCGGTGAAGCTGTCAAATCATTCTACGGCTACTCAAAGAATTATTGACACATTGAGCGCTAGAATATCCGTCCAGTCCGTAGCTCTTCCGCATTTGGAAATAGCCAGAATTTTTGTGACACTGGCTTTGGCGGCGGCGGATAATACTATGCAAGGCTCGTTTTTTGAGGCCAAAGTAAGTGGCTATCAAGCCGGACAAGCTCTGGAGCCGTATCTTAACAACTGTCAGGTGGAGTTAACTAAACTCAAGATTGAAAATATCGGATTGAGGAGAAAACTACTGGAAACGCAAGAATACATGAAAGGAGGGAATGGCGATGAAGAAGTTAGTATTAGGCGCGCTTTTTAGCGTTCTGGTTGTTCTGATCTTTTCAGGACAAGCAGAGGCAAAAAAAAGCTACACTGTCAAAAATGGTGACTGTCTTAGCGTCATTGGCGCTGAGCTGAATGTTGATTGGCATAAAATTGCAAAAATTAACGGGATTAAGCCTCCCTATGTTATTTATCCTGATCAAAAGTTATTCATCCCTGAACCGGATGAATACTTTGATGTAAAAGAATTAGGCCGCAACCCCTTTAGAGGAGTTGGCGACTACGAATTAGGCTGGAAACAATTTAATCTTTCTGCAGATGAAATCGCGGAACTGAATGAAAAAATAGCTTCCGACAATTTTGCGTGGAAGTCAATCCGAAGCGGAGATGTGTTTAATCTCGGTTTAGAAGGAAATAACATTCTTAGAATTAAACCTAGAATGTGGATTCATGGAAACGATCATCACAATGAGGCGGCGCGAGTTTATGAGCTTGCGACCGGAACGGAAATTTGGATTGCGCTGAAATGCGGAAATCCATATTTAAGAAAGGCGAAAAAAGAAGCGCCGAAAAAACTTGTTGCTAAACCTAAACCTGAAATAGAACTACCGAAACTTGAGATGGCAGATCTAACTGACAACGAAAAATATTTCTTCTGGAGCGGCGAAAGGATTGATTCCTACGCCAGCACCGGGCTGGTAAAAGGCCACGGGAACAGAACCAGATGGAACTACGCGGATATTGCGCTGTATCCCATTGCATGGGATACTAAAGATTTTCCGGGCAAACATTATCTGGGTGTAGGGTATTCCTATACGAACTGGTACGGACATGCCGGGGACGGTTTCAAATTTAAGGGCAGAAGGGAATTATGGAAACCGTTAATGTATAAGATTTTCAATTGGGAAAGTCATTATGACTGGGGCGCTTATGCCGCTATTGGACGGCATAGGATAAAAGGCCATTCAAAAGATGAGTTATATAAGATGGCAGGCAAATTCAGACTAGCCGGTCCGGGAATCTTCAGCAACTGGTATAATCGGGAAGCACAGGGGAAAAAATTATTTCCGGAAACCCAAGTATGGGGTTCAATTCTTTTCGTATACGACAGGGATGCCAAGCATTTCTGGAGCGGAAACAGTATCAACAACACTAATGATCTGGAAAACTTTGATTATCTGGTGGATATCGGTATTCGCCAGTTCATCTATAACAAAGGATGGATAAGAACTTACGCGGAGGCCGAATTTCTGGGCGAATTGCCGAAATTCAAAAACCTTAATTTGGCGCTAGGAGTGTCGGACAAGTGGAAACTTCTATTTGCTGACGCGGGAGTCCAGCTTAATCTGAGTTCGGGCGATGAATTCTTTATCGCTGATATCGGTATTGATGTAGGCAGAATGCTTGGTTTGGGGATTGAGCAATATTGCGCGTCAAAAGTCAAGCGGAAGTTGGAAGTGAAATACGGCGAATTTACGGTTGATAAAACCGGCGCCGTCGTGTTTAAGTAATTATTAAAAAGGAGGTAAATTATTCAGGAATTGGAAGTTTTGATGTTAACCAAAAACTTATTCAAGGAGGCAAGAAATGAAGAAAAATCTGTTTTGGACAGTATTAATGACCATTTGTTTTCTGGCCGCGCCGTTGGCGTATAGCCAGCCCATTGTGGCCGGCGATCCGTCAGCCGGGAATTCCATAACCTTTTCTGCCGTAACGGCGGATGGGTTTGACGCAAACCTGCGAGTCATCGCAGTATTTACTAGGGACCCTGGTATTGCTGGGACAGTTGTTCAGCAAGATAAGCATCGTGGCAATCGAAACATTTGGGTACTTGAATACGCGGACAATCCAGCAGCATTTGCCGGCGCCAAAATGTACGCGCTGGGAACCCAAAAAGACTGGTCCGGAACCGCAGTTATGCTTATCGTCATAGATTCCGAGAAAGCATTGGCAACGGCTGACATAACAGTGGAATTTGCGAAATTCCACTTTGTAAATCGTTATCCGGATTCTAGTTATTATTATCAGCCCATAATCTGGATGATAGAAATGAAAGACGGCAAGAGGGCCTGGGGCGGTCATCCGGATTATCCTGGTGGACAGTATATTGTCTATAATAAGTTAGGTCAGCCCCAGACTTGGCTGAAAATAGACAACGAGACTGGGAAGGTTTTGCCTCCCGGAACGGAAGGCAAAGATTTGGCCAAGAAATTGAGATAGAAAGGAGGAAAATAAAAAGGCGAGAGTTGTTTATTCACGAACCTGTGAATAAGCGCTCCCGCCTTATTTTTTTACTGAAATAGCAAACACTCTCAAACTGGCGCCGGCGGTAATCCAGAATATCCATTGCAGAGGCGTGTTGCGAATTACATTGTCGGACAATCCGGACACTGACATAGCGAAAAATAAAGCGAATAGCGTTAAGAAAACTATTTTTTTATCAGATTCTTGTGAGTGGCGATATTTAAATAAAAAGTAAGTTAAAATATAGCCGATGTAAAAAACAAATACTAACAATCCGACATATCCTCCTTCCACAAAAGCCCGGATAAAATCGTTATGCGCCGCCAGGCTGCCGAATTTTATTCCGCGTTTGTTTTCAGCCGCTATCTTAAAAGTGTTAACTCCGTAACCGAAAAGTTGTTTATGGTTAGAGAAAGTTTCCGTTACAACATCTTTCCAGAGGATTTTTCTCCAAAGCAAAGAGCTGTCCGGCGATGGCGATACAATGTCCGCCACGCGATCTTGAATAGTCGGGAAAAGCAGATAAGCAGCCATGGTTAGCATAATAAGAGGAATGAGCAGTTTTTTGAATTTAACTGCGCCTAAAATAAACAGAAAAATAAAAATGGCAATCCATGCGATTCGGGTGTAAGTTATGGCCAATACTATTAAGTAAGCCGGAATCAAAAACGGAATTGCGTAACGGCTGAAATTATCTTTTTTATTTAAAAAATAATATAGAAACAACAACGCGATTACGGCGAATAAAAATAAGCTTAATGAATTGGGATGGCTTAAAGTGCCGAATATTCTGGGAGCAGCGAAAGCGCTGTCAGTGTAACCGATGTGAAATATATATTGATAAATTCCCGCCAGCACCGGAATTAAAGATGAAAGAAAAATAATTTTGAGCAGCGAATTGAATTCCGCTTTAGACTTAACAGTACTGAATGATAAAAAAAACAAAAAAGCCAAATCAAATAAGCGGAGTAATTCCTTAAAAGTGGAAAAAGTATCAATTGAATATATCGCGGTAAGAGCGGAGAAAATAAGATAAACGCCAAGAGGAATTTTTAAAGGAAGTTTTTTAAGACTGGAAAAATTTTTAATAATGTAGGCCAGCCCAACCAAGAAAATAGCCATTCCTATCGCTTGAGAAAAAGAAATGGAGAGCGTTTTAGTGAGATTAAAATAAAGATTTTCGCTGGGATAATCCAGAACCATTCTGATCATGATCAACGAGAATAAAGTTATTTTTGGAGAAGTGAAAGTAAAATAAGTTAAAAGCGATATTAAAATAAAACCTAAGCAGTAATACAACGGCCATCCTAAAATAACGGATAGTATTATAATAAGCGAAGCCGTGGCGCCTAAAAATAACCATAAAATAGTTTTGTTTTTAATCAGCTCAAAATTTTTTCCTTGACAATTCATTATATTTGTAGTAAACTTAAAAGTCAGTTATTTAGTATTGAACAATATCATAAACTTGTGCTTTAGTCAATGAAAATTTTACTAATCAATAAATTTTATCACGACAAAGGAAAGAGTGGCGGAGTAGGTCGCCATATTTTGGAATTGGAAAAAATGCTGGCGCGAAACGGACATAAGATAATTCCTTTCGCGACAAACCAAAGGGAAACCAAGAAAAATAATTATTTAGAATATTTTCCCCGCTATTTTGATTTGGGCGAAGTTAAATTTAATTTAGAAAGCTTAAAAAATATTTTTAAAATATTTCACAATTCTGAGGCGGCTAAAAAGCTGGAAAGTTTAATCCGGAAAACCCAGCCGGATGTTGCCCATATCCATAACATATACCATCATCTTTCGCCCGGCATTTTAACTGTTTTGAAAAAACATAACATTCCCATTATAATGACCGTTCATGATTATAAATTAGTTTGCCCAAACTATCTTTTATTTAACAGAGGGAAAGTTTGCCAAAAGTGCCAGGGCGGAAAATATTATAATTGTCTAAAAAATAAATGCGTCAAAAATTCATACGCCGCGAGTTTAGTGTTGATGCTGGAAGCTTATTGGGCGAAGCATAAAAAATATTACAAAAAAAATATAAATTGTTTTATTGCTCCCAGCTTATTTGTGCGGAATATTCTTATTAAGAATGGTTATGACAGCCGGAAAATAAAATATATTCCAAATTTTTTAGGCGAAAAAGCTAGCGAAGATATACTTAATGATTCTATTGAAAACGAAAAATACTTTTTGTTTTTCGGGCGGCTTTCTCAAGAAAAAGGAATTGATATGTTAATTAAATCTTTACCGCTGGCGAATTTAAAAAATTACAAACTGAAAATTGCCGGAAGCGGACCGGAGGAGAATGAATTAAAAGAATTAGCTAAAAATTTAAAGCTGGAGAATAAAATTGAATTTGTCGGATATCAATCGGGGAAAAATCTGGGGAATTTAATTAGCCGAGCGAAATTTATAGCAGTTCCTTCAGTATGGTATGAAAACGCGCCTTATTCCATTCTGGAATCTTATAATGTCGGAAAAGCGGTGATCGGATCAAGAATAGGGGGAATTCCGGAAATGATCCGGGAAAATAAAACAGGCTTAATTTTTAACGCCGGCGATAAAAAAGATTTAGCCGAAAAAATAAATTATTTAATTGCTCATCCGGAAAAAGCAATTCAAATGGGAATGGCTGGAAAAAAATATTTGAATAAAAAATTTAATCAGGAAAAATATTATGATAAGCTGGTTAAAATTTATAGAGAATTATAATGAAATTTTTCTTGACATATTTAGTCCCTGTTGCTATGCTTCAATGTCATAAATAATTATTAAAAAACAACCAAATGAACAAGCTAGAAACAATCCAAAAAAAGGAAATAGCGGGAGCCGCACTCCTGTTGGCTATTTTTATTCTTCCGATTATTTCTTTGGCGGGAAGCTATGAGGAAATATTTGTTAACGATAACGCCAGTGGCAAGCAGGACGGATCTTATAGCCATCCTTACAGCACTATTTCTAAAGCTATAAAAGAAGCTGAAGGAAAAACAAAAATTATCGTAAAAAGCGGGACTTACAAGGAAAATATTATTGTTCCCTCAAAAGTGAAAATTATCGGCAAAGATAAAAGAAAAACGATAATTAAAGCAAAAGATAGCTCAAAGCCAGTAGTCATTCTTAAGAATAAGGCTGAGATAATGAAAGTAACAATTAACGGCGGAAGATATGGAGTAAAAATTAAAGACGGGAAAAAAGGCGAAATCACAATTGTTGACTGCCATATTAAAAAAGCTAAAAGAGACGGAATAAATATTGACAGAGGCGAAAAAGATTCTCAAAGAAAGGTGAATATTATAGACAGTAAGATATACGAAAACGGCAAGAGTGGAATTTATTCCCAACGCAGGCGATTGGTAATAATGGATAGCGAAATTTTTGACAATAAGCTGGACGGAATAGATATAGAGGAATCTTCAAAAGCTTATATTTCTAAAAATAAGATATATAAAAATAACGGAGTCGGAATTAAGATAAGGCTGGATAATGCTAACAGCACGATCAGAAAAAATGGTATTTTCAAAAACGAAAAAGATGGTATTGAAGTTAGATCCGGCGGACACAAAGGAGAAATTACAATTAAGAAAAATGATATTGTAAAAAACGAGCGTTTCGGAATCGTGAAATTGCTTAACAAAAATTACGGCAATACGAATTTCAGCGGTTTGGCTGTTGAAAATAATAATAATTTCTGGAAGAACGATGACGGAAATATATCAGGCATCATAAAGATATTTAAGCGCTAAGTATATCTTCTAAATATTTATTCGTAAAATTCGTATTTCGTAGACATCATTATGAAAATAGCATTCATCGGACAAAAAGGAATACCGGCTAAGTTTGGAGGAGTGGAAAGGCATGTGGAAGAATTAGCCGCGCAGATGGCTGAACAGGGGCATCAGATTTTTGTGTATGTTAGAAATAATTACACCGACAAAAAACTGAAAGAGCGCAGAGGCGTGAAACTTATCCATCTTCCCGGCATTTCAACCAAACATCTGGACGCTATCAGCCATACTTTTTTGGCTACTATCCATAGCTTGTTTCAAGATTACGATGTCATCCATTATCAAGCCATTGGACCGTCTTCTTTAAGCTGGATTGTCAAACTTTTAAAAAGGAAAACGGTTTTAGTTTCCACTTTTCACTGCCAGGATTATTATCACCAAAAATGGAACTGGCTGGCGCGAAAATACCTTCATATTAGCGAACGCATAGCTTGCAAAATTCCCGATGGAATAATCGCGGTTAGCAAAACGCTTCGCGAACACGCTCTTAAAAAATACGGGGTTAGCGCGGCGTTAATTCCCAACGGTTCCAAAGCCAATCCTAATTTTGGAAACGAAGCGCTGATAAAATGGAACTTAAAAGAAAAGAAATACATTCTTTTTGTCGGGCGATTAATTAAGCATAAAGGTGTTCATTATGCGATTGAAGCTTTCAAGCAAATGGAAGACACCAACAAAGTAGCTAATAATTTTAAGCTGGTTATTGTAGGCGGCGGTTTTCATACGGATGATTATGTGAAATATTTAAAAACTATCAGCGAAAAGCGGGATAATATTATTTTTACCGGAAATCAAACGGGGAAAAATTTAGACCAGCTATTTACTCACACTTATCTTTTTGTCCAGCCATCCGAATCAGAAGGACTGTCTATTGCGCTCTTAGAAGCTATGGGCTATGGAATTGCTCCGCTGGTCAGCGATATTAAGGAAAACTTGGAAGCGACCGGAAAAGCGGGATTTTCTTTTGAGACAAAAAATATACAAGATCTAAAAAACAAGCTGGCTTATCTTCTCAATAAAGAAAGTGAAGTAGAAATGATGGGAAAGAAAGCCAAAAAGAGAGCGCAAGAAAAATTCAGCTGGGAATCCATCGCGCGAAAAACCGTTCAAGTTTATCGGGAATTGGCGATTAACAAAAAGTAAGCTAGCGGAGAGAATAATTTTTCTTTTTCCTCTCCCTCTTTACTAAGGGGGAGATGTCCGGAGGACAGAGGGGGTGAGTTTCTTAATTCATTAAGTCGCGAGCCAACTCAACACCACCCCTCAATCTCCTCCTCAAAGAGGAGGAGAGGAAAAAGTATAATCCAAGACAATAAACTATGTTCAGAAAACAGCAAAAATTCAGCGCCTATTTTTTTATTCTGACTTTAATATTGTCAGCTGTTTTTTGTTTTTTGTTTTTAGAAAATTTTAAATCCTATAAGAGCCAAGTGACTATCCTGCTTATTCCTAAAAGCGAAAAGATCGCGGTCCAATCGGAACAAATAGCCCAAAATCTCACGGAATTTCCGCGCAATTTATCTTTTTATGAAAAACTGCTGGCGGACAATAAAAATATAAAAGACGAACTCGCAGGCTGTTCCAAAGACAAGCGCAAAAAATTGTGGAATAAAAAACTGGAAATAAATCGCGAAAAAAACAGCGGCATAATTAAAATCGGAATATCAAATGATAATCAAGTTAAATCTGAAAAAATTGCCAGACAAACAGCTTTTACTCTTTTTAATACTGCTAGCCGATATTACAATATCAAAAACGAAATAGATTTGCGAATTATAGACGAACCTATTACCAGCTTAAAAATGAAAAGTTGGCCATGGTTAATTTTTCTAAGCGTTTTAGCGGGAACATTTTTGTCTTATTTGATTACATCTATCTTTTCGAAAGCAGAAATTTTTTTCTTGAAAGCTAGGAGCGGAATTAATTTGGCCAAGCCTTATAGACAAAATTTTTCAAGTTGGACAGATGCAACGCAACGCAAAGAAAAAAGCGATAAGCCGGAGAAAAAATCAAAACCAATAACGGCCGCGAAAAAATCTCAAGCTCCAAGCAATCTTCCTATAGCAGATGATTCCGGCGCTGCGTTAGAGGACGCGGGTATTAACAAAGACGCGACAGAAAAAATAATTTCAAGTGAAGAACCGAGTGAAGAAGAATTAAAAGAAAGGCTAAATCAACTTTTAAGAGGTGAGTTGTGAATTGCTAATCAACGCGAATTGAAAACGAATAATCGCGAATAATGCTGAACGGATTAGCGATAATTAGAGATAAAATTAGTGTAGTTTAGAGATTATGCGTAAATATTCTATAAAATTTTGGATTACTTTTTGGGCCGCGGCGATTGTTTTTTTGGCGGGCTGGTATTTTTTCTGTGAAATGAAAAACAGGGGAATACAATCCATGGAACCGATAGTTAATTTTTTGCCGGCATCTCAAGAGATTAAAAATTGTTTTAAAGCGGCCGCTTATCTTTCCGATGAATTTTTGAAAAATGACGGGCAGGAAAAAATCTTTTTGGTTTTGTTCCAAAATAACTTGGAAATCCGTCCCGGCGGGGGATTTATCGGCTCCTTCGGAATCTTGAAAGTGAAAGACAAGCAAGTAGTTTCGTTTGGCATTCATGACACGGGAAATTTTGACGGACGCATTCCCGCCATCATAGAACCGCCTTATCCCATGAAAGAAACTCTAAGAATTAAGTCTTGGAAATTTAGGGATTCTAATTATTCTCCGGACTTTAAAATAAACGCTGAAAAAGCGCAGAAATTTTATTATATGGGAGCGG
>Ga0209013_10005417_pt1 | contig 10991 bp, 9 predicted proteins | sample Cruoilmetagenom2_FD_187291 | JGI IMG/M metagenome (GOLD analysis project Ga0209013, IMG submission 187291) | Oil polluted marine microbial communities from Coal Oil Point, Santa Barbara, California, USA - Sample 2 (SPAdes) (version 2) | ecosystem: Environmental > Aquatic > Marine > Oil seeps ...
CAGTCCTGGCGTGAAGGACATAAAGACGATCAAGAAGAGAGAAAAGGTCACCATCAAATACACGCAGGAGGTCGCCGTGGCGCTCCGCAAGGCCGATGGCGTGCCGAAAGCCGTTCAGAACAAATTCGAGGAGAGCGAGACGGCCGATATGGGGATGAACGCGCCAACAGTGGCAGTTCAGAACTGGATGAATATGACGCCCAAGGGCAAGGTCGACGACCTCACCACGATCGAGATCACAGCGACCATCGCGGCGGTCAACAGGAACCAGCGCACTATGACGTTTGCCGGACGGGGCGGACGGACGCGAACCATTCACGTGCCGGCAACGGTCCTGGGTTTCGACGGGCTTGAGGCGGGCGATATGGTGGTGATCGAGATCACGCGCGCCTCCATCATCGCGTTGCCGGCCTAAGACGGCGCGCACCGTCCGGAGGCACATTAGAGGGCCGGGAGAGGCTCTCCCTGCCCTTATTTTTTGGACGTCGCCAGTCCGGCGTAGGCGTTACGAAGTCGATGCGCTACATCGTGGAAACGCCGATGACCTCATGGTCGCTGATCACGCAGTGCCAGGATCCGACTGTCGGAAATTCGTGCAGGTCGTGCCGCTGCTCGAGGAACTGCATCGCCGCCATATAGCCGCCATGGCCAAGACAAGCGTTGGGCGACATGGCGTCGGCCAGAAACTCCATGGGGACGGGCACGTCGATACAGCCTGTCGCCAGAAGCGCGGCCTTGCGCTCCTCGACAGTCCGCGGCTTCTCGTCATTGTAGATCTTGCCCTGATTGACGGGCTGGAGAGGCGTCCCAACGGCACGGCAAGCCTTGACGATGAGTTGGACGTATACGGTCTTTTCCTTGTCCGCACCCATGCGGGTCGGCTGATCGGACTCGGCCGCGGCCGGACCGCAAAACAGGGCACCGAGCGCGAAGGCAACGATCGTGGGGCATTTCATAATAGGCGTCTCACGTTTCGAGAGCTGACGGCCACACCCTCATCAAGAACTTCGCCAGCGGCCGGCCGGTGCCGCTCCGGAGCTTATGCCCCAATCTCCCCCAACATGTGATCCTATCGGGAATTGCCAGATTTCCCAAATGTGGCGGGACCCGCTTGCCGCAATTGCGCAAGCCCGGCGGGTCACGATGTCGTGACGAACTCGAGTCCGAATTCGGCGGCGGCGGCGCGCAGCCAGCCCCAGAAACTGCCGCCCACGCTTCGAAAAAGAGCGATGTCGTAGGCATCCCCATCTCGCCAGAGCAGAATACCCATATGGCCGATCGTGCTTGTTGCGGCTGCGCCATCGCCGAAAATCCGGGGGTCGAGATCAACCGTCAGCCCTTTGGCAAGCGTGCCGCGGGCTGCCGGCCTCTCAAGGCGAACGACAGCACGCCCGCTGCTGTGATCGGCGACGGCGGCGACGACTTGGGACTATCGAAGGACACCTACAACTTCATCGGAGGCTTGATCGAACACGCGGACGAAATCGGCTCGATCACCAATCCCACGACAAACTCGTACAAGCGCATCAATGGCCTGGTCACGTCGTCGGGCGCGACCTGGGCGCCCAACACTGTGACCTTTGCCGGGAACAACCGCACGCGCATGGTGCGCGCGCCTGGCAGCGGCCGTTTCGGGTTTCGGCTCGCGGACGGTGCAACCAATGCCTACCTGTTCCCCGCGACAGTTCTGGCTTGCGGTCTCGACGGCATTGCCAAGAACGCAGATCCGGGCAAGCCGCTCGATATCGACATGTACGCCGAGGGCCACAAAGCACCCGCCGGGGTGAAGAAGCTGCCCCTCAACCTACTCGACGCGTTGCGGATCACGGATGGCTCCGCGCTTCTTCGGCGTGAACTTGGCGACGAATTCGTCGACGCCTACGTCAAGCTGAAGATGAAAGACTGGAACGAGTACTCCGGCGAACTGACACCGTGGTAATGCGACACGACGCTTGACTGCTAGTGGCAACGGACAGCCTTCACATTCGCGACGCCGGGCGACGAATCCGCCTGGCGCCGCCTCTGGTCCGGCTATGTCGCCTGCCACAATGTGGACGTGCCCGAAGGCGTGACCACTCGGAACTGGTCCCGGTTCTTCGACCCCGGCGTTCCCATGTTCTACCGGCCGGCCGAACGGGACGGCAAGGTCGTGAGCTTTGCGATCTCAACGTTGCACCCTTCGGCCTGGACGTCCTCAATTGCTACCTTGAGGACCTCTTCGTCGACTCGTATGCGCGTGGCCTGGGCACTGGCCGAGCCCTGATCGACAATCTACTTGAACTCGCCCGCAAGACGGGTTGGTCGCGCGTCTATTGGCACACCAATGACGATAATGAAACGGCGCGGCGGCTCTACCATCGCTGCACAGAAGCCAACGGGTTCGTGCGTTATCGCGTCGCGCTTCCGGGCTAGCCGCCTTGAGGGTGCTTTACGACGCCGCTTCGGCATTAACGATGCGCCCTGCGAGGGCTGGTCAGGAGACCATCGCCCCCATCAAATCATGGTTATAGGCACGGCTCATCCTGGTTCCGTCCCGCCTCAGCCCTTAAATTACGTGTTAGGGACAGCAAGCCCGGCCGCTTGACCTTTCCTCATCGTAATGTTCTGAGCGATGAGCCTGGAATACCATTTGCTTCCGTGTCGCCGATGCAACCTTGAGAGCTCGATGGACTGGCGCTTGACCACGACAAAACGCACTCATTCCGGTGCCTTGCGGAAGGCCCTCGGCGGACTGGGGCTATTCGCCCTTTGCCTTGGCGCCGCGGGCTATCCCGACACGTCGGCGGTGGCGCAGCCCGTTCCGCCGGTCGAGACCGAAACCGTGCGCGAATCGCCCGTGATCCGGAAGCTCGAATTGTCGGGGAGCGTGTCATCGCCCCATGCCTCGCAAATCTCCACCTTGGTGGAGGGGCTTGTGAGCACCGTCCACTACGATAGCGGTGCCTATGTCAAAAAGGGCGACTTGCTGCTGGAGCTCGACTCCGAACTCGAGGAAGCGGCCTTCGAGCAGGCCCAAGCGCAAGCCGCACAGGCCGCCGGAGAGGTCAAGGACGCGAAGCGCCGCTTGGACATCGCCGCCAACCTCGCCAAGCGGAAATACGGCCCGCTAAACGAAGTCGATGCCCGCGCGGCGGAAGTCGAAATCGACACCGCGACCCTTGACGGCTTTCGCGCCGAGCAGAAGCGGCGTGCCGTCGTTCTCGACCGCCACAGGCTGACGGCGCCTTTTGATGGCGTGATCTCGAAGCGCATGGTCGAAGTGGGCCAATGGGTGACGCCCGGAACCGCCGTGTTCGAACTGGTCGCGATGAAGAATTTCCGCGTTGACGTACCGGTGCCGCAAGATTACTACGCAAAACTTCGCGACGGCGCCGATGTGGCGATCGAGATCGACACGCTGCCGGGCGAAGAAATCCCCGCCAAGATCGGCGCTCTGATCCCGGTGAGCGATCCGGATGCGCGCACCTTCACGCTGCGCGTGCTGCCCACGCGTTCCAACATCCCCATCACGCCCGGCATGTCGGCTCGCGTTCTCGTGGACCTCGACACGGGGCGCCGCGACGTAGTCGTGAGTCGGGACGCGCTGATCCGTTACCCCGACGGGCGCATCACTGTTTGGGTTCTGAACGACGACGGTAACAAGATGAGCGTCACCGAACGCCGGATTGAAGTTGGGCTGACCTTTGACGGACTGGTCCAGGTGCTGGCCGGCCTCGAAGAAGGGGAGCGTGTCGTCGTTCGCGGAAACGAGTCCTTACGCGAAGGGCAAGCCGTCCGGCTGGCAAGCTGAGGCGAGGTGCATGAGGAAGACCCCTGATGCTTGAGCGGATCCTCCAGCGCGGAACCTTGGTCACGGTGATGACGCTCATCGTCTGCGTGCTCGGTATCCTCACGGCCTTCCGCATCCCCGTGCAGATGATCCCCGATCTCGAAGTGCGCACGGTCACCGTCTATACGCGCTGGCCAGGCGCGACGCCCCAGGACGTGGAGAAGGAAATCATCATCGAGCAGGAGGAATATCTCCGCTCGATTCCGAGCCTCGAGCGGATCATCTCGCGCTCCTCTAGTGGAGAAGCGCGGATCGAGCTGGAGTTCCCCTACAATATCGATCTCAACGAAACCCTCATCCGCATCAACAACGCGCTGAGCCAGGTCCCCTCCTATCCGGAGGATGTGGACCAGCCGCGCGTACGGGCGAGTTCGTTCAGCGCGAACTCCTTCATGTATTTCCGGGTGTCACCCCTCCCGGGCAATCCGCGCCATCTGGACATGGACATGATGCGCGACTTCATCGACGACCATGTGCGGGCGCCGCTGGAGAGCGTGAAGGATGTCTCGGACGTCCGGCTGGGCGGCGGCGCCGAAAAGCAGATCCAGATCATGTTCGATCCCGCCGCGTTGGCGGAGCGCAAAATCTCACTGACGGACGTGCGCCGCGAGGTCGCCGCGCGCAATCGCGATACGTCGGGGGGCGAGATCGAGAGCGGCAAGCGGCGCTATCTGCTGCGCACCATCGGGCGTTTCGACGATCCCGAAGACCTCAAAGAGCTCATCATCGATCGGCGCGGCGACAACATCATCCGGCTAAAGGACGTGGCCGATGTGCGGCTCGGCCATTTCGAGATTTATACCCGCGCCTATGTGAACGATCGGCCCATCATCTTCCTGTCGATCCGCCGCGAGGCTGGTTCGAACGTCATCGCCATCAAGGAGGCGGTGATGAAGGAAGTCGAGAAGATCAACCGCGACATCCTCGTTCCCGCCGGCATGGAACTGGATCTGACCGCGGACGACGTCACCTATGTTCAGGCCTCGATCCGCAATGTGTGGACTAATCTTTCCATCGGCGCGGTGCTGGCGACGCTGGTGATGTTTCTGTTCCTGCGCTCGGCCAAAGCAACCGTGATCGGCGTTCTCGGAATCCCGATCTGTACCATTGCGGCCTTTATCGGGCTGCTCTTGGCAGGGCGGACCATCAATGTGATTTCGCTCGCCGGCGTCGCCTTTGCGATCGGCATGACTCTCGACAATACGATTGTCGTACTCGAGAGCATCGATCTCGAACGAAGACGCGGCCTCGGGCGTCTCAATGGCGCCGTCGAAGGCGTCCGCAAGGTGTGGCCGGCCATTCTCGCCTCGACGCTGACGACCGTGCTCGTCTTCGTTCCCATCGTCTTCATTCAAGAAGAGGCGGGACAGCTTTATTCGGATATCGCGATCGCCGTTTCCGCCTCGATTCTCGCTTCCATGATCGTGGCGATCACGGTGGTTCCCACGGCGGCGGCGAATTTCGATCTGACCCCGAAGGACAACAAGGCTGTGGATGCGGCCGATGGCGCCATCGTCAGGGGCGTGGGCTGGCTGGTAGCGACCACGGTGCGGCGGGGCCTGTGCATCCTGGGTGTCGCGGGCGCGAGCGCGGCGATCATTTTGCTGCTGACCCCGCCCGCCGAATATTTGCCCGAGGGCGAAGAGCCCAAGATGTTCGCCCGCCTCAATGCGCCCCCCGGCTACAATCTCGGAACGATGGAGAAGATCGGCGAGGACCTGCAGGCCTGGCTGATGCCCTTCGTCAAGGACGACCCGGAGCTTTTCCATCGCGGCGAGACGGACGTCCCGGCGATTAAATATTTCTTCCTGATGATGGAGGCGGACGGCCTTCGCATCATCGCCGAGACCATCTATCCAGGCGACATCAACAAGCTGATGACGACGGTGACCGAGAAGTACCGGACCTATCCCGGCATGCGGGCCTTTGTCTCGCGCGGGTCGATCATCACCAGCAATGACGGCGGCACGCGGAGCGTGAGCCTCGATATTGCCGGACCGAGCTTGGAGGAGGTCTACGCGGTCGCCGCAACGGCCTATGGCCGCGCGGGCGAGATTTTCGACAATCCGCGCATCCAGGCCGATCCATCGACGCTTACACTTTCCCAGCCCCTGATCGAGGTTCGCCCAAAATGGGACCGGGCCGCGGAACTCGGCATGACGTCCGACGATGTGGGCTTCACCGTGGCTGCGCTGACCGACGGCGCCTATGTGGGCGAGTTTTTCCGGGGCGACGAGAAGATCGACATCTATTTCTACAGCAAAGACGCGCTTCGCACCTCGCTCGACACCTTGCCGCAAATGCCGGTCTACACGCCGCAAGGTGCGATCGTGCCGCTATCCTCGGTGGCCGACATCAAGGAGACCGTGGACACCAACACGATCCGTCGTATCGACGGACGGCGGACGGTGACGCTGAACATCATCCCGCCAGACGGCATCGCGCTCGAGACCGGCGTGGAGATTGTCCGGACCCAACTCGTCGATCACATGAAGCGGTCCGGGAAAGTGCCGTTCGAGGTGAGCATGACGATATCCGGGGCGTCCGATCAGCTCGACGCCACGCGCGATGCGCTTGCGGGCAATTATCTCGTGGCAATCGTGATCATCTATCTGCTGCTGGTCGCCATCTTCACCCATTGGGGCTACCCGCTTCTGATCATGACGACTATCCCGCTCGGTGTTGCCGGCGGTCTCGTGGGGCTCGCGCTGATGAACTTGGTCGGCACATTCATGCCGCGCTTCGGGCTCGACCCGCTCGTCCAGCCCTTCGACATGATCACCATGCTCGGCTTCCTCATTCTCATGGGCACCGTGGTGAACAACCCGATCCTGATCGTGGACCGGGCACTCTCCAATCTACGCGAGGCGGGGCTCGATGCCAGAGACGCGGTGATGGAGGCCGTGTCCTCGCGGCTGCGCCCCATCGCCATGTCGACGGTCACCACGATATGCGGCCTCGCCCCGCTCGTGTTCATTCCGGGCGCGGGCACCGAGCTTTATCGCGGTGTGGGCGCGATCGTCCTGTTCGGCATTCTAGGCACGGCGATGGTGACGCTCACCTTTCTGCCGGCGCTGTCGATCTTCGTGTTCCAGCTTGCGGGCTACGGCAAGAGGTCTGACGCGACCACGTCTTCGCCTGCGCCCTCGCCCGCCCCGGGCGAATAAGAGACATCAGGAGCGGTATCGGTGATTGCAGGGTCGCGCTGCCTAAAGAGACTCACTCAACCCTCTGCTGTGTTCGACTCGTCCCGCGGCGCATAGAGATGTCCACGCGTCGGCGGCATCCCGGATGGCCCACGCGAGGCGTGTTTCGTGGCCACGATCTGATAGAGCCGTGCACTGCCATCCCCAAGCGAGAAACTGACCCCGGCGAGATAGAGCAGCCACATCCGGTATTTTTCCTCGCCGACTAGCGCGATCGCTTCGTCCCGCCGTTCCCAAAGCCGCTGGCTCCAGAGTTTGCACGTCAAAGCGTAATGGTCGCGCCATCCCTCCACGTCATGCACGTCGAAGCCGACCGCTTCCATCGATTGGATCAGGTGCCCCAGATGATCGAGCTCGCCACCGGGAAAGATGTATTTCGCCAAAAGCCGACGTTCGGGCCGCATTTTGCGGAACAGTTTCATCGTGCGCTTGCCTGGACGCGTGATGCCGTGATTAAGGAAGAGACCCCGGTCGGGGAGCATCGAGCGGACCTTCGACATGTAGTCGGCCATGTTGTCGATGCCCACATGCTCGCATATGCCGATGGCGGCAATCTTGTCGTAACTGCCGTCTAGGTCGCGATAATCCTTGAGTTCCGCGGTCACCTTGTCGCTCAACCCGAGTTGTTGCGCCTTCTTCTGGATAAAGCTGAACTGGTTGGCTGAGAGAGTCACACCGTGCGCACGGACGCCATAGTGGCGGGCGGCATGAAACAGAAGCCCACCCCAACCGCAACCGATATCCAACATGCTCTCGCCTGACCGGAGCTGAAGCTTGCGGCAGACCATGTCGAGCTTGTTCCGCTGCGCCTGGTCAAGCGTGTCATTCCAGTCGGTAAAATAGGCGCAAGTGTAGACCATCTCGTCATCGAGAAATAACTCGTAGAACGCGTCGCTTACATCGTAGTGAAACTGGATGTAGCCGCGGTTATCGCCCGCCTTGCGGTTGCGCCCCGATTCATCTCCTTCGAAGGAGTGCTCGATTTTAGCCGGAGCGCTGCGGGCAAACAGGAATGGCAGCAGTTTGCGGGCGATCAACAGCTTGTTGAGGCCCCGCAGACGCTTCCGAGAATTACGGACGCGGGCTGTCCCCAGAAACGTGTAGAGGTCGGCCCCGTGAAAATCGATCTGCCTTTCGGCATAGAGCCGCAAAATTGTCTCGAGCTTTGGGCTGCGGAGCAATGCGCCGATCACGCCCGGCCCGCTTAGCGATACACACAGGCCGGGTTCGACGTCGTCTCCGAGCGGAATTTCGGTCCCGTCCCAGAGGCGGATTGAGATCTTGGTGTCAGCGCGCGCTGCCAAGTGCTCGAAGATGGACTTCGCGGCGGCGATCAGACGCTGCGAGTTCCGGTCTTCCATCGCGGCCCACACATAGCAAAATCATCAGTCAAAGTAGCGCGCCGGGGAAGATTCGAACACCCGACCCCAAGATTCGCAGTCAGGGGCGGAACATAGAATCTGCTCAGCTTTTTTGCAAACCAGAGGCAGAACGGCGGAATGCGCATCAAGACGATAGCAATCGAGTTGCAAACCAACAGACACTGGCCGCAGCACCCGCGCAAAGCTGCGTCGCACGGTGGCATGAACTAAGCTGCCCCGGCAGCTTAGCAACGTTCACAGCGATGCGCCGCGCCTCATCGAAGGTCAGAACCTTGGCAATGTCGGCTCGGGCTTTTGTGTCTCTCGCATAGATGTAGGCCATGGCTTGGCCGGATGCGTCCAGCACCTTGTAGCCACCCGGGTGAACCGGAACCCTGCGTTAATCATTCGTAAAGAGCTTCAGTGGCATTGCCGCCAGATGCTCACTTCAAGGCTCAAGAGAATAAACAGCTTCGACGCCAGCGCGATGGTGGTGGTCGGCATCATCGTGGCGCAACTACTCTTCGGTTAGCCACAGGGTCGCTTAGGATCAAACCGGGCACGATCCCATTACTCTCCCTCAACAGCGCTTGGCAGGCGGGCGTCTCGCGCATGAGTTCCTGACTGAGTAGAGGACCGTCCCAGGATCAAGCGCTTTGAGCTTGTCTGCGAGAACGTGACTTCTTCATGGACACGACATTGTCGCCTTCGGGCGGATTGACGAGACCGCAACGTCAACAGACATTTATTGCTGCAGGATTGTAATCTGGAAGAACCTTTCGACCCACTTCCCATTACGCCTGACCAAGGTCTCGTTGACAAATGCGCGTGTTGGAAGAGGTTTGCCTTTGAAACTTCCCTTCAGATCAGCAACGAAGGTGCGCAACGCCACATCAGGCGAGAGCAACACGATGGACGGTTTACCTACAATGGTCTGCCCATAGTCAAGTTCTGAAAGTGAGGCAATCTGATCGGCAACTGATTGCGGGCCATCATAGTAAGGCGTGACGGAAACGTGCTCGGGCGTCATTAGAGATTTGATTGCCCCGATGTCCCTCTTGGCGAACGCCTCATCCAGCGCATCAGAAGAAGCATTGATCGCTGCAAAGGTTGCGGCGTCGCTCGCGTTTACGCCAGAGCCTCCAACCGACGCAAAGAACCAAATACCCAGCAAAACGGTAGCTATTATTTGCATGTGAGCCTTCCCTTATAGACGGGTTCTTGCCCGTCAAGCCTGCGCTTGCTCAAGCGTCCAGGGAGCCGGGAACCGCCATGTCGTCATAGGAGCCTCCCTCATTGGCTTCCTCCCGCACGAACAGGATGAGAGGAATGGAAACCAACAGTTAGGTGGCAATCCAAGCTAGTGCCTTCGCTTCTTCGTCGCCCTTAAAATGTTTCACGTTAGCTTTGACAAAATGGCTTGCGAATACTGGCAGCAATGACAGGACTTCGGAGTCGGTCACAACTGCGACTTTTGCAATCAATCGGTGATGGTCGCGAACAAATTTGAAATGCGAGATCGCGGCGTCGATATTGTCCCACCCGGGAAACGCCTTTGCGCAGATCATCAAGCCTTTGAGCGCGCCATGGGTCGCTATGTATGCGTCTGTATCAGTGGCGAGAGCAGAAAAGTCGGTTGCTGCGAGAGGATCTTCCGGTCGAACAACCAGAACACCCTTGTCCGATAGCAACTCGTGCTTAAGCATTTGACCTCCTCGACCTCGGCTTAGGGAGTCTGAAATCGGCGTGGCGATGTCATGGGAGCCTCCCTCTTTGGCTCCCCCCACGCGTAGGCTGAGTGTAGCATTGAGCCACCGCAATGCGATGGCATCTAGCGATGCTCTTTTCTTCTGATAGTGGAAACGTGGACAGGAAGGGAAAGCGAATGGCTACGTGGTCAGTATGCACGGATGAGGCTGGGAACAACCTCTACATCAATCTCGATAATGTCCTCTACCTAGCTCGGTATCCGGGCCGTGAAAGCACCACCATAATGATGGTAGGTGGCAAAAAAGAGCATGTTCAAGAAAAGCCGGATGCGGTAGCCATCGCGGGTGAAGACGTAAGCCAGTAATCGGCTTTTGACCTCATCGGGAAGCAGGAACCGACCCATCATGGAAGGCCCTCTGCTCTTCTCCCGCGTATGGCTTGCCACGCTCGTTTAGACTAATGCCCGTGATTTGCTGATACGGGTCAAGCGGTGGCACTATGTTTGTCATCCACTCTGATTTGGCCCAGCACATACAACATCAAGCAAGCGCGACAAGGGAGACGACAATCAATGTATGCGAGAGTTACGACATTCCACTGCAATCCGGCCCAACAGGCCGCAATGCAGTCAAAGCTCGAAGAAATGAAAGGACAGTTCAAGTCCTTGGCTGGAGTTTTGGACATCTACACCGCCTGGCGCTCTGACGGTAGTGGTGTCGCGATGGCAATTTATGAGAGCCAAGACGCGGCCCAAACTAACAGCGAGCAAGTCCAGGCGATCTGGGGAGATTTGGCTCAATTCCTCACGGCGGCACCGAAGCTCGAGACATACGACAGCGTGACCCATTTGATAGGTTAGCCGACACTCCGCAACATGCTCGCCAC